>JAESGB010000186.1_pt1 | contig 14087 bp, 14 predicted proteins | sample 9266211 | NCBI WGS metagenome assembly JAESGB01 (sample SAMN14514844, study PRJNA621659) | algae metagenome | isolation source: Goleter apudmare HA4340-LM2 and co-occurring heterotrophs from cave wall... | place: USA: Maniniholo cave, Kauai, Hawaii | collected 2009-07-28 | reverse complement strand
GCGAGCTGATCCACCAGCGTACCAGCAGCGGGCGAGTAGCGGCCAAGGCGAGGGGGGTCCGCTTCGGCCGCCCCCCCAAGCTCACCCCCGATCAGATTGCGCTTGGCGAACGGTTGGTGAGCGAAGGCACGTCGGTGCGTGAAGCCGCCAAGCTGCTCAAGTGCCACCATGCCACGCTCTACCGGGCGCTGACCGCCGCGGCATTGGCCCCTTGATGCCGGCCACTCCGCAGCCCGACGCGCTGGAGGGGGAGGCCTGATGCCGATCCGCCCCGAGCATGTGTTCCTATACCCGATCGACTGGCCGCAGCTCTCGCACCATGTGCGCTTCGTACGGGCAGGGGGCGCTTGCGAGCATTGCGGGCGGCCTCATGGGCAGAGAGTATTCCATCTACGGGACGGGCGATGGTGGGACCGCAGGCGGCATTGCTGGCGCAACGGCCAAGGTCGACGCGTGCGACGGCCAACAGAGGACATCCTGGCACTCGGCGCCTGGACGCCCGTGGTGCTGGCCTGTGCGCACCTCAACCATGACCCCAGCGACAGCGCGCTCCACCAGCTGGCGGCGTTGTGCCAGCGCTGCCACATGATCCACGATGGCCCGGAACATCGGCGCCGGCGCTGGATGAACGCGCACTATCGGCGGGCCCTCGGCGACTTGTTCTACGGACCTTATCCCGTGCTCGGGGCCGACTGGATCACACCCACCCCGCTCAGCATGCTCGACGATAGTCGATCGCTGTACGCTCCTGTGTAGTAAGCTGGTCCTCGCCAAACGTGGAGCAAGGGCGCGAGGACGTCCTTGCTGCGGCCAGTTTCGGCTACTATCCCGGAGGCAATCGAACCCGCCAGGCCTCTGCCCGTAAGGGTATGCACACTTGGCGGGTCTTTTTTTGCCCTGCTAAGCAGGAACCGCGGCGCACCTTGTTGAAAAGGTAAGGAGTATTCCTTACCTCCCGCTCCACGGAGAATGTGATGGCTACCATCGTTCAAGAGCGCAGCAGGATCACTGCCAAGGGGCAGACAACGGTGCCCAAGGCCGTGCGCCAGGCGCTGGGGGTCAGCTATGGCGGCGAGATCGCCTTTGTTGTCGATGAGCACGGCGTCAGCGTCCGGCGTGTCGAGGCCGAGGAAGCCGATCCGGTAATCGGGGGTTTCCTGGGCTTCTTGGAACAGGACATGCTGCGCAATCCGCACAACGTGGTCGCTTTCCCTGCTAGCTTGGCAGAACGGATGGCTGCACTAGCCGAGCATGCCCGGGTCGATCTGGATGAGGAAATCGACGGGTCGGTTGCGCTCTGACCCATGATCGTCGTCAATGGTTGGACCATCTACGCACACCCGTTGCTGCTCGATCAGCTTGAGAAGCTGACCACGGCCGTCGAAAAGGCGAAGGCAAAAGACCCGCAAGGCTGGTCCCGGACTGCTAACGCCAAGGTGCTGGCCGCGGTGCGCTCCCTGATGTTCGAGACGGTTCCCAGCGATCCCACCCGATCCGAGTATCGGCAGGGCAGCACGCTCGGCCCCAGCCGGAAGCACTGGTTTAGGGCGAAGTTCGGTAACGGGCGCTTCCGCCTGTTCTTCCGCTTCGACAGCCGCTCCAAGGTCATCATCTTTGCCTGGGTGAACGACGACACCACGCTGCGAACCTACGGCTCCAAAACCGACGCTTATGCCGTGTTCAAGGGGATGCTCGACAGGGGCAATCCTCCTGATGATTGGGCAGCGCTGCTCCAAGCTGCGTCTGCCGATATGACTCGCCACGATGCCCTTCAGGGGATGGCGGACCTCGATCAGGCCACCGGTATTTTCGACGATCATGCACCCCTTAATCGCCCCTGATACTGGTCGGTCGTATCTGGTTGCTCGCCTCGCCATACGCGCCCTAGGATGGCGAAATGGGGGATGATGCTGAAGTCGAGCGCTTCATTGCGCACTGGCGCGACACGGGTGGTTCGGAGCTTGCGAACACGCAGAGCTTCATCAACGGCCTATGCCAGCTGATAGGGGTCGAGCCGCCGCAGGGCAGCCGTACCGACGATGCCCAGAACGGCTATGTCTTTGAGCGTCGTGTGTTTCAGGAGAACGGCGACGGCACGCGCGATTTCGGTCGGATCGACTGCTACAAGCGGGGCGCGTTCATCCTCGAAGCGAAGCAGGGAAGTGAGGCCGATCGCGCCGCTGCCGAGCGTGGCGAGGACGATCTCGATCTGTTCGGCCAGACCGCATCCGCGCGCCTCAAGCGGGGCACCGCCAAGCGCAACACCCCAAGTTGGGCGAAGGCGATGGTGCAGGCGAAGGGCCAGGCCGAACGCTACGCCAAGGCGCTGCCAGCGGATCATGGCTGGCCGCCGTTCCTGCTCGTCGCCGACATAGGCTACTGCATCGAGGTCTATGCCGACTTCTCCGGCACGGGGAAGTCGTACGCCCAGTTTCCCGATCGCTCGCGCTACCGCATCATGCTCGACGACCTGCGCTTGCCCGAGGTGCGCGAGCGGCTAGCGGCGGTCTGGGACGCACCCGCCAGCCTCGATCCCGCCGCCCGCGCGGCCCGCGTCACGCGCGACATCGCGGACCTGCTCGCCACCGTCGCGCGCCGGCTGGAGAAGCGCGGTCACACCGCCGAGCGTACCAGCGGCTTCCTTATGCGTCTGCTTTTCACGATGTTCGCCGAGGACAGCGGGCTGATCCCGGAGAAAAGCTTCACCACCCTGCTCAAGAACCAGCGGACGGCGCCTCAGCACCTGGAGCACCAGCTCACCGCCTTGTGGGGAGCGATGGATCGCGGCGAGTTCTCCCCCGCGCTCGGCGTGCCCCTGAAGCGGTTCAACGGCTATCTGTACAAGGATCGCACCGCCATCCCGCTGGATGCCGAAGAGCTGGAGGTGCTGATCCAGGCGGCCGAGCATCGCTGGACGGAGGTCGAGCCCGCCATCTTCGGCACGCTGCTGGAGCGCGCGCTCAATCCCAAGGAGCGCGCCAAGCTGGGCGCCCACTACACCCCGCGCGCCTATGTCGAGCGGCTGGTCGGGCCGACGATCATCGAGCCGCTGCGCGCCGACTGGGCGGGCGTACGCGTCGCCGCGTCAGAGCTGATCGACCAAGGCAAGGCGGAAGAAGCGCGCCGCACGGTGGAGACCTTCCACACCCGGCTCGCGCAGACGCGCGTGCTCGATCCCGCCTGCGGCACGGGCAATTTTCTGTATGTCACGATGGCGCGGATGAAGGAACTGGAAGGCGAGGTGCTCGACCTCCTCGTCGACCTGGGCGACGACCAATATCTCGCCGAGCTGACCGGCCATACGATCACACCGGAGAACTTCCTCGGCATCGAGATCAACCCGCGCGCCGCCGCCATCGCGCAGCTGGTGCTGTGGATCGGCTATCTCCAGTGGCACTTCCGCGTGAACGGCGCCGACCGCCCGCCGCCCGAGCCGATCCTCCGCGACATTCGCACCATCGAGAACCGCGACGCGCTTATCCGTTGGAAGGACCGCGTGCTGGAGCGCGACGCATCCGGCGCGCCGGTCACCCGCTGGGACGGGGAAACGATGAAGCTCAACCCTCTTAGCGGTGCGTTAGTGCCAGACGAGACAGCCCGATCCGAGGTGTATCGCTACATCAATCCGCAGCCAACAGCATGGCCGAAGGCCGATTTCATCATAGGCAACCCACCGTTCATCGGGTTGCGAAACCTGCGCCGGCGACTGGATGATTGCGTCATCGATGCGGTTAGAGAAGCATATCCCGAGGTTCCGGAGAATGTCGATTGGGTGATGTACTGGTGGTATAAGGCAGCTGAGCTTACAAAGCGCGGTGGAGTTCGCTCGTTTGGATTTGTCACGACCAAATCCATCAGTCAGTCATTCGCAAGAGCTTTAGTAAGACCCTATCTGAAGGGTAAAGACCGGCTCTCGTTCATCTATGCCGTTCCGAACCATCCTTGGGTGGACGATGCTGATGGAGCGGATGTACGAATCGCTATGATCGCTATGCAGGCTGGTAAACACCCCGGGTTGCGTCAGCAGGTCACCAAGGAAGCCACAGGTGTAGACGGTAGCATTGAAGTTACCGTTGCCGAGACGGTCGGCCCAATCAATGCGAGGCTTGGGTGCGGTGAGGATGTGACTGACTGTTCCAGCCTTAAAGCTTCGACCTCGTTGTGCTCAGTGGGGTATCAGGTTGGCCACAGCTATCTTTACCTGAACACAGAGGAAAGCGATCGCTTCCAACAGCTTCCTGATAGACAACTCGTCAGAAAAAACCTGTCCACGGCACATATTACCCAGCGGCGGCCCGACCGGTATGTAATCGACGCCTTCGGTCTTTCAGAACACGAATTGCGGGATTCTTATCCGCATGCATACCAGCACATTGTCTCAAGGCGAACCCATAGCCGGGACGAAATGGTGGCGGACGCGTCCGATCGGACGTGGTGGCAATTTCAGCGCCCAAGAGAAGATTTCAGAAGAGCAATTGATGGCCTCCGCGATATAATTGCTCGGCCTATCACATCCAAGCATCACATCGTTGTCATGGGCGATGCATCCACCGCTTATGACAGCTCTTGCGTGATGTTTGCCCTCGATGACTTCTACAATCTTGCTGTCATTCAGAGTAGGTTTCACGAACTCTGGTTCGGTGAGACGCAGGGGCGCATGGGTGTTGGGGATCATCCGCGCTATTTGAAGTCGGATAGCTTTGACCCTTATCCCTTCCCATCAGACGTTTCCGAAGCGCTGAAAGCCCGCACCCGCGCCGAAGCCGAAGCCCTCGACGCCCTCCGCAAGCGCGTGCTCGCCGAGCATGCCGACCTGACGCTCACCAAGCTCTACAACGTCCTAGAAGCCCTGCGCGAAGGCCGCGCGCTCACGGCCGCCGAGCGCGACATCCACGATCGCGGCCTTGTCACGCTGATCCGCCAGCATCACGACGCGATCGATGAGGGCGTGGCGGACGCCTATGGCTGGGGCGACGAGCATCGCGCCGGCACGCTCGACGAGGAGACGATCCTCACCCGCCTCGTCGCGCTCAACAAGGAGCGCGCGGCAGAGGAGGCGCGCGGACTGGTGCGCTACCTGCGCCCCGAGTTCCAAGACCCCGGCTATCGCGCGCCGGTCGCGACCACGCTCGACCTCGGCGAGGCCGCGGTTGCGCCGGTCAGCAACGTCATTCCCTGGCCGGCGACCTTGCCCGAGCAGGTCGGCGCGGTGCAGTCGATCCTCGCCGCCGCGCCCGCGCCGCTTGGCGCGGCGGACATCGCCCGCAGCTTCAAGGGCAAGCGCGCCGCCACCGTCCGCCCGGTGCTCGATGCGCTCGCCGGCCTCGGCATGGCCCGCCGCCTCAATGACGGACGCTACGCCGCATGAGCGACCTCAAGCTGTTCCGCACCACGTCATCCGGTGTCGCCGAGCTGCCTGGCGGCGCGATGGCGCTGGAGAAGTCGCTTCAGACGCTCTGCGAGGCAAATCTCGAAGCCCTGCTGGGTGTGCGCTTCCTCGCCTCGGAGTTCGTCACCAACGAGGGCGGCCGCATGGACACGCTGGGCATCGACGAGAACAATGCACCTGTGGTGATCGAATATAAGCGCGCCTCCAACGAGAACGTCATCAATCAGGGGCTGTTCTACCTCGACTGGCTGATGGGGCACCGCAAGGACTTTGAATGGCTGGTGATGGACCAGCTGGGCAAGGAGGTTGCGCAGAAGGTCGACTGGTCGGGCTCCCGGCTGATCTGCGTCGCCGGGGATTTTCAGAAATGGGACGAACATGCGGTCAAGCAAATGAACCGCACGATCGATCTGGTGCGCTACCGCCGTTATGGTGACGACCTGCTTTTACTCGAACAGCTGACCGCAACGACCGCTCGCTCAGCCGGTGGCGCTCCGGCTCCCCTACCGATGCCGACAGCTGCAACGGCAGGTACGACCGGGTCGGCAAAAAAACAGAAGACTGTCACCCAGAACCTGGCGGAAGCGCCACCGGCGCTACGCGATCTCTACCACGCCGTGGCGGACCACCTCCAAGCCGCTGGCGACGACGTGCAGGTGAAAACGACCGATCTCTACATCGCCTTTCGTCGCCTGAAGAATTTCGCCTGCGTCGAGCTGCGCAACCAAATTGGTAAGGTACTGGTGTTTGTAAAAGTCGATCCGGACGCCGTGACGCTGGAGCCGGGGTTTACCCGCGACGTGCGCGGGATCGGCCATTACGGCACCGGCGATCTGGAGATCACCATCCAATCGATGGCCGATCTGGAGAAGGCCAAACCTATTTTCGACAACGCATATCAGAACGGATGACGTCTGCTGTCCCCAGCGCAGTTGGGGTAACAGCATGCTATCGGATCAAGGGTGTCAAACCGTCCGGTTATGACACCAGCAACCTAAGCTCGCTCTGTATCCGCCGCAGGGCCTTTCAATCCTGGCGGCGGCAGGTCGGCATCCGGATCGCGTCCCTGTAGCTTGTCTAGGAGACGCATAGCCGGCGTGACGGTCAGCCCGTGGAGGAGGATGGAAAACAGCGCCACCAATCCTACGATGGCCCACAGCCGCTCGCCTCCGGCAAGCTCAACGTGGTTCAGCGCATAAGCCAGGTAATAGAAGGAGCCGACACCGCGGATGCCAAAGAAGGCAAGGGCCATCTTCTCGGAGAGGTCTGCCCGCAAACCGGCAAGCCCTATCAGGCCGGTAACGGGCCGCACGACGAGGATAATGATCGCAGCGGCCAGTACATCTACCCAACCAATCGGTTGAAGGAGCCCACTGACCAGCGCACCACCGAACAGGATCAGGAGCACCATCATGCCGATGCGCTCCACCTGTTCGGTGATGTCGTGCATCTCGCGGTTGAACTCATGATCGCGATGCGAGCGGCGAAGCGTCAATGCGGTGATGAAGACAGCCAGAAAGCCGTAGCAGTTGAGCAGCTCGGTCACGCCGTAGGAGACGAAAGTCGCGGCAATGGCGATCAGGCCATCCCCGGTCTGAGCCAGCTTGGTTTCCGCTGGCACGTGAAAGGTCAGCCAGCCGAACAGGCGGCCGATCAACCAACCGCCGACGACACCCACGCCGATTTCCCACAACACACTATGGAACACCCATTCGCGCGCCCAAGGCTCTCCGGTGCTCGCCGAAATGCCCAGCGCGATAGCGAGGTTGACGAACGGAAAGGCAAAACCGTCGTTCAGGCCCGCTTCTGACGTTAAACCGAAGCGCACCTCATCTTCCTCTCCGGTCTTGGGAGGACCGACCTGCACGTCTGACGCGAGCACGGGATCAGTGGGAGCGAGGCAAGCCCCAAGCAGAAGCGCCGCGATCCATGACAGGCCCAAGCCCCAGCCTCCGATCGCCGTGATCGCCGCGATGCTGAGGGGCATCGTGACCGCAAGCAGCCGCCAGGTCACATTCCATCGGCGCCAGCTGAATACGCGATCAGCTTCAGGCCTGCGCCCATCAGCGCGATGATAACGATGAACTCGGTGAAGCGCTCGGTGATGTCGGCGTAAGACAGCGGCAAAGGCCGCAGCGACACAGCCGGCAACGAGAAGACCACGGCTCCGATCCCGATACAGATGATCGGCAGCGACAGCGGCAATCGTTTCAACGCAAGCGGCAGCCATGCTACGAGGGCGATCAGGACTCCGGCACCTGTCAGCCAGAGGATATAGGGTTCAGGCGATGAAAAGCTGGGCACCTGCGCCGCTCTCCAGGCAGTAGCGCGTTCCGAGCGCTTCAGATGGATGTCGCATCAGCCTGGCGGAATGAGCAGACAGGGACCGAACACAGCCTGGCTCCTAGTTCATTACGCGAGACCTCTTGCGGGCCTTTGTTACTGTCGCTGCCGAATTGCGTCAGCACGATCTTCCGTCGCATCCGCCTTCTTCTCGGCAGTCGCGCGAACCCTGCGGGCTTCTTCTTCCAAGGCATCCGCCCGCTGATCGGCTTCGCTGCGAACGGCGTCCGCCTGGTCCTCGGCGGCGTCCGCACGTGCTTCGATCGCCTCGTTCAGACTGTCAGCGGCACGATCCTGGGCTTCCCCCGTCCGCTCCGCCGGCCCTTTCTCGATCGTATCCTCGCTCGATACGACACCTGCGTTGGCGTCGGCCTGCTCGCCGGCATCCTCGCGGGGGCCGTCACAGGCCCCCACGAACGCGATCAGTGCCAGCCCGACGAGCTGGAGGCGTAGCCCTCGTCTCATGACTGCGGTTCCTCGCTCGGCGTCGAACTGCCCGGACGGAGGGTGGTGCTCGACTGCGGCGCGATCGGCGGATGGGGTGTTGCGGCCGAGCCGCTGAGACGCTGAACGAGCTTAGCAGCGGCATCCCGTCCGCCGAGACCGAAGGCGAGCGCGAAAGCGACAGCGATGGCACCCAGGATCAGGCCGAAGGCGAGATTGATAATGTCGTCGGCGAGACCCATGAAGCGCAGGCCGATGGCGGTGCCGAGCACGATAATCGCAACGTGCACGATCTTCGCGGTCAGCTCGGCATTGGCCCCGCCGCCCGCGCGCACGACCGTCGACACCAGCTTTGCGATGGCGATGGCTGCGGCGATGATGACGGCACCGAAAACGACCGAGCCGAGCAGGGTCAGGATCTCCGCCATCATGCGCGAGCCGTAGGCGAAGTTGAGTTGCCGGAACGCCTCCATCAGGCCGAAGATGATGATGGCGACGAACACGGCGTTACCCAGCAGCTTGGATGGCACTAGCGCTGGCGTCGCGGAGGCCCCTGCGGAAGTTGACGGAACCCCGGCCGCCGGTGTCGTGCTTGAGGGGAACACGCCGAGCGCGCTGATCGTGCGATCGAAGCCGGTGCCGCTCAGGAATTGGCTGAGGAGTTGCGACGCGAACCGGCCGATCACATAGGCGAGCGCGAGAATGATCGCGGCTGCGACAACGTGCGGGATGCTGTCGAGGATGATGCGGAGCATCGCGGTCGCCGGATCGGAGATTGCGCGGATGTTGAGCTGATCGAGCGCGGCGATCGCGACCGGGATAATGATGAGCGCGAAGACGATCCCGCCGACCATCCGCGGCAGCGTCGTGGGATCGGTCTTGGCCATCCCGGCGCGTTCGGCGAGCTGCTCGGTGCGGGCGGCTGTCAGCACCGCCTCCACCGCCTTCTTGGCGACGCTGGCGACGATGTAGCCGACGAAGAAGATCAGCCCTGCGCCGATGATGTTGGGGATGGCGGCGCCGAACTGGTTGAGCATTCGGCCGACCGGGCTGGTGGCAGCGGCCAGGCCAAGCGGCTGAGCGGCAAGCACGAGCGCGATCAGGATCACGATCCAGAAGGCCGCATCACCGACCTGGGCACCGACGCTCTTGGGGTTGCGGCCCGTCTCGGGAATACCGGACTGCCGGTGCGCGTGACGCGCCAGCGGCGTCTTGTTGACCAGCGCGGCGACGCCCCACTTGGCGCCCCTCGCCAAAAGGTAGCCGATCAGGAGGATGACGGCCGCGGCAAGAACGCGCGGCCCCCACTCCTGTAGGTAAAGAACGGCGGTGTCGCCGAAGTTGCGGGTGCCGGCGACCATGCCGTCCGCTGTCACATAGTTCGGGTTCATCGCCGTCTCCCTGTTGGCAAAGCATGTGAGCCCGGCACAGGCTCTCACCTGCGCCGGGCTCCACCGACTAGATACGCTTGTCGGTGTCGCGGAAGGTCGAGCCGCGGGTCTCGACGTCGGTGTCGCGGTCGACCTCGACGTCGGTACGGCGCACGGTGTCGTCGACTTCCTCGACATGCTCCTCGGCCGTCTTGGAGACCACGACCTCCTCGACGACACGGGCGGTCTTGCCGACCACCGCTTCCTCGCCGGTCGCGGTCATGTCGACCGTCCGCTCGCGGAAGGCGTCGGTATCGGCCGCGGAAAGCGGCTGATCGACCGAGCGCCGCTCGACGTTGACCCGCTCGTTGCGGAGGCGGATTTGCTCGTGAACCGGCGTTTCAGTCACATAGGAGCGCACGCGCACCCCGCCGCGGCTGACGTCGCGCTTGCCGACGACCAGTTGCTCCTCGACGATCGGGATCACCTCTTCCTGTTCGGCCGTGCGGCCGGCGGTCTCGCGACGGTCGAAGCTGCCGAGAGCGGCCCCGGTCGCACCGGCAGCGGCGCCGGTGCCCGGATAATCCCAGCCCGACGAACGCCACTGGCTCGAACGGTCGTCGATGTCGATCGAGTTGGCCTCTTCGAGCACGCGCACCGCCTCGTCGACGCAATCGTCATCGACGTCGGCGGTCAGCAGCGCACCGCCGCGGCGCACGCCTTCCTCATAGGTGTGGCGGTCTTCATCGGGCACGAACGCGTTCTTGATCGAGTCCCAGAAGCCGCGGTCCTCATGGGTCGAGTAGCCGGTCTCCTTGTAACCGGCGCTCGACTTGTCGTGGATATGGATGTGGTCGGCGTCGATCCGCGCGCTCTTGAGCCGGTCTTTGGCTGCCTCGGCGTCGGCGCGGCTGTCGAACAGAGCGGTGATGGTGCTGGACATGATCTTACTCCTGCGATTGAGACGGGATTTGGCGGCTTACCTCGCCGTCACGACGAGTTCGGTGCGGCGGTTCTCAAAGCGACCGCCAGCGGTAGCGTTGGTGTCGACTGGATCGGTCTCGCCGCCTGAGACAGTCTCGATGCGGCCGGCGTTGATGCCTTGCGCGACGAGCGCCGACTTGACGCTATCGGCTCGGGCCTTGCCGAGCGCCATGTTGGCTGCATCGGTGCCGCGCGCGTCGGCGTAGCCGGCGATGCGGATTCGGGCGTTCGGATACTGCTTGAGGGTCGCGGCCACCTCGTTCACCTCGGCAGCATCGGCGGGTCGGATATTGCTCTTGGCGGTGTCGAAGTTGAGCTTCTCGAAGGTGAAGGTGCGGGGAAGCGGCTCCGTGCCGGCCAGATAGGCGCCGAGACCGGACGTGCCGACCAGCGCGTCAGCGGAGCCGGCGTTCGGGGTCGACGCGACAACCTCGGTCGGGGCGGCCGTAGGAGCGGGAGCGACGGCAGCGGTGTCCTCACGGTTGCAGCGGCTCAGAGCGAACAGCAACGCCAGAATCCCGAGCGCAAGCAGCAACCAAGGGAGCCAGTTGAAGCCCTTGTTCTTCTCGATATGGATGTGACTCGGTGCGCCCTCCGGCCTGTCATCGTTAGGTCCTGCCATGAACATCCTCCTGGGTTTTGGTGAGATCGGTGCGGTCGACCTCGATGCGGGTGCGCCTGAGCGTGGTCGGCAGCTCGACCGCCTCCGCCTGCGCCGACCGGAAGATGTGGACCTCCTCGACGAGGAAAAGCCGCTTCTCGACAACCAATCGCTCCTCGATCACGGGAATGATTGTGGCGCCGTTCTCCTCACGGACAGCGGGGGCTCGATCGACCTCGCGTTCGACCGCTACGCGCCTGATCTCGACGTGCTCGCGCCGAACCTCGTCACGAACAACGACCTGCTCCTGCTCGGGCACGGTGCGGACCGTGACATGCTCGACGTCGGTCGCACGTTTGGTAACGTGCGCCTCCTCCTCAATGATCGGTAGGCGAATGTCGTCGGGCATGCCTGTCCTTCAGCTTTGCCACCTAACGCCGCCGAACCTTTAAAGTGTCCCGGAGCTAACTCTTTCCGGGTTGATCGAGCTGGTAGTTTGCTACTACCGGTGCAGTAGTTCTCGCCGAGCCGTTCATTATCTGCGAGGAACATCATCCTATGGCGCGGCGCTCTACCGGCATGGCCAATCCGCTCTCCCGTGTTCTCGCACGCGACACGTTGACCCACCTCGAACAATTGATTGGCGGCATGACGGCCGGCGTCATCCTGATCGACCTGGCCGGAACGATCATCTGGGCCAATGATGCTGCGCTGGCGATGCACGGCGTCAACAAGCTCGAAGGGCTCGGTGGCAACGCCGACACCTATGCGCAGCGGTTCGCGCTCCGGTTCCGCAACGGGCACCGGCTCGCCAACCGCGAATATCCTGTCATCCGCATGTTGGCGGGCGAGAGCTTCCCGGACCTGGTGGTGGAGGTGAGTGCCGCCGGCAGCGATGAACGTCGTTGGACCCATCGGGTGCGCGACGTCGTGATGACCGGGGACGACGAAGAGCCGGACTGCCTCGCGCTCGTGATTCAGGACGTTTCCGAACAGTATGAAGCGGAGGCGCGGTTCGAGGCCATGTTCCAGGCCAACCCCGCGCCGGCGCTCATTATGCGGCTCTCGGATCAGCGATTTAGCCGGGCAAATCGCGGCTTTCTCGAAATGACCGGCTACCCCCGTCAGGTGGTCCAAGGGAACAGCCTCTACGATCTCGACATTCTCAACGGTGCCGAGCGAAAGGACTATGCCAGGCAGTGCCTTGCGGAAGGCCGGACGATCCCGCAGATGGAAGCGGAGCTGCCGCTGCCGGACGGCAATACCAAGCTCGTCATCATCGCCGGTCAGCCGATCGAAGTCGGCGACGACAAGTGCATGCTGTTTACCTTCGCCGATCTGGAGCCCCGCCGGAAAGCCGAACGGGCGCTTCGATCGAGCGAGACACACTTTCATACCCTGTTTGAGATGGCGCCCGTGGCGATGGTGCTGACTTCGCCCGACAGCCACCGCACAATGGACGTGAACGACGCGTTCGTTCGCCTCACTGGTCGCAGCTCGGCCGGCTCGATCGGCAGAGCCGCCGGCGATCCCGAGCTTTGGGCCGATCCGGCGCAGCGTGAGGAGGTGCAGCAGGAGCTGGATCGAAGCGGGGGCGTGCGCAACCGCGACGTCCGGCTGATCGATGCAGACGGGCAACCGGTCGACTGCCTCCTCTCGGCCGAGCGCATGGAGATCAGGGGCGACCGCTGCACGCTATGGCTTTATCAAGATATCACGGCGCGGCGGAAAAGCGAGCTGGAGCTGGCCGACGCGATCGAAGCGGTGATGAAGGATGCAAGCTGGTTTAGCCGGACCGTGATGGACAAGCTCGCAACCCTGCGTAATCCGCGCGCCGAAACCGCCACTGAGACCGCCGACCTGACGCCTCGTGAGCGTGAGGTGCTGGGGCTTATCTGCGAGGGCCTGGACGACAAGGTGATCGCGAAGCATTTGTCGCTTTCGGGAAACACGGTGCGAAACCACGTTGCCGGCATCTACGGAAAGATCGGTGTCAATCGGCGCGCCGCAGCCATTGCTTGGGCTCGGGAACGTGGCTTTGCCTAAAACAAATGCAACCGTGCGGCCGCAATCCAGTAATGGTCTTCAACAGCAATAGCCGGAGACCATGAGTCACTCACGAGGGGATCGGCAAAGCAAAGAAGGACAGCTATCATGCCAGATACCCCATATAATGATGCATTGGATGTTCTCGCCACGGCTCTGAAGGCAGGGCCTGCCGCTCTTGCGCACCAGAGCGGGCCGGCGGCCCGCACGAACTTCGTGGATCGGCTCACGACAATCGCGCACCGGCTTGATCTGGGCGGCCATGGCGGCGTGCAGGAGGTCTACGAGGCCGCCTCAATCATCGGTCGATTACAAAAGGGGCCGAAACGGCCAAAAGGTGAGGGTTGGTCGATCGAAGGTCATCAGGCCATTGCCGATCTTGAGAAGGTGCAGATGAAGCTCGTCAAGCTCGCTAACGGTGTTCAGGAGTGAATGGCGATGAGTTCGTCTCTCTTGTTCCTGTCCATTCGGCCAATGAAGGCCGGTGCCTTACCGCCGTGATGGGGCTGGCGGGCGCTGAGGAGTCAGTGTCCTAGCGGGAGGAGCGGCCCGATGCGGCGATCATGCCGCCTCAGTCCGGTAGAGCTGCGCCTCACGGTTGATAAGGATATCGGCCAGGAACCAGTAGGCTTCGCCCCAGGCGTTCAGAATCTCATCGGTTGCCGCCTCGCCCAATATGTCGCGGATCGCCGGCAGCAGCGCGTTGGCGACCGCAGGATAATGTTCGGGCTTGATATGGGTCTCGACATGGCGCGCGGCGATGCGCTCGATCGCGGGTTTCAGCACGTCGAGCTTGTCCACATTCTGCGCAAAGGCGAGGATCGCCGCCGCGAGCCGCTTGGGCTGCGCGCCGGATTCGTGCGCGGCCATGTCAAACAGCGCCTTGATCTCCGGATCGACGAACAGGCGC
>JAESGB010000102.1_pt1 | contig 14182 bp, 7 predicted proteins | sample 9266211 | NCBI WGS metagenome assembly JAESGB01 (sample SAMN14514844, study PRJNA621659) | algae metagenome | isolation source: Goleter apudmare HA4340-LM2 and co-occurring heterotrophs from cave wall... | place: USA: Maniniholo cave, Kauai, Hawaii | collected 2009-07-28 | reverse complement strand
GGGTGTGTGTGGGCGCGCGTGTGCGGCGGCGAGCAGCGCAGGGCTCGGGGCCGGCGCGCGACAGCGCGCCTCGTGATCTGACTCGTCGCGGTTGTTTGAGCGAAGCGAACGCAGTTCGCGCAGCGAGCTCCGCGACGCGGCCCCGAGCCCGAGCAGCACAGCGCAGTCGGCCCAAAGGGCCGACCGCCGCACCCGCGCGCCCACACACACCCGCCCACGGCTTTGCGCCCGCCCGACTCCCCGAACCCGCCCACGGCTTCGCCGCCCCCGACAGCGAGCACAGCACCGCATTCCTAAACCTCCAACCGCAGGAACACCGCCGCCAAAGGCGGCAAAGTCACCACCGCCGACTGCTCCTGCCCATGCCAGGCCACCGGCTCCGTTCCCACGCCCCCACCGTTGCCCGTGTTGCTCCCGCCATAGATGCCGGCATCGCTGTTGAGCACCTCGCGCCAGCGCCCTGCCGCCGGCAGGCCGACGCGGTAGCCCTCGCGCACAACGGGCGTGAAGTTGAACAGCGCAACGATGGGGCTGGTGCCCGGGTCGCCGAAGCGCGCGAAGCCGAACACGCTTTGTGCCGCATCGTCGCCGATCAACCAGGCAAAGCCGTCCGCGCGGCTGTCCTTGACGTGCAAGGCGAGCTCGGCGATGTACAGCCGGTTCAGGTCGCGCACCAGGCGCTGCACGCCGCGGTGGCGAGGATCGTCGAGCAGGTCCCACTGCGGCGAGGCGTCGTGGTTCCACTCGCGCGTCTCGCCGAACTCGCAGCCCATGAAGAGCAGCTTCTTGCCCGGATGCGCCCACATGAAACCGAGGTAGGCGCGCAGGTTGGCCAGGCGCTGCCACTCGTCGCCCGGCATCTTGCCGAGCAGCGATCCCTTGCCGTGCACCACCTCGTCGTGCGAGATCGGCAGCACGAAGCGCTCCGAAAATGCATAGATCAGCCCGAAGCTCATGTCGTGGTGGTGGTGGCGGCGGTGCACCGGATCGTGCTGCATGTAGCGCAGCGTGTCGTGCATCCAGCCCATGTTCCATTTGTGGCTGAAGCCCAGCCCGCCTTCCTCGACGCTCGCCGAAACGCCGGGCCAGGCGGTCGATTCCTCGGCGATCACCATCACGCCGGGGCAGCGCTCGGCCAGCGTGGTGTTCAGCTTCTTCACAAAGGCCACCGACTCCAGGTTCTCGCGTCCGCCGTGCACGTTGGGCACCCACTCCCCGGGCTCGCGGCTGTAGTCGCGGTAGAGCATGGAAGCCACCGCGTCCACGCGCAGGCCATCGACGTGGAAGTGCTCGATCCATTCGAGCGCGCTGGCGATGAGAAAACCCACCACTTCGTTGCGGCCGAGGTTGTAGATGAGCGTGTTCCAGTCCTGGTGGAAGCCCTCCTTCGGATCGGCGTGCTCGTACAGCGCCGTGCCGTCGAAGCGCGCCAGGCCATGCGCGTCGGTCGGAAAGTGCGCCGGCACCCAGTCGAGGATCACGCCCAGGCCGGCGGCATGGCAGCGATCCACGAAACCGGCAAAGCCTTCCGGCGTGCCGAAGCGCGCGCTCGGCGCGAACTGCCCCAGCGGTTGATAACCCCAGGAGCCACCGAAAGGGTGCTCCATGATCGGCAGGAACTCGAGGTGCGTGAAGCCCAGGCCGCGCGCATAGGGAATGAGCCGCTCGGCCAGCTCTTCCCAGTCGAGGCTGCGTGCGCCCTCCTCCATCACGCGCAGCCACGAGCCGGCATGCACCTCGTAGATGCTCATCGGCGCGTGCTGTTCGTGTCGTTCGGGCCGGCCGGCCAGCCAGGCTTCGTCCGTCCAGCGGAACGAGCGCGGCGGCGACACCACCGAGGCGGTGGCCGGCGGGCATTCGGTCTCCAGCGCCACCGGGTCGGCCTTGAGGGGCAGCATCTCGCCCATCGGTCCCAGCAGTTCGTACTTGTAGCGGCTGCCGGCCGCAAGACGCGGCACGAACAGCTCCCACACGCCCGCTTCCACGCGGTGGCGCATGGGGTGACGGCGACCGTCCCACTGGTTGAAGTCGCCCACCACCGAGACCCGCGTCGCGTTCGGCGCCCACACCGCGAAACGCACGCCGCGGATGCCATGGATCGTCATCACGTGGGCCCCCAGGCAGCGACCGAGTTCGCGGTGATTGCCCTCGGCGATGAGGTGCAGATCGAGTTCGCCGAGCAACGGGCCGAAGGCGTAGGGGTCCTCCGTGAGCTGGGTCAGGTGCGCGGCCGGGGTGGCCGGGTCGGTCGATTCGCCAGCCGGCCAGTCGATGTGCAGGCAATAGGCGTCCGGGCGACCAGCCACCTTCTTCGGATCGAGCGCAACCTCGAACAAGCCATCGCAGTCGTCCACCCGGCGGCCGGGCAGGCCCTGTGCGTCTTCCCCGCTCAGCACCGAGACCGCCAGCGCTCCCGGAGCGAAGGTGCGCACCACCATGCCCCCCTCTTCCTCGTGCGGACCGAGCAATGCAAACGGATCGCCATGGCGGCCCTGCACGAGGCGGCGCGCCGCTTCGAGGTCGAGGCCCGGTTGGGACGGGTGTTCGTAGGGTGCGTTCATCTTGGTGTCTTCAATGTGCTCTTCGCAAACGCGTCCCGGACACGCAGCGTTCCACTTCAGTCCCCGGACCCGGAGCCGCCCGCAACGTCCCCGGCCGGCCGCTCGGCCTCGAGCAATCGCTGCGCGATCGCCGCGAGGCCGCGCAGGGGCACGCCGATCCAGGCGGGCCGGTTGTTGGCCTCGTAGCAGAGCTCGTAAGCCGCCTTTTCGAGCGTGAACAGGTCGATCAGCGCCGCCTCGCCTCCCGCGTCGGCCCACCGATGCGCCACGCCCGCCGCCGCTTCGCGATAAGCCGAAAGGAAAGCCGCCTGCGACGCCGGCAGGAAGCGCTCGAGCAGCAGCCGCTTCCTGGCCTCGGCCGCCTCGCCGATGTCGCCCGGGCCGCTGTTGATGGCCACCGCGGCGGCATAGCTGAAGGAGCGCAGCATGCCGGCCACGTCGCGCAACGGGCTTTGCTTGCGGCGGCGTTCCGCCAGCGGCTTGAGCGGCTCGCCCTCGAAGTCGATGAAGTAGGCGTCGCTCTGCGCCACCAGCACCTGGCCGAGGTGCAGGTCGCCATGGATGCGGGTGAGCAGCGATCCGGTGCCCTGCGCGGCCAGGCGGTCCACCAGCGCGAGCAGCGCGTCTCGCTGAGCCAGCAGTTGCGCGGCCAACGCGGCCTCCTCGCCGGAGTCGTCGGGGACACCCTCGTCGGCGGCGCGACTGCCGGCGGGGGCCTGCAGCAGCGCCAGCGAGCCTTCGAGCTGCCTGCGGGCGGCGGCGGCCCATTCGCCCACGTCGTCGGCGCCCGCGGGCTCCGGGGCGAAGGCGGGATCCTCGCTCGGGCGGGCGAGCGCCACGTGCAGTTCGCCGAGCCGGCGCCCCAGCACCCCGGCCGACTGCCTGAACTCGGCGAGCGCTTCCTCGCCGGCGTCGGCCGCTGCGCTTTCGGACGCGGCGGTCTCGGGCGGCTGCGCTTCCTGCGCCATCACGTCCTGGATGCTGCGCTCCAGCGCGCTCAGGGTCCACGACCACGCATCGCCCTGGTTGTGCATGAACTTCTGCAGCACGGCCATCACCCGCGGCGTGCCGTCGGCGGCGACGCGGGTGACCTCACCCAGGGTCAGCGCGATGTTGGCGAAGCCGCCTTCGGTGAGGTAGCGGCCCATCTCCACTTCGGGATGAATGCCCGTCTGCACGCGGCGGATCAGCTTGAGGATCAGCTGGTCGCCGAGCACCACCGAACTGTTGGACTGCTCGGCTGACAGGAAGCGCAGTTCGGGCGCCGTGCCGAGGTCGATCTCGCCGAGCCGCGATGTCGGCATGAATCGGATCTCGCCGTCGTCGGTGGCCAGCGTGCGGCCCTCGCGCACCATCGCCACCATGCGCAGCACGAAGGGATGCAGGGTGAAGGCGTCGGTGAGCAGCCCGACCTGGCGGCCGCGGCGCACGCGCGAGAGGGCGAGTTGCAGCGGCAGCGGCGAAGTGGCCTCCTCCTCGCCGATGAAGCCGAAGGGCAGCAGGTAGCGCTCGGTGCCGGCGGCCGTGCGCACCTCCAGCTCGGTGAGCAGCATGGGCCGCGTGGTGCCGTCGAGTTCGGCGGCGAAGGCGATGCGCACCTGCTCGATCTTCTCGTTCTTGGCGCCGAACCAGCGGCGCTTGGGCAGGTAGGCCGGCAGCACTTCGCCCTCCAGCACGGCGCGGCTCGGTGCCTGCAGCAGCTCGCCGACCTCGCGGCGCACCACCAGCGTGGCGTACTCGGGCATGATTTCCGGCGCCGGCGCCGGCCCGCCGAGCGGTTCGGCCTCGCCGGTCAGCGAGAACCAGTAGAAGCCGAACGGCGGCAGGGTCAGCAGGTAAGGCAACTGGCCGATCGACGGGAAGCGCGAGCCGCCGATCATCTCCACCGGCACGCGGCCCGAGAAGGTGGACAGGTCGAGCTCGACCGCCTGCGCCGAGCGCGACACGTTGGCCACGCACAGGATGCTCTCGATGCGCTCCTCGCCGCCCGCCTGGCCGCCCTGGCGGTACTCGCGCAGGTAGGCCAGCACCTTGCGGTTGGCGGGCGAAAGCAGCTTGAGCGTGCCGCGGCCGAAGGCCGGATGGGGCTTGCGCACCGCCAGCATGCGGCGCATCCAGTTGAGCAGCGAGTACGGGTCCGCGCTCTGCGCCTCGACGTTGACGGCCTCGAAGCCGTAGAGCGAATCCATCACCGGCGGCAGCACGAGCCGCGCGGGGTCGGCGCGCGAGAAGCCGCCGCTGCGGTCGGGCGACCATTGCATGGGCGTGCGCACGCCGTCGCGGTCGCCCAGGTGGATGTTGTCGCCCATGCCGATCTCGTCGCCGTAGTAGATGACCGGCGTGCCGGGCATCGAGAGCAGCAGGCTGTTGAGCAGTTCCACGCGGCGGCGGTCGCGCTCGAGCAGCGGCGCGAGGCGCCGGCGGATGCCGAGGTTGATGCGCGCGCGCCGGTCGGAGGCATAGAAGCTCCAGAGGTAGTCGCGCTCCTTGTCCGTCACCATCTCGAGCGTGAGCTCGTCGTGGTTGCGCAGGAAGATGGCCCACTGGCAGTTGGGCGGGATGTCGGGCGTCTGGCGCAGGATGTCGGTGATCGGGAAGCGGTCCTCCTGCGCGATGGCCATGTACATCCGCGGCATCAGCGGGAAGTGAAAGGCCATGTGGCACTGGTCGCCCAGGCCGTTCTCGTCGCGGCCGAAGTACTGCTGCACGTCCTCGGGCCACATGTTGGCCTCGGCAAGCAGCATGCGGCCCGGGTAGTCGCGCTCCACCGTCGCGCGGATCCTGCGCAGCACCTCGTGGGTCTCGGGGAGGTTCTCGTTCGTGGTGCCCTCGCGCTCGACCAGGTAGGGCACGGCGTCCAGGCGCAGCCCGTCCACACCCAGGTCGAGCCAGAAGCGCATGACCGACAGCACCGCCTTCAGAACCTGCGGGTTGTCGAAGTTGAGGTCGGGCTGGTGCGAATAGAAGCGGTGCCAGTAGAAGCTTTCGGCCACCGGGTCCCAGGTCCAGTTCGATTTCTCGGTGTCGCAGAAGATGATGCGGGTGCCCGCGTAGGCCTGGTCGTTGTCGGACCACACGTAGAAGTTGCGCGCCGCCGAGCCCTTCTTCGCGTTGCGTGCGCGCTGGAACCACGGGTGCTGGTCGGATGTGTGGTTGATGACCAGCTCGGTGATCACGCGCAGCCCGCGGCGGTGTGCCTCGGCGACGAAGCGGCGCGCATCGGTCAGGCTGCCGTAGTCGGGGTGCACGCCGCGGTATTCGGCGATGTCGTAGCCGTCGTCGCGGCGCGGCGAGGGATAGAAGGGCAGCAGCCAGATCGTGTCCACGCCCAGCGAGGCGATGTAGTCGAGCTTGGCCACCAGGCCGGAGAAGTCGCCGATGCCGTCGTTGTTGGCATCGAAGAAGGACTTGAGGTGGAGCTGGTAGATGACCGCATCCTTGTACCAGCACGGGTCGTCGATCGGCGGGCGCTCCACCTTCGGCCGGGCCAGCGGCGGCAGCGCCGAGGCGCCCGGCTCGACCGCGCGCACCGACGTGTGCTCGGCCTCGCCTTCGATGCGCAGCGGCATCGCGGCGACGGCGCGGGCCGGGCGGTCAGGAAGCTGCTCGCTCATCACGCGCCCTCCAGGGGTTTGACGCGCCAGATGCCCAACGGCCACTGCGCCGGGTCGAGCCGGATGCGCTGGTGCTTGCCGCGCCACACGAAGCGGTGGTCGTGCAGCAGATCGACGGCCTCGAGCGCCGCGTCGTCCGGCAGCCCGAAGCGCCACAGCGGCAGCTCGATGTCGGCCTCGTGCGCATTGAACGGATCGAGGTTGATGGCCACCAGCAGCACGTGCTCGCCGAAGCGCCCGCCCGAACGCGCCACCTGCGCGGGAGGCGCCTTGGCGAAGTAGAGGATGTGCTCGCTCGTCGCGTTGAAGAACTCGATGCCCAGGTGCGACTGCAGCGCCGGGTTGCCGCGGCGGATGCGGTTGAGCAGCGCGATCTCGGCCTTGATGTGGCCCGGGCGGTCCCAGTCCCAGGCGCGCAGCTCGAACTTCTCGGAGTCGAGGTACTCCTCCTTGCCCGGCAGCGGCGTGCCCTCGCACAGCTCGAAGCCGCTGTACATGCCCCACAGGCCCGACAGCGTGGTCGCCAGCGCGGCGCGGATGAGGAAGCCGGCGCGGCCCGAGCGCTGCAGGAAAGGCGGGTTGATGTCGGGCGTGTTGACGAAGAAGTGCGGGCGCAGCACGTCGGCCAGCGGCGGCTGGTTCAGCTCGGTGAGGTAGTCGGTGAACTCCTGCTTGGTGTGGCGCCAGGTGAAGTAGGTGTAGGACTGCGAGAAGCCCACCTTCGCCAGCCGCGCCATGGGCTTGGGCCGCGTGAAGGCCTCGGAGAGGAAGATCACGTCGGGGTGGCGGCCGCGCACGTCGGCGATCAGCCATTCCCAGAACGGCAGCGGCTTGGTGTGCGGGTTGTCCACGCGGAACAGGCGCACGCCCTGCTTCACCCAGAACATCACCACGTCGCGCAGCGCCGTCCACAGGGCCGGACGCGCGCCCTCGGCGTAGAAGTCGACGTTGACGATGTCCTGGTACTTCTTGGGCGGGTTCTCGGCGTAGCGCATCGAGCCGTCCGGCCGCCACGAGAACCACTCCGGGTGGTCCTTGAGCCAGGGGTGGTCGGGTGAGCACTGGATGGCGAAGTCGAGCGCGACTTCCAGACCATGCACCGAGGCGGCCTGCACGAGGCGCACGAAGTCCTCGAGCGTGCCCAGTTCGCGGTGGATCGCGTCGTGGCCGCCCTCCTCGCTGCCGATGGCGTACGGGCTGCCCGGGTCGTCCGGCGTGGGCGTGAGGGTGTTGTTGCGGCCCTTGCGGTTGGTGAGGCCGATCGGGTGGATGGGCGGAAAGTACAGCACGTCGAAGCCCATCGCGCGGATCGCGGGCAGGCGTTCGATCACATCGATGAAGCGGCCGTGGCGCAGCGGCTCGCCCGGGCGGTTGCCGATGGAACGCGGAAAGAGTTCGTACCAGCTCGCATGGCGTGCCGCCGTGCGTTCGGCGTCCACGCACAGCGCCGGTTCGTGACGCAGCGCGAAGGGCCGCAGGCCGGCGTCGTGCACGGCCCGACGCGTGGCGGCGGCGAGCAGGATCTCGGTGCGCGGCGCCGGGTCGGGTGGCGGCTCCGTCGGTGCGCGGGTCTTGCGCTTGCCCGCCATCGGCTCGCCGAGCGTCGCGACGATGGCCTGCAGCGCAGCGGCCGTGGCGGCGTCCTTGCGCTCGGTGGCATGCGCCGCCGCCTGCACGATCAGCAGCCGTCCTTCCTCGATCTCCAGGCTCACGTCGAGTCCGGCGGCCAGCTTCTTGCGCAACTCGTCGGCGAAAGTCTCGTAGGCGTCGCGCCAGGCCTCGATGGTGAAGGCGTGGCGGCCGAGCCGGGAGAGCGCGATCTCGGCGCGCCAGCGATCGTTGCCCAGCGGACTCATCGGCAGCTCCCGCCAATCGGCCTCGTCGGGCCCGCGCCACAGCAGCATCACCGCGAGCTGCTCGTGGCCGTCCATGAAGACATCGGCTTCCACGCGCAGGGTTTCGCCGGCAATGCGCTTGACCGGAAAGCGGCCGCCATCGACGCTCGGCGTGATGCCTTCGATGGCGATGCGCGGCGCCTCGAGCGCGAGATCGAGCGCGCGGCGCGCGCGGTTGGCCGTGGCTGCCGCCCGCGTGGGCCGGGCCGCAGCAGGCTCGTCGCGCAGCGATTCGTAGAGCGCGACGCTCCCGGGCGGCAGCTCGATCGTCGCGGCCGCGTCGAAGCCTTGCTCCCCGCGGCCCGCGGCATCCGTTGCGGCTTCGGGTTCGGACCGCGCGGCGTCCGCGAAGCCGGCCCGCGCGCCGTTGCCGCGCTGCACGCGGCGAAAGCGGGTGAAGCGATCGGCGCCGGGCAGCACGTCGGCCCCCCTCACCGCCGTGGCCCCGGGAAACCCGGCGAGCAGCAGCAAGGCGCCATCGGCGCTGTTCGACTCGCGCGGTTCGGCGACGAGCAGCGCCACCGCCGGTGAGCCGGCGGCGCTCAGCAGCGACAGGCGCGGCGCCGAACGCGCGCCCGTGCTCATGCCTGTCCTCGCGTTAGCGGCCCTGTCCCCTGCGCGACCCGCTGCCTTCGCCTCGGCCGCACCGCCGGTCCGGCCCGCGCCGTTCGCACGCCGTTCGCTGCGCTCGCCCAGCCACGCGTTCGCCGCGGCCACGTCGGCCGACAGATCGAACTCGGCGCCATCCGCCAGCAGCGCCTGATCGCCCGGCACGCCGCGCTCGAAGCCCAGCGGCATCATCCATCCGGCGCCGGTGCTCGCCGCCCACCACAGGCCGCGCCGGTGCGCCTGCTCCGTCGGCTCGACGGCGGTGCTCGCGCACACCGGGTGCCGTCGGCCCCGGCTAAGCACGGCCAGCGGCGCACTGTGTTCGGCGATGCGGTCGTGCTCGTCGATGCGGCGCTCGACCTCGGCCGCGCTGCCCGGCACCGGCGAGGCGATCGCATCGAAACCGCAGTCGCGCAGCGACGACGCCTCGCCACCGGGCGCGGCGATCAGGCAGGCGTCGGGATGTCCGGCGCGAACGGCCTGGTTCAAGGTGCGCCAGAAATCGGCCGCAAGCGCTTCGGTGCGCAGGCAATGGAAACCCGCCGCGCCCGCTTCGAGGCCTTCGACCATCCGCTCGGCCCACCAGGCCGCGGCCTGCGCGCGCACGTGTGCATCGCCGCCGCGCAGCGGCACGGTGTGGGCGTCACGCGCCGGCCAGCGGGGATCGGGCAGGTCGTCGCGGGGCGACACGTCGAACCATTGCGGATGCCGCGCGGCAAGCGTGCCGTCGCGCGGGGCGGTGGCGGGCTCGGCGTCGATCAGCAGGTCCAGGCCGTGAGAACGGCATTCGGCAGCGAGGCCGGCGATGAGATCGCGCCGCGTCCGAACGCCGTCGGCGTCGATCGGCTCGCCCTCCTCGGCCAGCGACAACTGCTCGAAGCCGAGTCCGCGAGCCCGCTCGCAAACCCGGCGCAGCTGCTCGCCGCTGAGCGGCGAGGCAGGCTCGACCCGCAGGACGCGCAGCGCCCTCCTCACGCCCACGCCTCGCGAACGCGCCCGCCGGCACGCCGACGGCCCGCAGGCCCGGCAAGAGCACGCAGCGCCGCAGGGGCCGCGCGGGAGAGTGACGAGCTGCACGCATCCATCAAGGCGATCCCTCCTTCGAATCTCATCGCTCATCGGCCCTGGCTCGGACCTTCGTTTGCCGTTCGCCGCGCCGACGATCGACAAACCGACGATTCCTGCGGCAAAGCCTGCCCGCCATACGGCACGTCCCTCACATCGCGAGCGCACGATTCGGCCGCACGCTCCAGACCGCACCACGCAGGGGCACCCTCGAACCCGTCGCCAGCAAGCCACGTTCCCGGCGCGATGCAAGAATTGCGGCGCCTCGGCGAGCCTGGGCCCGCCTGCCTGCCAGACTGCGCCTCACGACCCACGGCTTCGATGTACCCCCGCCTGCGCTTTCGCCAACCCTCGCTCGTCCTCTTCGCCGCGCTCTTGCTGACCGTCACCGCGACGGCGCTGGCCTCGAGCTGGGTGGAGGCCCGTCGCGAGGTGCTGTTCAGCACGGCGGTCGAGTCGCAGTTCGGCCGGCTCAACGCGCGCATGGACGCCTATGTGGCTCTGCTGCGCGCGACAAGGGCCTTGATGCAGGCGCAAGCCGGCGAGGTCGATCGCGTCGTGTTCGAGCGCTACGTGGAGCGCCTGCGCATCACACCCGATTTCCCCGGCATCCAGGGCGTGGGCTTCAGCCCGCGCGTGCAGGCACGGGAGGTGCGGGCGTTCGAGCAGGCCGCGCACGGCGAGGGCCTCGAGGGTTTCAGGGTCCACCCCGAAGGCGAGCGGCCGTGGATGTTCAGCATCCTTTATCTCGAACCGCTCGACGAACGCAACCGCGCGGCCCTCGGCTTCGACATGTTCTCCGAGCCCGTGCGGGCGGCGGCCATGGCACGGGCACGCGATACCGGCTCGCTGGCGCTGTCCGGCCCGGTGGTGCTCAAACAGGAGATCGATCGCAACAAGCAGGCCGGCTTTCTCGTTTACGTGCCGCTCTACGGCACCGGTGCGCCGCCCGTCACCGTGCAGGAGCGCCGTGCCCGGCTGAGCGGCTTCGTCTATGCGCCCTTTCGCGCGCCCGACTTCTTCGAAAGCCTGTTCGACGTCGACGCTCCCCGGGTGGCCGTGCGCGTGCATGCCGGCGCGGTGGGCGAGCCGCTCGAGCTGCTGCACGACGGCTTTCCGCGCGATCCCGGTCAGTGGACGCAATCGCTGACGCTGCGTTCCCACGAGTTCGGCGGCCAGCCCTGGACGCTGGAGTTCATGGCCTTGCCCGGCCTGGTGCCGTTCGGCGACGGGCTGCTGGTGCCGGCGGTGGCGCTGGCCGGCGGGCTGATCAGCGCCCTGCTCTTCTTGCTGGCGCGCCGGCAGACGCGCGATCGCCTGCTGCTTGAACGAAGCGCGGCCGAGCGCGCCGAGGCGCTCAGCCGCGAGCAGGCGCAGCGGCGTCTCGCGGAGTCGCTGTCGGGGCTGGCGCTTTCCGCGGGTGCGCAACAGGACGACGGCGCCTTGATGCAAAGCGTGGTGGACGAAGCCACCCGCCTCACCGGCGCGAGCTGCGGCGTTTTCGTCTGGGCGCAGGCAGAGCCGGGCGAAGACGTGGTGGTCGCCGGTGGCAAACAAGGCCCCGATGCCTCGGCCGAAACGCTGGCGCGGCTGCGCACCCTGCCCGTGGTGGCCACGGTGCTGTCGGGACGCACGCTGCGCATCGACGATCCGCGGCCGGGATCGGGCGCCGAGGAGGCGCTGCGCCTGGCCTCGGCGCCCACGCGGACCGCGAGCTGCCTGGCCGCCTGCGTGTGCACGCGGGAAGCCCAGGCCTTCGGCGCCGTCTTCTTCGGCCATGGCGAGCCGGGTCATTTCACGGCCGATCACGAACGGCTGGTCGAGAGCCTGGCGGCACAGGCCGCGGTGATGCTGGAGAACGCCCGATTGCGCCGGCTCGAACGCGAGGCGCACGCACGCACCGGCGAGGAGAACACGCTGCTGGAAACCTTCGTCGGCATCGCCTCGCACGACTTGCGCAATCCGCTCAACGTCATCTTGCTGAACGCGGCGCTGCTCGAACGCGGCGACGGCACGGCTGCCGGCCTGCATTCCGTGGCCGCGCGCATCCGGCGCAGCGGCGATCGCGCGCTGCGCCTCGTGCACGACCTGCTCGACTTCACGCAGGTGCGTCTGGGCAAAGGCATGCCGGTCGAGCCCGTGGCGACCGACGTGCACGCAGCGCTTCGCCAGCTCATCGACGAACTTCGGCTCGCGCACCCCGATCGCCGCATCGACCTGCACACCGAAGGCGATGGCATGGCCATCGTGGACCCGCACCGCGTTGCTCAGATGGTGTCCAACCTCGTCACCAATGCCGCGATCCACGGCGCGCCGGGCTCGCCGGTGACGGTTCGGGCCGCGGTCGGCGCGGCCGATCTGCGCATGAGCGTGCACAACGAGGGCGCTCCGATCCCCGCCGAGCTGCGCAAGGAGCTGTTCCGGCCGCTGCGCCGCGGTCCTGCCGCGGGCCAAGGGCCGCAAGGCAGCATCGGGCTGGGTTTGTTCATCGTGGAGCAGATCGCGCAGGCGCACGGCGGCGAGATCGAGGTCGCCTCCGACACCGGCGGCACCACCTTCAGCGTGCGGCTGCCCCGGCATGCAGCGTGAGGCGCCGCACCGCGCGCTGAACCGGGCAAGGCAGCGTTCGCACCCCGCGCCGCGCGGCGGGCGCACCGCTTGCTGCAGCTTCGGGATGCTGCGCGACGCCTGGCCACGGATGCGGCGCCTGATCAACGTCGGCTTCGTCGTGCTCGCGCTCGGCCTGCTCGGCTGGCAGTTGCAGTCGCTCGACACCGCTCAGCTCGCCTCTACCTTGAGCCGATTTCCTGCTTACGCGCTCGCCGTCGGCGCGGCCTTCAGTGCGCTCAGCTACGCGGCCTACTCGTCCTTCGACCTGCTGGGCCGACGCTATACGCGCCACCGGCTGGCGACGCGGCAGGTGCTCGCGCTGGGCTTCGTCAGCCACGCCTTCGCGCTGAACCTGGGGGCCGCCGGCGTGGGCTTGCGTTTCAGGGCGTATGGGCAGTTGGGCGTCAAGGCCGCCACGGTGGCGCGCCTGTGGCTCGTGTGCTTCGTGAGCAACTGGCTCGGCTTTGCCGTGCTCGCGGGGCTCCTGCTCGCCCTGCAGATGAGCGGCGCACCCTTCGGACTCGATGTTTCGCCCGCAGCCCTGCAAGCCATCGGCTGGGCATTGCTCTGCCTCGCCGCAGGCTATTTCGCGGTGTGCGCTTTCTCGAGGGTGCGCGCATTCACGCTGTTCGGCCAGACCCTGCGCCTGCCCTCCTTGCGTTTCGCACTGGCGCAATGCGTGCTCTCGGTGCTGCAGTGGTCTTTCATCGCGGCGGGGTTGTTCGTGCTCTTGCAGGAAGCGGTCCCCTTCCTCACCGTGCTCGGCGTGCTGCTCGTGTGCGCAACGGCGCTCGCGGTGATCGACGTGCCTGGAGGGCTGGGCGTGACCGAAGCCGTGTTCATCGCCCTGCTCGGCGGCCATCTCGCGCTCGCCACGCTGGTCTCCGCCCTGCTCGTGTACCGGCTGGTGTATTTCGCGGGGCCGTTGCTCGTGGCCGGGTTCGCCTGGCTGGGCCTGGAACTGCGGGTGGCCGCAGCCCGCAAGCCGCAGCCCTGACCGGACACCGCCGCGTCGAGCGAGGGGGCGGAACGCCGTTTGCCGGGCAGGCTCCATGAACCAGTCTCCGATCGACTTCGTGACCCGCTCACTGCAGGCCCCGCTGCCCTGGCTGGCGCACACCATCCCGCCACAGCCCGAGCCCCCACCCGGCCCTCACGAGCCTTCGACGCCTGCGCCCGCGCCACCGACCGGGCCCGACGTGGTGCCTCCCGAGGTCGAAGACCCGCCCGCACCGGGCAGCCCCGCCCCCGTGCGAGAGCCCGGCAAGGAGCCGCCGGCTGTCGCTGCATGACCGGGCAGCCCCGGCTTCGGCGCGTCTTTCACCCCTGATCGCGGGCTTACCGGCGGGAGCACGAACATGCATCCTGCACGCATCCGACAACCGCCGGCCCCGATCGCCAAGCACCTTCAGGCGGTCGGGTTGCGAAGCAAAGCGAAACGAGACGACCCCATGTGGATTCCCGACTGGCTGTACGAACGCCTCCCGCTCCTGTACGTCGCCGCGGGCGCGGCATGTCTGCTGCTCCTGGGGCCGACGATGGCCAGCTTGCCGAGCGCGCTCCTGTTCATTGCCGCCGGTCTGCGCACCTACGCCTTGCGACGCAGCGATCGACTGGCCGGGCCGCTGCGTTCGAAACGCCGGCTGGCCCATGTGCGCGGAGGCAAGCACAAGGCACCGCGCTACGCGCGAGGCTGAACGCGCTGTTTCGGTTGCCGCCTGCGGCCCCGGCTCGTTTCAATACCGTCACGCCCTGAAAGACAAAAGGCCCGGCGTCGCCGCCAGGCCCTTTGATTTCATTACCGTCACTACCGAATCTGGTAGGCGCG
>JAESGB010000219.1_pt1 | contig 14809 bp, 13 predicted proteins | sample 9266211 | NCBI WGS metagenome assembly JAESGB01 (sample SAMN14514844, study PRJNA621659) | algae metagenome | isolation source: Goleter apudmare HA4340-LM2 and co-occurring heterotrophs from cave wall... | place: USA: Maniniholo cave, Kauai, Hawaii | collected 2009-07-28 | reverse complement strand
GGCATCTTACCAGTCGTCTCAATCGCAAGATTTTAGCTCATACTGTCTGTTTCTGGCTTAATCGCCATAATTGTGACCCTCTTCAGTTCGACGATCTTGTTACAGAATATTAAGTCGCACATGGCGTAATATTAGGTGATTTTGCGAGATTCTCTGAGTTAATCACTGTCATACCATTACAAGTATAGATTTGTGGGCATAACGAGAGCGGATGGCGAACCATTTACCGGAAAAAGCTGTAGCCTAGATAATGTGTGTTAGCAATTCTTTTTCCAGTCGCCTTGGTTATCCATGACTACAAGTATTGACTTTCTCAGTCACCTTAATCCCAGCCAACGTCAAGCCGTCGAACACTACTGTGGCCCTTTGTTAGTCGTTGCTGGCGCAGGTTCTGGTAAAACACGAGCGCTGACTTATCGGATTGCAAACCTGATTCTCCGGCATCGTGTAGCACCTGAAAATATTTTAGCGGTGACATTCACTAACAAAGCCGCCAGGGAGATGAAAGAGCGGATTCAAAAGCTATTTGCCGAACAGTTGGCAATCACAGAACATGGTCAGCGTTTTGATTTGTTACCTGAGTATGAACAAGTAAAACTGCGATCGCAAGTTTATCGCACTACAATCAAAGATTTGTGGTGTGGTACTTTCCATAGTTTATTTTCTCGGATTCTCCGCTTTGATATCGAGAAATACCAAGATGAGAAAGGGCGACGTTGGAATAAGAATTTTTCTATATTTGATGAATCTGATGTCCAAAGTTTAATTAAAGAAATTGTTACCAAACAGCTAAACTTAGACGATAAGAAATTTGATGCTCGTTCTGTGCGTTACGCTATTAGTAATGCTAAAAATCAAGGTTTATCACCTCAAGAGTTTGAGCGTGAACAACCTAATTATCGTGGAAGAGTAATAGCGAATGTTTATGATTTATATCAAGTTAAGTTAGCAGAAAATAACGCTCTCGATTTTGATGATTTGATTTTAGTTCCCACCAGATTATTTCAGCAAAATGAACAAGTTTTAGGTTATTGGCATCGCAAGTTTTGCCATATTCTGGTAGATGAATATCAAGATACTAATCGCACTCAGTACGATCTGATTCGCCTATTAGTAACAAATGGTGAAGATAGAAAGAGCGAATGGGAATGGCAAAATCGTTCTGTTTTTGTTGTGGGTGATGCAGACCAATCAATTTATAGCTTTCGGATGGCTGACTTCACAATTTTGTTGGAATTTCAGGAAGATTTTGGAGATAGTTTACCAGATGATGATACCAGGACGATGGTTAAGCTAGAAGAAAACTATCGCTCTTGTGAAAACATTCTGCAAGCAGCCAATGAACTGATTGAAAATAATACTCAACGGATTGATAAAGTCCTAAAGCCGACGCGGGGAGCAGGAGAGGAAATATATTGTCATAAGGCAGATGATGAACTTGCAGAAGCAGAATTTGTCATCAATCAAATCCGCACTTTAGAAAATAAAAACCCTGAATTGAATTGGGGTAGCTTTGCTATTTTATATCGTACCAACGCCCAATCTCGCCCTTTTGAAGAATTGTTAGTAAGACATCAAATTCCTTACACAGTTGTGGGGGGAATGCGATTTTACGATCGCAAAGAAATTAAAGATGTCATCGCTTACTTGAGAGCGATCGCTAACCCGTCTGATACAGTTAGTTTATTACGCGTGATTAATACTCCCAGGCGTGGTATTGGTAAAACTACCACTGATGCTTTAGTGAATGCGTCCCAACAACTAGGAATCACCTTGTGGGAGATTCTCAGTGATGAAACATCAGTGAATACTTTAGCTGGACGCGCCACCAAGGCTGTCAATAGCTTCGCCCAAATGATTAGTAATTGGCAAGCACAAGTGTCTACAATGCCAGTAACTGAGGTGTTGCAAGGAGTATTGGAAGACTCTGGCTATATCCAGGACTTGCAAAGTCAGGGTACAGATGAATCTGAAGACCGGATTCAAAATGTCCAGGAACTTTATAACGCCGTATTACAATTTCAAGAAGAAAACGAAGAAGTCACCCTCCAAGCATTCTTGCAAAGTACTGCTTTGAGTTCTGATTTAGATAACTTAAAAGAAGGAAAAACAGCAGTTTCTTTAATGACTTTACACGCTTCTAAAGGTCTGGAATTTCCCGTAGTTTATTTAGTAGGATTAGAACAGGGACTATTTCCTAACTATCGTTCGATGAACGACCCCGCAGCTTTAGAAGAAGAACGCCGCCTCTGTTATGTGGGGATTACCCGCGCCCAAGAGCGGTTATATTTATCACATGCTCGTGAACGCCGTTTGTATGGTTCCCGCGAACCCGCCATGCGATCACAATTTCTCGACGAATTACCAGAAGAATTATTAGCTACTGGGCGTAGAAGTCGGCAAACTTACACAAAAACTGCCTATAATAGTAATGGACACCCCGAAGTAACGCAGAGTTGGCAAGTAGGCGATCGCGTCTTACATAAAACTTTCGGTATTGGTGAAATTACTCACGTATTTGGCACAGGTAATAAAATTTCTGTAGCGATTAAATTTGCTAGTTTGGGGCAAAAAATTATTGACCCCAGAGTAGCACAGTTGCAAAAAGTGGACTAGTGTCGATTATTTTTTAGAAAAAACCTATGGGAAATTAATACAATGCTCAGAAAAAATTTAAATATTTGTGAGATATTAGATATCCTTAATGGATATCAACAATCTAGCTTAGAAGAAAGATTCAGATTACTTACACATTTAGTAATTGAGCTTTTAAGAGAAGTAGAAGCCTTGAGAAAAGCTCAAATAAATGAATCTCAAGCTAGCGGAATTTTACCCAAAGATTCTCATTATGGAAATGCATATCAGCAGACTGCCTATCTAACTCATAACTCAGCTGGTCCTACAGGCGGTATTGATAAACTACTTGCATTGTGGTTTGGCTATCCAGAACAAGTACCTCAAAGTCGCTATGGCAGTTTTTTAACAGAAATTCTCATGCTGAGAAGATTAGGTTTGACTGAAGAAGAAATCAAGCAATATATTCAAAAAGCAGAGAATTTAGAACAGCTAACATAAGATTGTATTTGCTATAGTTCTATTTGTTCAAAGTATTCAACACTGGGAAATGGGTCATAAAAGTGATGCAGCAATTTTTTCCACTCTTGATACTCAATGGAACTTCTGAATCCTGCAGTATGAGCTTCTAGACTTTCCCATTTGACAAGTAACAAAATTTACCTTGAGATTCTATGCACCGATGAAGTTCATGGGATAAATATCCGTTCATAGAAGAGATTATACTGGAAGCTTTTTTGAAAGCAGATTCAAAATCATCTTCCAGCCCAGGTTTGATATTGAGTATTGCTGCCTCTAAAATCATAAACCTGATTTCCTATAGTGCGATCGCTGACATTTTAACTTAATTGAAAATCCTTGCTGAAGGTAATTCATTTGGCACCCTATATTTAAATTAAATTTACAAAGACTAAGCTGATTTAAACTTAATTATGCCCTGATCAAAAACACGGTAATCAGTGCCGATACCTTGTAACTCTATTTTATCTGCATACACTTCATAGGTAGCAAAACTTAAATTACTCGTGGAATATTCCGTCCACTCATTTTTACCTACGGGACGATTACCAGCACCCGCGCCACAAATTAAGTAAGTTGTACCATTAATAGTTCGAGTACGTTCATAATGATGTTCGTGACCGTTGATGTAGAGTTGTACACCATATTTTTTAAACAGAGGAGTGAAAGTTTTAATGAAATTGGGATTGCTGCCATAGACACCAGATGCATAAATTGGATGATGTCCAAACACAACTTTCCAAGCAGCTTTACTGTTACTTAATTCTTTTTCTAACCAAAGTAGCTGGTTTTTCCAATCAGCATTACCGTTAGTATCTAGGGCGAAAAATTGCACAGAGCCACTGTTAAAAGTATAATAGCGTCGTCCCTGCATATTAAAACCAGCATAACGGACTTGGGGGTCGCCATTGGCAGTCCGAATATCGTGATTACCTAAACAAGCTTGAAATTTCACTCCTTGTTTGAGCAAGTCTTTATAGGGACGCTCAAAAACAGCTTTAATCTTCTCAATTTCGCCGTTGTTGTAAATGTTGTCTCCAGCTAGTATTACTAAATCATAGGGATTTTGCTGATGATAAGCAGTCATGGCTTTGGCGACAGCATACTGTCCTCTATCCCCGGTTCCCGTATCTGCTACAGATACAAAACGTAGTAGCAATTCTTTTTTGGATGGAATAGAAGCTAGTGCTAGATCAGGTGTAGGAAGTTCAGCAGTTTGGTTATTCTGTTGTAGAAATTTCCAGCCGAGAAACCCAGCACTAACACTCCCAAGGCTACCTAGAAATAAAAATTGCCGACGTTTCCAGTTCATAAGTCACCAAATTAAACAAGCAATGAAGTGATACATTAGGGCAGAAGCGGCTGCATCAGTAAAAATGTCTTTGATTCGTTGCTCTTGGTGAAAGTTCCATGTCGCAAGACAATCAGAATTCGCAACCACCTTCCTCCCCTGAACCAACTCCCTCAAGACCCTACCAGAGAAACCAGCCATTTTGGAAGGTTAAATCTATCCAAATTCTCAGAGGGACGATCGCAATTTTAGAAACAGCAGTTGTCAAACTGGAGACAGCACCTCCTCCTGGTGCTGAAGAAACTCCTGGTTTCTGGAGTGGAATATTAGCGAAAATCCGTTCTTGGATACCAGCAAATTTGTCTGCAAAGTTGTCAGATACAGCTTTGACAGGAATTGTGGCAGCGATCGCAGTTATTCTAGTTTGGACAACTACAACTGTTTTTGGTGGTAAACCAACTGAAGTTGCAACGGTTCCCCCAGCACAAGAGGTTCCAGCTCCAACACCAACGCCTACTACCGCCACCCCATTAGAAACTCAACCACTAGAAGAAATTACACCGCCGCCAGCAATAGAAACTCCTCCCCCACCGGAACCAGAACCGACACCCACACCAGCCGTGGAATTGACACCAGAACAAACCTTGATTGCAGCCATTGAAAATCAAGTAGCAGAAATTAGCGATCGCTTTGCCGATGGACTAATAAAATCAATTCAAGCGAATTTTCGTACTAGCAATCTCACTGTGAAGATTAGTGATGATTGGTACACTCTGCAACCATCTCAACAAGATAAACTTGCAGCCGGAATCCTACAACGTTCTCAGGAATTAGATTTCAGCCATTTAGAACTTGTGGATTCCCACAAGAGGTTGATAGCTCGTAACCCTGTTGTGGGCAATGAAATAGTGATTTTTAAAAGATTTGAGTAGAACCAAGTATTAGCTTTTTTGCACTCACAGGCGATCGCTTAGAGTATTCTAGAGCAAGAGCGATCGCCCACATTACTCCAATATCATCATTCAATTCGCAATACAACTAGTGTCATATCGTCAGTATTTTGTTTATCTGCACCGATAAATTGCTGAACTTGGTCAAACAAGTAATCTACAATTTCCTCTGGATCACTACAATATCTACAAGCCGTACTAAAAGAAGTGACAAAATTTTCTTCATCAAAGCGATCGCCACTGGCAGCTGCTGCATCAGTTAAGCCATCTGTATAGTAAATGATTGTATCCCCAGGTTCGAGTTGCGCTTGAGCATCTTCATATTGGCTATTGGCATCTAAACCAATGAGCATTCCTAGAGTATCCAACCTCGTCACGGTTTTGGTTGCTGCGTGCCACCACAAAGGAGGATTATGAGCTGCATTACTATAGGATAAAGTGCGGGTTTCAGGATTATATTCCGAGTAAAATAGCGTCACAAACCGATGAGAATTTTCCAAATCTGAAAACATCACTCGATTTAAGTTTTGCAGAATTTTAGACGGTGAATTACCATGCAATACTTCTCCCCGTAACATTCCCCGCATCATAGTCATAATCAATCCTGCGGGGACACCTTTGCCCATGACATCGCCAATTACCAAACCCCAAGGGCCTGGCTCTAAAATGCTTTTGGGATGTAGCTGAATCTGAATCTGATTGTGATTGGTGGGAATAAAATCATAGTAGTCACCACCGACCCGATTGGCAGGTTTACAGCGTGCAGCCAAAACAGCACCAGGAATAGTTGGGCATTGACGGGGTAGGAGTCGCCGTTGAATTTCTGCGCCAATTTCTAGTTCTTGATCTAGGCGTTCTTTTTTGCGTAACTCTACTGCCAATTCATCATTTTCAATCGCTACTGCCGTTTGATCTGCCACTAATCGGACTAACTTTTGTCTGGTTTCTGTCCAGCTGTATTCTGGATCACGACTTAAGACATAAAGCCAGCCTCTTTCTGTATGCTTGACCAGAATGGCCGTACCAAAGATTTGGACATCCGGGCCTAGATGCCTATGCATCTGGTCGTCTAAAATCCCCGTTGCAGTTGCTAGAGGGGCAGTATTTGGCAAAAGTGTGATTTGACTGGTAGCAATTTCTAATGCTTTGCGGATGTTTTTACGTTGGCGACTATCTTGCCAATGCAACTGCTCTAACCTGACTTGGCCATTAGGTTTGTACAGAAACAAAGCACTGCCATCCGCATCTGTAACTCTTGTTGCCATCAACGGGATCAGCTCCAAAAATTGATTTAAGTTATTGAAGCTTCTGAGAGCAAATCCTAAAGAACTCAGTAAATCTTGAATTTTGTTCTGTTCCCGATGCAGCCTAGATACGAGTTCCTTTAGCGCCACAACAGGAGTGACATCTGTTGCAGCACTAGTATTACCGTCAGTGGGTTGAGAGGGCAGTTGAGACACAGGCACAGTTATTATGGCACTTTTGAGATCAATAGATAGGCAAATCTAAAATTACTGATAAATCCTGGGATTTAGGAATTGCTAAACCATATTGGGACAAGATTTGTCGCTTTAGCAAGGGTGGAAAGACGTAAGACGGAAACTTTATAAGTATTAGTTGGATTGATTGTTAAATATGGGAATTTAATCTAACGTATTCTTCAGCAAAAACCAATCGGTAAAAATCAGCAATTGCGCTGCGGTCGCCATAAAGTTTTTCATTGTTTCATAACTTCATTACTCAGTCATATATCTTAAGGGATAAAAAATCCTTTTTTAGCACAAGTACAAGTCTTTTCGCCAGATATATGTCTAATTGAGGGGTCTAAGGTATTGGGGGTCTAAGGGCTTACAGTCAAGGTCTGAATTTCATGCATAAATCTGAAAAACATACTAGATAAGATGCTCTGGATTATACTGCAAAAAAAAACGATTAGCTGGTGATACAACAATATAGTTCAGTTAAGAAAAATTGTAGGATGTGTTACGCCGTAGAGTAACACACCATGAGATATTTTTGGTGTGTTATGGGTTAGTTCTAACGCAACGACAATTAGTTAAGCATCCTGCGGGAAGCCACCTTCTCTTCTCCTGTCGGAAACGCTACGCGAACGGTATCTACGTTCCAACGCCACTTTTTACCCTACGGGTACTCCTGCGGAGAACTTGTAGAGTAGCCGCCTCCGGCGTCTACAAGTCGGGAAACCCGCCCACGCAAGTGGCTCCCCAACCTACATTTATTTTTCTCTCCTTAGAGCGACAAAAGTGTCAGAGGAAAGCGATCGCATTCCCTATGGATGTAATTCTTAGAAGAGGATATGACCTTAACCCACGATTAAGTCAGAGCAGTGCGCCCTGACAAATATATGAGTTTTTGCAGAAAAATTTTAACTGAAAAATGTCCAACTAGCCACTCAATAGTGCTTCCACAAATTCATAGCTAGAAAAAGGACGTAAGTCTTCAATTCCTTCCCCGGCTCCAATAAAGCGAATTGGTAAACCTAGTTGTTGTACCACAGCCAGCGCGACGCCTCCTTTGGCTGTGCCATCTAGCTTAGTTAACACCACACCACTAAGTTGAGCAGCTTGAGAAAAGACTTCAGCTTGACGCAATCCATTTTGACCCAGAGTAGAGTCTAACACCAACAGAGATTCTACTTTAGCGTTCGGGGCTTTTTTGTCAATAATACGGCGGATTTTACTGAGTTCGTCCATTAAATTTTTCTTATTTTGCAGTCGCCCAGCTGTATCTACTAACAATAATTCCGTTTCCCGCGCTTGAGCGGCATCGATCGCATCAAATACCACGGCTGCCGGATCAGTATTTTTGCCAGGGTTGGAGATGACTTCTACACCGCTCCTAGCACCCCAAACCCTCACCTGTTCCACAGCAGCAGCCCGGAAAGTGTCTGCTGCACCAATCAAGCATTTGTAGCCCGATTTTTGTGCTAGGTGAGCGATTTTACCAATGGTAGTGGTTTTACCAGCACCATTTACCCCAGTGATGAGCCAGATATTCAAGGTTTCTTTTTCTGGGGCAAAGCTGGCTTTGTGGGATTTATGCACTGGCCCGTCTAGCATATCCCGTAGAATTTGTTTTAAGTAAGCGATCGCTTCTTCTGGTGGGGTCACTTCTGCAAGGAGTTTCTTTTGTAGCAAGCTGATAATTGCATCTGTCGCCTCAACACCCACATCCGCTTGCAGAAGCAATGCTTCGATTTCCGCTACTGCTGCCTGGTTGAGCGGCCCTTGACCGACAATAGACTTAAGTTGGTTAAGGATATTACGACGGGTTTTATCTAAACCTTGCCGGAGCTTCTTCAACCAAGTAATTTCTTCAATTGAGACGTCTTCTGGACGCCTACCTTGAGCTGCCAAGACTTCTGCTGACCAAACAAACCCTTCATCAAAATCTAGTCCCGGAATTGCTGCTGCTGTCTCTGGTGTGGGGTTAGTTGGGGCAACAGTTACAGCTACTGGCTGTATTACTTCCGGTTCTGGCACTTCAATAGCGCTAGCGATCAGTCTTTCTTGCTTGGCTTGCCGTTCTGCTTCTGCCCGTTCTAAGAAGGATAAACTGGCTGGCGTAGTCGGCTGTATTTCCTCTGGTTCTGGGGTAGAAGCTGCAACCACTTCTACAATTTCTGCTGCTTCGTCTATACCAGATATTTCCTCAGTACTTGTGGGTACAACAGTTGCATCTAGCTCTGATATTTTAACACTTTCTGTAACTTCAGCAGGCTCTTCAGTAGTTATTGGGGCAACAGTGACATCAGATGCTGGCGATTGAGTCAATTGTGTTGCTGCGTTTTCTTGACTAAGTGTTTCTACGGCTTCAGTCGCTGCTACTGGTGCTTGCTCATCAGCTAAGTCGGGAGGAGTTTCTTCTTCCTGGGATTGCTGTTTATGCTGGATATTTTTATAAGCGGCTTTTGCAAATGCTAACAAGTCTGCCTCAGTTTCTGGTGCAGTCTCTACTGTTGGAGTTGAAGTTTCCGTTGGCTCTGGTTGCGGTGCTTGTGCAGGAGGAGTTTCTCCCTGTTTTTCTTCGGAGGGAGTGTCAGAGGAATCGTTATATTGACGACGGAACCAATTAAAAACCATTGCCGCTAGCGATATGAGTTGTTATTTAAGTATGAGTTATCAGTTATAAGTTATGAGTTTAATTTAAATTTTGACTCTTGCTTGGTGTGAAAACTGCGGGGATATCCTCACTTCCTCAACAGACACTATTCGTAAACGGGAAAAAAACTACGGAGCCACTGCTGAAACCCTCACCAGAGGATAGGAAGTTGCCTCTGATGGGATAACCTTACAAACAAATGGCTCCTCATCACTCTCAACTCAAAGTCATGCTAGGCAGTCTTTTGTTGCTCTGTGACTCGGCGCAGAACACCATTAATAAACCGATGTCCTTCATCTCCACTATAGCGTTTAGCTAGTTCTACAGCTTCGTTGATGGCTACCCGATCAGGCAAGTTTAAAAACAACATTTCTGCCACAGCAATTCGCAGTATATCGCGGTCGATTTGGGCTAGGCGAGAGACTTGCCAATCTACCAAAGCCGAGGAAATTTGTTCATCTATAAGATTTCGCTGGTCATTGACTGTTCTGACAATTTCGATCGCGTATTTACTGACTATTTTGTCCTGATTTGCTAGTTGAATTAATTCCGGGAATTCAACTGCTGCACCCAGCTGATTGATGGCCGTTTGGGTGTAGGCGATCGCTTCTGAGAGCATTGTCCTAGCAGTGTTAAGGTCAGAGGCACGAGTTTGGCTACTCAAGATCCGATCTTGAGAGCGTTGTAATTCACCAGCTGCGTTGTCTAGAGTGTCTTGCACTTCCGACCTGAGAGTGCGTACTGCTGCTAATACTAGTTTGGGTAGATGCTCCTCTGTCAACTTTTTGGGGTTGATGGGCAACTGGCTAAGGCTTAAAAGTGCCAGTTCACGAGCAATTTGTTGGGGCTTGCGGTCTTGCATAGAAGTTAATGTGAATGTTTAAGGACTGATTAATCAGAAACAGTGCTGTTAGAAGTCAATAGATTTTTTGCATAGTCAGACAACCATAATATCTATTTGCTTGTAACTTTGCCTGACTGATTTTAAGTATCTTCGATGGAACTTGTGAGGTTATTTTTGCGGGTTGCACTCTTGGGAACTATGGTTGACAGGGGCAAATTTGGGGAGACGATGCCACCAGAGACGACTATTTTAAAAGCATCTTCTATGGGCATAGACAGATTGACCACCTCGTTTTCAGGAACTATAGCGTACCATCCAGTGGTGGGATTAGGGGTTGAGGGAATGAAAACACTTAGCATCGGGCGAGACATCTGGGTTTGGATTTCAGTGCTAATTGTACCTGTGACGAAAGCGATCGCCCAAATGCCTTCCTTGGGATACTCAACCAAAACTACACGCCGGAATTTCCCCTGAGAATCTTTGAGTAAGGTTTCTAAAAGTTGCTTGAGGGTTTTGTATACTTGCCCAGCTAAAGGAATTGCTTGTAATAAGCGTTCACCAAAATCTAGCAACCATCGCCCAGCAATATTTCGAGCCATCAAACCAATTAAAAGAATACTCAGTAGTGGTACAGTTAGTCCTACTAGGATAGCTAGTATATTTACTAGTGCAGGATGTAACCCTTCAAACGGATTTAATTGTTTGGGAATTTTAGTGAGAAACCTAATTACCCAACTAGCAACGGTAATCGTCAGCCAGATAGTGGTTGCTAACGGAATCACTACCAATAAACCAGCAATCAGGTCATTTTTTAAATCCTGTTTTAGGCGATTGATTACCAAACCCCGATTCTCCTTGTTTAGGCTAGTAGAATTTTTGTGATTGATCTCTATAACCAGCAAATTAGTCAAATTGCGAAGACACGAGTCAAGGCATAAGCTACCGCCATGCTTGGGTTAGCTTACTTATATCTCTAAAGATCCCCAAAATGTGGGCTATTGCACCATCTTTACGCTTTTTTCAATGAAGTATTTTATCTAAATCTCTTATTTACATCATGCCAGCACTTTGGGTAATGCTGTAAATAGAGCTTTTTTGATGCTATTTAGATATAAATCTAATGAGATTCTGACTAGTTTTGCTTTGTGAGAGTTGTAAATGATTGTTGCAACTTTCTTAAGTATCTCTCATCTTATCGCGCACCACCAAAAGTTGCCGATGCTGTTGTAGCGTTACTATTAATCCACCTAATAACCTGAGTTCGTAGTCAGGAGTTTAGTCCTGATAGTCTGGAAGACTTTACTGCTTCGTAGAACTAACAGGGTATTCCTCACTAAAAAAATTCAAACTTTATCAGAAATTTATATAAGAAATATTAACTTATAAGTGGTCTAACAGAATTAATTACACCGTCAGTATTCCAGTAGGGGTATACCCTGTATCATACGTGTCAACTTAAGTTAAAAATAGCCTGTGTCTTAGCTTTGTCATCCGCCTGGGAATTAATTCCCAGGCTAATAGCTCAAGTCTACTGAAGTAGACTCAGGATATACAAAGAGATTTAGTCATTTTGAGATGACTTTCGCTATGAGCAAGGAACTTCAGTTCCTTGCGGTAACTGGGTTTTACGTTAATTTGACACCAATGATGGCCTATATACTTTTCTCCACAACAAGTGCTTTTGCCTCTAAGTTGGGAGTAGGTAGATGCTGCATTTCCCATACTTTGAGCAAAATCAGGTATTCGTAGAACGCCTGTAATATACACCAAGCTAAACCAGCACCTCCATCCAAGCAACCACCCAATAAAAAGTACATATAAAAAAAGCGTAGCAAAGGTCTAGCAGGTAAACGCAATGATAAATCTTTTAAGGCACGGCGTCTTTCAACTTCTGACTTGCCAAAGAATAAATCTCCCCAGTTAACGCTTCCCTGGTTTATTTGATTGAGGGTTTCTTTCGCTTCATCTGTAGAGTAACGATTGTGTTTTTCGATCCAACGATTTAATCCCTTGCTGCAAGTGTAATGAGGATAGGTTTCTTTTAAAAAGCTAGTCGCACCGCTACAAACTTCCCGCTCAGTATGACCATAATCTGTGAACCAAACTTTACCATGCTTAAAGAGGCGCATTTGGTAACGTGGATACTGAGTGCTGTGGCGAATCCAACGATTCATAAACATGACACGTTCAGCGACGTAGTACCCGATGTAGTCGGGATTGTGAATTGCTGTTTCACATTCGGTAAACAATTCTGGTGTCATGCGTTCATCAGCTTCTAGAATGTATACCCATTCATGCTTTGGCGGGATAGATTCTAGCATCCAGGTGCGTTGTCGTCCGTGGCTTTCAAAAGGGTGTTGCACCACGTGGATGGGATAACGACTAGCGATTTCTACAGTGCGATCGCTACTACATGAGTCTACAACGATAATGTCATCTGATAGCTGTGCTGATTCTATACAAGCGGCAATATCAATTTCTTCGTTATGTGTCAGTATGTAAATAGAAAACATCAGTCAACTCTTATATAAAGTATTTTTATATCCGTCTATACAGACCAATATTTAACAGTTAACAGTTAACAGTTAACAGTTAACTGTTAAATACGAATGTTTAACCTAGCGCGCGGGAGCTTTGCGTCCACCAGCTTGTACAGCACCTAAACTTCTTAATCCCGTCCAGCCAATGATGATGTAACCGATTGACAACAATAGACTGCTAATACCAATCCGCAGCCCAGACTTCCAAGCAGTATCTTTAGCTTGTTTTTCAGCTTCTTCTTTGCGTTGACGAATTTGAGTACGTCTTTGAGTTGCCAGCCCTTGAGGATCTGTTTGTTGAGCGATAAATTTATCCAGTTCTTGGGGATTGGCTTTAAACTTTTTGAGTAATTCTTTTTGTGCTTGAGGCAATTGAGGATTTTCAAGTGCTTGTTTATATTTCTGCTCGTCTTTGAGTAACTCAGTAAACTGAGCTTTGGCTTGGTTTCGCACTTGTTCTAGTTGTGCCTTTCCTTGTTCGTTATTTAGTTGAGATTGAAACTGTGCTAGCTGACTATTCAGTTGGCTTTCAGCCTGTTCTGCATCCTGGTTGATTTGATTTACTGTTTGAGCACTAGCTTGACGCACATTATTCAGGTGCATCGGAAAAATCAGCAAGAATAACAATCCTAAAATGCTCGATAGTATGAGAGCGGGAAATCTTAAATCTATAGTAGGTGAGCGATCGCCATTACTGGCATTCTCAATCCAATATGCAGCAAATAGGATTCCCAGTCCCACCATAGGTACAATTCCCCTATCAACTAGCGCTGTTGCTAAGTTGATTTGCCATGCCCGATCAGTTGGCTGGAAGGGTAACAACAGAATCAGAAAGTCTAGCAAAAAGGACAAAATTAAGATTACACCCACCACTTTGAGTGAGAGGGCAGTATTCAAGGACGCGGGACGGTTAACCATAGTCTTTCTGTCTTGTGGTGAATGAGAGTGATTGTTCTATTTAAAGTTACTTGAATATTATTCCCATGACTTTACTGTTGTATCTCAACAAAAGACAAATGCAATACTGCCAAATATTTTTTGCCTTTTAGCTTTGCACACCAAGGTAGCATCTGTTACACAGAGTGTCTTCAGAAAAATTACAGTATTTAATTATATTGAGTATGGGTTATGGGGTATTGGTAAAGAGCGGAGCCGGAGACGCTCGGTAAAGAGTTATTTCCCCTGCTCCCAATCCCCATACAAAATCGCTAGATCCTCTGGACGGTCAACATCGGCTAGGGGAAGTAAGAGAACATGTGATAGATGCAGTTTTTGAGCAATATCCATAGTTTGTTGTAACACTTGAGCAGTGCCCCAGTCGATGTTAGCGAATAATTCTGTAATGTAGCGACGCAAACCAATTAAATAGTAGCCGCCATCGATCGCTGGGCCTATCACAAGTTCACAATTTTGCATTTGCTCAAATGCCGTTGCTAGCAGATGGGAGTTCACCCCAGGACAATCGATGCCGATAATCATAACTTGTTCAGCACCAGATCCAAAGGCATCAAAGAGCGATCGCGCCATTCTCTCCCCCAAATCCCCCTCACCTTGCAACTGGTAAACCAAATCCTTCCCCAGCCAGTCTTGCATCAGCTGCAAACTCCCACCCGCAAACCGCACTTCCCAAGACACAGCAGCAGTTTCTTGCAATTCCTTCACCTGCAAGATTGTATACTCAGTCATCTGCCGTTGCAAATTAGCCGCACCCACAGCACCCAAAGCAGGTATCAGCCTAGTTTTTGTCTTCCCCGGTTCCGGATAGCGAGTAAAAATAATCAGATGCTGTTTTGATTGCAGCACAAAACACCTTGTTAACAACAAGTAAAAATATAGCGCTGATCCACAAATGTTGAATGCTGATATAAAACTTTACATTTTTATTAAGACTAAGCCTAAAAAGCTGAAATTAGTCAACAAAACATAATCTCCTCAAACCAGTGAACATAACTGATTTTCTGACACATAC
>JAESGB010000218.1_pt1 | contig 14850 bp, 18 predicted proteins | sample 9266211 | NCBI WGS metagenome assembly JAESGB01 (sample SAMN14514844, study PRJNA621659) | algae metagenome | isolation source: Goleter apudmare HA4340-LM2 and co-occurring heterotrophs from cave wall... | place: USA: Maniniholo cave, Kauai, Hawaii | collected 2009-07-28 | reverse complement strand
ATATTACTATTTTTACAATGACTTTACCATCAAAGCCTCATTGCTCAACCTCTATACCAGAGTGCGATCGCAGCATTTATCTCTGTTTTAGTAACTATGTACTATATTTAGATGCGTTTGCCCTGCTCACGCGGGCAAGATGCCCGCACTACAGTCCATCATTTTTATCTTGACAGATTATGTAGATATAGCCTAGAAAACACAGAACATTAATACACCTTGAAAGGGCTAGTTCTAACAACATATCTCCTGAGGATGAATAGGCTGTACCTCAAAGGCAAGATGGAATATCTCAGCAGTTGGCTCATCATACCTAGCAGTGAAACGTCGTACCTGCTGTTGTAAACGAGCCGTATATACTCCCAGGGAATACAAGGGGATAAATCATGGTAGATGACTTTTTGAGAAAAGCAAAGAATTTTTTCTCAAGGCCGAACGAGGATCAATTTGAGCGGGATGCAGACTACCGCGATCGCCGCTCCCGTGAAGGCCGGTATGATGATGAGGAAGATCAAAGAGATTATGGCGATCGCCGCTCCCGTGAAGGCCGGTATGATGATGAGGAAGATCAAAGAGATTATAGCGATCGCCGCTCCCGTGAAGGCCGGTATGATGATGAGGAAGATCAAAGAGATTATGGCGATCGCCGCTCCCGTGAAGGTGGCTATGATGATGAGGACGACGAGTAAATATTCAAGAGATTTGTTTTGATTACGCGATAAATCATGTCATAACAAATAAGGCAGTAGCATCTGAAGCTACTGCCTTCTTGTGGCGACTATATCTAATTTGTTGCAGCTAAAATTTCTTGAGATCGCTCAATACTGCTCCGCACCGCCGCCGCCGAAATCTTTAAGGCTTCCCTCTCTCCTTCGCTGAGATTCAGTTCCAAAATACTCTCAATACCACCGCATCCCAACCGACAGGGAACACCTATCACCAAATCTTCTAAACCATATTCACCTTGCAGATAGGCAGCTACTGGTAACAACCGTGACTGATTTAATAGTATTGATTCCACCATCACACTAGTAGCAGAAGCGGGAGCAAAAAAAGCACCACCAGTCTGCATCAATTCCACAATTTCTGCACCACCGTTGCGGGTCCTCTCTGCCAAGCGTGCAATTGTGGCGACGTCCAATAACTCTGTAACTGGAATACCGTTAACTGTGGCGTAGCGGGGTAAAGGTACCATTAAATCCCCGTGGCTACCGAGTACCATTGCTTTGACATCGGCGGGTAAAACTCCCAATTCTAGGGCGATGAAGGTTTCTAGACGAGCGGAGTCTAACACCCCAGCCATACCCATGATGCGATCGCGTGGTAAACCTGTGGCTTGCCAAGCTAGATAAGTCATCACATCTAAAGGATTGGTGACGACGATAAAAATGGCATTAGGCGAGTGAGCGATCGCATTTTTCGCCGCTTCTACCACAATCTTGGCATTAGTTTTTAGCAAGTCATCCCGACTCATCCCCGGACGACGGGGAAGTCCGGCGGTAATCACGACGATTTCTGAACCAGATGTATCAGCATAGTTATTTGTGCCGATAATCTGGCGATTATGTAGTTCAATTCCCCTGGCTTCCATCAAATCCAACGCCAATCCTTGAGGCATTCCCTCAATAATATCCAGCAACACCACATCTGCCAGGTTTTTCTCGGCGATGCGCTGGGCTAGGGTACTACCAACCCTACCTGCACCGATAATTGTGACACGGGGTAAATTACACACAATTGGAGGATTAGGAGAAAAAGACATAATTCATAGTGGAGAGTGCGATCGTTTTTTAGGTCAAGAGTCAAGAGTCAAGGGTTATTGCCCAAGGACGCCAGTTTGCTTAAGTCGGGAAACCCTTGACGCTCGAAGACTCGCTACCGCTACGCTAACACCATGCAACTGGCTCCCCTATGACGCCACTTACTACAAGTCGGGAAACCCGCCCACGCTGTCTCCCCAAAGCAGTGGCTCCCCCATGCCCAAACTTATTTAAATTCTTCTAATTGATCCAAGCGTAACCAAACATTTGGTGTTGGCACTAGACCAAATTTTACCAAAGCATAATCACCTTTAATATCTACAATTTCACCTTTGCTGTTAAATAAATAAGCAGGAAAGCGGGAATCACTGGCTTTAGCTTCTAGACTGTTTTCTAACTTTTCTTTGATAGCACGAACCATATCTCCTTTTTTGACTGGCATAAGTTCCCCTCTGGATTGGATAAATTGCTTTATCTGCATTGTAATCAAGAGTGAGTAACGTCCCTAGAGAAATTCAGCAATTCTCTCAACAGCAGTTTCTAACACAGCCGGCTCATGTACCAAGGCAAAGCGGACATATCCTTCACCAGATTTGCCAAAGCCAGCACCGGGGGAAGCTGCTACTCCCGTCTTTGTGACTAACTGAGTACAAAATGCTACTGAATTTTGGCTCCAAGATGGGGGTAACTGTGCCCAAATGTACATTGTGGCTTTGGGAGTAGGAACATGCCAGCCTATACGGTGTAAAGCCTGAATAAAAGTATCACGACGTTGACGAAAGATAGATACAGCATTAGCGACACCTGCTTGGGGGCCAGTCAAGGCGGCGATCGCCCCATTCAAAATTCCCCGATACTGATTAAAATCAACGGCTGCTTTTACCTGGCGTAAAGCTTGAATTAATTCGGCGTTACCAATGGCGTAGCCAATGCGGAAGCCGCCCATATTGTAGGACTTGGAAAGGGTGAAAAATTCAATAGATATGCTTTTCTCTGGGTCAGCTTGCAGAATTGAGGGTACTAGGGATTGGTTATTTGGCCCCTGTTCCCCAGTTTCCTCAAATACCAAATCTACGTAGGGAAAATCGTGAACCAAAACAATATTGTGTTCTTGACAAAAGGCAACGGCTTCTTGGAAGAAAGATAAAGGAGCGATCGCGGCGGTGGGATTATGAGGATAGCTCAATACCATCATCTGCGACTGTGCCAATACAGGGGCGGGGATATCAGCAAATACTGGTAAAAAACCGTTTTCTGCCCGTAATGGCATGGGGTAGATTTGACCACTGGCTAAATGTACTCCTCCTGCATGGGAGGGGTAACCAGGATCGAGTAACAGGGCAAAATCCCCTGGATTGAGTAATGCTAGGGGCAAATGGGCTGTTCCCTCTTGGGAACCAATCAGGGGCAGTACTTCGGTTTCTGGGTTGACTTTGATGCCAAATTTTTGTTCGTACCACTGGGCTACAGCTTGACGAAATGCTCGCGTGCCATTAAACAGCAAGTAGCCGTGGGTACTCGGATCATGGAGAGATTGGGCGATCGCTGCAATCACGTGAGCTTCGGCGGACAAATCAGAAGACCCCAATGACAGGTCAATTAACTGCCTTCCAGCAGCCACTGCCACTGCCTTGGCTCTGTCCATATCCGCAAATACGTTAGATTGCAGGGGTTGTAAACGCTTCGCAAATTGCATCTTAGTCATTTGTCATTTGTCAAGTGAATAATGACTAATTTTGATGGAAATATTCATCTAGAGAACTGAATAACTTTTCTTTGCCAATGACTCCCTCAATGGATAGGACAACTTCCTTGCCTTGAATCAGCCTGAGGGCAGGCACACCCTCTACTTTGTACTGTTTTACAGTCAGTGGGTTGGGGTCGATTTCGATTTTCACGATTTTGAGGCGATCGCCGTATTTGGTAGCAGCGAGGTTCATCAGTGGCGGCATCAATTGACAAGGGCCGCACCAGGAAGCCCAAAAGTAAACCAACACTGGCAGATCGGCTGTCAAAACTTCAGTCTCAAACTCAGCATCAGTTATGGTGATTACACCCTTACTCATTGCAGTCTCCATGATGTGGCAGCGATGAAAGTTAGCACACACAATACTTTATCTCAAAGTGGGATTCCTTGGGCATGGGGCTTCGGCTTCGCTCAGCCCAAGGGCATGGGGCATTGACAAATGAGAAATAACAAATCCCACAACCAAAGGGCGTGGGACTTATTCAAATAATTTATTTAAAATGTTACATCTGGTCCAATTGCTTGCGGAGTGATTCCAACTCGGAATCAATTGGTTCACTAGATTGGGGAGATTGGGGGGGTGTAGCTTGTTGTTGTGGTGGTAGTTGGGGTTGATTGGGTGGGCTGGCGGGTGCTAGTGAGGCTTTCAACGCTGCTAACTCATCATCAACATCACTGCCAGATTCCAACTGTGCAAATTGGGTTTCTAAATCAGCACTTGCCAACTCTCCTGCTGACTGGGCGCGGGCTTCTTGCATCAGGACTTTTTCTTCCATCCGTTCAAAAGCTGCCATAGCACTGCTGGTATTCATCCCACTAACCATGCCTTGGAGTTGTTCTTGGGCTTTGGCGGTGGTAATCCGGGCTTTGAGCATTTCTTTCTTGGTTTTGGCTTCAGAAATCTTGCTTTCTAGCTGGATTAAATTACGCTTGAGAGTTTCTACTTGAATGTTTTGCTGATCTAAGCTAGTTTTGAGGGCAGTACCTGTTTCGGTATAAGTTTTTTTACGTTCTAGGGCTTGGCGTGCTAGGTTTTCATCACCTTTTTGCAGTGCCAGTTGGGCGTTACGTTGCCATTTATTGATTTCGTTTTGGGCGTCGTTGTACTGTTTCTCAGTACGTTTTTGAGCGGCAATAGCTTGAGCGACTCCTTGACGCAGCTGTACTAAGTCTTCCTGCATTTCCAGGATGGCTTGCTCCAGCATTTTTTCAGGATCTTCCGCTTTATTTACCAGATCGTTAAGATTAGCACTGACTACTCGCTTAATGCGATCAAATAATCCCATAACTTTGTTTTTCCTTTTGTAGTTTATGCGCTTTGCTGGATAGTTAGCTTTTCTTACTGTTTAATAACTACCTATTTCAATGTAATCTTTCCGGTTAGGAACATTACCTCTCAACACCCCTTAATTGTTAAGATATACTCCCGCCTCGGTAATTGCCCAATTTTTAAGGTTCTTGACTTTTGGGTAACTGCTGGGGCGGTTGTGTGTTATGGGTTTCATGTAAAACCTGGGCTTTCATCGCTGCGAGTTCGGCATCGACCCCATCAGTAGATTCTAGAGCGGCAAATTGTTTTTGCAGGTCGTCGCCACCGAGTTGGGCAATGGTTTCTGATTTGGCTTCTATTTGCAAAACTTTATCTTCCATGCGTTCAAAGGCATTCAGGCTGCTGGTGGCTGAAACTCCACTCAGCATTTCCTGGAGTTTAAACGACGCCTCAGCCGAACGGGCGCGGGCAATGTACATGTCTTTTTTGGTTTTTGCCTCGGCAATTTTTAACTCTAGTGTCCGCATATCCTTTTTGAGTCTACCGACCAAATTGGTTTGCTCAGATATTTGTCCAGATAGGGCTTTAGCTGTTTCTTGGTAAGCTTGGCGTTTGGTGAGGGCCTCCCGTGCTAGGGGTTCGTTACCTTGTTGCAGTGCTAGTTGGGCGCGGCGATACCATTCTTGGGCTGTAGACTCGGCGCTGCTGGCTTGGCGTTCTGTGCGTTTTTGGATGGCGATCGCTTGTGCGACTCCCTGACGCAATTGCACCAAATTTTCCTGCATCTCCAAGACAGTATTTTCCAGAATCTTTTCTGGATCTTCCGTACCGCCGATCAAACTATTAAGGTTGGCACGAATCACCCTGATGATACGGTTGATCACTTCCATGTCGGCTCTCCATCCACTTTTTACCAGTTACTTGGCAGCAGATTTTTATTGATGTTTTCCCTATTATCGCGTAGATTCTGGCAACTTATGGTTGCTCAACTCGGGCTTTAATCCCTTTGGATTGTAAAAGTTGCAGTTGTCTTTGCACTTGTTCTGGAGTCTTCAACGCACCCAGATAAATCAACTTGTTATCAAGTGATAAATAAGCATCGGGAATGACTTGCCGTGCTGTAGCTAAGGTGCGATCGCCTTCATTATCTGTCACTATGTGGTAAAACCCATCTGCTGAGGGTTTGATTTCTGAGTTGAGTTTGATGGGCGTTGGTGTGGGAGTTGGTTTTGGTTGCTGTTTTGTGGTTTTGTTTGTTGGGGTTGGCGATGGATTGATGGGAGACTGGGGTAATACCCTTGGTGCTGGTGTTAATCCTGTGGGAGATTGGGGTAATACCCTTGGCGCTGGTGCGACATCTACCGGATTTATAGGTTGTGGTTGTAAGACAGGGTTGGGCAATGCTGTAGGGGTTGCTTGGACTTTAGGTTGTAAGCCGACAATATCATTTGGGTCTCTCACCTCTGGAAACTCTTTGGCTGCTAAGTTAGGATACTTGGGTATGGGTGTGAGCGGTGGCTGGGTTTGAGGTGAGGCATTGCTCTCTACTTCTTTGGGCTGATCCGCAGTTGTCGATGAATCACCTTGAAACAAATTGCTGAAATTTAACTGTGACAAGCTTTTGGGATTAAACGCAATGTACCCCAAGGTCAAGCTTGCCAACAGCAGCAGTAGCATAGAGCCGATACCTAGAGGCGAGAGCAAACTGTCGTTAGAATTACCGGATTTTCTCGTCGGCGATTGTTCATCTGTGAGACTTCGTCGCAACGCTTCACTAGATTCTAAATAATCATCTGGTTGGCTAGGGGCGTCATCAGGCGGTAGGAGATTTGTGTTTTGCTGCCCTGGGACTGCTGTAGGTACTATACTGCTGGCAGGGTCAGTTGAGGGGGCTGGATTTTGGGTTTCAGCAGGCTCGGAATTCAGAGGCAAATCTAGATGATCTACTGCTTCACTCTTGACTGTAACGGGTACTGGTTCGGACTCTAGAGCATCATTTACAGTCGCAGGTGACGCGTTAGTTGTGACTGCTGCTACTAATGATTGAATATCCTCTGTAGTCATAGCAGTTAACTGCTGGGATGAACCACTGATGTAATTCAATATACGAGGTTGCTTCAGTGTTCTTGTGCCGGTGCGTGTGCGTCGATATCGAGCTAACTCTTGATCTAACTGCACTTCTAAACTTGCTAGTGCTGATGCTAGTACTGGCTTCAACCCAGGTGTTTTAGACGATTGAGTGCCGGGATCTATTAGGGGATTTTGACTCATTGCCTCACTGCCTCAAAGGTAGGCGACTGGATTAATTATTGGATACATTTTGTGCTAATACTAGCGAAAATTTTCTATTTGTCTATACAGAGATTAACAATTCAAAATTCAATGGAGAGTGGCACATTGTGGCGCTTCCCCTTGTGGTGACTACGGGGGATTTATACTCTGACTGTAGCTCACTTCCCACAGGGTAGCTGGGCTACGTGTAGACCAGAGGGTCTTAAAGCCTTTATTTTAAATAAACACAGTCCATTTTTATGCTTGTTGAGCACGATGTCGTTAAAATCAGTTAATGATATTCTCAGCCTTCTGCAAAAGCAGCCTCAATGGCAGGAACCACCGTTGCAACGCTTGCTTGAGTGCTGGACGGAAGTCGTTGGCGTCGTAGTAGCGGCGCATACGCGACCGTTATCAATTCAGCGTGACGTTTTGCGGGTAGCAACTTCTAGTGCGGCTTGGGCGCAGAATATGACTTTTGGACGCCAGCAATTGCTTTTAAAGTTAAATGCCAAGCTAGATTCACCTTTGATGGATATTCGTTTTTCTACCGCAGGTTGGCAACGCCTACCAGAAGAGGAAAAGTACCAAGCGACTATTCTACCTCATGAACATCCTAGTTATCTGGGTAAAATGAGTAGTTCTGCACTGAATGTGACTCCTGCTACCATAAGCGCAAATACAGCCTTTGAGGATTGGGCTAAGACCATACAAATGCGATCGCATAGTTTATCTCTGTGTCCTCAATGCCATTGTCCTACTCCACCAGGTGAACTCCAGCGCTGGGGTGTCTGTGCTTTTTGTGCTGCTAAAGATTTAGGACATAGGAAATGAGAACAGGGAGCCGGGAAAATAACAAATGATATGAGAAAAGTAGAAGTTGTACCTCACGATCCGGCATGGCGGAGCAAATTTGAGGAAGAATCAAAATTGATTGCGATCGCTGTTGATGATAACGTAGCGGTAATGCACCACATTGGTAGCACCTCAATTCCCCATATCTACGCCAAGCCCATCATTGACATATTGCTTGAGGTGAAAGACATTGCCAGGTTAGACGAGCAAAGTTCACAGATGACCGCATTAGGTTATGAAGTTATGGGTGAGTTTGGCATCCCAGGTCGTCGTTTCTTTCGTAAGGATGATGCAGCAGGTAACAGAACCCATCATGTTCATAGCTTTGAGGTGGGATTTCCTGATGTCGAAAGACACCTGGCATTTCGAGATTATATGATTGCCCATCCAGAAGATGCACACAAATACAGTGAATTGAAACGTAAATTAGCACAGCAATACTCAACAGATATCTACGGATATATGGATGGGAAAGATCAATTTATCAAGGATATGGAAAAAAGAGCATTGGAATGGCAGCGTAGACACACAGATGCTTGTCTTTAGACATCACCCAAACTTGGTTAAGGCTCAGAACTACTGAGGGGCTTTCGGTTCAAATATTAAATACGTTCCTCCTAGTCCTTCTACAATGGTGCGTGTATTAGCAACCATCATTTTTTGATAGCTTTCCGCTTCACTTCCTGGTTCTCCAATACCATCAGTATAAAGTTTTCTTTTAGAAATCCTTACTTCGGCATTTCTTGCCACGGATTGTATTAGATTGGGGCTAATTGTCACCTCAGCAAAAATTGTCGGTACCTGAGATTTTCTAATACCCTGTACCAAGCTTTTAACTCGCGCAGATGTCAGTTTTTGTTCAGTGTTAATTCCTGCTAACTTACCTGCTAACGACAGATTATAAGCTTTGGCATAATAACCAAGTGCATTATGAGTTGTAACTAACTTGCGTCGCTGGGTAGGAATACTGGCAATCCTCGACTTAATCCAGCGTTCTAATTGAGTTAATTCATTGGTGATTTTTTTCCTGTTACTACTATAAGTAGTAGCATTGTCAGGCTCTAATTTTCCTAAATTATTACTAATTACTGCCACCATTTTTATAGCATTTTTAGCATCATGCCAAACATGAGGATCAACGACTTTCCTGCTATTTTCTACAAACTGTTGTGGTTGGGGAACTGCCACTTGACCAACAGCTATTTTTGGTGCAGCATTTTTAGTCGATTGGATGATTTTGATTAGTCCTGGTTCAAGATTATAGCCATTATAAAGAATTAGCTTGGCTTGTTCTAATGCTTGGCGGTCTTCCGGCTTTGGTCGATATAAGTGGGGGTCGGCATCAGGGGGAATTAGGCAGATTAGGTTAATTGTGTTATCAGCAATCTGTTTAGTTAAATCACATATTACACCTGTAGTTGCTACGACTTGGGGGAGATTCGTTGTAATCCTGGTAGTTTGAGTAAACGAGGTATTTACAACTTGATTGCTACATCCAAAAAAGCCAATTGATAGCGAGATCAGGGCAATGTGTAAATAATTAATTGAAAGTAATTTTTTCGACATCCTTCACTTCCACAAATTAAATATCAATAGTAATCATTGCTGTCAAATTATTTGGTAAAGTATTGAGCAATTCCAAAATTTTCCAAATTTGGTGCTTGTAAAACATCAATTTTACATAGCACTTTGCACAGTAATAGGACTCTCGCACTCGTGATCAAGAACCAGGCTTTTGGAATTGCTTCCTAACTTCGCAATGACTGCAATTAGGTGAGTCTAATTTAGCTGGTGAAAATAATTGCTCTCACGGTCACATGCAAGAGTACGATGATGAAGGCAATGCTGAGTTTATGCCTCCAGTCAGGGATGTAAGTAATGCAGTTGTCTCGCTGTGCCTGAAAGTAGCAATTACACTATTGTACTGGCGTGCTGCAAAGGTACATGATGACAAAATGGAATCTGGTGATGGTGGGGCGTGTTACTCATACAAGATGGTTTGGCAAACCTACTCATGAATCTAAGGCAATTGTAGCGGTGACTGGAGGGTACGTGAACATATTTCGACTAGGAGCACCACTAAATTGACAAATTGTCAAGAAAAGCTGGTATTTTGATGCAATCAGGCTACTCACAAGTTTGGTTAGCCTTAAAAATGGAGGTTAGCGGACTCGAACCGCTGACATCCTGCTTGCAAAGCAGGCGCTCTACCAACTGAGCTAAACCCCCGTAAAATTAAAAAAGCAGCTATTTTAAACTGCTGTCGTCATTGTAACTGATATTGTGCCGTTACTAAAGGGATGAAGCCAGAAAATATCCAAGTTGTTGCCACATTCTATAAATTTGTCAGCTTGCCAGATTTTGCCCAGCTACAAGAACCTTTGCTGTGTTATTGCCAAGAACAAGGTATCAAGGGAACAATTCTCCTGGCACGAGAAGGTATTAATGGTACGATCGCAGGTTCACGTCAGGCAATTGACTCAGTTTTAAATTTCCTCCGCAGTGATCCACGTTTGGCAGACCTCGAACCCAAAGAATCCTCGGCTGACACTCCACCATTTGAGCGGATGAAGGTAAGGTTGAAATCAGAAATTGTGACTTTGGGCTTACCGGAAGTTGATCCTAGTCAGCAGGTTGGCATTTATGTCAGTCCTGATGAATGGAATGACCTGATTTCTGACCCAGAAGTGATTGTAATTGACACCCGCAACGATTATGAAGTGAATATCGGTAGTTTTGCAGGGGCACAAAATCCGCAAACGCAATCATTCCGAGAATTTCCTGATTATGTACACCAGCACCTCGACCCCAGTCAACATAAAAAGGTAGCAATGTTTTGCACAGGCGGTATTCGTTGCGAAAAAGCTTCATCCTTTATGCTGGCTCAAGGCTTTGCAGAAGTTTATCACCTCAAAGGTGGTATTCTCAAATATCTGGCAGAAGTTCCAGCAGAAGAGAGTTTATGGAAAGGTGAATGTTTTGTTTTTGATGAGCGAGTTGCTGTTAGCCACGGGTTAGAGGAAGGCAGTTATGAGTTATGTCTCAGTTGCGGACGACCAATTGCTGAGGAAGATAAAGCATCTCCCAAGTATGAAGCAGGTATTTCTTGTCCCTATTGTTTTGATAGCTTGACTGAAGAAAAAAGAGTCCGTCAGCAAGAAAAATGGCGACAGTTGCAATTGAACAGACGCGATTAATCGTACTCAAGGGCTATTTTGAAATCTGACGAGGAGATGCTGAAAGTTGCAATTGAACAGACGCGATTAATCGTACTCAAGGGTCAAGAGTCCAAATTTTGAATTTTGAATTGATTCGTGCCCTATTGCCTATTTTTCCGCGCTAGAGTTAAACCATCGGCAATTGGAATTAAACTGAGGGTGATTCGCTGGTCTTGATGTAGCTTCTGATTAAAGGCGCGGATTTTTTTGGTTCTATTGTCCTGGATTTGGGGATCTGCAACTCTCCCTGACCAGAGGACATTATCGATCGCAATTAGTCCCCCCGGACGCACTAGTTGCAGCGATCGCTCATAATAGTTGTCGTAATTGCTTTTATCGGCATCGATGAAGGCAAAATCAAAAGTTTCTGCTTCACCATCTCTCAGCAATTGGTCTAAGGTTTCCAGGGCTGGGGCAATATGCAGGTCAATTTTATCGGCTACCCCTGCTTGTTGCCAATAAGGTTGGGCGATCGCAGTAAATTCTTCACTAGTATCACAAGCTACTACCTTACCTGCATTCGGTAACGCTAAAGCTACTACCAGGGCACTATAACCCGTAAATACTCCTAACTCTAAAGTTTTTTTTGCTTGGATTAATTGCACCAGCAACGCCAAAAATTGTCCCTGTTCCGGTGCTATTTGCATCCTAGCCATTGGATGCTGTGCTGTTTCTTGCCGCAATTGGGTTAAGATTTCTGGTTCCCGCAAAGAGATAGAGAGTAAATATTCATATATGTGTTGTGCAAGTCCCAGTGTTTGGTTGGTCATAGAATAAATTTATAATTCGCAATTAACGTTTGCTGTGTAGTGACTTTTCAGATAATGCCAGACCTGAAAAATGATGATCATACCCTGCGTAGTCTGTTAGCGAGTGCTAAAACCATTGCTGTAGTCAGTCGTTCTGATAAACGCCAACGTACTAGCTATCAAATTGCTCAATTTTTGCGACAAGTCGGCTACATTGTTTATCCTGTCAACCCCTTAGTTACCGAAATCGATGGTCAACCATGCTATGCATCTCTTCAGGATGTGCCACAAAAAATAGATATTGTGAATGTCTTTCGCCGTTCTGAGTATCTACCAGCAATTGTAGAAGAAGCGATGCCTTCGGCGGTAAACTACGCCATCAATGCCAAAACTGTGTGGGCGCAATTAGGCATTTGGGAACCAGTCTCAGCAAAAACAGCTTTAGATGCTCGACTGAATGTAATTATGGATGCATGTATCAAAATTGAGTATTTGCGTCTAAAAGTCAGTTAATCAACAAAAAGTGAAGTATTAAACCACCTTAGTACTTAAGATTTAGCGAGTTTTTTCTGTTACAAACAGTGAACTTAAAAGCATTGTATGTGTAGAGATGTTGCATACAACATCCTGACTTGAGTTCCTTGTCAAATTCCCTTCTAAAATTAAAAAGATTATCAATTAGTATATAAACTTACTCATATCGGGAGGGTATTGATGAGCCGTCCAATAATTCTTGGTATTGTCGGTGATAGTGCTGCTGGGAAAACAACACTGACTAGAGGGATTGCTCAGGTACTCGGCCCAGAAAATGTCACGCTCATTTGTACAGATGATTACCACCGCTATGATCGCCAACAACGGGCGGAAATCGGTATCACTGCCCTCCATCCTGATTGCAACTATCTAGATATCATGCAGCAGCATCTATCACTGCTACGTACAGGACAGTCAATCCTCAAACCAGTATACAGCCACAAAACCGGAACATTTGAGCCGCCACAGTACATTAAGCCCAATAAATTCGTGATTATTGAAGGATTACTCGGTTATTCTACCCGTGGTGCCCGTGATGCCTACGATGTCAAAGTTTACCTTGCACCCCCTGAATCACTACGCGCTCAATGGAAGGTGAAACGGGATACCCAAAAACGGGGCTACACGCCAGAACAGGTACTAGAAGAACTACAAAAGCGAGAACCAGACTCCGAACAGTTCATCCGTCCCCAAAGGCAATGGTCAGATATAGTCATCAGTTTTTATCCTCCCAATGACGAATTGACCGAAACTAATGGACACTTAAATGTGCGTTTGGTACTTCGTCCCACAATTCCCCATCCAGACTTTACCTCAATTGTTAACTCTGGCAATGGTAATTCTCAGTCAGCTATCCGCCTAGGACTAGACCGAGATATGGGTAAGCCTGTAGACGTTCTAGAAGTTGATGGTCATGCCACCTTAGAACAGGTGAACAAGCTAGAGCATATCATCTGTTCGGATATGCCACATTTACGGAGTATATGCGATCGTGAAAGTAATCCTGAACTGGGCAAAATCGCCGGCACAACCGGGGAAACAATTCAAAGTTACCCCCTCGCCCTCACCCAGTTGATCATTACTTACCACATGCTTAAAGCAACGCAATCATATCAGTAACAAGTGAAACTCAAAAATCGGCAAAAATTAAAGATTTGCTCAAGCAGGGATAATTAATAGCGCAAACAAGGGATAAATAAAGATAGCTCCATCTTTGGTGACTATTCTTGTATTTCTGCTATGACCTATTGCCTGAGAATTGCCGATTTACCCACAAATGAGCGTCCCCGTGAGCGGTTAATGGCTCATGGCCCCAATATTCTAGCCACTGCCGAGTTAATTGCCATTCTGCTAGGCACCGGTCAAGGTCCAGGAAAACTGTCTGCGGTGGGTTTAGGGCAATATATTTTGAGCGAACTGGGCAAACATCAACGCGACCCTTTGTCAGTATTGCGAGAAGTCACCCCCGCCGAGTTAATGCAGATTCCTGGTATTGGCCCAGCCAAAGCTACAACTATCTTGGCAGCAATTGAATTAGGTAAACGTGCCTTTCAATCCCGTCCCGATGGTATACCGATAGATAGTCCCGGTGCGGCGGCGGCGGCTCTCAGTCATGATCTCATGTGGCAAGTGCAAGAAAAATTCGCCGTAGTGCTGTTGGATGTCAAAAATCGCTTGCTGGGTACACAAGTTATTACCATCGGCACCGCTACAGAAACTTTAGCCTCTCCTAGAGAAATTTTTCGAGAAGTGGTTCGTCAAGGTGCAACGCGGGTAATAGTCGCACATAATCACCCATCTGGGAATACAGAACCCAGTCGAGAAGATATAGAATTGACCCGCCAGTTATTAGCAGGGGCACAATTTTTAGGTATTCCCCTATTAGACCACCTGATTTTAGGCAACGGCAATCACCAGAGTTTACGAGAGATTACAACCTTGTGGGATGAACATCCCCAAGGAGATTGAGGACGGCAAGATACAATTACTTAATTATTCAGCAATATCTTTAACAGATCCCAGGTTCTATCAGTTAGTTTTACACTTCTCGAAAATAATCCGCCGCTTTTTGAGTCCATTCATCGTTCCCATAAGCTGGCGCACTACCTACTGGCGTGGCAAGGCTAAAATGTTGCAAACAATTTGGGAGCATCCCAAATGTGTAAATTTTTTTTTGTAGGCTTCTAGCCCGCTTCCTGGACATTAGGGAGCAAGATGCTCCCACTACAAATTTTATTTTTGCAAAATTGGGATGCTCCCAACAATTTTCTTGTGGTGCGGGCATCTTGCCCGTTCTACAAGAGATTGCTAATACACAAAACACAAATGTTGAATGCTGATATAAAACTTTACATTTTTATTAAGACTAAGCCTAAAAAGCTGAAATTAGTCAACAAAACATAATCTCCTCAAACCAGTGAACATAACTGATTTTCTGACACATACA
>JAESGB010000217.1_pt1 | contig 15244 bp, 12 predicted proteins | sample 9266211 | NCBI WGS metagenome assembly JAESGB01 (sample SAMN14514844, study PRJNA621659) | algae metagenome | isolation source: Goleter apudmare HA4340-LM2 and co-occurring heterotrophs from cave wall... | place: USA: Maniniholo cave, Kauai, Hawaii | collected 2009-07-28 | reverse complement strand
TGTCTTTGACAATCTTGGGAAATGATTTTATAATCACGTTAAACTAAGATATTTTAGTCCTTCGCCCAAAATCTATCATATTTTGGGCTATTTTTATCGGCTTTTTCTTAACATTCAACACTTCTGGCTTTGAACCAGTTGCTCTAATTTCATTAATTCTCCTTACAACCAACGATGCTACTTGACTTGTAGTCAATCTGCGCCGATTTATTAAAATTTATTTGCAATAAGATATTCTAGGGTATAACAGCCAATTTTATAGAAATAATTTGTCATTAACTTACAACTTTATTAAGAATTTTTATAAGCAATTACGCCTGATGTAAGTTCCAAGCAATATCAAAGGTTTTAGCCTGAGCTTTGTCAACTCTCGCCTGATCAACAAGACTGAGTTGTTTCAGCCTCCAACTCACACGAGTCTTTTATTTAAATAAGTGACAAACTGCTGTAGTAGTCTGTCAATTTTGTTTTGAGTGTGAGCGTCTCGCTCATGCGGGCAAGATGCCCGCACTACAGTCCATCATTTTTATCTTGACAGACTAGTAGTTGTGTATGGACTGATTTGTCCCTTGGGCGTCTCCAACAGCAAAAAATTGACCTGCGACGAGCAGAAGGTTGCAGCCATCTCTAATTCTCAGGAATGATTGAGCAATTTTGTGGGAGTGATGATAGTTGTCATCCTTTCATCATCTTGGGCAAAACCAAAAAAATATAGACTAAATTAATGATTTATCAGCTTATTGATATTAATTAGCTATTAATTAGGTGTTGCTAACAGCATTGATTTGCATTAGAGTGACTGAGAGTAGTTAAAAATTAGTTGCAAAAAAAAGCCGTTGGCAGTTAGACCTCTAAGTGCTTGAGATTATTACAAATAGACAAAATAAGACTTAATACTATTTCACTCAACGCTTGCGAGAAATTATTAGCCCAGTTTGTTCTAGTGAAATGGCACAGCACAGTGATGTGATGAAAGCATTTGCCCACCGCTTTTGTCAGAACAGGAATCGAGTGGTTAGTTATATTCAATATCTGTGAGTGTGCATCTCAACGAGAGAAACTAAAATGAATTTACCTTTCAACAGATCCCAAGAGGTCTGCCGTAACTGTTCTACAGTTGTTGATCTGCTGCAATACAGATGCCTATCACAGTCAGAACGACAGGCGTTTACCTTTCTAGATAATGGAGAGACACAAGAATCGACTCTAACTTATCAAGAGCTAGACCGACGCAGTAGAGCGATCGCATCACAACTACAATCAATGGGTATGGCTGGGGAACGTGCATTACTACTGTATCCACCAGGACTGGACTTTTTAGCTGGTTTTTTTGGTTGTTTGTACGCTGGAGTGGTAGCAGTTCCCGCTTACCCACCACACAACCAGCGCAATACCCCCAGAATTCAAGCCATTATTGCAGATGCACAGGCAGCGATCGCACTCACCACCAGTGCTCTGTTACCCAAACTTCAATCCTTGATAGGTGACAACAACATATTTCAGTGGTTAGCTACTGATCATCTAGAACCGGGAATAGAAACTGCTTGGCAAGCACCCTTTTGAGATAAATTCTCAAGTTTTTAGGTATGTAGTGATGAATGTAAATCCACAAAAAGTCTTAAACCTGGTTGAGTTAGTGATCGCCCAATCTCAAAACTGCTTAAGACGTGTTTTCAGTTGGCGTTCAGGATCTATGTATCGCATTGTGAGTCTGTTCTTGTTGGGAACTTTTGCACCTCTGAGCATGATTGCTTGTAGCAACAATTTTTATCAAAAAACGACACCTCAAGCTGCACAAGCAAATATTTCACAATGTCGAGTAGTGACTCACATCCACAGTGAAATATGTATTCCTCTGAATCCACAAAAAGTAGTTGTGATTGGGATTTTAGAGGAGTTGCTGGCTTTGGATATTAAGCCTGTAGGTGCTGCTATTTGGAGATCTGTTGATGGAAACGGTTTTCCACTGTTTCTTCAAGATAAAACTGCAGGCATCATAGAACTTGGTAATGAGTCGCAACCAAACCTAGAACGTATTTTGTTACTTAAGCCTGACTTAGTCATAGGAAAGAAATGGGCAGTAGAACCAATTTATTCACAATTGTCACAGATTGCCACAACTGTAGTAATTGATACAGAAGAGCAAGCGTGGAAAAATCGTCTGAAATTAGTGGCTGAGGTGTTTGGGAAATCAGCAAAAGCCGAAAACCTGCTCAATGAATACAACCAACGTCTACAATTATTCCAGCAAAAAATGGGCGATCGTCTGGTAAATACCCAGATTTCTATTGTTAGAGTATTTTCTAACCTGTTCAGAATCTACCTACAAAAATCTTACAGTGGCGGTATTTTAAGAGATGCAGGTTTGCTTCTTCCACCAGTTCAGAATCAGCAGGATATATGGCAAGATATATCCGCAGAATCCGTTGAACATATTAACAGTGATATAGTTTTTGTTGCAGATGATCACCCTCAACACTCATTTTTGAAGTTTTTTAAGAGTAATCCTTTGTGGTTAAATCTGAAAGCTGTTAAGCAAGATAAAGTATATAAAATTGATAGTCAATATTGGATTGGTGGCTCTAGTATTATTGCAGCCAATAGAATTATTGATGACTTATTTAAATATGTAGTCCAGAACATATAAATAATTTTATCTGATTTTAAATAAATAATTAATTATTGATAATAATATTGATATAAAATAATAACTGGTATCACAACTCAAAAAAAGATGGCTTTAGAATCCTTTACTGGTTATTTTTTTGCCACTTTTTCCATATATGAAATTATCTCAGCAAGTTCACTATGCCAAAACACATCCTATATGTCTGTCAATCATGCAAGACCCAATCTCATGAAGAAAAAAATCAAAAACAACCAGAGGGTATTTGTTTGTTTAATCAATTAAAACTTCTACATGAAAAATGGTCAAGAAATTCTGATCTGGAAATTAAATCTATTTATTGTTTATGGGCTTGTCGTCATCCATGTGTGGTGGCTTTCTCTGGTGCTGATAAGTTTACATACTTATTGATGGATTTACCTTTATCAGAAAGTGCAGATGCTCTCATAAAATTGAGTGAACTTTATCTTGACAGCCAAGATGGCACAATTCCCTGGAGTAAATTTCCTAAAGTCATCAAATCAACGACGGTAGCTCAAATTCCATCTTTTTCAATTACAGATCCTACCCCCTAAATCATGTGAACTTTATAGTTCAGTGTCATAACTGTAACAGAAGTGTTGAATGTTAAGAAAAAACCGATAAAAATAGCCCAAAACTTATCATAGTTTTGGGCTAAGGACTAAAATATCTTAGTTTAACAGTGATTATAAATTCATTCCTCAAGATTGTCAAAGATATCTTGAAAGGACTGCCGCAAAATGATTATCCATTATTGAACATCCGTAACTCATCTAATTGCCGACGATGGGTGATGATTCTAAGCTATCTTCACTCACACCAGTTTTCGACGGCGCTTCTCTTTGTTCTACATACATCTGAAAATTTCTTATTTGTTTTATCCCGATTTTGATACTGACCCCCATCCAGCCTTAAAAGCCAGTATTCAGGTTGATTAAGTTAGTTTAGAAGTCAGTTACCTGAACTACAGCACCTCTAAGAATCCTCCCATCCTCCATCGCAAAGAAACCTTTGTTACACAGAAGGCAGAAGGCAGGAGGGAAGAGGCCAGGAGGAAAGAAGTATGAATAAAAACTGTCTTTTCTGGGTCTGGATTGATTACCTTCAGATTCTCATTTCTTTAGTTTATCTAAAATCGCATTTAAGTTATCAAATTACCTTTCTAAGATAGAGGCAGCGACTATATATTGCCATAAACGGCATCAAGTTAACCTACACCAGTCGCCAGAGAGGAAAAATAATGACTCAAGCGTCAGAATCCTTAGATTTATCTACAAAGAACGCCGAAGACAGAACCCTAGACCGTGATTGTACAACCTTATCCCGTCACGTCTTACAACAACTTCAGAGTTTCTCGGCAGAAGCCCAAGATTTGAGTGCGCTGATGAATCGAATTGCCTTAGCCGGCAAACTGGTTGCACGCCGCCTCAGTCGTGCCGGTTTAATGGAAGGAGTTCTGGGATTTACAGGAGAAGTCAATGTCCAGGGAGAATCCGTCAAAAAGATGGATGTCTACGCCAATGACGTATTCATCTCCGTGTTTAAGCAAAGCGGCTTAGTTTGTCGCCTAGCTTCCGAGGAAATGGACAACCCTTACTACATACCCGAAAACTGTCCCATAGGCCGTTATACCTTGTTATATGACCCCATTGATGGCTCATCTAACACCGATACCAATCTCAGCTTGGGTTCCATCTTCGCCATTCGGCAACAAGAAGGAAATGATAGCGATGGTAAGGCTACTGACTTGTTGACCAATGGCCGCAAGCAACTAGCCGCAGGATACATCCTCTACGGCCCCAGTACAATGCTGGTCTACTCCATAGGTAGAGGCGTTCACTCATTTACCCTTGATCCCAGCTTAGGAGAGTTTATTCTCACAGAAGAAAATATCACAATTCCCACACATGGTTCCGTTTACAGCGTCAACGAAGGGAATTTTTGGCAGTGGGAAGAATCTATTCGGGAATACATTCGCTATGTCCACCGTACAGAAGGCTATACAGCTCGTTACAGTGGGGCAATGGTTAGCGATATCCATAGAATTCTAGTCCAAGGCGGGGTGTTTCTCTACCCTGGGACAATTCAACAACCAGAAGGTAAATTGCGTTTGCTGTATGAATCTGCACCCCTAGCCTATTTGATAGAGCAAGCAGGTGGTCGTGCGACTACAGGACTTGTAGATATTTTGGACGTAGTGCCAAAAAAACTGCACCAGCGCACACCTTTAATTATTGGTAGCAAACAAGATGTAGCCAAGGTAGAGTCTTTTATTCAAAACGGTCACTAGACAAAGTACCAACGCCATTAATTAATTAAAACTTAATGATGGCGATCGCAGATTGGGTGGACTCCGAAATCTGATTACAAATCAAGGTATCTCTGGGATCACCTCTAAGCCAGCTATTTTGGAAAAACCTTTAGCTGGAAGTGTCATTTATCATGCTGATATTGAAGTCAAAATTCGTGCCAGACTACCAACATACAAAATTATTGATGCTAACTTGAAAAAGGGCGTTGATGATATTAATCAAGAAACAAAGCTGCAAGCAAGTCGGGGAAAAGTAGCGAGGTCTGGGTTAAGCCGTGCCAATGCTAGTGCCAAAATAGCGGATCACGAATACAAAAAGCAGATCCAGAGTGCTCAATGGCAAGAAATAGCAGCAAAAGTCGCAAAAGTCAAGCCACCACTCTGGGCTAGCACTAGCACCAAAGATCCCAGCTACAGCGATGTCATGGATGTCGATGCTTCAATCTACCAGCAGCCACAATCGCGGCTTGTGCTGACCACTGCGATGTTGCCAGCCTCAAAAACTCCGACATCGATATCAATGCAGTGATGGACGAACTGTTGATTGAAGGTATCGACAAATTTATCCAGCCTTACCAGTCCTTAATGAACTCTTTAAAAGGCAAAGTCAAGCTACTATCACCTGCGTAAACTTTCAACTCTCAACTCACAAAAAAACGCGTTCCTCGCGTCGTCACAGTACACAACTCAACCTCTCCAACTAAAAACTTCTATGGTTAGTCTGCTAGAAAATCCCTTACGCGTTGGCCTGCAACAGCAAGGGATGCCCGAACCCCAAATTATTGTCATCTTTGGAGCCTCTGGTGACCTTACCTGGCGCAAACTAGTACCAGCACTTTACAAATTACGCCGGGAACGACGCATTGCTCCAGAAACCACCATTGTCGGCGTGGCGCGTCGGCCGTGGACTCATGATTACTTTCGTGAGCAAATGCAGAAAGGCATGGAAGAGGCTCATGCTAACGTCGAATTAGGGGAACTCTGGCAAGACTTCTCTCAAGGTCTGTTCTATTGTCCAGGGGATATAGACAACCCTGAAAGCTACCAGAACCTGAAAAAGTTATTGAGCGAATTAGACGAAAAGCGGGGTACACGGGGGAACCGTATGTTCTACCTCTCTGTCGCCCCATCATTCTTTCCGGAAGCAATTCGACAACTAGGGTCAGCTGGGATGCTGGATGATGCTTACAAGCATCGTTTGGTGATTGAAAAACCCTTTGGTCGGGACTTAGCCTCAGCCCAAAGCCTCAACCAAGTGGTACAGAAATTTTGTAAAGAAAACCAAGTTTATCGCATTGACCACTACTTGGGTAAAGAAACAGTCCAGAATTTGCTGGTGTTTCGCTTTGCCAATGCGATTTTTGAACCCTTGTGGAATCGTCAGTTTGTTGACCACGTCCAAATTACCGTGGCAGAAACCGTGGGGGTAGAAGACCGCGCCGGATATTATGAAAGCGCTGGCGCGCTGCGGGACATGTTGCAAAACCACTTGATGCAACTTTACTGCTTAACTGCAATGGAAGCACCCAACTCAATGGATGCCGATAGTATCCGCACGGAAAAAGTCAAAGCACTACAAGCTACACGTCTAGCCGATGTGCATAATTTGTCGCGTTCAGCAATCCGTGGTCAGTACAGCGCAGGCTGGATGAAAGGTCAACCAGTACCGGGGTATCGGGAAGAACCTGGAGTTGATCCCAATTCCACCACACCTACCTATGTAGCGATGAAGTTTATGGTGGATAACTGGCGCTGGCAAGGTGTTCCCTTCTACTTGCGTACTGGTAAGCGGATGCCGAAAAAGGTCAGTGAAATTTCTATCCACTTCCGCGATGTGCCTTCCCGGATGTTTCAATCTGCGGCACAACAGAGAAATGCCAACATTTTAGCCATGCGGATTCAACCGAATGAGGGAATTTCCCTGCGTTTTGATGTCAAAATGCCTGGGGCAGAATTCCGCACTCGTTCTGTGGATATGGATTTTAGTTATGGTTCCTTTGGCATCCAAGCCACTTCTGACGCTTACGATCGCCTATTCCTTGATTGTATGATGGGCGATCAAACATTGTTCACACGGGCAGACGAAGTAGAAGCAGCTTGGCAAGTAGTGACACCAGCCCTTTCTGTCTGGGATGCACCCGCAGACCCAACTACTATTCCCCGGTATGAAGCCGGTACTTGGGAACCAGCAGAAGCGGAATTCTTGATTAATCAAGATGGTCGTCGCTGGCGCAGACTCTAAAAATTGTTTACTAGTCATTAGTTCTTACTAGTGACAGATGACAAATGACAAGTGACCACTGACCATTGATAACTACTATGACTTCCCAAGCACCGACGATTTTTTCACTCCAGGCACCAAAGGATGTTTCGCTTACAGAAATCGAAGCGGAACTGAATCAGATTTGGCAAAGTTACGGCATTACTGGCGAAGATGGTGGGCTACCGGCTGCTACCCGCGCCACGACTTTCACCTTAGTGGTTTACGAACCAGAAGAAACCCAGTATCTGTTAGCTGCTTTAGGATTTTACAACGGCCCCATTGATGGCATTTTAGGCCCGCAGACAGTAGTAGCATTGCGGGAAGTGCAGAAAAAATACAACCTGCCAGAGACAGGTACTGCTACACCAGAAACCCTGGCGGTATTGCGCGAAGCATACGTCAAACGTCAGCACAACGGTGCAGAGGGAGATACATCTGGTGGTGATTTCAGCTATAGTTTAGATGCCACCAGCCCCAGGATTGCGGATGAAATTGCCATCCGTAACCCGTGCCGGATTATAGCTCTTATACCTATTGTGGGTGAAGACGCCGGGGTGAAGGCTCAAGTTTCTGCTTATTGCCCTATCCAAAAGCAATCGTCAAGTACACTCATCTGTTGCGAATACATCACTCTTTCGGGAACCGCAGCTGCACTAGAACGGGTGGCGGGGATGATTCCTGCTTTGTTGATTGGTGGCTTGCCCAAATTTCTCTGGTGGAAGGCGACACCAGATCCCAACAACTCGGTATTCAAGAGACTTGCAGCAATTTGCAATAACGTGATTGTTGATTCTTGCAACTTTAACGAGCCAGAATCAGATTTACTGAGCTTGCAAGCGTTGGTAGAGACTGGCGTACCTTTGGCTGATCTCAACTGGCGTCGCCTTGCAGCATGGCAAGAGTTGACAGCTGAAGCCTATGACCCACCTCACCGTCGGGCCGCTCTGAGGGAAGTTGACCGGGTGATGCTTGATTATGAAAAAGGCAACCCTGGCCAAGCATTACTGTTTTTAAGTTGGCTGGCGAGTCGCTTGGAATGGCTACCAGTTGCCTATGAAAAAGAAAGCGGAGATTATGACATCTTCAAAATTCGCTTTCTGGCTCAAGACCAACGGCAAATAGATGCCGAGTTGGCAGGTGTTCCTGTTGCTGATGCTGGCGATATTGCTGGTGATTTGATTGCTCTGCGCCTCAGTTCCACCAATGCTCAAGCCGATTGCGGTACAGTGATTTGTAGTGAAACTGGTGGTTGTATGCGGATGGAAACACATGGTGGTGCTCAATCCGCAGGCTTATTTCAGCAGGTGAGTTCACTTTCGGAACAAAAAGCGGAAGCATTGCTGAGTCAGCAGGTGCAACGCTGGGGTCGTGAAGCACTGTTTGAAGAAAGCTTGGCGATCGCTGCTCAGACTTTGAAGTTAGGTCAGTAATTTCAACCTCATACTTCTGCCCCTCTTTCTGCATAGGAAAGGGGGGAATTTTTTTAAATTTAAATGGTAGAAGCTAACTATTTCGAGTTGATCGCTAAGTCTCGTAGATAATAAAAGCGATCGCTCCTCCAATTATCTCCCTTTTCTCGTCCTAGGTAGCCTGTTAAGGGTGATGAGAGTTCGACGAGAATTTCGTGTAGTTCTTCGGTTTTTAGTGGCTGTGGTGGATGTGAGCCGAAATATGCACCATGTAATGCATCAACACCAGCAGAGTCTACGCCTGAGTTTTGCAGATAATTTTTTACAAGCTGGATGATGTGCGATCGTAATTTAATCTCGTGTGTAATTTTATCGATATAAGTATTAACTTTATCGTCTGCCACACCAAAAGGGACTTGTTGCAAACACTGTTTTAGTTCTAATAAATTTATAGAGTTTTTGTAGTATGCTTGCAATTCAACTAGTTTTTGCAATGTTTCAGGAGTAATGACATTCATTTGATGTTCCGTAGCTGTTCTCAGCGCGTAATGATTTAATTCTCCAGCCGCTACAATTAATTTAATTGAGCTTTCATATTTAAATTTACCTAGATGGTTCGTACCTATTTTAAGTAACTGTGCAGGTGTACCATCAGAAACTTTCTCGGTTTTAGTTGCTTTGCATTCTCCTACTATTGGGTAAGGTGCTTCAGCATAAAAATCCATCCCTCCAGCTCCACCTGCTGCATCGGGATTTAATCTTGAACCTGTGAAGCCTAATTTTAATAATCCTCGACGTACTAATTTTTCAAATTCGTGACCATTGCTAGAATTTCCTACTTCAGCAATCTTTTTAATCCAGACTAAATCTGAATCAAGTCTGTGAGTAGACTGTTTACTATTCCAACCAAGAAATATTTTGATGTCATGATTTAAGTCTTGTGCAGATGAGTTAGAGTTGTATCTTGTTTCTAAAGTATGTTGTAATTCTTCCAATTCAGGATGCAGGGGTTGTTCTAAGTTTTCTAGTTGGCGTTTGCGCTGGGTGAAGCTCGCATCTTGTAATATTGGTATTGTTTCAGAACTCGTTAAAGAATGAGGTAAACTAATAAGCTTACCGATTTTTTCTTGAATATTAATATCAACTGACACTTCTTGCGACTGGGGTAACTTATAGACGCGCAAGTAGGCTAAAAAAATATGCTGCTGTTGTTGCAGTATCTCTTTTAATCTTTCTGGTGTCCATATCGTCAACTTAGATAAAATCTCTATGGGTTTAGTTCCATCTAAAATTTGACAAAGTTCACACCTCGCCCAAGCTTTAATTAAAGCTGAAGAATCCGCAGAATAAAGAGCAAATCTTTGTCCAGGACGAAGAAATATTTTCGGTAAAGCTGCAATTGTTCGCCCCTGTATTAAAGCTTCAATATCCGAGGTGGGTAAACACAGCGCTGTTGGTAATGAAAATACCTGAATCATATCTAGTTAGTTATATAGCTGTTTTATCCCGTAGGGGCGGGGTTTCCCCGCCCTCAATTGTATTGATTGGTATCTGACCGAGGAACCCTATAGATTGATTTCGGCATAATCCGCATTATCAAGACTTTGAGGAATACTAATAGGTAATCCATCATCAGTTAAGTTAGTGGGTTCTTGTCCTGAAGGATCGCTGAGAATTTCTCGAATTAAAGGATTATTGATTGCTAGTTGTTGCTGTTCAATAAAATCAAATATTTTTTCTTCTGTCAGCTCGTAACTTTCACGATTATAGTAAACAAATAATATGGCTAACAGAGGTTTAATATCTTGAATTTGCAAACCTACCCACTCTCCACCTTGTTCTTGCAAAAGTATTCTTAAACTTTCTCTTGCTAATTTCGCTTTTAGACTGATTATCTTGGAACGTACCAAGCAACCACGAGTTAAATCAAATGCTTTGTAATCAATTAGTCTCTTTAATGCAGCAGTTATAACGTGATAGTCTTGCTGAACTACATCTACTCCTATTCTTACTTTTCGTTGATTACCAATAATTTTAAAATCCATAAAACCATCATTTACTGCCTCAATTGATTCAACTGTAACTCCTTCTAAAGTTTTACCTTTGAGGCTATTGAAAGCCAAACAAAGAGCATCAGCAAGTTTTGCTTCTTCCTCAATTAATAAATCAATATCTGCGTCAACATTTGCTAATTCATTCTCGAAATATGCCTTAATCGGATTTGGTGGTGGAGGTGGTGTTACTCCAGAAGCTACAAAATTCTCTGCACACCATTTTAAAACTGATCTAACAGTAGGTTTTTCTTTGCCAAGTTGTCTAAGCTGATTTTCTTGGAATGGGTAAAGGAGATAAGGGGGAGTTATTTGATGTTCTTGATAAAAATTTTGTAGCCATCTTTGGACGAGATTCACGACATCATCAGCATTAAGAAAATTTAATTCAATTGGTTTTCTGTCAACTTTCTCACTGACTAATCTATCAATAGCTGCTTCCGCTTGTGGTAAAAATCTAATCTGATCGTTCCAAGTTTCAGGATACATAGCCAGTATAAAAATGCCTTTATTGAGATTGTTATATAAGTCCTTAACTAGGCTGGCTATAACCTGTGCTGTTGTTAAACCATTATCAGCAATGTCAGCATTATCTAATTCGTCAAAGCAAATTATAGGAACTTTATACTGACTAGTAATATCTAGAATTTGACGAATATTACGTAAGGATTCAGTTTCTCTATCCTCCTTTGTGAGATTTGGTAAACCCATTATTTCAGCTTCTTGTTGTGTTAGTTCTAAACCAGATAACCAATGATTTGCATAGTTGAGATGCTCCTGAGAAAGTGTCCATAAAATGGCTCGTAATATGTAAGGTTCGCTAATTTCTGGTTTGCTTGCCTGAACGAGTTTTGCTAATGGGTTGACAAATTTAGTTGAATGTTTATTTAACCAACTTGGATAAAGATTATTAATATACTGTTGTGGTGTATAGTTCCATTGCTTCGTTTCGTTAATTAAAGCAGCAGCGATTTCTTGCCACTGCATCACTTTTTGGCTACCAAATGCTCTCAGGCTAGAGGTTACACTCTGCAAAAATTCATATTTAATTTGATTTAAGTTGTCATATTTATTCATGTAGATAAATAAACTATCACTTTCTGACTGTAATCGATGGCGAATACGACTGATAATATGGCTTTTACCTAGTCCTTTTTCGGCTGTAATGGTAATACCTACTGTTGTACGTTTTCCTTGACGTATTTTTTCAACTGCATCAAAAACTGCATTAGAAGCATGAGCATTTATTGAGGGGACATCAGGAAAACTTTTCCCCCATATTTGTTGCGGTTTAACAATCAAATGTCCTGCAAATGGATTTTGTTGTTGAATCAGTTCGTCGATTGTAGATGTCTTGCTAGTCATAATCGTGTGAGGTTAATGATGGAAGAAGTGAACAAAGTTTAAGATTTCAGACGCTTGGCGTAGCAACGTAATCCATTTAGTGCTGTAGTAATAGAATCTTCTATTTTGTCGCGTGCATTATCTTCTACAGTCCCGCCTTGTAGTTGCAAAATGTCGTCGGCTTGTGTTTCCAATAGCCAATCGTTAAAGTTTGTACGACTCACACGATCGCCTATTGCTCTCCTAATGCGATAAATTGGTACTAAATGATTCAAGTTGTATTCATAGTTCAATTTGTCGTAGATTTCCAACACCACTGATTTAAACTCTTCGTAAGATGTGATCGCACTTTGAGTATCTTTGTTACTTTTCTGCTCTGGAGTAGGTTTTGCAGGCGCTACATTGTCTATCTGACGAATCCATTTCACCAACGCATTAGCAACTGCACTTCCTACCTGATTTCCGCCAAACTCAAAATTGCCGCTTTTTAGTCCCTGATCTAGTATTTGCAACCCCTGAGCAGTCAGGGAAATATTTGTTACTCTCTTTTTTGTGGCGATGGCGATCGCACCACTTTGATTTAAGTCTTCAAAAATACCTTGGTAATCTTTTGCTTTCTCGTTAGTCCGTGTGACTCGCTTAGTGAGGTCGCTTTTCTTAACTTCTGTCTTTGCGCCGCCTAAATCCCATAAAGCAAGCAGAGTCAGGGTTTTAACTTGAGCTTCTCTACCTTGCAAACCAGTTTTTTTTGATACCATACCAATAATTCTGTCACTTAGAACCAGTATAGTTTTCATAAATACTAAAAATGCTGCGTAAAAATACTTGAATATTATCCGGGCAATACTGGTTAATTTCGATAAAACATATAAATTAATCAACAAAAATCGATAATATTTCCTCTAAATTTCCGCTACATCCTAAGCAGTAGGTAATGGCGATCGCACTCACACAAACTCTTAAATTGTGATCTGCTTCACAACATATCTCCTGAGGTCGAACTCACGTTCAATTATTTTGCCAGTGCCAATCGCAGCGCCAAGATGTATCACTTATCTTTTTGATGCTAAAAACTGGGATGCTCTCGTTCAGATTATTGCATCTTTATTAAAGTAGATTATTGAATTCTATCTCAATGTAGATATTTTAAATAAAAATAACAGTCTACAATTTAGCGGTAATTAAATAGTATGAAGACTGGCCTAACCTTAGCTAGTGTAAATGCAGAAAGGCAAAAAAACTTGAGCATTCCTAGTAGGGAATTTAAAATTGAAGCTCTATAAAAATATGCAAAGTGACTCAGGAAAAACTATTTCTGTTTGGATGACTACGGCAACAGTACCAGTCCAACCTACGCTGGTAGAAAACACCCATGCAGATGTGTGTATTGTCGGTGCGGGAATGGCGGGGATGTCTACTGCCTGTATGCTATCTCGTGCAGGGAAATCTGTGGTAGTGCTAGATGACGGCCCTGTAGGTGGAGGTCAAACAGAACGCACCACAGCACATTTATCCAACGTTTTGAGTTATCGCTACTATGAACTGGAGCAAATGCACGGTGAAGAACGTGCCAAATTGATTGCCGAAAGTCATACCACAGCAATTAATACCATAGAGGCGATCGCCACCCAAGAAAATATCGACTGTGACTTTGTTCGACTAAATGGCTATCTTTTTCCACCTGACCTTCAGTCTTTGGATGAGATGGAGAGGGAATTAGCAGCTGCCCATCGTGCTGGACTTAGTAATGTCGAACTCGTGAAACAAGCACCGTTAGAAGGTTTTGACACAGGTGTCTGTCTACTGTTTCCCCAACAAGGGCAATTTGACCCACTCAAATATCTCACGGGATTGGTTGCAGCTATAGAACGTTGTGGCGGCAGAATTTATAGTAATACCCATGTCGAAAAAATCGAGGGTGGTGCAACTGCCCGTGTGGAAACAAGCAATGGTCAGGTAGTAACTGCCGATGCTGTAGTCGTAGCAACCAACTCTCCTATTAGTAACGTGGCTACAATGCACTTCAAGCAGGCTGCTTATATCACCTTTGTCATTGGTGCAAAAGTGCCTCGTGGTTCTGTTGCTCAAGCATTATATTGGGATACTCTCGACCCTTATCATTACGTGCGCCTGCAAAATTTAGATCAGCAATATGATGTTTTAATTGTCGGTGGTGAAGACCATAAAACAGGCCAAGCTGACGATGCTGACGCACGTTATGCCAAACTCCAACAATGGACACAAGAACACTTCCCAATGGCAGCAGAAATTTTATTTCGTTGGTCAGGTCAGGTCATGAATGCTGATGATGGGATTGCTTATATAGGTAAAAATCCTTTCGATGCAGATAATATCTATATCGCTACAGGTGATTCCGGTTTAGGGATGACCCACGGTACAATCGCCGGCATTCTGTTATCAGACATGATTTTGGGGATCAAAAACACCTGGGCAGAAGTTTACCACCCATCACGGGCTAGAGTCGGTGCAGTTGGTGATTTTATATCGGAAAATATCAACGTTGCTTCTCAATATTTAGATTGGGTGACACCAGGAGAAGTAGATTCCGTGGAAAAAATTGCCCCAGGTACAGGCGCAGTGGTGCGGAGTGGTTTAACTAAAATCGCTGCCTATCGTGATCAGAGTGGTACACTACACCAACATTCCGCAGTTTGTACACATCTCAATTGTATTGTGAGTTGGAATTCTTCAGAGCAAACATGGGATTGTCCCTGTCACGGTTCTCGCTTTGATGCCCAAGGTAAAGTCATCAATGGGCCAGCTATTAAAGCTCTTGCAGATATGTCAGTATTGGAGAGAGAGAATAGACCATAGAAAATGCTTCTCTTTCATGTAGATGCACAGCACAAATAGGCGTAGTAGTCTGTCAATTTTGTTTTGAGGGATTTTTGGTAGTGTGAGCGTCTCGCTCACGCGGGCAAGATGCCCTACAGTCCATCATTTTTATCTTGAGTGTCGCTCACGCGGGCAAGATGCCCGCACTACAGTCCATCATTTTTATCTTGAGTCTCGCTCACGCGGGCAAGATGCCCTACAGTCCATCATTTTTATCTTGAGTGTCGCTCACGCGGGCAGGGCAAACGCACCTTATTTCCTAACAAAAACTAATAAGGATTTCAAAATCATTTATATAAATGCAAAATTTGGCAAAAAGATAAATAGAATAAATTGATTCTTTGCTAACACGTAAATTAGCTT
>JAESGB010000216.1_pt1 | contig 15663 bp, 16 predicted proteins | sample 9266211 | NCBI WGS metagenome assembly JAESGB01 (sample SAMN14514844, study PRJNA621659) | algae metagenome | isolation source: Goleter apudmare HA4340-LM2 and co-occurring heterotrophs from cave wall... | place: USA: Maniniholo cave, Kauai, Hawaii | collected 2009-07-28 | reverse complement strand
GACCGTCGCACTAAAATTTCCGGCGCACAATGGAAATTTGATAACGTTCCTCAAGTCTTAGCTCATCGTTGTGCCTATCTCAACGGATTAATCTTTGCTCGCTAAATAAAAAATGGGATGCTCCCGATCTCTAGTAGTCATGAAATCAACCGAGAAATTGTCTAGATTCTCGATGAGAGATTGCCAAGGGTTATATTTGGCAATGAGAATAATAGCGTTACCAATTTTTTTGATATAAACTTCCGTGCCAGTGAGTTGGAAATTTTCAGGCAATATAATGTATAATCCCGGACAGTTCTATTACTCTCGCGGGATTGAGTATGGAAATATCACTCATAGATCAGCTGATAGAGATTGTTCACCAAGAATTAATTCCCAAATTACAAATTGAGAGTATAGCTCCCAATGACCCAGTAAAAATCAGCTATCTTCCCCAACCTTGGGAAAAACTGGGAACAGGAAATTACGCCGCAGTAGTCCACCATCCAGACTACCCCAATTGGGTAGTCAAGATTTACGCACCGGGACGGCCGGGTTTTGAGGAAGAAGTGGAAGTTTACCGTCGCTTGGGTTCTCACCCTGCTTTTTCTGAATGTCTATATGCTACAGAGGGCTTTTTAATTCTGAAGCGCTTGCATGGAGTTACCCTTTACGACTGTATCCAACTTGGTCTGCGTATCCCTAAGCAGGTTATAAAAGACATTGACCAAGCCCTAGACTATGCACGTATGCAGGGACTATATCCCCATGATGTGCATGGGCGTAATGTCATGATGTATCAAGGTAGGGGATTAGTTGTAGATATTTCAGACTTTCTCCATGAAGACAAATGTTCTAAATGGAACAACCTTAAAAGAGCATACTATTGGTTATATCGCCCCATTTTCTCACCATTGCGGCTGAGGATTCCTTCCTTTTTGCTAGATGCTGTTCGCAAAAGTTATCGTTTCTTATCTGGGTTAAAAAAAATTTGTAATCGCATCTTCTGCAAAATTTATAGACAACGCAACAACAATACATATTTTTGAGTAAAAACTTATTTTGAAGTTCTAACTTCGTTGAATATCGTAGTGCCAAAGTGCGATCGCTGTTGACTCGCTATTGACTTTTAGTTACTGCTGAAAAAACCTGTATTTCATTTTGCGATCGCATATAAAGTTAAACTTCTGTGGGTTAGGTATTTTACCCACACTAGATAATTTTACTCCGTACTTGTTTAAAGGAATTCATCGGCTTTTATTGTAGTATATGTAATACGCAAGTGAATTGTCAGATAAATCATGATCCAGTATCGCTTTAAACGCTCATTCTCAAATGATGCCAATTTAAGCTATCAGTTATTTAACTTATTAGAAGTTGTATTCCCTGGAATCAGCAATGCAATCACACAAATTCAAAAACTAGGCATAACTTGGGAAGCTGCTTCTACTCCATTTATCCGTTTTCATGATGACAAGGCTGTTACTCACGTGGGAGTTTTAGAAATTCCCATGCAAATCATGAATAATACTGTGACAGTAGGAGGCATTCATGCAGTTGCTACTCATCCAGAATTTCGCAGACGTGGCTATTATCGTGAGGTAATGGAGGAGGTTTTAAGATATTGTGACCAACGCTATCAAACACTGTTGCTAACAACATCCAATCCAGAATTTTATACGCCTTTTGGTTTTCGTATTATCCCAGAACACTTGTTCAAAATTCAGTGTAATTCCATAAATGATAGTAATGGGTTTCAAGTTTTAAATTTTGCCGAACATCAGCATATAAGACTGTTGCATAGGCTATTAGAAACAAGAGTTCCTATTTCTAATATTGTTGGAGTTGTCAATGAAAAATCTTTGTTTTGCTTCAATGAAGGTAGGAATATTTTACATTATGCAGAAGATTTGGATTTAATTACTTGCATGTCCATAAAAAATCACCAACTGCATCTTTTTGACTTAGTGACAACGCAAATATACCCACTCCAAGAAATTCTCTCTAGAATACCTCAAAACATTACAGAAGTAGTGATTTACTTTAGTCCAGAATTGCTGGATGTAGGAGATATCGAAGTATTACCTTACTTTTTCGATGGTGGGGTACTAATGGTTCGTGGTGTGTTTGCTGCTGAGTCGGAAAAATTCATGTTACCGCGTTCTGCACGTTGTTAACGAAATTCAGTTTTAAATCAAAAAATACTAGCAAAAATTACTGCATAATCTCAAGTTGTCGGGTAAGCTGACAACAGCAGTTTTCATCCTCAAAACCATGACCGCAAGTAATCCCACAATTTTAGCCCTAGACTTTGATGGAGTGATTTGCGATGGACTAATTGAATATTTTGAGGTGGCGTGGCGTACCTACCGTCAAGTTTGGTCGTCTGCTAACGATACACCACCAGATGATTTAGCTTTGAGATTCTATCGCTTAAGACCTGTAATTGAAACTGGTTGGGAAATGCCCGTTTTAATTAAAGCGTTGGTAGATGGAATTCCCGACGAAAAAATTTTGCAATCATGGGTGACTATTACGCCACAGATTTTGTTAGACCATCAGCTACAAGCTAGAGAAATTGGTGCAAAACTAGACAACATCAGAGATGAATGGATTGCAACTGATTTGGCAGGTTGGCTAAGTCTGCATAGATTTTATCCGGGTGTGGTGGAAAAAATCAAAGCCACTCTTGCTAGTGCAGTCCAGCTATATATTGTCACTACGAAAGAAGGGCGGTTTGTACAGCAGTTATTACAACAAGAAGGAGTTGATTTACCACCATCAGCGATTTTTGGCAAAGAAGAAAAGCGTCCCAAATACGAAATTTTGCGAGAGTTAAAGCAGAAAGCAGATATTAAGCCTGTGAGTTTATGGTTTGTTGAAGATAGACTAAAAACATTACATTTAGTTCAACAGCAACCAGACCTGGAGGATGTGAAACTTTTCTTGGCAGATTGGGGCTATAATACCCAACTAGAAAGAAAAGCAGCCCAAAATGATCTCCATATTCAGTTAATATCTCTCTCGCAGTTTGCCAAAGACTTCTCTACCTGGTATTAAAAAGGTTAATATTCTCACGCAGATACTTGTGTATGGGTGCATCCCAGTTTTTATTCTCTGAACAATAAATAAGTACGTAAGATTGTGACACAAATCTGAATTACCCGGCAATTTGGTAAAAATGCTTTAGTAGCGATCGCACAACCGGAAATTAATCCTCCACCACCACAACAGACTAGTAGCAAGTCTAATTCTCCCACTTCTTCAATTAATTCTCAGGCTGTTGATTCACAGTTGCGGAAGTCAGCACTGGTGTCCGATGAGCAACCCCAGCCAGACGCCTTTGGGCTACTTGGACATCATTGAGGGTGATGGAGAAATCCTGTGGCATTGATGATGTACTTTAAGCTACTTGTTTAACCTGAGATTTGACTAAATCACTAGGAGCAAATACACCATTTTCTGTAATTATGGCTGTAATTAGCTCGGCCGGGGTAACATCAAATGCTGGATTGTAAAACTCTACGCCTGTAGGTGCGAGAATTGTCTCGCCTACTTGATATATTTCCTCTGGATGACGCTCTTCAATGAGTATCATGCTGCCATCAGATAAGGCAAAATCAATGGTAGAAAGGGGAGCAGCCACAAAGAAAGGAATTTGATGAGCTTTGGCAGCGATCGCTACACTATATGTACCAATTTTGTTGGCGGTGTCACCGTTAGCCGCAATGCGATCTGCGCCCACAACTACAACATGAATCAAACCCTGTTTCATGCAATGGGCTGCCATGTTATCAGTAATTAAGGTAACGGGAATACCTTCTTGCACGCACTCCCAAGTGGTGAGTTTTGCACCTTGTAAGCGGGGACGGGTTTCGTCGGCAAACACTCTTTCTAAGCGCCCTGATCGCCAAGCAGAACGCACAACACCCAGGGCGGTACCATAACCAGCAGTAGCTAAAGCCCCGGCGTTACAGTGGGTAAGTAGTGTCAGCTTGTCTGGGCTAGAAGGTAGGGCTTGCAAGCCATTGTCACCGATCGCCTGACAGGTTTGTAAGTCTTCAGAGTTAATATTTTGGGCTGTTTGCCAGAGAGTTTGCTTGAGTTCTTCTACTGTCCCTAGACTTCCATAAGCAGTTTTCATCATCCGGCTAATTGCCCAAAACAAATTCACGGCCGTGGGACGAGTCTCACTTAACAACTGGGCAACTTTTTCTAATTGTGCCAAAAACTCCTCGCGGTTGGTTGTCTCAATTTCCCTCGCCCCTAAGTATATGCCGTATGCCGCCGCCACACCAATCGCTGGCGCACCCCGCACAATCATAGTTTTAATCGCCCGTGCCATATCTTCACTGCGGCTGATTTCTACAAAAGTATACTCATTAGGCAAGCGGGTTTGGTCAATTAATGACACTGCGTTATTGTGCCAAATAACTGGGTAAACCTGATTTAGGGAATTTGTCACGTCGCTTCGCTCCGAATTCAAAATTCAAAATTCAAAATTAAATACGCCACGGATCAATATCTACCGTGTATACACAAGTGATTTAATCATCCCAAATCTCGTTGTAGTGGACTGACAAGCCTAAAATGGTGCAAAAAATTTTCTTGTGGTGCGGGCATCTTGCCCGCTAATTAGAACGGGCAAGATGCCCGTACTACAAAAGATTGCTAATACACAAAATTAGCTTAGACACGCCAGTAGTGGCGTGGCAAACCTAAATTTGTGCGTTAACCAAAAATACATTGTACGGGCACGGCACTAGTAAGATTATCGGCTTGCCGAAAAGATTGAGGATGCCGTGCCTCTACGAGAGCAACTGAACGAGATTGTCTTTTATGGGTGGTTCATTTGATTGCATTAATGCAACATTTTAGCCTAGACAGTCCACTACCAGATTCAAGCAGCCCATTTCCTATTTTCCACTAACAATACCTGACCACTGGACTTTTTTCTCTTGCTCTCGACGATAGGAAAAGAAATGCTCAGGGGTTTGGTATGTACAATAAGGTGCGATCGCTATTTGTTCTTGACTAATTCCTAAACTTTCTATTTGTAAAACATTCACTCGCCGCACGTCTACGCGTACTTTACCAGGTTGTGGATCTGCTAGTAAAGGTGAGTTGGGCAAATCATGTAATGCCTTAACAATATATTTTTCGTCTTCATGTGGTATAATGCTAGAGCCAATTTCTGCTGCTACTTCCACAGAGACTTGGTAAACCTCACCAGCGATCGCCGGGCCTAGAGCAATACGTAAATCTTCTAGCTTGGTACCTTGGGTTTGTAATCGAGCGATCGCTTGGGGGATAATTTTTTTTGCCGTACCCCGCCACCCTGCATGAAGTGCAGCTACTTGTTTAGTTTTGACATCCCCAATTAATACAGGTGTGCAATCAGCGCTAGCTACCCAAACTGCTTGCAGAGGTTGCTCACTAATTAAACCATCTGCTGAGGCTAAATCATCTCCAAGTTCTTTGGGGCTAAGAACAGTATTGCCATGAACCTGTTTCAAGCGATAAACCGCAGCTTCTGGTTGTAGCACCTCTGTTAACTCTACTGGCGATCGCGGCCAAAACTGCTGGGTAAAGAAGCCATGAGGCCAAAGTTCTAGGAGACTACAAGTCAGATAGGGCATTTCTTCCCAATTGTGCCAATGCCAAGTGTGCATCTTGAACCAAACCTCAAAAGAAAACTAGTCAATTCATGCTAACTTTTTGTTCACAGATCAATCAACAACAACCAACTCAACACCACTGCTTCACAATCAGGCATCATTGCCAGTTACGATGGAATGATAAAAGTCCCTCGTCTTTTATTTGAGCGTTTGAGGGATATTGCTGTTTACGCTGCCTGAGTAAATCAAAAATGGATTAAGTCGAGCTTAATTCACATCAGGCGTTATTCAGCATTGCCTAAATATTTAGCTTTTAATTCTTCTAGTTCTATATCTATTTGGGTTTTGCTGGTTGGTTGAGATTTTGGGGTTTGTGGTGGTGGTTGAGTACTTTTTTGAGGTTTACCACCGATGAGAAATTGAGTTTTCATTTCTTCTAATTCCAAGTCAATTTGATTGGTAGTTTGTTTGACAACTGTAGGTGTAGATATAGATGGTGTTTGTGTTACAGGTTTTGTTGATGTCGGTAGTGTGGCGGCTACTGGTGACTGTAAATTTAAATCTTTGAGGACTTCATCTGTGGTTTGATAGCGCCGCATAGGGATACTTTCTAGCATTTTGTTGAGAATGCGACTCAACTCATTACTAATAGGAGTTTTTAAATATTGTTGCCAAATCCAAGTATCGTTATTAATGTCATAAGATTCAAAGGGCGATCGCTCAGTTAATAACCGAATACAAGTAGCCCCCAAACTATAGATATCACTGGCAAAAATCGCCTTGCCTCTCATTTGTTCTGGGGCAACATATTCAGGACTACCAATACTTGTACCAGTTTGATTTACAGCCGTGCTAGAGACAGATTTAGACGCACCAAAATCTACTAATACTAATTTGTGATCTCTGCCACGTAAAATAATATTTTCTGGTTTAATATCCCGGTGAATTACTTGTCTGGCGTGACAAAATTGCAGTACGGTTAATAAATCATGTAGCAACTGCCGTATCTGTATTTCGTTAAAAGCGCCCTTTTGCGCCAATTCGTCGGCTAAATTTTGCCCATCGATAAATTCTTGAACGAGATACTGCCGATCATCTTGGGTAAAATACGCCATGAGTTCGGGAATTTGGGGATGTTTGCCCAATTCATCTAATTGAATTGCTTCTTGCGTAAATAATTCTACGGCTTTTTGCACAGTGTTAGTGCCTTGAGCTTGGGGATAAAATTGTTTAATTACACAGCGCGGTTTTGAGGGTTTGTCCTCATCCACGGCTAAGAAGGTTCTACCAAAACCACCTTGTCCTATCGGTTTGATAGCACGGTAGCGTTCTTTAAGGTGTAATTTAGCACCACAACTCAGGCAAAATTTGCCATCATGGGAGTTTTCCGGCTTGGAACAACGGGGATTAAGACAGTAGCTCATTATAAGGCGATCGCTTTCGTATGTCTTTATTGTGCCCTGACCTAGGCAAAAGGGTAATTATTTTAAGTATGAATAGTTAACTTTTATATACGCCAATTATCAAGTTTCAAGCTGTAACCCAATTATTGAGTCTCGTGATAGCTGAAAATCCTCTAATGCTGCTTGTGCTAATGCATTTGCCGCTTCTGAATCTGCTTGTCGTGATTTGACTCTAGAAACTTGCTGATCAAGAAATACTTTAATAACTGATCCTTCTGCCACGAATGCAATACTGGGATGTAGAGACTCAAACGCAAAAATAACCTGATCTCGATAACCTTAAACCCTACATGCATACTCTGCTTCTGGAGTGGTTCAAACTTCAGCCCAAGTTCTCAATCTGACTCCTCATCAACCTTTGCACGCTCACCAACGCCCGATTTAACTCATAATTCCGCCTATCTGGATTCTGTAAATATGCTTGCTGTTCCTCCTCAATCATCTTCACATCTTGCACTACTAAACCATCAAGTAACTTTTTCGCAGCATCAAATAAACTATCTTTCACAAATCGGCGGAACCATATAGGTAATTTGTGCAATTTATCAAAGGCATTCAATGAGGTGAAATGAATTAAATAAGCTTTGGTTTGTGTCTCATTCACTGGGCATAATAAACAATAAATTTTAAAGTCATTGCCTAATTTTGAAACCCAATGGGGATAAATATAACTCACATCCAATGGTTCAGGGTGTAACTGCCGTAAAGCCGGAAAAAATAATTGTGATATTGACCAAATTCTGTCTATTTTATAAAAACTCAGTGCTGTATAGTGAGCGTCTACACGGTTAGCATCTTCGTCAATATCTTGTAGGGAAGCTTCTGCCCAAGCTTGTAAATCTTGATGCAAATGCCCATGATACATATCCATCAAGTTTTCAATTAAATAAGAATAATGGGCGTTACAATTAATCACTGCCACTGAGGCAATGTAATTGAGATGATCCCATTCTGGTAAACCCATAGGAGATTTTACATGTAACATTTCTACATCTCCCGGAAACAACCAGATAAAACCATGTTGTTCTTTGACTGGGTAATGGCGAATCTTACAGCTAGGTAGTTTCTGATTTGCCGCTAAATAAGGAACCGCCACACATTCACCCGTAGAATCAAAGCGCCAACCGTGATAAGCGCATTCCAGTTGATTGGCAATTACTTGTCCGTGACTGAGTTTAACTTGACGGTGGGGACAACGGTCTTCCAAGGCGTAGACTGTTCCTGTACTATCTCGGTAGAGTGCGATCGCTTGTTGCCACAGTGTCACACTTATAGGTTTATTTGTGACTTCCTTACTACGTGCAACCACGTACCAGTGATTGGGGTTAATACCCAACTGACGGACATCAAGACTTTGCACAGCTTGGGAGATAGAGGTCATAAGTTATCAAATCCTTTTCGCCATTAGACTTTTTATTGTCAGGGATGATGAAGATAAGGGAAATTTAGCTTTAGCTTCCCGCAGGGTCGAGGAAAACTTACAATCCATTTTTGATGCCCAATGCCCTATTGTCAGACTATCACTTCAGGAGCTAAAACAACCTTGCCGAGAAGCTATAAAGTATGTGTAGATGAAACAGTAATTATTTTGAGCTAAAAATCTGTATGACAAACTACCAAGAAGCCCTTAACGACGAAACCCTCAACGCTTTTATGGCACAGACGACAAGTATCAATCATGTGGAAGTAATTGAAAATGTCATTGACTCCCTAGAACAAGATGACAGTGCCATGGTTAGCCACTCTCCAGAAGGTGGTTATCTTTGGAAGTTTAAGTACGGTAGTGTAGAAGTGTTTGTCCAACTCACCGGGACAAGCGACGAAGATACTATTACAGTTTGGTCTGTGGTGCTGAAGTTACCTGCTAAAGATGAACCCAAGTTACTGCGTCATCTTTTAGAGTTGAACTGTTCTAGCACCTATGAATCCCGTTTTGGTATTATTGATAACCAAGTGGTTGTAATCTCAACTCGTACACTAGAAGAGTTATCTCCTAGCGAAGTCTCCCGACTGATTACCATCGTGGCCACGATCGCCGATAATAACGACGAAGCATTACAATCTCAATTTGGTGCGGCTTGACTTTTGCAACTGCTAATTCCCCGGTTTGGCGACTGATTCCTGTTTTAAAAGCAGCTGGCAATGTGCAGATGGCAATTGATCGTTGGTTGCTAGCACAGCACCAGTCTGGACAACATCCCCCAACACTGCGGTTTTATACATGGTCGCCACCGACTATTTCTCTCGGTTATCATCAACGCCAATACCCAAAACATTGGCAAAGTCTTACATGGCAAGGTGAAAAACTAGATTTGGTGCGGCGTCCTACTGGCGGTAGGGCAGTTTTACACCAAGGTGATTTAACTTACTCTGTTATTAGCTCGGAATTTACTGGTAGTCGTATCCAGGCTTACCAAAAAATTTGTGAGTTTTTGATTCAAGGTTGGCGATCGCTGGGTGTGGAATTACACTATGGTACAGATGGGCGAGGCTACATCCACAATCCCAACTGTTTTGGTACTGCTACAGGTGCAGATTTAATTTTAGCAAATGGAGCTAAATTCATTGGTAGCGCCCAATTGCGACGTGGCGGGGCAATTCTGCAACACGGTTCTATGCGTTTACAACCCGATGCAGAATTATTCGCTCAGGTATTTGGTGGAGAATATTTTACAGATGTGCAACTTCCGCCAAATTTAGATACTGAAAAGATTATTGCAGCTTTGATGACTGCTGCTAGCGATCGCTTTAATATGCAGCTAGTTGTGCAACCTCTATCTGAGGAGGAATGGCAGGCAATTTTGGCACAACTTGAAATTTTAGAGATTACTCAGTAGCAACATAATCCTCTGCGAATAGCAAGATAAACACCATTTTTATGATTATAATGTAGTTATGTCAGATTTGACATAAATCAATCTTGTAGGAGACTTATGGAATATCAACTTTTTAACTTATGGATGATCAGGAACAGAGTAAGGTTGTTGTTTGGCTTAGTGGCGAGGTAACAACACCACCCTTCTCAGCATCAGCGCGTATTGAAGCAGGGTTTTTATTACGGCAACTACAAGAGGGTGAAATTCTTTCAATGCCCATCTCCCGACCAATGCCAAGTATAGGGAAGGGTTGCCATGAATTGCGTATTAATGATGCAGATAAACAGTGGCGAATTATTTATCGAATTGACACAGATGCAATTGTGATAGCAGATGTGTTTCAAAAAACTACTCAGAAAACACCTAAAGGTGTAATTCAAAACTGTCAAAGAAGACCCAAATTGTATGACAAATTTTCTCAGGAGAATTAATTTAGCCTAAAAATATATATGGATATAATCAAACGTCAACGCCTGGAAGCCGTAGGTTGGCGTGTAGGAGATGCAGCAGACTTCTTGGAACTATCACCGGAAGAAGTAGCTTTGATTGAGATGAAGCTATCCTTGAGTAGATATTTAAAGGAACTTCGCCTAAAAAATCAGCTTTCTCAAGCAACTTTGGCGAAAAGAATTCACTCTAGTCAGTCACGAGTGGCAAAGATGGAAGCGGGCGATTCTTCAGTTTCGCTAGATTTAATAATTCGGACAATTTTGGCTGTTGGGGGAACTCGTGAGGATGTAGCGATCGCGCTATTATCTGCATCAAACCCACATTAGTCACTATATTTTAGAAAAATTATTCACTGCTGATACACGCCAATGATTGAGAACAATCATCCCCACACATCTGCATCTATCAGCAGTTGTAAATCTAATTTAGAGTTGACTTGGCAATTACCGCCAGTTGCAACCCAGGCGGATAGCTACCATCTTCTTTAATCCGCTTAATTTCCCCATCGGAGATTCGCAAATTTAACTTTTGTGCCAATGTCTTGACAATATCTCCCCTGTCAATGACACCAGCTACTGCACCCGCCGGCGAAAGCACGGTAATCAAAGGTAACTGTTCATTTTCTAGCTTGTTAATGACTTCTGCTAGGGGAGTTGATTCTGTAACTGTGGGTATTTCTGTCAGTGGATGGACAATGCTTTGCAGAGTTTGGCTTTCCCATTCACTTCTTTCTACTAAACGCAAATCGTCGATCGCTACTTTACCCCGATAACGGCCATCAGATGCCGCAAAATAAACTTGTGGGGTGGTTTCCAATAGATATAAGTCGGCAAAGTCACGCAAGGTTTGGTTAGCATCAACTACGCGAAATTCGCGGGTCATTGCATCAGTAGCTAGCACTTTTAATAAGGTTTCTTGTAGTGTTGTCACCTGGTCATAGCTGTTAGCGTTGCGGACAGCAAACCAACCCAATAGTGCAATCCACAAACCCATCACTAACTCTCTGGTGACAAAATCGACAACAAATCCTAAAGCGATCGCACTATAACCCAAAATTTGACCTGCTTTAGCTGCCCAGTGTACCGCTTGAAAGCGATCGCCTGTGATTTGCCATAGTGCTGCTTTTAACACTTGTCCCCCATCTAGAGGTAAGCCAGGAATCAGGTTAAATAGTGCTACAACCAAGTTAATTCTCGCTAAATCCCCCACCATCATCCTGTATACACTAGTATCAGGAATTACGTAAGCTACTAGACGCAGCAGCATAAATAGGGCAATACTCACTAAAGGCCCGGCGATCGCTACTTGGAATGCTTTGGCCGGAGTTTTAGACTCTTCTTCAATAGCCGCAATCCCACCAAACAAAAATAGGGTAATTGAGTTAACTTTAATGCCTTGCGATCGCGCTGCTAAACTGTGACCCAACTCGTGTAACAACACTGAAGCAAAGAGCAGCAGGGCCATCACCAAACCCGCACTCCAAGCAATGGTAGTTCCCCATTCCTGATAAGCTACCCCAAAGTTGAGGGTTGCTAGCCCTAAAATTACAAACCACAAAGGATCTAAAAATAGGGGAATTCCAAATAAAGAGCCAATTTTCCAATTTGTTTGCATTACATTGTCCTAAAACTAGATATTTCCAGCAGTCAAGACAGCAGTATTGACAGTACTTATTTATACAGGTATTTGTGCCTCCATCAATCTAGCTTGCCCCAGACAAGGACTTAGAGATAGAAGATAGAGCGCGCCTCTACCTTCTAGAATAGTCAATCGGGACTATTGTTTAACTAATTTGGTCAAGGAAAAAGCATAATCTCTGCATCTTTGCTTGGATTTTTGACCAAAAATAATGGGATACAAGCCCCGTCCTTCTAGGACGGCTTTATGTTAATATTCAGAGAAGTCGCCATAGGGCATTGGGAGACTTTAAACGAACGTCGAGGGATGGTAAGACTACAACGGTCACGCACAACCCAATGAAGCGTTAAGGAATCCTCGATCCTTTAGGACGAGGAGGTATGTCAACTAGTTTAAGAACACTAAAAAAGACTCAAGTATTTATACCTGAGTCTTTTTTAGATTAAATTAATTTACTAAGACTAAAAAGCTAGACTTAGTAGCGGTTGCGGTTGTAGCCACCGCCGCCTCTGTTTCCACCAAAGGAGCCGCCTCTGTCTTCTTTGGGCTTGGCTTTATTAACTTTAAGATCGCGCCCCATCCACTCTGCACCATCAAGTGCTTCGATAGCAGCAGCTTCTTCAGCTTCTGTACCCATTTCCACAAAAGCAAAACCGCGTAGGCGGCCTGTTTCACGGTCAGTAGGTATCTGAACACGCTTTACAGAACCGTATTCTGCGAAAACAGCGCTCAGAGCATCTTGTGTAACTTCGTAAGAAAGGTTGCCTACGTAAACTGACATGCAATGTCTCCAAAATCGGAAGAGTGTAGAGATTTAGATTTCGGAGAAAAGTCTGTAAATACCGAAAGGAAAAAGCCCATCACTGCAAAAAACAAACGCTAATCGCCGAATTAATTCTCACTTCCTATCATTACACAGCCATCAACTGTTAAGGGCATATCTTCAATAAGTGTTACAAAAGTTTATTTTAACTATTAACCTGTCTATAGCAATCCTATTTCAGTTGTGAAAAATATCGGTTTTGACTGTTGACTGTTAACCGTTGACAGTCAACAGTCAACAACCCTACATGTAAGATTTTGCAAATCATTTAGGATTGCTATATCACGTCTCTCCTGTCTGCTCCTGCAATAGCAACTGCTGATAGTCATCTGGCGTATCAATATCAATTGCGGCTGCGGGGAGGGAAACCATCAGTACTGTATCCCTATATTTTTGGATTAAGGCCTTTGCGCCTTGATCACCTGCAAGCTGCATGAGTTCTGGAAACAGAGTGCGGCTGAATAGGGCAGGTACACCTACGGTATTGTCGTACTGACAGGCAATGATGATTTTTTGCGTCTCTTGGTAAGAGTGAATCAGTTGATGGAAAACGTGGGGTGGAATTAGTGGCTGATCTGCAAGTGAGATGATAACAGCATCAAAGTTAGAGTTAGTTTTGAGTAACGCAGTCATCCCAGTGCGGATAGAAGAAGACATTCCCTGTTGCCATTGGGAGTTTTCCACAACTTGCACTGGCTTGGTAATCAGTTCTGGCTGAATTTGTTCAATATAAGCTCCCAGTACTACTATGACAGGTTGGCAAAGAGAAGCTAAGGCAACATTAACTGTATGGAGTATCAAGCTTTGTCCTTGGTAGACAAGTAGTTGTTTTGGTTTTCCCATACGGGTTGCAGCTCCAGCCGCAAGGATAATCAGACCAACATTTAGGTTAGTGAAGGTTTCTGCCATTAATGCCCTACCGATATCATGATCATGCCGCCCAAAAATTGCGATCGCACTGTTTTCTGATTTAAAATTCGTCCGGTAGCAAAAGCTGTGGTTCGGCTTAACTCTACCCCTAGCCTTTCTCATTTTTTACCACGTTGATCTCAAAGCGCAACAATCATGGCTAAACCGATTCAGATTCTGCTACAGACAACAATTCCCACCAACGAAGATGACTGGCATATTGGCAGATTCTCTTTGCTCAAAAACTTTCTAACTTCTTTGAAGAGTAGTACTGGAGAACCCCTTTACCAGGTAACAGCCAGGGATCGAGAAAGTCCTGCTGGCGAAGACGATCGCATTTTAACCACGTTGGCAGATTCAGATTTTGATGAGCTATGGTTGTTTGCCGTGGATATAGGCGATGGTATCACTCCCCAGGAGTGTGAGAGTATCAGTGCCTTCCGTCAGCGTGGTGGTGGATTATTAGTCACCCGTGATCATCAGGATCTTGGTTGTTGCGTTTGCAATCTGGCTGGTGTCGGCGCAGCTCATTATTTTCAAAGCCAGAATCCGGAACCTGATTCCTCACGCCACTGTCTTGATGACATTTATACAAAGTCTATTTCTTGGCCTAACTACCATTCTGGGTTAAATGGTAATTACAGCAAAATTACGCCCCTGGAACCAATCCATGATTTATTCAAGTATCCAACATTACCTGCTCAGGAAATTCAATTCTTTCCATCTCACCCCCATGAAGGCGCTGTAGGTGTACCTGCAAATGAGCAGAATGCCAGAGTAATTGCCGAAGGTACAAGCTTAATTACTGGTAGAACTTTTAACCTGGTAGTTGCCTTTGAACATACCAAGGATGAACAAGGAAATATTTTAGGACGGGCGATCGCTGAATCTAGCTTCCACCATTTTGCTGACTACAATTGGGATGTGGATATGGGTGCTCCTAGCTTTGTCAGTGAACCCCCTGGTGATGGGATGAAGCAAAACCCACAGGCCCTGGAAGATATTAAGGTCTATGTGCAAAATGTAGCCCTCTGGCTGGCTCCCTCTTCTATATAATCTCCTAGGCAGTAAGACCTGGAACAAATTATGCTGAGATTGGGTAGGAAAACAGTATTAACCACCACCCCAGATATCTAGTTCCCCGTAGACATTAATACTAAATGTAAATTCAATTTGGATGTTATTTTCTCTATAGGTTGCAGGTAAAGGTAGAAACGGTGCAGCTCGCTTGACAGCGCTCAAGGCTGCTTCATCAGTAACAATAAATCCTGAACTTTGGGAAATTTGGAGATTGCTCACTTGACCTGAACGCTGAATAGTAAAGTGCAACACTGATCGCCGAGAGGATTGGGTGAGTGTAGGTAGCCATTGCTGTTTTACTTTACGCTGTAATTCTTTGAGGTAAGGGCCTAAGTTTGTATCTTGACGAGCATCAACGCCATTCACATTAGGATTGTCGCGGCTGGAATTCGGTAAGGCGGCTGCATAGTTGTCTTTGAAATCACGGCTGGATAAACTAATCGGGCCTCCTAAACGGCTGGCTGCACCAGATTTTAGAGGCGGTTGAGGTGAAGATGGTGTTTTTAGTAATCCTGGTGTTTTAGCAGCAGCAACTCTATTTCTCTGCGGTAGAACATCTGTGCGTGTGGGTGCTGGTTGTGACTCAGTGGGTGCGCTCGCTATTTTCGGTTCTGTTGGTGTGGGTGCTGGTTGCGTCTTGGTGGGAGCGCTCGCTATTTTCGGTTCTGTGGGTGTGGGTGTTGGTTGTGACTCGGTGGGGGCGCTCGCTATTTTCGGTTCTGTGGGTGTGGGTGTTGGTTGTGACTCGGTGGGGGCGCTCGCTATTTTCGGTTCTGTGGGTGTGGGTGTTGGTTGTGACTCGGTGGGGGCGCTCGCTATTTTCGGTT
>JAESGB010000214.1_pt1 | contig 15898 bp, 14 predicted proteins | sample 9266211 | NCBI WGS metagenome assembly JAESGB01 (sample SAMN14514844, study PRJNA621659) | algae metagenome | isolation source: Goleter apudmare HA4340-LM2 and co-occurring heterotrophs from cave wall... | place: USA: Maniniholo cave, Kauai, Hawaii | collected 2009-07-28 | reverse complement strand
CTGCTCGAACCCATCGGCAACATCCCGCCTGCCGAAGCCGAGGAGCAATACTATGCTGCCGCGGACATCATCGATATGGCAGCGTGACTCACATCCAACGGCCTCCGGCAAACCCGGCGCGGTTCAGAACCCCTGTTCGATCAGGTGCGGGTGGATCGGGACAGTCCGGGCTTCCTTCGTCTTCACGCGACCTGCCTCGGGCGTGATCCGCAGGCACCAAATGCCCTCAACTTTCCGTATGTCCTCGCCGCGCAGCTGGGTCATCTCGTTCACCCGAGCGCCGGTGTAGGCGCAAAGCCACGGGACCCAGCGGCGAGCGAGGGCATGTTCAGCGGACATCCGACCCGGGGGAGGCTGCAGGGCTGCGTGGAGGATCGCCTTCGCCTCGTCCGGCGTAAAGGACGATCCTCGCACCTTCACCTGTTTGGGCACTCGGACCTTCACTACGGAGGCGACATTCTCGGTGAGCCGTCCCTCGTCGACCCCGTAGGCGAGCGTGGCCCTCAACGAGGTGATGTACTTGTCCCGCACCGTCACCGGGCTTCGAGGCGTGTTCTGTCTGGTGGGCTCGGTGAGAAGGTGGTCTCTCCAGCGCCAGAGGTCATCGGCGGTGATCCGGGAAGCATCATCGTGACCCAGGAACTCGATCAAGCGTTCGATGTACTTGCGCCACTCCACCCGCACGCCGGATGTCATACCGGCTGATGCGGAGTAGTCGTCGTAAAGCTTCAGCAGGGGCACGCGCGACGGGGCCACGGTCTGGTGTTCACGGACTTCCTGGCTAGCCTGGCGGACTGGTTCCGGCGGGGTCGGCACGTCTTCCCCATCGAGTCTACGAAGCCGAGCCTGGCTTGCTCGTATGGCCGCGTCGTTCAGGGCACGACAAAGCCGGGCGAGACCCTCGGCATCGTCGGGGTTCACAGTCAGGCCGCGGGCTTCGGCGAGATCCAACGCTTCCTCCCGCCACTCGTCGACGATCCCATCCAGGTCGCCTTCCGCCTTCAATCGGCGATATTCGGGCAGAGATGCCTCCAGGGACTCACGGGCCTTCAATGCCCAGCGCCTCCCCTCCGCGTCCGCCCAAGATGGCCGGTAGAATACACCATGGGTCTCCAGAGCCGCTTTCGTCGAACGGTAGAGCTGACGTTCCCCGAGGCTCCAACGTGCCGCATCATCCTGCTCGAGCGTTTCGACCCGGAAGGCCTCGGCGAGATAGGCGATCGAAGGAGCATCAAGCGGATCGAAGGCGCCGGCCTTGCGCTTGCGGGCTTGGGAAACGTTCGCCTCCCACTGGTCCATGGCGGCCTCGTACCGGCTCAGAAACCCCGGTGACCCTTCCTGACCCAAGGAGACCTTGAGCACTGTCGGCCCGGTCCCATTCGGCCCAGGGATGAACGGACGAAGCTCGGGAGGATATTGACGTCGGAAGCTGACGCGACCCGAAGGATGACGAAGAATGTGCTGCACGAGCAACGCCATAGCAGTTCCGTTGTACCTCCTCCATGCACCTCGCGGAGCGCAGGAAGGGCGGAAAACTGCGGTTTTCGTGTGATCTCAGCTCCTTACGGAAGCTGTGGTGCCGCTTACAGGACTCGAACCTGTGACCCCCGCATTACGAATGCGATGCTCTACCAGCTGAGCTAAAGCGGCACGGGCGCTCGTTGGAGCGCGCTGGAAGCGGGCGCCTAGCAGGGGTGTGGGCAGGGCGCAAGCGGTTCTGGAGTTTACGTCGTCTTTACCATGTGGCGGGCAAAAGCATCGGCGGAGCATGTGCTCCTGGGGACGACGATCATGGATATCCGCGGCTACGATGGGGCGCGCACTGACCGCGGCGGTGACCCGACCGAAGGGGGCATCGGCGAGGCGACAAAGGTGATCGGCAGCGACGAGCGGCGCATGCACGTTCGCGCCTATAATCATTGGGTGTCGTTGCTGAAGGGCCGGTCCTACCCGGCGATCGAGGATCTCGAATCGGCCGGGCCGACCGATTTTGCCGCGCACGGCGTGATGCTGGATTTCACCAGCGGAATGGACGATCCGGCGATCATGTCGATCGGCGCGGCGCTGAGCGAGGAATGTGGCGTCGACGAGGAGATTACGCGCATCTCGCAGGTGCCGGCGCGATCGCTGCTGTCGCGGCTGACCGATCATTACCTGCAGATCATCGCCAGCCGTGCGCCGATCGGGTTCGAGGCCGAGTTCGTCGGGACGCGCGGCCACAACACGCTGTACCGCGGCATTCTGATGCCGTTTTCGTCCAACGGCGACGTGATCGACCATGTGTATGGCGTCATCAACTGGAAGGAGATCGTCGGCGCGGCCGAGCAGGCGCAGCTTGATGCCGAGCTTGCCGCCGCCGTGCGCAGCCAGCCGCGGGTGGAAGCGGCGCCGTCCGTCTGGGCCGACGGCCCCAGCGCATCGCGCGGCGATGAGGCGGGGGCGGGCAGCAAGCGCCACGCGCCCATCGCTACCCTCGCGCTCGACATTCCGGCAAGCGCAGATCAGCTCGTCGTGCTGGTGGCGCAGGCGCGGGGTGACGGCATGTTCGACATCATCGGCGCGCTGCCCGACGATCACGATCTTGCCATGCGGGCGGCAGCGGCGCTTTCCTGAGGGTAGTTGCATCCGAAACAAGGGTTGAGCGGCGCGCCGCGGGGGCGCATAGGCGCGCCCATGTCGAAAACCTCGATGAAGGCGCTGACGCAAGCGCTCGCTGACCGGCTGACTCAAGGGGCTCTGCCGGGCGAAATGCAGCTTTTCGGACCGGAGGAGCAGGTGGAAGCCGCCGCGTTCCTCGCGGCGACCGCGCAGGCCCGTGCACCCGGCACGGTAGCGATCGCGCTGGAGCCGCTGCCGGGCGACGGGCCGCAGCGGCGCATGCGGCTGGCGATCGTCAACGACGACATGCCGTTCCTGGTCGATTCGATCGCCGGTGCGATCGCCGCTCACGGCATCGCCATCGACCGCATTATCCACCCCGTCGTGCCGGTGCGCCGCGACGCCGATGGTGCGCTGGAAGGCGTGGGCGAGGGCGGATCGCCCGAATCGATGATCTATATCGAGACGGAGCGCGCCGATGCGCGCGACCGGCGCGAGCTGATCGACGATCTCACCAGCGATCTTGCCAATGTGCGCGTTGCCGTGGCCGATTGGCGGCGCATGCAGGCAACGCTGGCCGCCGACGCCGGCGCAATCGAGGATACCGGCGACGATCACGAGGGCGCGGCGCTGATGCGTTGGTTCCTCGACCGGCATTTCACCCTGCTCGGCCATGAACGCTGGATGGCGGACGGCGCGATCGACGGCGAGCCGCTGGGCATCGTGCGCAACACGCAGGAGCCGCCGCTGCTGGCGGACAAGTCGCGGCGGCTGGCGCTCGAATATTTTGCGAGCGGCAAGGCCGCGCCGCTGCTGCTGAAATCCAGCCTGATTTCGCCGGTGCATCGCCGCGTGCCGCTGGACCTGGTGGTGGTGCCGATCCGCCGCGGAGCGACGATCGCGGGGCTGTCGATCCACGCCGGCCTGTGGACCTCGGCCGCGCTGAAGGCGCCGCCGCGCAGCGTGCCGGTGCTGCGCCAGCGGCTCGCGGATCTTGAAACCAAGCTGAACTTCGACCCTGCCGGCCATACCGGCAAGGCACTCACGCATGCCATGGCGACGCTGCCGCACGATCTGGTGACGGCGGTGGCGGCGGATGCGGTGGAGGATCTGGCGCTCACCGCGATGAGCCTTGCTGATCGTCCGCGGCCCAAGCTGGCGCTGGTTCGCTCTGCGCTTGGGCGCCACCTGTTCGCCTTTGTCTGGCTGCCGCGCGACGATGTATCGACCACGCGGCGCGTGGCAATCGGCGACATGCTGGCCGAGGCGGCGAACGGCAGCATCCTCAACTGGTCGATCGCGCTGGAAGACGGCCGCGTCGCGCTGATTCGCTACACCATCGATCTGCGCCAGGCGGGCGTGATGCCCGAGGTGGAGCCGCTCGACGAACGGCTGGAGAAGATGGTGCGCGGCTGGGAGCGCGAGGTCGAAGCCGCGCTCGCCGACCGGATCGCGCCAGCGCGCGCCGCGCGGTTGGCGATTCGCTGGGCGGGCGCGTTCCCGCTGAACTATCGCAACATTTCCACCGCCGAGGAAGCGGCCGAGGATGTGCTGCGCGTCTCCGAACTCGCCGATTCGGGCGACCGCGCGGTGCATATCTACCAGCCCGCGCCCGGGGCCGATCACCGGCTGAAGATCTACAAGTCGCATGGCGCGCTGGCCTTGTCCGAAGCGGTGCCGGTGCTGGAGAATTTCGGCTATCGCGTGATCGGCGAATTGCCGACCCGCCTGCGCGAGGACAGCGACAGCTTCATTCACGACTTCATGGTCGAGCCGCAGGGCGATGTGGCGAATATCGATCGCACCGTCCTGGAAGGCGCGATCGGCGCGGTGCTGCGCGGCGCGGCGGAGAACGATTCGTTCAATCGCCTGATGCTGGTGGCGGGGCTGACGCCGTCGGCGGTGCTGCTGTATCGCGCGTGGTTCCGCTATCTGCGGCAGGCGGGCATGGCCTATGGCCTGAACACGGTGGCCGACACGCTGGGCCGCGCGCCGATGCTGGCCAAGGCACTGATCGATCGCTTCACGCTGGCGCATGATCCGCAGGCGACGGGCGACGTTGACACGATCGATGCCGAGATCGCAGCGGGGCTGGATGCGGTGACCGCGATCGATGACGATCGCATCCTGCGCGCGTTCAAGGCGGTGATCGCGGCGACGCTGCGCACCAACGCATTCGCACCGGCCGCGGCGGAAGCGCTGGCGTTCAAGCTCGACAGCAGCCGCATCCCCGGTCTGCCCGCGCCGCTGCCGTGGCGCGAAGTGTGGGTCTATTCGCCGCGGGTCGAGGGCATTCACCTGCGCGCCGGGCCGGTCGCGCGCGGCGGGCTGCGCTGGTCCGACCGGCGCGACGATTTCCGCACGGAAATCCTGGGCTTGATGAAGGCGCAGCGCGTGAAGAACGCGGTGATCGTGCCGACCGGCGCCAAGGGTGGCTTCTACCCCAAGCAGCTGCCCAGCCCGGTGGTCGACCGCGACACGTGGCTCGCCGAGGGGACCGAAAGCTATCGCATTTTCATCCGCACGCTTTTGTCGATCACCGACAACATCGTCGCGGGGAAGGTGGTGCATCCCGAGGCGGTGCGCATCCACGACGGCGAGGATCCCTATTTCGTGGTGGCGGCCGACAAGGGTACCGCGACCTTCAGCGACGTCGCCAACGCGATCGCGCTGGAGCGCGGCTTCTGGCTGGGCGACGCCTTCGCCAGCGGCGGCAGCCATGGTTACGACCACAAGGCGATGGGTATCACCGCCAAGGGCGCGTGGGTTTCGGTGCAGCGCCACTTCGCCGAGCGCGGCGTGGACGTGCAGAACGACGTGATCCGCGTCGTGGGTTGCGGCGACATGTCGGGCGACGTGTTCGGCAACGGCATGCTGCTGTCGCAGACGCTGAAGATCGTTGCGGCGTTCGACCACCGGCACATCTTCCTCGATCCCGACCCCGACCCATCGAAGAGCTGGACCGAGCGGGCGCGGCTGTTCAGCCTGCCGCGGTCGAGCTGGGAAGATTACGACAAGGGGCTGATTTCGGCTGGCGGCGGCGTGTTCGCGCGCAGTGCCAAGTCGATCCGCTTGACGCCGGAAATCAGGGCAGCGCTCGGCATCGTCGCCGACGAATTGGAGCCCTCCGCGCTGATCTCCGCCATTCTGAAGGCGCCGGTCGACCTTATCTGGTTCGGCGGCATCGGCACCTATGTGAAGGCAGCGTCGGAAAACAATGCCGCGGTCGGCGATCCCGCCAACGACCGCTTGCGCGTCAACGCCGAGGATCTGCGTGCAACCGCGATCGGCGAGGGGGCCAACCTTGGCGTCACCCAGGCCGCACGCATTGCGTTTTCGGCCAAGGGTGGGCGGATCAATACCGACTTCATCGACAATTCGGCCGGCGTCGATTGTTCCGACAATGAAGTGAACATCAAGATCGCGCTCAACCGCGAGATGGCCGAAGGGCGCCTGACGTTCGACCATCGCAATGCGCTGCTCGGTGCGATGACCGACGAGGTCGCGCATCTGGTGCTCGAGGATAACCGCCTGCAAACGCTGGCCTTGTCGATCGCCGAGCGCGGCGGCGTGCGCGCGGTGCCGAGCTTCGTTCGCGCGATCGAGATCTTCGAGGCAGCCGGACGGCTGGATCGCCAGGTGGAAGGTCTTGCCGCCAACGAGGACCTGCTGCGGCGCACCGCCGAAGGGCAGGGGCTGACACGGCCGGAGCTCGCCGTGCTGCTGTCCACCGCGAAGCTGGCCTTGCAGGATGCGATCGAGGCGGCAGGGCTGGGCGCCGATCCGCTGCTCCAGCCCGATCTGCGCGCGGCGTTCCCGACGCAGATGCAGGAGGAGTTCGGCGCGGCGATCGACCAGCACCAACTGCGCGGCGAGATCGTTGCGACCAAGCTGGCGAACCGGATCGTCAACCGGATCGGCCTGCTCAATCCGTTTGAGCTGGCCGAGGAAGAAGGCGCGGCGGTGGGTGATGTCGCCGCCATGTTCGTCGTAGTCGAGCAGTTGTTCGACCTTGGCAATCTGTGGCGCGACATCGAGACGGCGGGCATGTCGGAGGGTGGGCGACTGGCCCTGTTCGACGGCGTGGCGCGTGCGGTGCGCGGCCAGGTGGCGGATCTGCTGCGCGTGGTGGCGCCCGGTACGCTGCCGAGCGCGGTGCTGGCGCGGCTTGGCAGCGGGGTGGCGGCGTTGCAGGGGCAGGCGAGCGAGCTGTTGTTGCAGGAAGCACGGGCGGCCAGTGCGCGCATGGCGGAATCGCTTGCTGCGGCCGGCGCGCCCGAGTCGCTGGCGGCGCGTGTGGTGCGGCTGCACGAGATGGACGGCGCGGTCGGGCTGGTCGATCTTAGTGCGAAGTCGAATACTGACGAGACCGAGCTGACGCGGGCTTATACGCGGCTGGGCGAGGCGTTGGGGCTGGACTGGGCGCAGGCGGCGGCGGCGCGGCTGGAGCCGTCGGACCCGTGGGAGCGGCTGCTGGTTGCGGGGCTGGTGCGCGATTTCGAGCAGATGCGGCTCGACTTCCTGGCGCGCGAAAAACCGCGTGATTCCAGTGCCTCGATCGATGCCTGGATGGCGGAGAACGAGGCGGCGGTGGCGCGTTTCGCGGCGGTGATCAGCCGGGCGCGGCAGGCGACGATGCCGTCGGCGGCGATGCTGGCGCAGGTGGCGAGCCAGGCGCGGATGCTGCTGGGGCGGTGATCGGATCAGCCCCTCTCAGAAGCGAGAGGGGCCGATTTCGGTGGCCGATTCACAGAGTGCGGCGGCCTGCTATCGGCGACAAACGGCCTGTTTGCGGAAAAGATTGGCCGCAATCGCCATAGGGCTGGCCAGAAGTGAAAACGGGTGCCGGACCGCGCCCGGCACCCGCATGATCAGTCGGCGACGCGGACGACCAATTTGCCGATCGCGGCGCGGCTTTCCATCTTGGCGATTGCCTCGCCGCCGCGGTCGAAGGGGAACACTTCGGTTACCTTGGGCGCGATCTTGCCCTCGCCCCACAGGTCGAACAGCTGCTTGATGCTGGCGCGGTTCTTCTCGGGCTCGCGCGCGGCATAAGCGCCCCAGAAGACGCCGCGGATGTCGCAGCTTTTGAGCAGGGTGAGGTTCAGCGCGATCTTGGGGATGCCTGCGGGGAAGCCGATCACCAGATAGCGGCCCTCCCAGGCAATCGAGCGGAGCGCCGGCTCGGCATAATCGCCGCCGACCGCATCATAGACGAGGTCGAAGCCGTTCTTCCCGGCCTTTTCCTTGAAGGCGTCGGCCAGCGCCTTGCTCTCGTCCTTGGAGAAGGGCGCGCGGCCGTAGATGATGACATCGTCGGCGCCGGCATCGCGCACTGCCTGCGCCTTTTCCTCGCTCGACACCGCGCCGACGACACGCGCGCCGAACGCCTTGCCGAGCTCGACAGCGGCGAGGCCGACGCCGCCAGCCGCGCCGAGCACCAGCAGGCTGTCGCCCGCCTTGATGCCGCCGCGATCGACCAAAGCGTGGATCGTCGTGCCATAGGTCAGCAGCATCGCGGCGCCTTCCTCGAACGAGCGTTCGTCAGGAATGGCGTAGATGTTATTGGCGCGCACCGCGATCTTCTCGACCAGCGCGCCGTTGCCGGTATTGCCCATGACGCGGTCGCCCGGCTTCCACTCGGTGACACCCTCACCGACGCTTTCGACCACACCCGACATCTCGCCGCCCGGCGCGAAGGGGCGGGGCGGCTTGAACTGATATTTGTCCTGGATGATCAGAACGTCGGGATAGTTGATCGCGCATGCCTTGACGGCGACGATCACTTCCCCTGCCTTGGCGACGGGATCGGGAAGCTCCCCGATCTCCAGCGTTTCAGGTCCGCCCGGCGCCCTCGACAACAGTCCTCGCATTCCTCTCTCCCGCGATCCACGGACGATGCTGATCGAGCATCGCCTCGAATTTCGAAATCGCGGTATCCCTTGCCAGTGTCAGGCCGACCTCGTCCAGCCCCTCCATCAGACATTGGCGGCGGAATGCGTCGAGCGCGAAGGTGAAGCGATCCTGGAAGGGCGTGGTGACCGTCATCGTCTCCAGGTCGATGGTGATCGGATCGGTCTTCGCGACCTCGATGAGGCGGTCCACCGCGTCCTGCGGCAGAACAACGGGTACGATCCCGTTCTTGAAGGCGTTGCCCGAAAATATGTCGGAGAAGGAGGGCGCGATCACCGCCTTGATGCCCATATCGCCCAAGGCCCAGGCGGCATGTTCGCGGCTGGAGCCGCAGCCGAAATTGTCGCCTGCGATCAGGATCGGGCTGCCGGCATAGGCGGGATCGTCGAAGATGTTGCCGGGCTGCGCACGCACCGTTTCGAACGCGCCGCGGCCGAGGCCGGCGCGGGTGATCGTCTTCAGCCAATGCGCGGGGATAATGACGTCGGTATCGATGTTCTTCGCGCCCCACGGATAGGCGCGGCCGGACACTTGCTTCACGGGTTCCATCAGCGGGCGGGCTCCGGAAAAGGGGGGAGTTTGTCGATGTCGGCGGGCACGTGCTCGATCACCACGGTGGCGCCGAGATTTCGCGCGATCCGCTTGAAGCGATCGAACGAGGCGAGTGTCTCGGCGCGATCGGTGTTGAAGATGGGCACGCCATTGTCGTCGTAATTCTCGCGCGTGTGCGCCAGATCGCCGGTCAGCAGGATCGCGCCACGATCCTTCAGCCGCACCAGCAGCCCGTGGTGGCCGGGCGAGTGGCCGGGCAGGTCGAGCATGACGACGCTGCCGTCGCCGAAAACGTCGCGATCGCCGCTGACGGGATCGACGGTGCCGCCGGTCTGGGTGCTGCCAGTCTGGGTGTTGCCAGTCTGGGTCCAGGGCGCGAAGAAGGTGCGATCCAGCCCGGGGCGCTTGTCGCCTGCCTGGATCGCCGCCCAGTCGCGCGCGCCGATCAGCAGGCGGGATGCGGGGAAAGTGGGCAGTTGCCCGCTATGATCCCAATGGTAGTGGCTGACGCCGACCAGCGTGATGTCCCGGGGCTTCAGGCCGAGCCGCGCGAGCGATGCCTCAACCGGCCGCGCCAGCGTCGCGCCATCATTGGTGGCGGGATCGGCGCCGCGATAGCGCAGCGGCAGGCCGGCATCCCACAACATCCACGTCTTGCCGTGGCGGATCAGATAGCACGGCACGGTGAAGGTCGCGCGGCGACCGTTCAGCGCGAACGTATCCGAATAGGGCGCCAGATCCTGATCGACGAGCTGACCGCAATCGATGCGCCTGAGCTCGACCGGCGCGGTCGCAGCCGGCGGGCTGGCTTGCCCCGACAGCGACAGCACCAGCCCGGCGGCCAGCGCGATCCTGGCCGAGGCGCGCGCGATCATCCCGCGCGGCTTTGCGATGTCGCGCGAAAGGCGGGCTTGGCGATGGCGGCATAAGCGGCGACACCGCTGAGGAGCGAGCCTGCGATCAGCAGGACGAATACCTTCTTCATGACGCGTTTCCCCTTGTTACTCTTCGCTTTCCCCGGTGGAGGCCGGGCCCAGTCGGGAGGTCAGATGTAGCTTCCCGCAGCAATTGTCACCCTCGTCCCCCAACTGGGCCCCGGCCTTCGCCGGGGTACATTCGTCGGGGTATAGGGGTATAGAAACTACCCCATCAACTCACGAACATCGGCGAGGTGCCCCGTCACCGCCGCGGCGGCGGCCATGGCAGGGGAAACGAGATGGGTGCGTGCGCCCGGACCCTGCCGACCGACGAAATTGCGGTTGGAGGTGGAGGCGCAGCGTTCGCCCGGCGGCACCTTGTCTGGGTTCATCGCGAGGCACATCGAGCAGCCGGGCTCACGCCATTCGAAGCCAGCGGTGGTGAAGATGCGATCTAGCCCCTCGGCCTCCGCCTGCCGCTTCACCAGCCCCGAGCCGGGAACGACCATCGCGCGCACGCCATCGGCGACGCGCCGGCCCTCCGCCACCGCGGCGGCGGCGCGCAGATCCTCGATCCGGCTGTTGGTGCACGAACCGATAAAGACATGCTGGACGGGCACGTCCTGCAGCCGGGTGCCGGGGGTGAGGCCCATGTAATCGAGCGACTTTTGTGCCGCCTCGCGCTTCGAGGGGTCGGCGAAGCTGTCGGGCGCGGGGACGGTGCCGGTGATCGAGATGACATCCTCCGGGCTGGTGCCCCAGGTGAGCGCGGGCGCGATCTCGGCGGCGTCGATCACGACGGTGCGATCGTACGTCGCGCCGGGATCGGTGGCGAGGCTGCGCCACCAGGCGACGGCCTTGTCCCAATCCGCACCCTTCGGCGCCATCGGGCGGCCCTTGATATAGGCGAAGGTGGTGTCGTCGGGCGCGATCATGCCGGCGCGCGCGCCCGCCTCGATTGACATGTTGGCAACGGTGAGCCGGCCCTCGAGCGACATTTCGCGAATGACGTTGCCGGTATATTCGATGACATAGCCGGTGCCGCCCGCCGCGCCGATGCGGCCGATGATGGCGAGGATCACGTCCTTCGGGCTGACGCCGAAGCCGAGCTTGCCCTCGACGCGGACCTCCATCGTCTTGGACGGGCTGAGCAGCAGCGTCTGCGTGGCGAGGACGTGTTCGACCTCGCTGGTGCCGATGCCGAACGCCAATGCGCCGAGCGCGCCGTGCGCCGAGGTGTGGCTGTCACCGCAGACGACGGTGGTGCCGGGCAGGGTGAAGCCCTGTTCCGGGCCGACGACGTGGACGATGCCCTGCTCGGCGGCGAGCGCATCGATATAGGGCACGCCGAACGCCGCGACATTCTGGCGCAGCGCGGCGAGCTGCGTCGCGCTTTCGGGGTCGGCGATCGGCAGTTCGTGGCCGTCGGCATCGACGCGCGGGGTGGTGGGCAGGTTGTGATCGGGAACGGCGAGCGTCAGGTCCGGGCGACGCACCTGGCGACCGGCGGCGCGCAGGCCCTCGAACGCCTGCGGGCTGGTGACCTCATGCACGAGGTGGCGATCGATATAGATCAGGCAGGTGCCATCATCGCGCCGTTCGACGACGTGGGCGGCCCAGACCTTTTCGTACAATGTGAGGGGACGACTGGCCATGATGCGCCGCGCCTTAGACGAGATGGCGCAACAAATGGAAGAGTGGATGCGGGTTGCGGGTACAAAGATTGCGTGCGTGGGGGTGACGTGGGGTGGGCGTTCAGCTGTCCTCCGATCCAATCGGCGTGGGACTCGCGGAGGGGTGGATGCCGGCATGTTGGAAGGCATGACGGGTGTGGGAGCGTGGGGGGCTTTCGGCGGCGGCAGCGTGGGCGGTGGGTTGGATCCCGGCTCGGGGGCCGGGACGACGATTTTGGGGCGCGGGGTGGCCTTTGCGGCCGGCGGCTTGCGCGGTGGGGTAGGATGCGGCGCGCAACAGGAATCACCGGCGCTTCCCGTCATGCCGGGCTGGTCCCGGCATCCACCGTTCCGCACGCTCCACGCCTGTTGCGCTCGCGGTGGGTTGGATCCCGGCACGGGGCCGGCATGACGGTTTTGAGAGCGTGGGCGGCTTTCGTTGACGGCAGCGCTTGCGGCGCCTTGGATCCCGGCTCAAGGCCGGGATGACGGGTGCGGTTAGGTCAGCGCGACCTCGTAGGTGGCGGTGGTCTTGGCGGCGATCTCGTCCGGGGTGACGCCGGGGGCGAGTTCGGTGAGGCGGAAGGGGCTCTGGTGGTCGGGGCGCTGGAAGACGGCGAGGTCGGTGACGATCATGTCGACCACGTTCTTGCCCGTCAGCGGCAGGGTGCAGGCGGGGATGAACTTGGGGCTGCCGTCCTTCGAGACATGCTCCATGACGACGATGATCTTTTTCACGCCGGCCACGAGATCCATCGCGCCGCCCATGCCCTTGATCATCTTGCCCGGGATCATCCAATTGGCGATGTCGCCATTCTCGGCCACTTCCATCGCGCCCAAGACGGTGAGGTCGATATGGCCGCCGCGGATCATCGCGAAGCTCTGGTCCGAGCCGAAATAGGCCGATTGCGGCAGCTCGCTGATCGTCTGCTTGCCGGCATTGATGAGGTCGGGATCCTCCTCGCCCTCATAGGGGAAGGGGCCGATGCCGAGCATGCCATTTTCGCTTTGCAGCGTCACCGTCATGCCGTCGGGAATGTTGTTCGCGACCAGCGTCGGGATGCCGATGCCGAGGTTCACGTAATAACCGTCGCGCAGCTCCTTGGCGGCGCGGGCGGCCATCTGGTTGCGGTCCCAGGGCATTACTTCGTTCCTCCAGTGTCGGTCCAGCGCGTGGTGGCCGGGAAAGTATCGTCCCAGCCGCTGCCGAGGCCGGTGCCATAGACGGGGTTGGGGAGCACGAACCAGCGGCGGCCCCACCAATCGGCATAGGCCGCGGAGGATACCGCCGTCCGGCGGGCCGCAGGGGTGGGCCCAAGCGCGTCGGTGAAATCGCCGAGCTGGTCGCCGCCGAGCGCCAGCACGCACCAGCGCTGGGCGATCGCGGCGCGGCGGCCGTCCTTGGCGGACTTGCCGTCGGCGTCGCCCTTCAGGAACAAGGTGTCCTGATGCTTGAAGTCGCCGAGGCCGGCATAGGCCAAAGCGCCGGCGGTCGGCGCGGCACCGGCAGCGTTGCGGTTCGTGTTGATGATCGGGGTTACGCCCATCGCACGCAAGGCGGCAAAGGCGCGGCGGGCGCCGGGGACGGCGGCGACCTTTTCGGCGCCGGTCGCTTCCCAGCGCGCCCAGCGGGCGGTGTCGTAGGTGGCGCCGGTCTGGGCGTCGTTATATTCGTAGCCGAGGTTCAGGACGGCGGTTTCGTCCATGTCGAACACCGCGGCGTAAGGCTTGTCACCGCATGCGGCGGGCGCAGGCGCGCCCGAGGCGGCGGGCAGCAGGATGGCCGATGTGGCGGGGCGGCCCTTGCCAAGCTGGGCGCGGACGCTGTCGACGAGCGCGTTATACGCCTGCTCGCTGAGCGCGGCGGCCTCGCCCGAGCCGTAGAGATATTGCATGACGGGCGGCACCATAGGCGCGGTTGCGGCGGGCGCAGCGGTGCGCGCCATCGGCGTGGTGGCGCAGCCGGCGAGCAACGTGGTGGCGGCGAAGAGCGCGGGCGCGAGCCTCATGCGGCGGCGCCCTCTGGGCGCGGGCGGGTCATGCGGAACTCGATCTTCTTGTCGTAGGGCGCGCCGACGATCATGCGCTTCACATAGATGCCGGGCAGGTGGATGTGATCGGGATCGAGGCTGCCGACCGGCACCACTTCCTCCACCTCGGCGATGCAGATGCGGCCGGCGGTCGCCATCGGCTGGTTGAAGTTGCGCGCGGTCTTGCGGAAGATGAGGTTGCCGCTCTCGTCCGCCTTCCAGCCCTTGATGACGCTGATGTCGGCGCGGATGCCGCGTTCGAGGATATATTCCTCGCCGTCGAACACCTTTACCTCCTTGCCCTCGGCCACCAGCGTGCCGACGCCCGTCTTGGTGTAGAAGCCGGGGATGCCGGCGCCGCCGGCACGGCAACGCTCCGCCAAGGTGCCCTGCGGGCAGAACTCCACCTCGAGCTCGCCGGCGAGATACTGGCGCTCGAACTCCTTGTTCTCGCCGACGTAGGAGGAAATCATCTTCTTCACCTGGCGCGTGCGCAGCAGCTTGCCGAGCCCTTCGCCATCGACGCCGGCATTGTTGCTGGCGATCGTCAGATCCTTGACGCCGGCGGCCTGGATCGCGTCGATCAGCCGTTCGGGAATGCCGCACAGGCCAAAGCCGCCGGCGCAGATCGTCATGCCATCGTGCAGCAGGCCATCAAGCGCCGCTGCGGCATCGGGGTAAAGCTTCTTCATCGCGGCTCCGTTCGGCATCGCCCAGGTCGTTACCAGCGATACGAACGCGCGCCGCCCGGTTCAAGCGCAGCCGTGCGTTGCGTCGCCCAGCGGCGCGGATAATCTCTGCGGCAACGCTGCAGGGAGGATGGCCGTGACGGGTTTTCGCGTGCTGCTGATCGCCATGTGGATCGTGCTGGCGGGCTATACCGCGCTGGTGATCGCCGGGCACGGCATGGGATTGCTGCCGATCTTCTTCGGCGACATGGCCAGCATGACGTGGCCGGGGCAGTTCAACCTCGACTTCCTGTGCTTTCTGATCCTGTCCGCGCTGTGGACCGCGTGGCGCGTGCGCTTTGCCGCGCACGGCCTGCTGCTCGCGCCGGTGGCGCTGCTGGGCGGCGCGGGGTTTCTGCTGCCGTATCTGCTCTATCTGACGATCGCGGCGCGCGGCGACATGCGCCGCGTGCTGCTGGGGATGCGCGCCTGACCGTCAGAAGCTGCCGCGCGCCACGCCGAGCGCGTCGGCGAGATCGTCGAGCGCCTGCGCCTCTCCCGTCACCTTGATCGCATGCATGCCGAGTGTCGCGGCCGGCTTGCAGTTGATGCCGAGGTCGTCGAGGTAGACGCATTGCGCAGGCTCCTTGCCGAGCGCCGTCAGCATCAGCTCGTAGATGCGCGGATCGGGCTTGCGGATGCCGATCTTGCTCGATTCGATCACATGGTCGAAGCGCGCCATCACCTCGGAAACCTTGGCGGCCTTTTCGGCGGAGCGCGACATGCCGGCGCCCTCGCCCGCGGGCACGTTGTTGGTGATGCAGCCGAGACGATAGCCGTTGGTCTTCAGCCAATCGAGCGCGTGGACCATGCGCGGGCGGATGTCGCCCGAGAGCAGCGATAGCACGTCCTCGCCGCGCAGCTCATGCCCAAGCACGCGCGCCTCCTCGGCAAACTTGCTGTCGAAGCCCGCCGCGTCGATCTCCGCGCGTTCGAACAACGCCCAGGCATTGTCGTCCGGATCGGTCGCATTGATGCTGCGGATCAGATCATGCGGCAACCCGCGTTCCCGCTCCAGACGGTTGAAGGCTTCAAACGGGGAGGAGGTGACGACGCCACCAAAGTCGAAAATAACGGTATCGCGCATGGCGGCGTTCTTAGCGAGGATCGGGGGGAAGGCAAATGTGGTTGGCGGGGGCAAGGCCGTCCGGTCGGCCTACTCTCCTATACGCCTGCGCCATTACCCGGCCCGGTCTTTTGGAATTGGCTGCTGCCACATTTGTAGGCGTAGATCGTGATGCCGTTCGGAGCGTTTGGTCACGCGTGCTGTTAGGTGCGTCTTCCTGAGAAGCGCCAAGGGGAGAGCAGGCGCGGGCCGCATGACGAATCATCGGGCAGGCCGATTCGAGGTGGCGAGCCGCGGGTCTCCGCTACATTTGTATGACTTGCGTTCAAGTTAAGGGTGGCGGTTTTCCGGGGATTTTGGGGTTGGGTGTAAGAAAGTTGCAAAAAGTGTTTGACGGTATGGGAGGTGGGGCCTAGATGGG
>JAESGB010000213.1_pt1 | contig 15902 bp, 16 predicted proteins | sample 9266211 | NCBI WGS metagenome assembly JAESGB01 (sample SAMN14514844, study PRJNA621659) | algae metagenome | isolation source: Goleter apudmare HA4340-LM2 and co-occurring heterotrophs from cave wall... | place: USA: Maniniholo cave, Kauai, Hawaii | collected 2009-07-28 | reverse complement strand
CGCCAGCCTCATGCTCGCGCAGCACGCCTATGATCTGATCCTCGGTAAAACGGCCTCGCCGCATCGCTCGTCTCCATCTGACGAGCTAACTTACCAATGGCATGATTTTTGGGGAGCACGTCACAGCGGACCACGCCCGTGCCGAACTTGGTCAACGGCCCGAAGCCCGCCAGCGGTTCGATAAGCTGAACTACGCCTTGTCCCATGGGCACGGCATCCTTGCCGAAATGATCGATCCGGCGAGTGGTGCGTTCGTCGAAAACCTTCCCCAAGGCCTCAGCCATCTGGCGCACGTTATGGGCCCAGTCCGTTCTCGACGAGGCAGCAGCCTGCAACTGACTCTGATCCTATTCCAATGGAGACAAGCATGACTGACCGTCTGACTATGCAGGATCCTCGCTCGCAATATCCGCAGCCGCCTTTCCCGCGGCAGCCGCAGCCTGTCCCCGGTGAAGCGTCGAAGATGGATCCTGTGCCCGACCACGGCGAGACGAGCTATAAGGGTTCAGGCAAGCTTGCTGGGCGCAAGGCGCTCATCACCGGCGCGGACAGCGGCATCGGTCGCGCGGCGGCTATCGCGTTTGCACGCGAGGGTGCTGACGTCGCTCTGTCATACCTCGAGTCCGAGAAAAGTGACGCGGTCGAGGTGATCCAACTCATCGAAGCGGAGGGGCGCAAAGCCGTCGACCTGCCCGGCGACATCACCGGCGAGGCCTGGTGCAAGACGCTCGTGAAGCAGGCGGTCGAGAAGCTTGGCGGTCTCGATATCCTCGTCATCAATGCGGGTCGGCAGCAGAACCGTGAGGACATCTCGAAGGTCACGTCGGAGGATTTCGACAAGACCATGAAGACCAACCTCTATGCCATGCACTGGATCGCGCAGGCGGCCGTGCCGCATCTACCGGCAGGTGGGTCAGTCATCACCACCGCCTCGGTGCAGGCCTATGATCCGTCCGCGATCCTGCTCGATTATGCCACGACCAAAGCGGGGATCGTGGCCTACACCAAGGCGCTGGCCAAGCAGTTGCTGGAGAAGGGCATCCGCGCCAACGTCGTGGCTCCCGGCCCCTTCTGGACGCCGCTCCAGGCATCCGGCGGCCAGCCGCCCGAGGCTGTGATGAAGTTCGGCTCGGAAAGCCAGTATGGTCGGCCAGGTCAGCCTGTCGAGATCGCACCGGTCTATGTGCTCCTGGCAAGCCAGGAAGGCAGCTACATCAGCGGCGAAGTGTACGGCGTCACCGGTGGTGCTGGGGTCGCCTGACATCGAAGAGCCCCGATCGGTGTTAAACGGTCGGGGCTATCTACATCGAATATCTTTAGCCCCAAGAAACGAGGCTGCTTCCTTAACCTCCTCTGCGGCGCCCCAATCGCCCAGCAAGGCCAATGCTGCCGTAACGATCGACATGAACGGATGTCCGAAATCGGGAAGCGGGTAGGGGGGCTTGAATGACCGATTGTGGGTCAAACTGTCACGACGTGAATCAATCGGCCTGAGCAAGTTGCCCCTGACGAATTTGGCACCAGCGGCATGGTCCAATCCCGAATAGTGGGCGGGCTCAAGGGCCCGCCTCACATTCATTAAGACAGCGGCGGTTGCCCGTTTGACGCGGTCAGGCCGCCATCGACCGGCAGATTTACGCCCGTCACGAAATGCGCATCCTCGCTCGCCAGGAACGCGATTACCCCAGAGATGTCGGCGGGCTCGGCGCCGCGGCCTAACGGGATGCGCTCTTCGAACTTGGCGATCAACTCAGGCTGTTCCTTCATCCCCGCGGTCAGCGCCGTGTAGGTGAGTGACGGGTTGACCGCGTTGACGCGGACGCCATGCTTCGCCTCGTCCATCGCCAGAGCTCGAGTAAAGTTGCTCACCGCGCCCTTTGCGGCGCAGTAGAAACTATGGTTCCAGTCGCCGCCCAACCCGGACACCGACGAGACGTTGACGATGCACCCCTTAGACTGGCGCAGATGGGAGATAGCCGCGCGGCTCATGTGCACGACGCCGTACAGGTCGGTCTCGATCACTCTGGTAAATTCGGCGAAGTCGCCCTCGTCCACCTTGCCCAGATGATCGACGCCGGCGTCGTTGACCAGCACGTCGATCCGGCCGAAGCGATCGATCGCAGCCTGGACGAGCGCCTCGCATGCAGCGCGGTCGGACACGTCGGTCTCGTGGGTTTCGACTGTGCCGTGCAGTTCGCCCGCCAGCTTGTCGAGCCCGGCCTTGTCGATGTCGCCTAACACCAACGTTGCGCCTTCCTCGGCGAAGCGGCGCGCGGCGCCTTCACCGATCCCCGAGGCGGCCCCCGTGATGACAATGACCTTGTTGGAAAAGCGCGCCATCACGCGTTCTCCGCCTGAACGTAGTACTTGCCTTCGAACTTCATGATTGTCCTCTCACTATCGGCAGCGCTGGCGTTCAGCTCAGGCTGGAATGTCCTGGATGTCTGCGGTGTTCGAGGCGGCAATGCCGTTCTCTTGGTGGCGGAAGTCGCTGAGCGCCTGGTAGACCTGCATGCGCGCGCGCATCACGCCGCCCAGCGGGCGATGTGCCTCAAGGCTATGGGCCGGGCGGAACGTCATCACCTCGTCGAAATAGCGGACGCGTTCAGGACCATAGGCCGACTGCCGCGGCAATCGGATCGTAGCGACGGTGCGATACGGGCTTTCGCTCGTCGGCCAGTCGACAGAGGTGTCCTCGATGGGCTGCGTTTCGGCATCAGTCCATAGCTGCGCTCGAAGCTCGAACACCGCATCCTTGCTCTCGAAGTAATCGACCGCGGCATGGCGGAAGCCATCCTCATCCTGATGCGGGTCGAGCTGCCAATCGGCGAGCGCATGTTGCTCGGTTGCGACGGGGAAAGCCCCGATCTTGGCGACATGGTCGCCGAAGCGCACCGGGCACTGGCTGAAATATTCCTCGACCAGCGGGTGGCTGAAGGGGTGGCCATAGAAGTCCAGCGTCGGGCTTGGACCCGCACCAACGGCGTTCAGCACCTTGTTGATGCTGCGAGCGACAGAGGCGGCCGCGCTCTTCACTCCCTCAGGCATGGGAACCGTCAAGCCTATCTTCTTGGCTTGCGAGAGGAAGCCCCCGGCGGTCCCCGCCGGAAAGGTTGTCCCGCTGGCGAGAACGAAGTCCTGCGTCGGCGCGTCATGGCCGGGCAGCTTCGTGCCCTCGACACCGAACACCTTGATCGACATGCCGCGATGGGTCGAGACGCGGTCGCCGAGCTTCTCACCGGGTCCTTGCGCAAAACGGACGGCGACATCGAACGTGCCTGGCTCCGCGAAGAGGCCCTGTGCGAGCTCGGGCGGCAATTCAGGCGCGACGATGAGCTTGCCGATCACGCAGGCCGTGCTCTTGGCATGGCTCGCCCGTACCGCATGCCCGTCGCGCTTCTCGACGGTCTGGCTCTCCTGGGTCATGCCCTGGATGATGCCGTCGATGCTCTCCTGTTCGTCGGTCTCCGGTGTTTCGATGTTGGGCGAATAGCGTAGATAGGTCATGGGATGTCCGATCACTTGGCGGGCGCGAAGGAGAATAGCTGCGTCTTGATCGACGGCGGTGCGCCGGGCGTGAACCAGTTGGTGTCCTGGATATGGCTGGCGGTGACGTACATCGTCCCGTCGCGCCCTTCGGAGAAGGTGTCGGGCCAGCGCAGGCGGCGGTCGGTCAGCACCGTCTCGACGGTCGCGCCGTTCAGCCGCTTGATCGCATAATCGGTCGGCGAGGTCAGGTAGAGGACGCCCGCCTTGCTCATCCACAGGCCGTCGGCAACGTGGGTCTGCGCGACCGTCTTCACCGCTGCCGCCCGGTCGGCCTCGCTGACATCCGACCGCAGCTTGGCGGTATCGATCGAATACAGCGTCTTGCCGGTCAGCGCCTGATAGTAGAGCGTCTTGCCGTCTTTGGAGATCGCGATACCATCGGCGGCGAAGGCTGGCTGGCGGCCATCGGGGCGGACGAGCGGCTTGCCGTCGAGCGTGACCTTCACCGTCTTGTCGATCTGCGTCGAGGGGTGCCCGTCAAGCGCACGGTGGCTCTTGCCGCTCTCCAGGTCGACGACGATGATCGCGCCGCGCGTGCCGCTGTCGGTGATGTAGCCGGTCTTGCCGTCGGGAGAGAAGCGGATGTCGTTGAGGTAGGTGCCCTGCAGCGCGACGTCGCCGGGAACCAGGATCGTCTTCGTCACCGTGTTCGATGCCAGATCGATGCGGACGAGCTTCGGGGCGCCTTCGAGGATCTTCTCGTTGCCCGGCGCACCGGGATCCAGCACCCAGAGGTTGCCATGGCCATCGGGGACGATCGACTGCACGCAGACGAAATAGTCGCCGACCGGCAGTTCGTTGGCACGGGCATTGCGCCAGCTGTTCCACTTGGCGTTGGGATAAGGGCGCAAGCTGCCGTCCTTCATCACCTCGGCAACCGAGATGGGCGCGTCGTCGGTCCAGCGGGGGAAATTGACGAAGCGCCGGCCATCCTCGGTCACGGCGACGCCGGTCGCCTGATGATCGAATTGCGCCACCTGGGTCAGCTGCGCGCTGCGCCCCTGAGCGTGGGCAACGCCGGCTGCAGCAGCGGCAACCAGGCCGATGGCGGCGATTCCGGCAGCATAAGGTGCGGCTTTTTTCATGGTCAGGCTCCTGTCGATCGTATCGGTGAACGCGGCGGGGTCGCCGGCGAAGAGGGAAAGGAGGTGGCGCACCACCGCATGCGGGTTCTCGCGCTGCGGGAAATGGCCGACCCCGGTCATGGTGATGCGCGCGAACGGCCCGGCGAATTTCGCTTGCACGTGCTGCGCGGTCGAGGGCGGATTCACGCCGTCGGCATCGCCGTGGATGTAGAGCGTCGGCAGAGACAACGTCTTGGTCGCCTTGACCTTGTCCTCCAGCCAGGCGCTTCGTGGATCAGGTTCCGCTTCGCCCCAGCGCGCGCGATAGCTGTGAAGCGTCACGTCGACCCAGTCGGGATTGTCGAACGACCGGCGACACGGTCGAACGTCACCTCGTCGAACCATCCCGGTGGCGACCAATTGACCCAATGCAAATGGGTGAACCCGCGCCGGTCTGCACGTACCGCTTCCGCCCCGCGCGCGGTCGCCATGAACCAGTGATACCATTGCCGCTCGGTCTGCTCGAATGGCGGCGTCACCATGCCGCCGAGCCGGGGCGGGGTCGACAGCATGGCCAACCGCTCCACCCGATCGGGCCAGCCGACCGCGAGCGCTTCGACGGTGTTCGACCCCCAATCGTGCCCGGCAACCATGAAGCGGTCGATGCTGAGCGCGTCGAGCAGCGCGATCATGTCGATCGCGAGCATCGCGCTGTTGCCGGTCCGCAGGGCATCGTCGTTGAGGAAGCGCGTAGCGCCGAACCCACGCAACGTCGGGACGATGACGCGGAACCCTTCCGCGGCCAGTGCGGGCGCCACCTCATCCCATGTCGACGCATCATCCGGCCAGCCATGGATCAAGAGCAACGGCTGCCCCGCCTCCGTGCCGTAAAGCGACACCTCCATGTTCAGGTCGCCAGTGGTAATCATCGGCATTCGTCAGCCTCCTGGCGGTGCAACCTTTTACGTGCGGTGGTGGAATCGGCCGCTCCATCAAAGCTTTGGATTCACCAACAGGACCACGGTCAGAACGACCAGCGCCCCGTTAATCTCCGCGCCGGCCGGCCAACGTTCAGCGTCTCGGGATCGCACGCCACCTTCGCCGGTCAGGCACGACCGCCAGCAGGCTCGTGGTAGGGGCAGCCGTTCACGCGGGCACGGAAGTCGGCGGAGTGTCGGTAGGTCTCGTTGCGAGCCCGGTTGATGTTCCCGAGCGGCCGGTGTGCGGCAAGCCCGGTCCAGATCGAGAAGCGCAGCTCCTCGTTGATCTGCTGGAACTTGTCCTCGCTCAGGCTGTCCTGTTTGGCCGCTCGGATGGTCGCCACGGTCTGGAAGGGCGCATCTTCTTGCTCCCACTCGACGGTCGGATCTTCGACAGGTTGCTCCTTCAGGTCGCGACAGAGTTGGACCCGCACCTCCCATTCCATCTCCAGCACCTGGGCCTCTGTCCGGATGACGTCGCGCAACGCATCGGGGCGGGTGCTGGCATCGATTGTCGTGCCGGTCTGATCGGTGAGATCCTCGGACACGGGGAAGACAGCGAACTTGGCAATGTAGTCGCCATAGCGGAACGGCGTGACGCTGAAGTAGGTCTCGCCGAGCGGATCAGAATTGGGTGCGCCGCCAAGCGTCTGCACCTTCGGGCTCTCGATACCGACCGCGCTCAGCACGGTGTTCACGCCGCGAAGCACCTTCGACATCGCCTCCTTGGTGCCCTCGAGCTTGTCGGTGGTGCCGGCCAAGAGCTTGAGGTTGCCTAGGAACTGGTCGGCGGTCTTGTTCTGGAAGACCGGGCCGTTGACCATGACGAAGTCCTGCGTCCTTCCGTCGGCGCCGGGCAGGCGTTCACCTTCGACGTCCATGACCTTGAGCGCTAGGCCGCGCGGCAGGCTGATGGTGTCGGGCAGGATGTCGCCCGCGTTGGTCGAGAAGCGCATGACGACCTTGTGCTCGCCCGGGATGGCGAACAGGCCTTGGGCCAGCTCGGGAGGAAGACCGTCATGGACAGTCAGCGTCCCCTCGAGGAAGCCATGCGCCTTAGCGTGGACCGAACGGACTGCGTGGCCGTAATCCTCCGCTGTCGTCTCGAGGATCTTGTCGAACGTCTCGTTGAGCTTCGTGATCGTCTCGGCTTCGTCAGGTTTCACATCCTCGACGTCGGAAGAATAGCGGACGGGGGTCTGGGTCATGGTCGTTGATCCTCTCCGGCAAGGAGGCGGCGGCTCGATGCCGCCGCCGTTACGTTCAGCGGCGGGCTGCAGGCGCTTCGAACGCCGTCTTCAGCCGTGCGACTGCGAGATCGTTCGCCTGCTTGGCCCCGTTCACGACCTTGGCCATGCCGAAGAACTCATGGGTCACGCCTGGATAAGTCTTCTGCTCGACCTTGTCGCCGGCCGCCCGCATCGCGGCAGCCAACGTCTCGCCATCCGAGCGGAGTGGATCGATCTGCGCGTTGATGATCGTCGTCGGTGGCAGGCCGCGCAAGTTCGCCGCGACCAAGTTCAGCCGGGGGTCCTGCGCATCGGCCTTGCTCGTCTGATAATAGTAGCCGAACCACGGCAGCATCGCGGTGTTCAGCGGCTTGGCGTTCGCCGAATCCTTCCGCGAGGGCAGTGACATGCTGCTGTTCGCGATCGGATAGACCGACACGATATGCCGCGGCACCGTCAGGCCGTTGTCGCGCGCGTAGATCGCGGTCGCAACCGCAAGGTTGCCGCCGGCGCTCTCGCCGACTGTCGCGATCCGTGTGGGGTCGCCACCCCAGCTTGCCGCATTCTGCAGCGTCCAGCGATAGGCCGCTGCCGCATCGTCATGCTGCGCGGGGAACTTGAACTCGGGTGCATGGCGGTACTCGACCGAGACGACGATCGCATTGAGCGCCTTGGCCATGGCCCGCGGCGCGGCATCGTAGGTATCGACGTCGGCGATGACCCAGCCGCCGCCGTGATAGTAGACGATGACCGGCATCGGCTTGCCACCTGCGGGCGCACCGGCCGGCTTGTAGATGCGCGCGAACTGCTTGGGGTCGCTGCCGTATGGCAGGTCCTGCGTCGTGACCGAAGGATCAGGCGCGGTCGACATACCCTTCTTCTGCATCGCCGCCTTGGCGCCGTCCGCGGCCGAGGGCTGCATACGAGCTTCCGCAGCCGTGAGCGTCTCGATCGGCTTGCCACCGAGCGTTGCGAGCGCGTCGAGGACCGACTGCATGTCGGGCGCGGCCTTCGGGGGCTGTACGGATGTGGCGGGAGGCGGTGGTGGCGGAGGGGCCGTGATCGAGCGGGCCGACTGGGCCAAAGCCGGAACGCCTGCGATTGCGGTCGACGCGGCGATCAGCATGGAAATGGTTTTGCGCAAATATCCCTCCTGTAACTATCCGTTTCTCAACCATCGGGCGACCTGCAGCGTTTCGGTACGAAAGTAGACGCAAGGCTTGAGCAGCGAGGTTCGGGAGTATGGGCGGCGGCATGGATGATCGGGCTTCAACGGCGGATGGTACGCACAGGCCAAATGCACTGCCGTGTGAGGCAAATGCACTGTTGCGTCTTTTGGACGACGCTGACCGTGCCGCCCTTGCGCCGCATCTGGAACTGGTGCCGTTCCACAACGGCGACATGATCGCGCGCGCCGGCGATGCGGCCGACAGCATCTGCTTCCCGTTGACCGGGATCGCCGCGATACTCGACTCGCTCGAGGGCGACCGCCGCTACGCGGTCGCGCTGGTCGGGAGTGAGGGATTCATCGGCTGGCAGCAACTGCTCGGCAACGGGCGCTGGTCGCATGACGTGGTGATGAGGGCCGAACACGGCACGGCGATGAGGCTGTCGGCCGCGGTGTTGAAAGAGATACTGGCCGAACATCCCGCGATCCGGACCGTCCTGCTCCGTTTCGTCGATGTGGTCATGACCCAGATGTCCAGGACGATCGTCTCGTCGCTCGCGCATTCGATCGAACGGCGGATGGCGCGATGGATCCTGCTCTACCACGATCGCGTGCAGGAGGACGACATCTGCATGACGCATGAGGAGTTCAGGCTCATGCTCGGCGTCCGTCGCAGCAGCGTGACCGACGCACTCCACAAGCTCGAAGAGGATGAGGCTGTCCGCTCCGTACGCGGGCGCGTCATCGTGCGTGATAGGGAGCGGCTGCTGCGGCTTGCTGGCGACACCTACGGTTTCGCTGAGGCGGAATATCGGCGCCTATTCGGCCTTTGATCCTATTGGTTTGTAGACGATGGCGCCTGGGGCGACCTCAGTGGCTGCCTGCACAGTCCGCAAAGCCATCGGTTCACCCTCAAAATTGGACGAGCAGTAGAGATTGAGATGAACGAATGACCGCAGCTGGGAAGCGATAAATATGTCGCGAATGGCCGGGATTGGGTCATTCTGCTTGTGCGGCGACAAACGCCAGCGGAGCGCCCTTATTCGGCGCAACCACCGCGATGAATCATTGCTAGCGTCGGTCAAAATCAGAGGGCGATCCCCGCCGAAGGGGCGGTGTGCAGCCGTTCGATGTCCTGGCGCGGCGGTGCGCCGAACAGGCGGCGATATTCGCGGCTGAACTGCGACGGGCTCTCATAGCCGACCGCGAAGCCCGCCGTGCCCGCCGTAGCGCCGCCGACCAGCATCAGCCGGCGCGCTTCCTGCAGGCGCAACTGCTTTTGATATTCGAGCGGGGTCATGCGCGTGATCGCCTTGAAATGCGCATGGAGCGAGGAGGGGCTCATGCCCGCCTCGGCGGCGACCTCGTCGATGCGGATCGGCGCGTCGAACCGGCGGCGGATCGCGGCGATGGCGCGGCTGATCTGGTTGAGGTGACTACCTGCTGTCACGAGGTGGCGAAGCATCGGTCCGTGCGGCCCCGTGAGCAGCCGGTAGAGGATTTCCCGTTCGATCAGCGGCGCCAGGGCGCGGATCGTGTCCGGCCGGTCGAGCAGTCCGACCAGCCGGCATGCGGCGTCGATCAGGTCGGGGTCGCTGGGATAGACACCTAGAACCGGCAGGTCGGTGTGCGGCACAGCGCCGCCCTCCGCCACCATCAGGTCGGACAGCATCGCGGGATCGAGGTCGATCTTGCAGCAGAGATACGGGCGATCGGGGCTGGCATCGATCACGTGGCCGACCAGCGGGAGGTCGACAGAGACGAGGAGATAATGCGCGGCGTCGTAGACGACGCTATGGTCGCCAATCGAGACGCGCTTCGATCCCTGGGCTATCAGGCAAAGCGATGCCTCGTAGACAGCCGGCGTCGGGGTGCTCGGTTGATCGGCCCGGATCAGTGACACATGCGGCATCGCGGTCGTGTAAATGCCTGATCCGGCGACATGACGATCGATGACGGCAGCAAGTTCGGTGATCCGGTCCATGCCGACCGTCATCCGCCAGCCCGTCGACATGCGCAAGCGGGCAGAGCGATTTTTGGAGGATCGTGCAAAGCGTTAGGACGATCGCTCTACCGCTGGCCGACGCTGCGGCATCATCTTGCGGGCTGTCACTTCAAGGCAAGGATAGCATCATGACAGCCAGCATCGACAAGGTCGTCCTCATTACCGGCGCCTCGAGCGGGATCGGCGAGGCGACGGCGCGCGAACTGAAAGCGACCGGCGCGCGCCTCTTCATCGGCGCGCGGCGCGGGGATCGTTTGCAGGCACTGGCCGAGGAACTGGGCGAAACCGTCGCGTGGCGAACGCTCGACGTGACGGACGGCACCGACTTCGACGCCTTCGTGGAAGCCGCCGAAGCGCGGTTCGGGCGCGTCGACGTGCTGGTCAACAATGCCGGCGTGATGCCGCTGTCGCCGCTCGCCGCGCTGAAGCGGGACGAGTGGAAACGGATGGTGGACGTCAATATCCACGGTGTCCTCAACGGCATCGCCGCGGTGTTGCCCCGGTTCGTGGCGCAAAAGGGCGGCCATATCGTCAACGTCGCTTCTGTCGCCGCGCACATGGTGATGCCCACCGCTGCGGTATATTGCGGCACCAAGCATGCGGTGCGCGCCATCACCGAGGGGTTGCGGCAGGAGCATGACGAAATCCGGTCGACGCTGATCTCTCCGGGTGTCGTCGCAACCGAACTGGGCCACGACATCACCGATCCGGCAGTGGCCACGGCGCTGACGGGATGGCGGAAGAAGTCGCTGACCCCGGATGCGATCGCGCGGGCGGTCCGCTATGCGCTGGAGCAGCCCGAGGGTGTCGACATCAACGAGGTCATAGTCCGCCCGACCGCGGCGGACATGTAAAGCCATCGGCGTGCCGGCTCTTGCGGCCAGCACGCCGATGCTACCCGTCAGGCCGTCGCACCGCCATCGATGTTGAGCGTGGTGCCGGTGATGTAGCTCGCATCGGGGCCGGCGAGGAAGGCGACCGCGCCCGCGATCTCCTCGACCTTGCCGTAGCGGCCGAGCGGGATCGCTTGCAGCACCTGTCCGGCGAATTCGCTATCCGCGGGGTTCATGTCGGTGTCGATCGGGCCGGGCTGCACGGTGTTGACCAGGATGTTGCGCGGCGCGAGGTCCTTGGCCCAGCCGCGTGCCAGCGCCGCGACGGCTGCCTTGGTCGCGCTGTAGACCGTGGTCGCGGGGAAGGCCATTTCGCCCGAGATGCTGCCGATCAGGATGATCCGCCCGCCGTCGCGAAGATGCGGCAGGGCCGCGCGGGTGCCGACGTGCAGGCCCTTCACGTTGACGCCGAACTGGCGGTCGTAGGTTTCGTCGGTATCCTCGGCGATGGTCGAGAATTCTGCGACACCGGCATTGTGGACGAGGATGTCGATCCCGCCCAGGGCGGCGGCGGCCTGTTCGACGCCCGACCGCTGCGAGGCCGGATCGGCGGCATCGGCCTGGAAGGCGAAGGCGGTCCCGCCTGCACTTTCGATCGCCGTCACGGTCGCGTCGGCTGCGGCTTTGTTGCCAGCATAGGTGATCGCCACGGTCGCGCCATCCGCTGCCAGCCGCTTGGCGATGGCTGATCCGATGCCGCGCGATCCGCCGGTGACGAGCGCTGTCTTGTCTTGAAGGGACATGTGCATTCTCCAAAAATCTGGCCCGCGGTCACGGCGTCGTGCGCTGTCAGCAGGCAGGAAATGGGGTGACGCTCCAACAGTTCAATAATCCCGAACTATTAAATTTACCGTTGTCCCCTATATCTGTCGTATGGCCCGCTTCACTCATCCCCGGCTGGAAGACGTTCCGCTCGACCTGGCGCTACATGCGCTGGCCGATCCCAATCGGCTGGCCATGGTGGCGCGGCTCGCCGCGACCGAGCGGCTGAGCTGCACCGATGCCGCGCCGTGCGAGTCCATCCCGAAAAGTACGCTGTCCAACCACTTGAAGCTGCTGCGCGGGGCGGGACTGATCGAGACGACACAGGCCGGACGCGAGATGATCAACACGCTGCGCCGCGCCGAATTCGACCGGCGCTTTCCCGGCCTGCTTGACGCGGTGCTCGCCAACCGACCGGCCTGATTATCCGCCGATCGCGTTGAGTTCGGCCACTGCATCCTCGGGCAGCGTCAGCGATGCCGCGGCGAGGTTTTCATGGAGGTGCGCTACCGACGAGGTGCCCGGGATCAGCAGGATGTTGGGCGAGCGCTGGAGCAGCCATGCAAGCGCCACCTGCATCGGCGTGGCCTTGAGTCGTGCCGCCACGTCGGAGAGCGCCGCCGACTGGAGCGGGCTGAACCCGCCAAGCGGGAAGAAGGGAACATAGGCGATGCCCTCCGCCGCCAAGGCGTCGATGAAGGCATCGTCGTCGCGGTGGGCGAGGTTATATTGGTTTTGGACGCCGACGATCTCGGCGATGTCGCGGGCTTCCTCGAATTGTGTCGGCGTTACGTTGCTGAGCCCAATATGGCGCACCAGCCCCTGGCGCTGGAGATCCGCCACCGCCTTCAGTGGCTCGGCGAGCGATCCTTCGGCGGGCCCGTGGACATCGAACATCAGGCGCAGATTGACGACGTCGAGCGTCTCCAGCCCGAGGTTCGTCAGATTGTCCTCGACCGCGCGGGTCACTTCGTCCGCCGCGAACGCGGGCAGCCAGGATGCGTCCTCACTGCGCCGCGCGCCGATCTTGGTGACGATCAGCAGGTCGTCGGGGTAGGGGGACAGCGCTTCGCGGATCAGCCGGTTGGTGACGTGCGGGCCATAGAAGTCGCTGGTGTCGATGTGGTTGACGCCAGCCTCGACAGCGGCGCGAAGTACGGCGAGCGCCGCATCATGGTCGCGGGGCGGGCCGAACACGCCGGGTCCTGCGAGTTGCATCGCGCCGTATCCGAGCCGCTTCACGGCGCGTCCGGCGAAAGAATAGGTGCCTGCCTGGTCGATCATCATCGTCATTCTCCTGTGCTGGCCCGAGATACGGCTTGCTGATCATTGCGATAAGCTGGAGTGATCCGTACGGGCTGTGCGGAAAACCGAACGATGAAGGCTGATCTTGCCGATCTCAACGCGTTCCTGGCGGTCGCGCAGGCGCGCGGGTTTCGCGACGCGGCGCGCACCGTCGGATCGAGCGCTTCGACGCTCAGCGAAGCGGTACGGCGGCTGGAGGCGCGGCTGGGCGTCCGCCTGCTACATCGCACCACCCGCAGCGTCGTGCCGACCGAGGCGGGGACGCGGCTGATCGAGCGGCTGGCGCCGGCGCTGGGCGAGGTGGAGGCGGCGCTCGACGTCGTCAACCTGTTCCGCGACCGGCCTGCCGGTACGCTCAGGCTCAACGTGTCGGTCAGCGCGGCGCGGCTGGTGCTGCCGGCGATCCCGCCCGGTTTCCTTGCCGCCTATCCCGATATCCAGGTCGAGATCGTCGCCGAGGACGGCTTTGTCGATATGGTGGCGTCGGGTTGCGATGCGGGTATCCGCTACGACGAGCGGCTGGAGCAGGACATGATCGCGGTGCCGATCGGCCCGCGCATCCAGCGCTTCGCAACGGCGGCGTCGCCGGCCTATCTCGACGTGCGTGGGCGGCCCGACCATCCGCGCGACCTGCTCGATCACGCCTGTCTACGCGGCCGGTTCACCAGCGGAGCGCTGACCAGCCCTTGGGAGTTCGAGCATTCAGGCGAGATCGTGCGGATCGAGCCACAGGGGCCGCTGATCGCCAGTGTCGCCGGCGCGGTGGATCTGCTGGTCGATATCGCCGTCGCGGGCGGCGGGATCATCCACCTGTTCGAAGACTGGTTGCGGCCGGTGCTCGCCAGCGGCGCGCTGGAACCGGTGCTGCCCGACTGGTGGCAGTCCTTCTCCGGCCCGTTCCTTTATTATTCCGGCCGCCGTCTGGTGCCGCCGCCGCTGCGCGCGTTCGTCGATTACCTTCGCGCCTAAAGCATCGCGAGCGGTTCGGGGCCGCGTGGCGGCGAAAACAGGTCGTCGAGGCGTCGTAGCTCGGCTTCGGACAGCGTGAGGTCCAACGCCGCCCGGTTGTCTCGAACATGGGCGATAGACCCGGCCTTGGGAATGGGGAGGATGCCGTCTCGCGCCAGCAACGAAGCGAGAGCGAGTTGCGCGGGCGTGGCGTCGCGCTCGGCAGCCATCTGGGTAAGGCCGCGATGGGCGACCAGGCGGCCTTGCTCGACCGGGCTGTAGGCCATGACCGGCATCCGGTGACGCGCAAGCCAAGGTATCAGGTCGTATTCAGGGCCACGCCGGGTAAGGTTGTAGAGGATCTGGTCGGTCTGACAGCCTGCGCCGCCGCTCGCGACGAGTTCCTCCATGTCGTCGGTGTCGAGATTGCTGACGCCCCAGCGCAGGATCTTGCCCGCCGCGACCAGCCGCTCCATGGCCTCGACCGTCTCGGCGAGCGGAACATTGCCGCGCCAGTGCAGGAGATACAGGTCGAGCCGGTCGGTGCCCAGCCGGTCGAGACTCGCCTCGCACGCCCGCGGGAGCCGGTCGCGCGAGGCATTCTGGGGATAGGCCTTGCTCACGAGGAACACCTCGTCGCGGACGCCCGCGATCGCCTCGCCGACGAGCCGCTCGGACTCGCCATCGGCATACATCTCGGCGGTATCGATCAGGTTCAGGCCGAGCGATAGCCCTTCGCGCAGCGCGGCGATCTCGTCCGATCGGCGGGCAGGGCCTTCCGCCATCATCCAGGTGCCCTGGCCGAGCGCGGGGACGGTCGTGCCGTCTGCGAAGCGGATCGTCTTCATGCGGCGGTCAACGCCCGACATGGCGTATCGGACCAAGGGCTGGCCGGAGACGTTGGTTCGCTGGAGACAGGAAGGCGCGGGGCGACATGCGGCTGTACGGCACACCGGGTTGGGGATCGGCGATCGTGGAGGCGATGCTCGCGCTGGTCGGCGCGCCCTACGACATCGTCGATGTCGAGGGCTTCGATCGTCCGGGTGCGGCCCACGACAGGCTCGCCGCCGTCAATCCGTTGCGACAGGTTCCCACCCTGGTGCTGGACGACGGCGAGGTGCTGACCGAGACCGCCGCGATCGCGCTGTGGCTGGCGGATCGGCATGCGGAGCTGGCGCCGGCACCCGGAACGGTCGAGCATCGCCGCTTCCTGCGCCTGCTGATCTGGATCGTCGCGAACGTCTATCCGACCTTCACCTATGGCGATTACCCGGAGCGCTGGACGCCCTCTGCACAGGACGAACTTGTCGCCGCCACCAGTGCCTATCGCGAGCGCCTCTACCGATGGCTCGAGGATCAGGTAGTCGGACCCTATCTGCTGGGCGAGCAACCGTGTGCCCTGGATTGCTACGCGGCGGTGATGATCGACTGGCGTCCGCGCCGCGAATGGTTCGCCAAGAACACACCACGGCTGTTCGCCGCCGCCCGGCTGACGCGGCGGGATCCGAGGTTGGCGACCGTGATGAAGCGCAACAGGCTGGCCATTGACTGACACTAGTTGTTGGTCGCCCGACTATACGAACAGGTTTCCTTCAAGCGCCTATAAAGCCCGGCCAAATCGCGATTGCGAATTGTGCCAATGCATTGTAGCAATGGTGCGTGCAGGCGGTACCTGCGCGCTAGTGGAATCAAGTACTTAGCGAGCAGCTTTGCTGGGATGGGAATCCTGCCGCCCCAGCCAGTCACTGATTGCCCCAGCTAAGGGGACCTAAAACTGCGGTTTTCGGTAACTTAGCGGGGCTTCGACCATCGCAGTTGCGTCAACTGACGCCAGTCGATGGAGCCAGTCCCTGATGCCAGCGATCGAGAACGTGGTCGTGTCCGTCAACGTGGTGTAATTTGAGGTGTGGCACCGGGCCGCATCGGTTAGGCGGCCTTGGGTGTAATTTGTAGCGGCGTCACCTCCTCGATCTGTGGTGTGGCGAGAGCGACCATGCCC
>JAESGB010000212.1_pt1 | contig 16047 bp, 13 predicted proteins | sample 9266211 | NCBI WGS metagenome assembly JAESGB01 (sample SAMN14514844, study PRJNA621659) | algae metagenome | isolation source: Goleter apudmare HA4340-LM2 and co-occurring heterotrophs from cave wall... | place: USA: Maniniholo cave, Kauai, Hawaii | collected 2009-07-28 | reverse complement strand
CAAACTCTGTTAATTCTCATGCCCATTTTCTCTACTCACTAGTGATTTTTTGACATCCATCCTCTCCTACATAACTACTCTTTTTTGTCAATTTTCTTATTAAGAAAGATGTTTATAATGGATAGGTGTTAAACCAGGATTGGAAGCTGCTTTTGAAGAAGCTACAAAAGGGGTGATTCTAGCGGCTAGCACCTTTCCCGGTTATGTAGGCAGTGATGTACTCTATCCAGCTACCAAACGAGGCGAGTGGCAGCTAATTCTCCGGTTTGATAGCGCTAGACATTTACAAGAATGGGAAGATTCTTCTATTTGTCAAGGTTGGATTGCCCGCGCCGAGGCTCTAACTGTAGATGAAGCCAAAGTTGTGCATGTCAACAGCCTAGAAGCTTGGTTTGCCCTCCCAGAAATCCCCAATGCCGCACCACCACCCAAATGGAAAACTGCGATCGTCAGTGCAGTTGGTATTTATCCAGTGATCTCTATCATGCCGAACCTACTCAGACCAATTACCAGTGGGCTACCTTTTTGGCTGGCTAATCTGGTCAGCATTAGCATCATGATGCCATTGATGACTTGGGTAATTATGCCTCAAGTAACACGCCTGTTTAAGGGTTGGCTTTATCCAAGTAGTTAATAGGGAACAAGCAATAGGCAATCAGGAAATTTTTACCCAGAACAAATGACAAATGTCAAATGACGACTAGTTAGCTTTATTGACACCAATCTAATTAAACCAATATTCACGCGAATGATTACTGTTTATGACTTCTACAATCACTACAGATTTATTCTCACCCGTCCAGCTTGGCTCCTACACGCTGCCTAACCGCATTGTCATGGCTCCCATGACGCGCAATCGGTCTGGTGAGGGCAATGTACCAACGCCGCTCAATGCTACCTACTATGCCCAACGTGCCACGGCGGGATTGATTGTGACTGAAGGTACACAAATATCACCGCAAGGTATGGGTTATCCAGCCACACCAGGTATTCATTCCCTAGAACAGATTGCAGGCTGGCGACAGGTAACAGATGCAGTGCATAGTGCAGGTGGCAAAATCTTTTTGCAACTATGGCACGTGGGGCGCATTTCTCACCCCTCTTTGCAACCAGATGGTGCATTACCTGTAGCTCCCTCCGCGATCGCTCCTGCTGGTAATGCAATGACCTATACTGGCTATCAACCGTTTGTCACCCCACGGGCATTGGAACTAGATGAAATTTCCGGTATAGTTGACCAGTTCCGTCAAGGTGCGAAAAATGCATTAGCTGCTGGCTTTGATGGTGTGGAAATTCACGGAGCCTTTGGGTATCTAATTGATCAGTTTTTACAAGATGGCACGAATCAACGTAGCGATCGCTATGGTGGTTCAGTTGAAAATCGGGCGCGATTTCTGTTGGAAGTAACGGACGCGGTATGTAGTGTTTGGGGGGCAGAGCGTGTGGGCGTGAAGCTATCACCGAGTAACACATTTAACGATATCCGTGATTCTGATCCCCAGACCACATTCGGCTATGCGATCGCTGCTCTTAAATCTTTTGGATTAGGATATCTGCACCTGATGGAACCAACACCAGCCGATATTCGCCACGGTGGTAAACCAATTCCTGTGGTTGAGTTCCGCCCCCTATATCCAGGCGAGCTGATTGCTAATGGCGGTTACGACAAAGAAAAGGGCAATGCAGCGATCGCAAATGGTGATGCAGACTTGATTTCTTTTGGGGCATTATTTCTTGCCAACCCCGATTTACCAAAACGTCTGCGATTAGATGCACCCCTGAATGAGGGCGATCGCAATACCTACTACGGTGGCGACGAAATAGGTTACACAGATTATCCTTTCTTACCATGAGTTTCACGGCGGGTAGGGGCGGGGTTTCCCCGCCCTTGTGTGGGTTTTCCCTTGTGTGGGTTTCCCCGCCCTTCACAAAAATCAATAATGACAGAAATATTATTGGTATCGGTATAAATTGATTAACCTGGATATCTCAGAATGAACGGACGGACGCTCTATCTCTTAGCAGCATTGGTAGGCGGGGCAGTTCTGCCAGTACAAGTTGCTTTAAACACCCTGTTACGTCGCTATGTGGGTGAACCCATGCAGGTGACATTTATTTCCTATCTTGCAGGAACTTTGGCATCGCTGGCAATTTGCTTGTTTGCCCAATATCCACTTCCGGCTATGACTACTCTCAGCCAAACCTCTTGGTGGATGTGGGTTGGCGGATGTTTAGGAACGTTGTATGTCTGGTCAACGATTTTCGCAACACCTAAGATTGGAGCCGCGCTGGCGCTTTCACTGACGATCGCAGGTCAAATGATCGCAGCCCTGTTGTTAGATCATTATGGAGCGCTGGGATTGACTAAATATACCGCCAGTCCCACCCGCATCGCAGGTGTTGTCTTAGTAGTTCTGGGTGTTTCCTTAGTCGCCTATGTCAAGCGCTAATTTGCCTCTGTTTACTCTGCACCCCGAAGGGCAATAAATTACTTTTAAACCGCAGAGAACGCAGAGAGAGCAGAGAATAAAAGAGATTTTTGAGTCACCTTGAAAGTTATAAATACACAAACGAAAATCATGGATTTCAACAACAAAGTTGCAATTGTTACTGGAGCAAGTTCGGGAATTGGTCGCGCTGCGGCGATCGTGAAATGTGGCTGGATAGGCTTTTGCATAATTTGCTGTTACCTGTGGTGGGAATGTGATTAAGCAGGTAAAATTCACAAAAGTAAGTTAAAATTTGCGTCTATAATTTGGAACACTTTTTAAGTTCGATCGCATCACATATCATTGTGAGTTTCCCTGGGAACTTTTGTATGCCCATATGTTTTTATAGGGAAAAAACTTGAGGGATTTGTGAGGAAATAGAAGATTTAATGGCTTAGGGTCTTTCCCATTTAGCGATCAGCATTTACCAATAATAAATAAATTTCTAATGTTGATGCACCCGCTCCAACAACCACAAAGAAGCCACAGCCCCCACAAAATGAGCTGCAATCCCGTTGATGTTCGCCACCATCACAAACACATCCAGCGCCCGAATAATCCTATTAGGGTCAGTGATGGCTACACCAGGGGGCTGAGATACAGCCTTTGCTACCAGCACACTTGCAGTAGCACCCGCACCCAATATCGTTAATAGAATCCCTACCAAACTGACAACTATTCCCAAGCGGATAATTCCCAATGTATCCGCCTTACTAGGATGTATTTCCACCTTAGGATTTAATAAACGTTTACCTAGGCGTGTGTAACGAAAATCCCAATAAACGCTGAATAACAGCACTAAAATTCCCCATCCAGCCCAGAATATACCAACTCCTAGAGCCGGATGTGATTGTTCCGCAAAATTACGACCAGTACCAGCAACCAATAAAACTAAGCCAGAAACCAACGCTAGAGCCAATTGCACCCACAAGCTAATCCAGCCAGTCAGGTAAAGTGTCTTCGCAATTCTTTTTACCATAGGTGCTAGCGATCGCCTTGCTAATTTGGATTCCATATTCATTTTTATCTCGAAGCCATACCCCCAGCCATCAACAATATTCCCATCCCATCACCTGCTACCCCCACCTACAGACAGAATTACCTAACCATCTTGAGGCATACAAAACTCCACCCACAATAAGGCTAGAGTTATTTGGCTTTCCTCGTTTTGAATTTTGAATTTGTATTAAGTAAGTCGGTGGGAAAAAACAAAACTAAGTTAAGAAAGGTAAACAAAGCTATAATCTTCTTCTTTCCTACCTTGTCATAACGATAATTTTTAACACTGAGTTACTTACCCACTCGTATTCATGTACTAATTTTGGCTATTTTTTTCCACATATACTGACTTATATACTTGGGATAAATTAGAAAAGCCTTGATAAATATTTGCAGAGAAAATAAAAATTGTCTCTTTTCTCTCCAAAGTATTCTTGCTAACCGCATAGCATTGTGGCTTCTAGCTTCACGCTCAAAATGCTTGTAAGGCTTGCTTAATTCATGAGCAAAAAATATATCTAATAAATTAAACGTCTCTTTTACCCATAGTTGATTATCTCTCGTTATATTATTACCATGAGAATATTTCCTGACTAAATAATGAGGAACATGAACAACATCGCCCAAACACAACAATCGCAAAAATAGTTCCTTATCCTCACCAATTTTTAGATTTTCATTGAAATAACCAACTTTATTTAAAGCTGCTATCTTTAAGACAACAATTGATGTTGTTAGTATGAAGTTTTCAGCAAGTAAGTGATAAGTTAAGTTGGGGTAAGGTAGCCAAGGCTTACAACTAAACTTTTCTATTTTACCATCTTGCATCTGGTGAATACACCCACAAAACGCCATCACAATATTAGAATTACTCTCAATATATTGCATTTGGGTTGCTAAGTAATTTGGCAACCATTCATCATCAGAATCTAAAAAAGCTACAAAACTACCTCTAGCAATATTAATTCCTTCATTTCTTGCTCCAGCAGCACCGCGATTTTTAAGTAGAGTAACAAATTGGATACTGGGGTGTTTAGTTGGCAAAACATCTAAAGTTACATCAGTTGAAGCATCATCAACTACAATCAACTCATAATCAGTATATGTCTGATTGAGAACACTATTGATAGCTCTTTCCAACAAGTGACTACGATTATATGTAGGGATGATGACTGAGACTTTTGGGTTATTTATTTCCATAATATTACTTTTTAAAATTTAAAAAAACTTTCTCTACACCATCAACCATATTATCTACCTGAAAATTAGACAATACATGATTTCGGCATTTCATACTTAGTTGAGAATCCCTATCTTTCCATTTCAGCACAAGGTTTAAAGTATCTGCTAAATCTTGAGCATTTCCCGGCTCAAAAAGCATATCTCTAAACTCACCTGTCAATATTTCCGGAATTCCACCAGTCCAGCTAGCAACTACAGGAGTTCCACAAGATAATGATTCAATAATTGTTCTACCAAAAGGCTCAGAATTTAAACTAGCTAAAACAGTAACATCACTAATTTGGTATAGATGAATGGGATTATTTACATGTCCCATAAACTTGACATACTTTTCAATACCTAAATCAACCGTTAGTTTTTCTAGAGACTTTTGATATTCCTCATTTTGACATAATGGTTTACCTGCAATTAATAAGTTATAATTTTGATGATTTTGCAGAAATAAATCAAAGCCTTTGAGGAGTGTTTCGATACCTTTATCTTTATCTAATCTACCGATATATGAAATAATGTGTACATCATCGTTGATGTTCCAGTCTGTTTTGGTTATTTGTATATCATCTGACGGCTGAAATTGAGTTGTGTTAATTCCGTTATACACAACATCAATTTTATCTCCACTAAATCCTCTATTTATCCAATCCAATTTAGTTTGGTTCGAGACGGCAATCAAGCGTTTTGCACCATGCATTCCCAGACTCCACTGTAAACCAAGTGTCTTAGTAGTAGGTGGCGGTAGCCGCAAATGGCAAACAAAAGGAATATTTTTTGATAGCGCTAAAGAATAAGCAAAAAAACTATCATGGTATTGATTACTATAAATTAGACTATTTGTAGTGGCTTTTATTTTTATCTTGTCTCTAAAAAAACCTTGAATAGAATTAATTATTTTTTTGCGTTCAATTCTATAACCATTAACCTTTATTACTTCAGTACATATATCATAATATTTTTTACTTAAATCCCCTTGTTTTACATACAGTAAAGTAATATCATGTCCACGTTTATGGAGCCCATGACAAACATCAAACAGGCTTAATTCTTGTCCGCCACGTTGAGAGGAAAGTTCATTTTCTAAAACAATAATATGCATATTTTAATAAAGAAAAACTTCTCAAACTCTTTTATTAAACTCAAATATTTTCTAATCAATATCTGATTTTATCAACTTTTGAAGTTTTATTTTCCACAGATAGAATGGACTTACAAACGTAGCAATTAGTCTTGCCATCTCACAAGCAGCTAAAATATCATTTTCTAGTACTTTTTGATGCTTCAGATAATGTAATATAATTTTGCGGATATCACTGAAAATATACACAAAGAAAGCTAATGGTCTTTGCCAACTTTTTAGTAGTAGCATCCTTAGATGATAACGAGTTAAACCAACCCCATGCATTAGAGAAATTAAGTAATCTCTTTCTAGTCGCCAAGCTGGAATAATATGGTCTACTACCATCTCTGGATTATACCAAATTTCCCAACCAGCTCGATAAATGTACAGTAAGGATTCAGCATCTTCACCACCTAACATAGATGAACCAACTCTACCGACCAAAAAAAGACGAGTGGGAACATTATTTTTCCAAGCATTTCTACGTACCACTAAGCCAGCAGAAGGAGGAAAGCCTTGTTTATTAGGTTCATATATGTGAGTTTGATCACCTCTTTCCGTAATAGCGAGATAAAATAATATTGGCTTTAGTACTTCCGGTGGTTCTACTTCAAAAACTCCGTGAATTTGGCTAGCGCAAGCTCCTACTTGTGGATGTTCCGCAAAAAAATTATGCGCCTCAATTACCCAATTATGTGCAGGTAAATTATCGTCATCTAAAAAACCAACTATCTCACCCCTAGCTTCGAGTATAGCTCTTGATCTTGCAAATGCTGCCCCTTGTGCAGCTTCAAAAATATATTTCAATGGAAACGGATAACACCAGTTTTTTTGATAATCATGAACTATATTAACTGTTGTGTCCTTACTATTATTATCAACAACAATAATTTCCCAATTGAGATTCTCTACTCCTTTCTGCTGAAGTAAGCACTCAATAACTAACGGCAAACGAGCTTCTCCATTATAGGTAGGAATTGCCACAGTAAAATCAATTAGATTCATTGTTTATTCAGAGTTAAATACCCGTTTTTCCATAAATAAAAAGGACTAATTAAGCTACTTAGCATTAACTGCATCTCACATGCAGCAACTAAATCAGTCTTAACTTCATTACGATATTTCAGCAGATGTAAAATAATTTTACGTAGGTCGTTGATCATATAAGCAATGATTGCAAACGGTATAAGCCAAGGTTTAAGATCACAGGTTCTAGTGACATAGCGGCTGAGTCCAATACCACGAAAAAATGGAATTAAGTAATCTTTTTGTAAGCGCCAACTAGGTATTTTGTGCTCTACTTGCATGGCGGGGTTGTACCAGATTTCCCAGCCTGTTTTTTGGATATACGATAAAACTTCTAAATCTTCACTGGTGAGCATATTTCCTGTTACTCTACCCGTGAGAATGCATCGGCTAGGAACACTTTTTAACCAGGCTTGTTTACGGACAACTAGTCCAGCTGATGGTGGTAGTAATTTCTTACGAGGTTCATACAGTAATGCCTGTGATCCTCGTTCTGTAATTGCCAAAAATGGAGCAATTCGAGCAAAGTTATCTGGTGGTTTTACCTCAAAATCAGGATGAATTTGGCTACCATACGCACCAGCATGAGGATAATCTTGTGCGAAATTGTAGGCAGATATAACCCAATCTGATGCTGGTAAATTATCATCATCAAGGAAACCAATCAATTCTGCATGGCTTTCTGAAATTGCTCTTTTTCTAGCGAAAGCTGCACCTTGCTGTGGCTCAAAATAACAATGTAAGCTATGATTACCTAACCAATGTGCTTGATATTCCTGAACAACCTTAGCTGTGTGATCTGTGCTGTTATTATTAATTACAAGCACCTCCCAACGCAGGTTAGCAACATCAACTTGGGCTTGTAATCGCTCCAATACTTCTGGTAGACGGTGTTCACCATTATATGTACAGATGGCAACAGTAAAATCAACTGAGCTTTTCATGTCCTGAACTGTTTTCATACAAGCAACAGTAGAGAAGAGGTACTTTATCTTCGTTGTTAGAGTACCCAAATCATTGCCAGAAGTAACACCATAAAGTGTTACTTGCCAAATTTACGGTAAATTGGGTATCTATCACTCGTAGTAAGTACTTTAGTCCCGATCTTTTAAGCACTAAAGTCCTTACTACAAACTTCAGCGCACAAGAAGAAGCTTTATTTGTAAAGGCTTTAACTAGATAAAGTTTTTGTAATTGATAATGATAGTTTTTTAAGGAAAGTGGGTATCCTGAGCTTGTAAGAGGTCAGGACAGACGCTCACAATTCTGTGTTTATGGCATAAGCACAGGTGTTTGCCCTAGCCATTTTGATTTTAATAACATCCTTTATGATCAAGCGTAAACGTACTAAAGCATTTACCCACGCTTTTCAGAAAACTTTCAAGGCTCTTAAAAGATTTATCATCCGCAATATTCAATGGTTATTGCGTAGCATACCTAGAAATTCCCGGCGACATAGAGAAAGTGGGTTTGTGCTACCAACAACTGTGATGCTTTTGTTGATAGTGACTTTGGTAGTTACGGCTTTAATTTTCCGCACTTTTAGTCGTACCACTCAAACAATTAGTGAACGTCAACAGCAAGTAATTTACAATTCAGCCACACCAGCAGTTGATCGTGCGAAAGCCAAACTAGAGTACCTTTTTCGGCAAGATTCTCGTTTACCTGCGGGGATACCTTCAGATAGCACTATCCAAAATATCCTCCAACAACCTGCTACTGGCGATGACCTCTACACATTGCCTGGTGAAACACGTCTAACTGATTTCAAAGATGCTAACAATAACCCTGGCATTGGTTGGTATTTTAAAGACCCTAACAAAGATGATAGAGTTATTGCCTACTCAATTATTTTTAAAAAGCAAGCGGCAAATGCTAGTGGAGGTATTGCTGCTGATATCAAAAATAATCTTAGTGTCAAGGCCCCTTACTTAGTTGTTCGCAATGGTCCAGTTAATGTTAACAACTCCTCAGGAGGTTCATGCGGCACGGAAATTCAATTAGTTTCCAATGAAAGAGATTGGGAAAGTATTACTTCAGCGACATTAGCTAAAACTTTTCAAGTTACTGCCTTTGCTGTTGAAAATGCCAACAAACCAAATAGAAGTGTAACCACATTAGAATTACAACAAGATAGGCAAGCGGATAAAGGTAATAAATGGGGGGCTTATTTCCGCTATGATTTAGAACTCTTTCAGGGTCCTACTTTCAATTGGAATGGAGCGATGCATAGTGATGGCAATATGTTTTTCGGTTCCTTTGGAAGTTTTAAAGCTCACCTGATTAGTTCCCCTAGCTCTTGTGTAAATACTTCAGCAAATGATTCTAGAGTCACAGTCAGTAGATATACCAATCCTTCGACAGGTGATATCACGTTTGAAGGTCAATTAGTTGCTGGTAGGTTGACCTTAGAAAATTATGAGACAACAGACATCTCAAAATTTGACTTGTATAACGGCAGTTCTGCTCCATCAGCTTCTCCAGCCCTCAAACAATCTACTGATTCTGTTATTCCACCTGATTCTCCTCATACTACTGTAAAGCCATCTAACCTTGCTCTTGATCCAGTAGCATTATTCATAAACGATGAATTTCGCGCTAGAGGTGCAGATCCAAAAAATGTAACTTATAGAGATTCTCAATGGCAGCCTAGCAATTTTGTTCAACAGAAAAGACTTTTTAATGAAGAAACAATACCACCTTACTTAGATGATACCTATCGGGCTGATGACCGATATGGGCCAAACCCCACTTATGATGGTAAGCCACTCGCCAACAGCCAAATCAAAATACCAAGCGGTAAAAAAGTTGGGGATACTATACCCACTACCGACACCAACTATAGTGCTTTAACCAGAAATACACCCCCATCGACAAACAATCCAGAAGCGCTTGGTTTGGATGGTTATTGGGAACGGCGAGCAGTTAAAGGGGGCTTGCGAGTTATTGTGGGACAAAGGTTGGAATTAGGTAATCTGTTAGCAGTTCCTTCAGCAGCAGGACTTCCTTCTGGTAGAGAACATGAGTTTTTGCAGCGCCGTAACCAAAGAGATAATCTAGCGGCTGTTCAAGCTACAGCTGTTTATCACTATAAGAGTGGTAGTGGAAGTACTCCTGTTGCTTGTATGGCAACTACAGTTCATCCAGGAACACCAGAAACGTTGAGGCGTAGTGCCACATTTGATATGATGCGCTTTCAAGGTGCATCAGCATCTGTTGATAGACTAATTACAGACTTTTTCACAGGTAGAGGTACTAATGGTTGGGAGTTTAGTGTACCTGCTGAGTCTACTGCTCTAGCCAGCGCCAGGACGAATTTGGCGAATTTTGCAGGTGATTCACTCGGAGCTTTTCCACCCACACAAGAGAATGCGGGAGGAGTAGTACACCCCAATCCTGCAATTACCAGATATGGTGATTTTTCCAATCTGCGCCGGGCACTTTCAGGTACTAGTGTTGCTGATCAAGCATATAAAGATACGGCGAATTGTATGTTGGGGATGTTAGCTTACAACATCAGCTATCTCGACGACTATGTTTACGCCAATAATTGGGATACAGATACAACAAATGCAACTGTTCAATTACTCGATAATTTAAACGCTGCTTTATCAGATCCTACTTTCAGCTCTGTTGCCGCTAATAGTCCGGAACAAACGATCGCTCTTTTGGAAAACCCTTCTACTCCTATTCCTGCGAGTAATGATAGAGCTAAATTAGTTCAACTAGCACGATTAATTGCCACGAAGGAGCAAGTAAAACTTGATCGTGGTAATGCCTTAGAAAGCAATGGAACAACTCCTTACAGTTGTAATAATGCCACGTTTAACGCAGCCGCTACAAACTTGAATAAGTTGTGTCCAACTAGGGCTGGTGGTACTTACGCCTCGACTGATGTTAAATACGGAGCGCTCTATTACATTTTCCCAACCAACACCAATACTGGATACACAACCATTACTAATGCAGACATAACTAGTATCAAGACTAGTCCACTACTGACAACTTGGAATATTCCCAGAGTTACCAGAACTTTCACTGCCCCTATCCCCGCGAGCCTACCTAATTACAACACAACCGACTCAAACAACTTAATTAAATACACTGACGCCGCAGGCGTTACGACATACTATCAAGTCGCGTTTAAAGATGCTGCGTTGTTTAACGGACGCGAAATGATGAGCGTGCGAGTGTTAGATGTTGACCTCAATCTGCTACGAGCAACAAATGCTCCTGGTGGTGATACATGGTTGCCAATTAACGATAACACTGCTAGTGATCCTAACGCGCCACCTCCCAACGGTCTTGTTTATGCATTCCGAGAAGATGCAGTACGAGAAGATGCGATCGCTAGACCAAAAGGAAGTGCAATGAATGCTATTAGTGCTACTCCCACTGACCCTACAATTCCAACTTCTGGTAATGGTATCACTACAAAACCTGTAGACTATTATCCTGACCCAGACCGTCGTCCTTACGGATTCCGTTTAAAAAATGGTGCAAGGTTAGATCGCGGTACAAACCCTGCGGGGACGTCATTTGTTTCTGATAATCCTGTCTATATTCAGGGTGACTTTAACCTGCATAGCACTGATGGTACTAACTCTCCCAGCACATTACTTGAGGAATTCAAAAACGCAGATACCACCAGCGCCACCCCTGACGCTCAAGGTAAGCTGAAGGATGATTGGAGTAACTTCTACACACGAAATAGAAAAGATGACAGGTTTGCAAAACCAGCAACAGATACTTGGCGTCCCACAGAGGTGCTTGGTGATGCAGTCACTATTCTGTCCAATAACTTCTGCGATGGCAGCATACAAGATGGCATTGACACTCTGATATCTACGCTTAGTGGTGCAAACTCTCAATATAACAATCCTTCCTCTTTTTCTGGCTTAGCTACCCAGTATGGCTGCAATACAAGTGTTAACTTCACTTCTTATTACAATCAAAATCGACCTTGGGTAAGATTTATCCATCCGCCACTTAATCAACCTAGTACTAGTACTTGGAATCGGGAAAATCCATACGATCCTGGATCACCAATTGAAATTTCTCCAAATGGTAAGCCAATTTACTGTACTACTGCTTTGCCTTGTTTATCTGCTAACAGAAGAGAATATGAACTTTTAACTGTGCCCAGTAACGCTAACTATCCCGACACTTATCTCAGATTTTCTAATCAGGGTTGTCCTGGAAATAGAAAATGTATGGGCGTTGCTAATGCAACTCGTGTGAATGCAATTATTGTCCAAAACATTATCCCTTCTCAAGCAGGGCAGTCCTATGGAGGCTTTCATGCCTTTCCTCGATTGATTGAAAACTGGAACAATAATGTTCCACTTGATATTGCTGGAGCCTTTATACAGCTAAGATTCAGTACTCAATCTACTGGTAGTTTTGACCAAGATGCCTGGGAACCTGGTCAAGCTGCTATTTCATCTGGTACGAACCATGAGTTTACATGGTATTTTCTCCCTCCTGCTCGGCGCTGGGGTTATGATGTAGCGCTGCAATTGCAAACAGCAGGGCCTGTGGCTCGACGTTTTACGGTTCCTGGAACTACCCGGACTGAGGTGTATCGTGAGCTACCTATTGATGACCCATACGTCGAAAAATTGCGCTGTGCCAAGGATTCAGCTGGAAACCGTATTGATTCTGCTGCCATCTGTTCTTAGAACTGAAAGATAAAGGAGGATAAAATGCTCTATCAATCAAGGCGACTAAAAATTTATTTGGAGTTACAAAAACTAGTTTTCACAGCTAGAGCAGAACAGGGATTCACCATCATTGAATCTTTGATGGCAATAGTAGTAATTACATTGCTGCTGGTAGCAATTACTCCTCCAATTTTTTTGGCAGTAGGTACGCGCGTTCAAAATCAGAGAGCAGAACAGGCAATGCAATTGGCTCAACGTCAAGTTGATGAAGTGCGGGTATTGATTGAAAAGGGAACTTACACCAATAGTGATTTACCGCCTTTGCCTGCGACTGGGGCAACGGATGCAGCTAATACTGTAGCGGCACCAACTGCATCATTTACCTGTTCTACACCTCTCACTGCTTCTGATGCTTGCTCTATTGATGTCAATGGTGATAGCAGAGTGGATTTTTATGTCCAAAAGTTCCGTACTAAAGAAGTGAGTGCTGGAAACCCCTCTAGAGTAGTTGCTTTTTATATGGGGGTGAGAGTTTATTCAGCAATAGCTAATGGAGAGTCTGGGTTACAAACTACCCAAGCTTCTCTGCAATTTACCACAGAGCAAGGACGACAAAGGAAATATCCTTTAGCAGTAATCTACACTCCCGTAGTTCGTGGTGATCTGAAAGATTCTCTGATTAAATATAAGGAGTTTTTGGCACCACCTACATCTCCTTAAACTTCTGTTTGGTCTCAGTACACGTCACATGAGTTAAGTACCCAGATCCCCGATTTCTTTAAGAAGTCGAGGATCTAAATCCGATATCTTTTTAAGAACTATTTAGGATTTTTATATGGCTGTAAAAAATCTGAAATTACTAATAAATTTGTTGCTAGTTTACTCTAACAAGAATAAACTAGCAGGATTTACTCTAATAGAACTTTTAGTAGCACTGCTAATTGCTGGTTTGATTATTTCGGCTTTATTATCCCTAGTGATTGACCTTCTACAAGTTGATAGTAGAGAAACGGCTCGAACAGAAACTCAAAGAGAAATGCAAATGGCGTTGAATTATATAACGTCGGAATTGCGAGAAGCTGTTTATGTCTACGATGGCAATTGTATACAAAGTACAGTCCAAGGAACCGCTCCTACTGCTAGCACTCCTGCCAGCCCTAACTATTGTCCTGGGTTACAAAACTATTTGCCAACTTTTACTGGTCAAACACCTGTTCTAGCTTTTTGGAAACCGCAAACAATTCCTGATGACAAACTGCCTGCTACTTGCACAGGGACAACATCACAAGAGTGTAATGATCTCAAAATCAAACGTCGAACTTACACATTGGTAGTTTATTTACAATCAACCGATAGCTCTGATAACAAATGGCAAGGAAAATCTAGGATTACTAGATATGCTCTGACTAGATATAATAACCTTCCTACTGAGCTTACTAAATCTACAGGATATGTAGATCCATCCCTAGAGGATAGTGCTAGTTTCCAAACCTGGCCTAGGAAGACTAGTAATAATACTGATTTGCAAAATGGTGTCAAACCATTAGCAAGTAATGCACCCGATGTTTTAGTAGATTTTGTAGATGCTCCCAATGCAACAGGAGTAACAGTTCCAGCATGTGAGATCAGTAAAAACTATATACCTAGCCCCAAAACTACAGTTGACACCACAACTACAACCGCTAGCTCTAATAGTTTTTTTGCATGTGTCAGAACTGCTGTGCCAACTACAGCATCAATAACTACTCCAACTGGTATCAACCAAGACGTAACTCTTTATCTGAGGGGCAATGCTAATGGTAGACCAGGTGTAAATAGTGATAGTTTCCGTCCGGTTTTACAGACTCAAGTGCTTGTCCGTGGTGTGATCAATAAAATTCCTGAATAATAGCTCGTTGGGATATAACAATGAAGAAGCGATCGCGTTTACAGCAGTCAGAAGCCGGTTTTACTCTACTTGAAATGCTTGTTGTAGTGATTATGATTGGCGTATTGTCAGCAATAGCTGTACCTGGCTGGTTGGCATTCCTAAATCAACAACGGTTGAGTAGTGCACGGAACAAAGCATTAACATCATTACGTAATGCTCAAGTCAATGCCCAAAGAGATAAATTGAGATGGCAAGCTTGCTTTAGGGACGATGGGAATCAAGTTTTGTTCTCGGTAGAGCGTGTACCTTCAGATAGTAATTGTCAAATGACAAACGGTGAATCTTTGATTGAAAACTCAAATTCTATTAAGATATTGAGTTCTACATTTGCTCAAGCTCCCAGTGGCTACTATCGAATTCGTTTCAATCATGATGGTTCTGTCGATGGAGAACTTGGCAAAATTACCTTTGCACCTCGAAATGGTAATGCTCCTAAATCCTGCGTCATCGTTGAAACTTTATTAGGTTCAATGCGTTCTGTTAAAGATGACAAATGTGATTAATAGAGTAACATAATAAAAAAATATTAATTTTCAGGTGCATTTACTTAAGTTTAACTATAAACAATTATTTCATCAGAACTCGAAAGGTGGCTTCACTCTACCAGAGTTGTTGGTGGTGATTGGTATCATTGGTATATTGAGTGCGATCGCCATACCTAACTGGTTGGCTTTTGTAGAAAATTATCGCCTTAATGCTGCTCAAGATGAGGTGTATCGGGCGATGCGCCAAACTCAAAGTCAGGCTAGAAAGGAAAAATTGCATTGGCAATTCAGCCTTCGTGAACAACCAAATGGTATTGTTCAGTGGGCAGTCCATCCAGCTACAGTCAATGCATCGAGTGCTAATTGGAATAATTTAGACCCTAGTTTACGCTTGGATGCTGAAACAACATTAAGATTGTCAAGTGGCATACGAAAAGTTCAGTTTGACTACAGAGGTCATCCTCAAGAACTGAGACGAGTAACACTATCTAGTCAACATAGTGGGAAAGTTAAGCGTTGTGTTTATATTTCTACACTTATAGGGGCTATGAGGAAGGCGAAAGAGCGTGAGCGACCTGATAGAGGAGATTATTGCTATTAAGATATTAGGACTTACGCACTGTACAAATTTATCATCTTGTGCATTAACGAAAATACATTGTTTCAGGCTGTACTCAATCATCTATTGATAAATAGCGATCGCCTAAAAAGTATGGAAAAATCAAGGTTTAATGCCTGAAATCCATACCCCATATTTAGTTTTTTCTGTCAATGCGTAAGTCCTAGATATATTTGATATGGTGTTTCTCGGTGGGATGCAAAACAATCGAGGGTGGGGAAGACTGCAAGCAAGAATGCAAAATATTATGGGGCACGGCAGTAGTAATACTATTGTACTGATTAGAAGATTTCGGATGCCGTGCCCCTACGGTTTGTCTTGACTCTACTGCATTGGGATATGAATGATCAGCGCCAGAAGTGTTGAATGTTAAGAAAAAACCGATAAAAATAGCCCAAAATATGATAGATTTTGGGCGAAGGACTAAAATATCTTAGTTTAACGTGATTATAAAATCATTTCCCAAGATTGTCAAAGACA
>JAESGB010000211.1_pt1 | contig 16140 bp, 14 predicted proteins | sample 9266211 | NCBI WGS metagenome assembly JAESGB01 (sample SAMN14514844, study PRJNA621659) | algae metagenome | isolation source: Goleter apudmare HA4340-LM2 and co-occurring heterotrophs from cave wall... | place: USA: Maniniholo cave, Kauai, Hawaii | collected 2009-07-28 | reverse complement strand
GAAGCATAATGTTGCCGCAGTTAATTGGAAGCATAAGCAAGCCATTCCGGCAATATTATCCTTCCACTGACAGTAAAGGTTACAGCCGTCGCGTGGCGGCTGGTGACAGCTTCGCTACTTTTACCCCGGATTCGTTCAATTGCCCAACTAGCGAGCAAATATGGCGACTAACTTGAGAAATAATTGCGTCAAAATCCAGTTGGGTCAGCGTATGACCCAACTGTTCGCGCTTTTTGGTAGACGTTCCGCGCTACCCAAGGACGGGAACGGCAATTAAATCCCTAACCAGGGACGAACATTGCCCCGTGCAGCGGGAATATTCGTACCCGATTCGGTACGTACTTTCCAATTGCGGTTGTTGCCAAATTCCATTAATTCAACTTTTTCGCCACAGTATTCGCCGTAGGAACAACAACTGGGTTTCCAGGCTTGTTTTGCGGCATCTTTAATATGTTTGATTTGGTCGGGGGAGAAATTGCGGACGATCAAGCGTAATTCTTCCGTGTCCGCGATCGCTAATATTAATTGACCTAGTACGAGCATATTGTTCCAATTGGCAAAAATTTGTTGGCTAATCGTTCGAGTTTCTTCATTGGTAACGGTTTCAGGGTTTTGTGTGTTGTTTGCAATCGCGTTTTCAGGTTGATTTGTGACGACTTGCGACTGATTTTGTGGCGACACCATGTCACCTTCATGACGACCTGAATCGGCTACAGGTGAAGGCTTTGAGTCAAAATGACAAGTTGTAGCAACTTCAATTTCTTCCTTATTATCGAAGCAAGTAGTATTGGTTGTCGATCGATGTCCTTCAGAGCTATTAAAAAGGTCGTCACTTTGCTGAGAATCATAACTATCAATACTTTCAATCGTCACTTCTGTCGTCACTGAGGTTGTCACCAAGTCGTCACAACCCGGTGGTGAGCCGGTCGCTCCAGGGGAAGAACTCCCTTGTGGAGCGGCTTCTTGCCTTTGTGGGAGGAAGTTACCCACAGTAGACTGGGTTGGCTGATTACTTTCCCCAGAAATAAGGAGGGGGAAATTGTGACCAGGCGCTCGTATCCCGACGCAGGTAATAAACCGTCCCTTATTGGTTCTGCGTTTGCTAGCATCAATTCCCAATTGGGTTTTGAGCAAATTAATTAAATTGCTGGAGAAACGCTGGGTTGTCATTGTCCCCTGCCCGTTGGCACTTGCCCATTGGGCATAGTTGGCGTAGAGGCAGTAACTTGCATCCCCCGTGGCATCGCCGATTTTGGTTTCGATATTGGGGTCATAGTACAGATGTTGGTCAGCCCAATTGGCAAGGGGGTTAGTTTCCAGCAAAACTTCGGTGCTAAATGCTCCCAAGGAGGGAACCCGATTAGTTGTATTGCGGACGTAATCGGCGACTTCGCTTGCCTCCATCGACAGCACCCAGAACAATAAACCCGGCAAGTAGGGTTTAAATTCGTCCATGAGGTCCCGTCGTTGGTGGGGGGGAATAACCCGATCGAAACTCATCGATAGACGACGACGGGATAATCCATTGGTGTAGTCGCTGCTTTGCATGGCTTCGTTGGCAGCAACCCACACCAGCCCCAAGAATCTGTAGTTGCCAGTTTGTTGTACGCACTTTTTCTCGATCGGGATTTCGTCGTTACCCGTAAGTGCCTTTAATCGGCTCACATCCCCGGCGTAACGTTCCGAATCGGTGATAAAAATGGCTTTCTTGCCGTAGAATTTAGCCGACTCGAACCGATTTTGTTCCACTTCTTTGAGGGTGGTGACGGCGTAGTTGTCTTTACCTAGCAACATTTGCACCAACCGCAAAATCGTACCTTTGCCTGTACCCCCGGCTCCGATTAGTTCCGCGTAACGCTGCAATTCGCCACCACGTTCGGTAATCGTGGCATTCATCGCCGCCCGAATAACCTCCAACCATTCGCTATTGTTGCCGCAGGTTTCCAGTAACCATTGCTTGATGGGTTCGCAACCAACTGAGCGATCGCTCCATTTAAAGGGTAGACGGGAGAGAAAGCGATAACCGGGGTGGTGTTCCCTGGTTTTCAGGGTGCGGATGTTGACGATACAATCTTCTAAGCATACCCATCCCGGTATTACATCCCAGTAATCGACGCGCAATCTCGCTTTGAGGATGGTGAGTACGCCGTTGACAAAGTAGGCTGTTACTTCGTGATTTTCAAGTTGTAACTCCCTAACAACGATATCAAAGGCAAGTTCGTGGCTAATCTCGCTCCACACCCCCGTTTCTTTTTCTAATTCCACCCCATGCTCGGAAATGATATCTCCGCTATTGATAATAATTTTGGGGGAAGTATCCCTATTGCTTGTTTTTGGGGAATTTTTTCTCTTGTTAATTTTTGGGGAATTATCTCCGTTATTAGCATTCTGGGAATTTTTTCTATTGCCAGTTTTCTCCGAATTTTCAGGGGAATAATCTTCCGGAAGGCGGACGCGCTCTACCTCATAAAAATACCAAGCTTTGGCAGGGACGTTCCAAGCCAACCGTTTTCCATATTTTTCGGCTATGTGGCGGGCAAATCCGGTCTGGGTAAGTTGCTTGTTTTTACCATCGTGTTTCTGGAATTGTTTCTCCCAGTCCCTTAGGTCGATAATTTTGCCCATTATCTCCCGCTTAAATTTGTCGATCCCGTTGTTTTCGATGTAATCGTCCATGCCTTTCCCCTGGTCTTCGCTCCATAGTCCCGTGGCAATATACACGGGTACTTTAAACTTAACCAATTGAGAGGCTAATTTCCTCTGGGCTTGGATAACTCCTTCCTTGATTGCTGCGTCCGCGTCGAAAATGATGATGAATCCAAAGCCAGCGCGGGCTAATTTTTCCAGGGTTTCCACCAGGTAACGTTTGCCCTGGGGGTCATCTTTGGCGGCAGTCAAGCCCATTTCCACCCCGGCTAGGGCGACGCAGGGAATATCGTTGCTACAGGCGGATATTGCCTTGAACATGCCTTCGGTAATACCCAAACAGGGGTGTCCGTCGATGTTCCAGCACTGTTGTTTTAAGGCTTCTAAATCGCTCCAATAGTGGGGGTTGTGGGGATGGCGGGGCAGCATCGCGTCGTATTCCTCCCCTACCGCCGTCCGATATTTGGGGGCTTTTTTCTCGCTGTCCCCGTCCGAATCCTGCTTTTTCCAGGGTTTGTTGGGGCGGAATTGTCCGAAGCCGTTCACCCCTTCTAACCAAATTCCTTCGGATTTTGCTGGATATCCCAGGCGATCGCTTGCTTCTTTGACGCTCATCGATCGACTGTTAATTTCTATCCATTCGGGATTTAACCCCCGTTGGGTGACGCATTCAAAGTAGTGTTTGTCGTTTAATCGCGATTTAGGTTTATCGTTACTGTTTGTCGCTGGTTTTAGTTGTGGCTGAGGCTCAAAGCCTTTGTGAACGTCCGGATTCGGCTTCTCGTTACTATTTATTACTGCGTCTGCCTGAGAATTAGAATTATTTACTTCTTCTTGGTAGGCAGTTTCTACGGCGTTTTGATGATGGGTAGTAGATGACAATGTATACATACAATTCTCCAAAGATGTGTGGCGGTTTTCTTTCTTTGGAGGGAGTGTGCGCCTTATAGCTTGTCTTATTTCCTATATTCTTTGAGTTTTATTAGCCGCTTGACCGGGGAATATGGCGTTTTGGGGTCAATGCGGTTGGCGGTTTGGTGTGTCCAGGGGCTAAATAATTTGGCGGGGGTGAGACTCGTTGACGTTAGCCGCTCAGAAGTGAGTATCGCTTTTTATTTGTCTTCTGCTTTCGGTTTGTCGTCTCGTTTCGATTTTTTCTTCCCGCGCCCGGTTCTCTATTTGCAATTGTTCTGGACAAATTGCCAAAAATTTATGTAAAACTCTGTCAAAAGTGATAGGAAATTTGAACGACATGCTATGATAATGCCTATAGGCGCACAGCGAACTTCTCAATTTTGGTAGCCTTTACAGTGTTTTCAGTCGCCAAACTTTCCGCACTGTTAGGTTAATCGAGACAAGCTCTGCTCCCTCTAACTAACTAATATTCAAATAATTCAGTTTAATTTCGATCCATAATTTTTTTGTGGGTCGAAACTAATTTATAAGCTACTTGGATGCTTTAATCCAAACCAGATGTCGCTCTTTATGGGCGGCATTTTTAATATGGACTTCGAGCGATACTCTTTCAGAGTCACTCCGTGAACGTGGTAATCACCTCCAAAATTCATGTAATGAATATGTTTGTTTAGATAGAATCATAGTATAAATCTCCTGCGATCGATCCATGTAATTTAGTTTTTTTTAAAATTCAGTATAGTTAGTAATTATTGTGAGTGTTTGTTGATACTCGTTTTCTTGCTGAAGGTTTAATAGTGCAATTGACCAATAAAAAATAGCTCTTATTTCTTGAGAAAAAGAGTGATTTTGCGCCAAAATTTGGGTTAACGCCAAAAGTTGAAATCGTTAACTTTTATGAATTTTGGGTATTTTTAGTTTATGTTGGGTATTTTTGGACATTGACCCGCCAATAGAAGCAAAAGTGTAATCTACACAATTATACGAACTGCAAAAATATTTACATTGGTTGTATTTTTACTGCTATTTCTATTAGCTTTAGAGCGAAATATATTAGCTTCGTCTATTTTTATCACCTCACCTACTTAGATTTTCATAATTTTAAGATAATGACTTTTTCTATTGACTTGTTTTGTTAGCCCTAGCTTCTCGTTGTTTCTCCATCCAGAGAACGATCGCTTCTTCCATCGCTTCGCTTTGGGAAACATCTTTTAAGGCGCAGAAGGATTTGAACTCCCTATACATCTCTTCCGGTATATGACCGCTTAATTGGCGATATTCTGGGCTTTTGCGCCTGTCTACCATCGAATCAGTCTTCGTTGAACTCATCAACCTTTATTCTCGCTTGTGAAATCCACAAAATAACATTCTCGTGATAACACGATATCACGATATCTGTTAAAATGATTTAGATAGGATCGAATCTGCGTGGCTTGTGTATATATGTGTACCCGTAACTAGATTGTTCGAGCAGTAAATGAGTCCAAGGAGGTAGGTTTAGCGTAAATCAGCAAAATGCAGTGCAGATAAACACTAAATAGCAGTAATTTCTATAACCTAGATGAGACAAGTATTTGCTGGGAATCTTTGAGCAGTAGCCAACAATAAAAATCCGATTTCAGCTCCTACTTATCCCAGTTCTACGCACAGTTGCACGAGTTGGAAGCAAATACAGAAGCTCAAAGCATGGATTTATCGTGGTTGCGGTTGCTGGTGCAGAATAATTGAGCGAAATAGAGGCAGTGCGTTTGACGTGTAGAGAAAATCGATTTTGATACTGGTTGGAAGTCCCAATGCTAAGTAATTGCAATGCAAAAAAATATTTCGAGATTCACTATGAAAGGTTAATTTCCGACAGCGCTTGGTACAGATTAAAGCGAATTATACGGGAATGCGAACTGGAATTGTCAACAGATAATTTGCGATTTCTTGCTGAAATCAAGCAGAAAAAACAGTACACAAAATTATCGCTAAAAGATTTAATCTTTTGTCAGAAAAAAGCCCATGAAATTGCTAAAAAACGACTACTAATCACAGGAGAATTAGCCTATAGAGAACTACAAAAAGCCAGCCAAAATAAAGCACACCGAACAACGATTATTAGATGGTTTCAAACCCACGTTAGCGCGATTGATGGAAAATACTTCGATAAAAAAAGAAACTACCTAGCCGAGGAATTAATTCCCGTATTTGCATCAGCCTATGCCTACGCAGCCAAAAAATCCGAGATGAAGCTGTCCCGAACCAAAACAAGGAGTCCCAATGAAAAACCACATTGAAAATATTCGCAAATCGGTAAAGAACCTGGGATATATTCCCACTTCCCAACAAATAAAAAAAGCGATCGATAAAATCTGCCCAGACGGCAAAGAGATTTTACCCAATAAATCAGCTATCGTCGCAGAAGTAATTAGCTATTTTCAATCGCCCAACACAAACGAATTAGCCAACACAAACGAACCCGAAATCGAGATAGATATTCCAACCCAAATATCTACAAATCAACCCGACACCCTACAACACGATAATCTTCCGAATGAAGAAAACACCGACACACCAATACTTTTCGACGCAAATCATCAATCGGGATTCGCACCAGCAGACAAGCAGGATTTAATCGCATCTCAAGCGATCGCGCTAGGTATCGAACTATCAGACGTAGAAGTCAACGAACTCGCAACCAACATCAAAGACAACTTTCTCGATTATGAAACCTTTGTCGAAAATGCGATCGACACTATCGTTAACTACGCAGAATACCGCAGCGATCGATTAGAACAGAAAATTAGAAATGCCAGAAAACAAATCGAAGGATACAGACAACAATTAAATCAAACCTTAGTCGGAGAATTTCGCGAACTCAACAGCTTTTTTCGGCAAGGAGCAGCAAAACGCCAGGAACTATCCAGACAGATTGCAGAAGCCTTTAAAATCTAGTTCAACTACCATTTATATCATCGGAATTATCTTGTATTTGCTGCCATTGATAATCCAATTTCTCTGGGGATTGAAACCTATTACACCAAGACAAAGAGAACAATCGTTAATCAAACAAGGATACATTTGCATTGAACGTTGCGAGGATAATTAATAATGAAAAAATCTCAGTACATACGCGACCATATATCGGGATATGGGAAGCAAATCACCAAAGCCACCAACAAGAAATTCGGCATCAACAATGCCCTAATTATCCGTGCTGTCAACGGTGACAATAAAGCATTAAAACAGATAGGGGATATGGGTAAAACAGGACAGAGATTAATTACGGCAATGCCCCTCATCCGCGAAAATTTAAAGGACTACATCGAAGGAATTGGAGATTACAACGAAGCACTAGCAGATATTTATAAAACCGGAGGACGGGAAGCAGCCAAAATTGATAAAGCTGGAGGTGATGTTTCCCTAGAAAACACCCGTTACAATCACTTAATTGATGAATATAAAACTAAATTATTCGCCGATTTAGAGAAAGAATACCAACGCCATAATGACGTAATGGATGTTATCGAATTACAGGCATGGATAGATACTCAAATGGCGACAGTTGAGGCGAAAACAAGACTAGAAGATATCAGCAACAAGCCATTTATCGCCCAAATGAAAGCGGATAGAGACTACGAAGATAAAAAAATTAAACATTTACTCGAAAATGGCTCAGATAGCGACTTGAGCTTGATTCCTAAAAAACATTTTTCAACCAATCCAGTCGTTAAATTCTGGAACAATATTCGAGACATATTTAGATGAATTAAATACCCCCAGGTATTTACTGGGGATATATCATCAACTATTGGGAGTAATGACTAGCCATGTTACAGGATTTAGAGTCTGTAAGTGAGAAGTTGCCGGGAAGATTCTCTTCCCGACAAACTTCGGACGAAGAGAATCAAGCAAATTATCCCCGAAGCGAAGATTCATCTTTTACCCCAGATGAAATAGACATCATCTCAGAATTTAAAGCCAATCATCAAAAAAAGATTAATAAAAACCATAGCATCCTCAAAGGCTTAGAAGTCAGCTTCTGGGGAATTACATCCTATTCCTTAGCCCGATTCTTGATTCTGACTAGTGGTACACAGGGTTTAACTTTAGCTATTGCCAGCACATTCTTAATTAATCAGATAACTAACCGTGATTGTTTAGATAACTTTCGAGTTAATAGAAAAGATGACCAATGGGAAATAGATGGTATGGGGAAGTTAATCAAATTCGGTTTATCTACAATAGTTTCAGTCATCGTTTTATGGGGTGCTATTGGCGATTTTATCCAAATGGTTAATAGTTCCAAACAAACTTACAACACCCTGCAAACAACTGTAGATGAATTTAATAAACTGCCCAATGACGAACAAAATAAATTGATTGTGATTGTGGGAATATCCTTCATTGCGGGAGTGTACACCATATCTTGTTTGAATAGGAGATGAAAAAATTAGCTGGATTTACGGTATTAGGTGTGACTATCGCCCTATCTAGTACATTTTATTTAGGACAATCTTCACGACCATTTAATTTAATTGGGGTGAAATTTTGCCCCAAAACAGCTAACCATAGCAACAATTCCAACTACACATCTGCAAGTAAAGCCCAACAACAACTAGATAATAAATATTGCCAGTTTGAACATAAACTACTCAAGGAAATCTGGGATAATCAGCAATTTCAAGCATCTAAACCACTCCCCGGATCGAGCCTAAATAGCCGTGATATCCCCGCTATCCAATCCGGTGTAGCCTGGTTTTTAGTTGCACCATTTTCAATGGGAATCGCCTATTTATCCTGGGCTAATAAATGTGAAGAGGAGGAAACTTATTTTTATCAATTGTTGCAAGACTTTAAAATCCAAGTTTCCCTAACTGGTGCATCTACAAGGGAAGAAATCGATTTTAAATCCCAGTCAATCAGAAATAATTGGGATAAACAGCGTGTAAAAGTCGGTTTTATTTCTGTTGAAGGAATGCAAGATAAGCTGAGAAGACAGCAAGAACTACAGGATAAAACCCATACTTCTACCATCAAACAATTTGACTTAGCTGATTCAGACATGGATAAGAAAATCTCCGAGAATTTGCGAGATAAATATAAAGCCGATAAGGAATCAGATAAATTACTTGGAATTAAAAGTAGTAATAATGACGACGATACCAACTCCAATCTCAGCGATAAAGAATTAGCCAATCAGCTGATAAATGCCCTGAAACAGCATGAGAATGGGTGGTTATGGTACTTAGTCGAGTCATTTACCCCCATTATTATCTGGGGAAAAGCCGGAAGCTATAAATCCTACACAGCAGCATGTATCGCACTTTTGAAGCACTTTTTGATTGAAGCTAAAGTAACTGCGATCGCCGATATTGATTTTGACCAGAATAAGGAAGATAGCTGGAAATATTTAATCCCCCTCGAACCCAATATCTATGGTAAGGGAATCGATTGGGATGATTACGAAAATGCCTATTTAGACGCAGTTGAAAGAAGTAAAACCCGAACCCTCAAACATAAACCAATCGTGAGTATTTGGGACGAATTAACCAACGCTAACGGCAAATTTGATAATGCCAAAAACATAGTCCCCTTTGTAATAGCCACACCTCGCAAGCGCAACGAACATTGTATATTGCTATCCCATAATTTGACCCAGGCTTGTTTGGGTGGTTGCGAAAGTATTTCTGAGCCAATTAAAACCCAGACCTATCGATTGAATTTAAAGACCAATCCCCAAGCTAAACCCTTGTTTAAAGGTGTGTTGGAAGGGCTTGTCGATGATGAGGGGAATGAGTTGGAACAGCATCAGGTGTCCTTACCACAGTGGTTTCGTCCCGAAATTATTTGGGGTCATTTTCATGGGAAAGCGATTGAGTTTGAAGATTGAAATATTGTTGTGATAAACCGCATGACCAATTGGGCTGAATCCTCAAGCCTTCACAAAATCTGGTTGGATTTCTACTCGAACAGCATTATCAGGTTTTTCAATAATGCGATCGCCTCGTTAAAACTGGGCGTTACCCCTTCTGGAGCATAGGAAACACCCCGTACAAAGCGATCGTACTCTACCGTATAATCTGCGTCGTTTTCGAGTTGGGTCAGCATGTTGTGGAATTTATCCACTGCCGACAAGCCGATCGAAAATTTCGTGTTGCGTGGACGTTGCTCATCCTGTTTCAGAACCTCCAGCACCAGAGATGGAAAGCGCGAATTAGCTAACGCTTGTGCCTGCAACAAAGCCAAATCATGCACATGGCGAATAATCGCCGGATCGTCATCCGGATCGCCGCGCCGTCGGTCGGGAATTCTCCAGCAAAGTGCGCTCAATTTATCCGCTGCGCTTTCAACTGGATCGATACAGGCAATATTTGCGATTTCTGGGGGTGTGCGGGTCAGTGTGCTGATGAAAGAGGCAACTGACTTGTACAAGGGTGGCATTTGTGGTTCCCGCGCCGTGAATTCAAGCTGTATATGAGGGCGCAGCGAATCCGGACGCGAAATTAGGCTTTCATAATCAAGTTCAACGGCAAAAAAGCGGTTTTCATCACGGGCACGCACATTGGCATCGTCAATGGCAAAGCCCTGTTGACGCAACACTTCAATCACCGCCCGTTTATAACCCGACAAGATTCGGCGCGTACCCATGCTCTCCGGTACCCGGAGCCGGAAATCAACATCTTCCGAAAAACGCTGCAACAGCCCGTGTGCTTTGGAAAGAGCCGTTCCACCGGAAAACACCACCTCAAACCCGCGATGGTCGATGCCATGAATGGCAGCGATGACCTGTACGACAAACCAGTCCTTCTCAACGAAAGCTTCCGTGATACCGGTTTCAAGGGCAACCTCTTGCAGCAAGGAAAGGTCAGGGTGCGGCTTCATAGCTGATATAAGCTCCGTTATACCCGATCTTCCGGCTTACCCGTCCCTTGACGGCAATTGTACGCCCTGTTGGCACCTGTGTTGTTTTTCCGGCATTATACTCTTGCTCTAGGCGGGATGGGGAAATCGTAAGCCCCAGTCGTTCCAAAGCCTCTTTGGCTAGTGTGGGCAGTGGTTGCACTGGTACGGTTTTGCCGGTTAGCGTTGAAACACGCGCCTTGGCGTACAGTCCATACCCGATTCGTACCAACTTACCTTTTTGCATTAGCCCACGCAAAATCCGGCCAATTTGGTCGTATCCACCAAGGTCTTCAAAATCTTCCCGCACGAAAACTGCATTTTCTTTCCGCGCTATGCGAGCAGAAATTTTATACTCTAACGTCCCGTACCGAGCCATTTTTTAGCCTATCTTTTGCAAAAATACGACATTTTCTCGATACAAAAATACGACATTTTTCTGAAAAAATCAACACCCTGTCAAAACACGAGTTCGTGCGATGGATTGTACGAACTCAAGAAACAGCCGCCAAGTTTCCTGCAATACCTCTGTGATTTTAGAAGCGGACGTTGTACGACATATTTATAGTACACGTTGCTTTGTTCGGGAAATAGACTACTAGGACATTGCTCATTAAGGAGATTTACGAAAAAGAAATTACCAATATTGTTGTTCGCGTAGCGGGCAAGATGCCCGCACTACAAAAATCTTCGGTAAATTATTTCCTGGAAATCTCCTAAGCAGAAATGGTAAAATTTGCTGATAGCAATTTTGATATCAGTATGAGCGAACCTGCACCCAAAAGCCAAATGCTTCGCGTTCCCACAGCGCTAATTCCAGCAGTCCGCGAATTATCCAGGTTGCATCGAGAAGGACACACAACCGCCCTCCTACAAAGTGTTCAGGATATCATCGCCGCAATTGATAGCAAAAATGATAGCAATCTTATTCCTACAACCACCGATACCAAACACCTGGAAGAAAAACTAGATCGACTTGAAACTCAACTTAAAAGCGATAGCTTGCGCTGACTTGTCAGTTCGCCAAATTTTCCTGCAAAAGTTAGAAAAAATTGAAACGGCAATTCGCACCACCCGAAACAGCCAAAATTACTCTTTTATCTGTATGTCGGTATAGAATTATATGTCATCCGTAGTCGCTGTTATCAGCAAACGCAGAAAACAACTCAAACATTTATCACCCGTTGATGCCCAGCAACGGTTGGTGCAATTATGGTTGCACGATAAGCCAGCTGCAACAGCCGAGCGATACACTCGTTTCGCAACTGCGTTTACAGCACACCTGGGTGGGGTGGGCAAGACAATCGCACAGGCAACAGTAGAAGATTTGGTGGAGTTTTCCGAGGTTTTATATCAACGCAAGTTGGCTGCACCGACTATCAATACTTATATGGCGGCGGTTAGAAGTTTGCTGTCGTTTGCTTATAAGACAGGGTACATCCAATTTAATCCAGGGGCGGCGATTAAGTTGAAGAAGTTAGACCAGCGTTTGCATGAGAAAGTCTTAAATGAAACCGATGTTGCGTTGATGATAAGGCTTACCGAACGGGCGGAATATCGGTACAAAGCACTAAAAGTTAGAGATGTGTTGATATTGAAGCTGCTGTATGTGGCTGGGATGCGGATTTCTGAGTTGGTTGGATTGCGATGGAAGGATTTTACGGAGCGCGATGGCAACGCCCCTGGGGCATATCGCACTGGGCAGGTGACGGTGGTGGGAAAGGGAAATAAGTCGCGCCACATTTTACTGCCGGAGTATTTGTGGCTGGAGTTGATGGAATATAAGGGCGATGCGGTGATGGATGCCTATGTGTTTCCCAGTCGCAATGGGAAGAATCGATCGTTAAATCGCCAAAATGTTGACCCGATTATTAAGGACGCGGCATCCCGTGCGGATTTGAGCGAAAAGGTGTCGTGTCATTGGTTGCGTCATAGTCATGCGACGCATAATGCGGAGAGGGGTACGCCTGTACCGTTGATTCAACAGACGATGGGACATGCGGATTTGGCGACTACGACGCAGTATATTCACATTCGACCGGGGGATAGTAGTGCGATGCGTTTGCCAAGGGTGTAGTGTTGGAAAATTAGGGATAAGGGATATTGTATCGATACTATATGCGATGTTCCTTTGGAGCAAAGTGATACATAAATAAGAACAATTAGGGGTACAGCCGGGATACCTGCAATTTGGGACACGTTGTAAACAAATGTTGCATAAACTGATTTTACGATTTACTAAGTTGCCCAAAAATGGTATACAGGTATTCAAATTTTTGCACACTAAAATCAACTCTTCACGCGATTCAGTCTCTCAAACTTGCCCATAAATGACCCATTTTGCACGTATCCCGGTTGTACCCCCTATCAGCCGCCATGCAACGGTCGAAAACGTTACCCAGGGGGAGTTTCAGAAAAATTTTTCATTTTACCCGAAAATTAGATTTTGACCAATTGGATACACATTTAAAGCTGTACCATTTAAACTAGCTTTATTCAGCAAGCCCTAATTAACAACTTTTTTGTGAGGAAACACCATAATGCTTCAAAATGTCACAAAAGTCTTTCAGACACTTACTTGAGCCAAAATTCACTTGAAGCAAATGAGGGGGAAACATTTTCTGTCATGTACTTAAAGTAGGCTTATCATAAAGTGACGGGAAACGTTTCCCGTAAATTAAAATTTTATATTCGCAGGAAACACAATTTATTCTAAACTAACGTTTATAGTGCCCTTCATCAACTACCCCACCATGACTAAAATTATTGCCGTCTTCAATCAAGCAGGCGGAGTCATGAAAACGACCCTAACCCATAACTTGGGCTACCACCTGCATCTCAAGAAACGCAAAACACTTCTCATCGATATGGACCCTCAAGGGTCGCTAACTACTTTCATGGGTTTAGAACCCCACGAACTCGACCAAATTATCGGTAACTCTATCCTCAATGAAGAAACCTCACTACCAATTCACAAAAACCTAAACGGCATAGACTTAGTACCTGCCAACATTACCCTCAGTGCAGTCGAACTACAACTTGCTAGCGTTATGGCAAGGGAAGTCAGACTCAAACAAGCATTAGAGCAAATTAAGAACCAATACGATTATATTGTTATAGACTGCCCTCCTAGTTTGGCAATCCTTTCGATATTAAGCTTGACGGCTGCAAATTACGTTCTTATCCCCATCCAAACTCACTTTAAGGCATTTAAGGGAACCGAATTATTGTTAGATACAATTAAACAAATCAAAAAACATGTCAATCCCCACCTTGCGATCGCAGGTTTTGTTCCTACCCTATTTAGCAATGCTAACCAAGATAAAGTAATCCTGGAAGCCCTCGAACAACAGCTGACTCCATTAGCTACAGTCTATCCTGCCATCCCCCGCGCAACTGCCTTTGCTGATGCCGCGATGAACCGTCAGCCACTGGCGCTATACTCTGCAAAACATCCATCTCTCGATGTTTTAAAAAAAATAGCCCAAGGAATGGAGAAACTTCCATAAGACAAAAATGTGCCTGACGGGAAACGTTTCCCGTAAACGTAAAATCTAACTTAGAGGATGCTTGAAAATGGTCTGCTTAAGGCTTAAGTGATACTCAGGGGTGCAATCGCAAATCCAAAAAGCCAGATTCTCTCGTAGCTGTTTTTTAGTAAATGGGTAGTGAAAAATACGCTGGAGAACTTTTAAAACAACCTCTTAAATAAAATTAATATTTACGCATTGGACAAACTGTCAACAACTAAAAAGTGCAATAAATAAAGCAGCGAAAAATAGCCCAAAAATTAATTGAAATCACAATCACTTTTAGGATAGTAAGCGAAGACACACTTAATTTTCAGCCTGGAAAACTGGCAGCAAGGCTTTTATGCTTCAAAAGTTCCACTTAGATGTGTTTAAGTTTAATCAACCTCTCAAACAATCCAAAATCTGGCAATTCTGAGGAGAAACAGGAATGAGGAAAAAACAACCAGAAGTACCTCAAATGCGTGGAGTGCAGGACTTACTAACGGTTAATGATACACAGCCACAAACATCCATCGCCATTGAAAAAATCAAGGTCAATCCCAATCAACCTCGCCGTTGGTTTGACCCTGACAAAATGGTACAGCTAGCACAGTCAGTAGGGGAACACGGGATATTAGAACCATTACTTGTTCGTCCCCTTGACAATGGTGAATACGAACTTATTGCTGGGGAAAGACGACTTCGCGCTGCCAAAGAAGTTGGGCTTGCGGAAGTACCAATTATTAGTAAAAAGCTCTCGGATAAACAAGCCCTCTCAATTTCCATACTGGAAAATCTTCAAAGGGAAGATTTAAACCCTGTCGAAGAAGTAGAGGCAATATTAGAATTACTTGCCATTAATTTAGATGTAGCCCCTGAAGAAGTTAAATCAATTCTCAACGAAGCCGCTAACGCCAAAAAACGGAATATAGAATTGACGGGAAACGTTTCCCGTCAGTTAGAACAAATAGAATCTACCCTAACTGGTATTGGTAGATTTAACGCTGAAAGCTTCCGTACAAGTCGTTTGCCTCTGTTAAACTTGCCGCCAGATATATTGGAAACACTGCGCTCCGGAAAATTAGAATATACCAAAGCACGGGCGATAGCACGGGTTAAAGATGACGAAAAACGTGCTGACTTACTTGATAAAGCGATTAGTCAAAACCTCTCACTATCCCAAATCAAAGAGTTAATCCAGCAGTTTCAGGCTAATGGTACACAAAATATACTACCTGAAAAAGTTTTGAAGCAAAAGTATTCAGATATCGGCAAGCGCTTAAACCAAGTAAAAATATGGGAAGATGCCAAAAAGTCCAAAAAATTGGAGAAGTTGTTAGGTGATATCGAGAAATTGCTTGCCGAAGCTTGAACACCATTCAGCCTCCAAAAATGTGCAATATCTTTGGCAATTATTTGATGGTAAGCAGAACGAGGTGAAAAAACCAAACTATGTAACGACAAAACACGGTTACGTAAAATTTCAAGCCCTGTAACCATTGTAGACTAGCCCTGTCACGGGTATTTTTATGCTTCACATACCTTTCAAACATCCGTTAATAAATTTTGTATATTTTTAATATTGTTTAAACGTCATTAATTTTAAAATCTTTAATAAAGATCGTACTCAGGCAATCTCCAACTATGGTTTTAAGCAAATGAAACAGATAAGAGAGTAAAGCAGCTGAAGAAATCCTACAGCTTGACAAGTGGATGGTGGAAATAAATGAAAATATAAACATATAAATACTAGTTATTTTTAACAATACCTTAGCCAATTTACGAGAGTTCAATGTCTGTAGAAACGGGATGAATACGACCTAAAGCAGTAATCTTGGCAAAAATCTGGTTTAATAAAATAGGCTCAGGAATTTCTGGAAGCATTTTTAAGATTTCATGGACGTATCTAAAGCCGCGATAATGAGCCTTAAGGTCAATAATGCCGGAGTCAGGGTTAAGGATGCGGAAATCAGCGAGAAGATGATGAGATAAATTAACCATAAAGAATGCGCTTATTAGCAGCATTAGTCACCGCAGTTTGACTGAGGTTCATAAAGGGGTAAAAGTAGCGAAGCTGTCACCAGCCGCCATGTAATGCTTGAAAAGCTTGTTGTCAGTGGAAGGATAATATTGCCGGAATGGCTTGCTTATGCTTCCAATTAACTGCGGCAACATTATGCTT
>JAESGB010000210.1_pt1 | contig 16155 bp, 20 predicted proteins | sample 9266211 | NCBI WGS metagenome assembly JAESGB01 (sample SAMN14514844, study PRJNA621659) | algae metagenome | isolation source: Goleter apudmare HA4340-LM2 and co-occurring heterotrophs from cave wall... | place: USA: Maniniholo cave, Kauai, Hawaii | collected 2009-07-28 | reverse complement strand
TCTTTGACAATCTTGGGAAATGATTTTATAATCACGTTAAACTAAGATATTTTAGTCCTTCGCCCAAAATCTATCATATTTTGGGCTATTTTTATCGGTTTTTTCTTAACATTCAACACTTCTGCTATACAGGTGAACCTTTTCCAGAATATCTACAAAAGCAAGTAGATGAAATTGAATTTGTTGGTAATGGAACTGAACCAAGTTTAGAAAAGATTTTGCTACTGAAACCTGATTTAATTTTGGCTAACTATCGGTTGAAAAATATCTATAAGCAGCTCTCTGAAATTGCGCCCACATTCATGATGGACTTTCCTGCTACACCTCCTCCCTGGAAGCAACAATTAGTAGACCTTGCCAAAGTGATGGACAAAGAAGAGAACGGTCAGATGTTGATGGATAAATATTGGCAGCGTATTGAAACACTCAGACAAAAGTTAGGCATTGATGCAGCTTCTCCAAAGGAAAATCACCGCCATCAACTTCAAATATCAGTTGCTACTATATCTCCAGATTATGGAATTTGGGCTTATGGAGAAAAACACGCTGTCGGTATGATCCTGAATGATATTGGACTACAAAGACCACCAGCACAAAGGGGAGATTTCTACGTTATAAACAATATTTCTGAAGAACGGTTATCTGATATTGATGGTGATGTCCTCTTCTTTTTACGTTGGGGAAGTAAGGATACCAAAGAAACTTTAGAAAAACTCCAAGAAAAACCTTTGTGGCGACAACTCAAAGCAGTGCAACAAAATCAGGTTTATTTCGTAGATGCAGCGCATTGGCATAGTTCCGATATCTTATCAGTAAATGCAGTTATTGATGATTTGTTTAAATACCTTGTCAACACACCTTAAAACCATGCCCAAACACACGGTATTCGTCTGCAAATCCTGTCACCGTTCATCTGAAAAACGACCAGAAAATCCCCCATTTGACGGCACTATTTTACTTGACAAAATCAACACTTTATGCAACGAAAAATTCCCAAATGATGATATTGAAATTCAACCAGTAGGCTGCTTATGGGCGTGCAATCATGGCTGCGTTGTCTCCGTCGCCAGTCCAGATAAACCCACCTATCTCTTCGTCAATCTCACCCCAGAAGAAAGTGCCACAGCCTTACTAGACTTTATGCAACTGTATATCAAAAGTGATAAAGGAAATATAGTGTGGAAACAGCTTCCCGAAATCTTGCAATCTGCAATTTTCGCGCAAATTCCCCCACCAAATAATTCGTAATTCGTAATACTCGCCAAGGGCGAGAAGCAAGCTACGTAATTCGTAATTACTAAATCGGACTACAAAACATCTCGCAATTCTGCAATTGTACTTACCAAAACAATGCTACGTAAAATTTCCTGCAACCGATCTAAATCAGAAACTTGGGTGATTTGGGGCATTAATTCCAAGCCCTCACGGCCAAATTTTACCTCTAAAATAGTTGCGATATTGCCTAAAAAGTTTTCTCGCCGTCCCCGCTCTACTCCACGTTGCTCAATTTCTTGATACCAAGGTGACTCACGTAACACAGCCATATCCCACCTCATAATCTCTTGGACTAATGTACTATCAAGCACAAAGGTAGCAAAAAATGCCAGTACTGTTTCTAGTTGATTCAACTGTTCATCAGCACGCAAAATCTGTAGTGCTTCCCTAATTGTAGACTCGTTTTCTCCTCCTTGAAGAATTGGCACAAAGGGTAATAATGAGGGCAACGGTTGATTAAAGACTATATTGACATCAACTTCCCACAAATTAATCACCCGATAATCTTGCCTTGCTTCTAAACCAGCCAGATTTGATGCAAATCTACTCGGTATTTCCTCATCATTAGTTTTCAAAATGTTAATCAATACTGGATAAGTCGGTAACTGATATTTCTCTTCCGCCAAAGCTGAGTATGCACGCATCCGACGCGGCATTTGGGATGAAGGACGCAATTGTAATTCGTTGAGAACTAAAAACTCACCATACTGTAGACTCTCAGCCCGAATTAACACATCACTCTCTCTACTAATCCACTGAAATTCGGAATCGAGAATTTCCCCAGCAACAATATCGGGTATCTGTGTTACCCATTTTACCCAGTTATCGGGTGCTAAACTAATTAACTTTTTGGTGCTGACATCTGCGCGTTTTACCATTGTCTAACTAAGTCGAGTAGAGACCCCACTCTCAATAAATTCACATATTTTCAGTCATTTTAAATTTATTTTGGCTCAATCACAATGGCATCTTATTCTATTTCTCAACAACATCCACTGCTACGGTTATTAAACTATGCTAAAAACTACCGTCCTCAAGTTTGGACTGCGGCAACATTTACCATTCTCAATACCATTTTTGACCTCGCCCCAGCTTATTTAATCGGGTTAGCTGTAGATATTGTTGCAGAACAAGAAAGTTCCATAATTGCCCAATTTGGTGTTACCAACATTATTGGACAATTAGCAATCCTAACCACACTCTTATTGATCTGCTCCTTTACCTGCGGAATGTGGGTTAAAAGTCTATTTGTGTAAGGTTTTGATGATGAGTGGATGTCCTAATTTACCTGTCCACGGCTATACATAAAATTTAAAACCAACCTTCTTGTTCCAGGGTTTCAATTAGCTGTAAGCCACGAGGATCGCCTACACCTAAGAGGGAGGCTTTGGCGTCTTCTCTGACTCCCAAATCTTTGTCTTCAGCAAAAGCCTGAATTAAGGCATCGATCGCTGCGGCGTACACTACATTAGATGGTAGTTCGCGGCATAACTGTCCGATCGCCCAAGCACTGTTACTCCGCACCGCCGCTACGGGGTCTTGGAGTAGTGCTTCTATTAATGGTGGTATTGCCCCGACTATTGTTTCATAACTAACGTCTGCCATCTGCACTAAGGCACTAGCCGCCCACAACCGGACTGCGGAAATATCGGTTTTGAGGGCATCAGCTAGGGGTGATAAACAACGGCGATCGCGGCAGTTTCCTAAAGCCCAAACCACGCCTTTACGGACGTAGCCATTCCAATCTCGCTGCAATTGGGTAATTAAGGGTTCTACGGCCTCTGGACTAGGATTACGTCCGATGCCATAGGCTGCACTCACCCGCACTAAGGGACAGGTATCAGTTAACAGGCGAATTAAACGGGGGGTAGCACGCGCATCTTCTAAGTCACAAAAAGCACGAGCCGCTAGCATTCTTTGCTGGGCTGCTGAGTTTTCTAGGAGGGCTAGCATCACCTCTGGATCAGGTTTTGGCACTTCTGAATCAGCAGCCAGGGCTTCTATTTTATCTAAAGGGCTTTCTAGCTCCTCCTCAAGATCGAGTAGGCTTAGATCGTCGTCGTCATACATGTTAATAATTCGTAATACTTCGGCTACGCTCAGTACAAGTTCGTAATTCGTAATATCCGGTGGTTAGACTAACGTCTAGGTTATTCGTAATTTTTAATTTAAGTTTCTTGATGCAGTGATTTTACCATCCATAGGGATTGGGTTTGATAACCAAGTTGGTGGTAAAGATATAAGGCGGCTTGGTTGGATTGAAATACTTGCAACCCGATTTGGCGATCGCCTCTTTCCTTTGCCCAATTTTCTACATGGCGCATCAAAGCTGTACCAATTCCCCGTCGCCGATGTGCTGGGACAACATAGAGGAGGAAAATGTGAGCATGGCGACTCCCTCCGACTTGATCTCTGGCGTTTCCTACCCAAAGGCAGGCGATGGGAGGAGATGAGGAGGATTTTGCTACCTCATCTTCTGATACCCACCACAAAGGTGTATCTCTAGATAGGTATTGCTCGACTGTTTGCACTAGGTGGGAAAAATCTTGCTGTGGGAAATTATCTTGATAACTCTCCTGCATAAATTTTACCAGCAGTGACCGATCCGCAGTCGAGCCTGGGCGGATATTGTACCCTGGGAGTAAGCTGTGAGGCATTTAGATAGGGGTCATCACGAGAAGCGGGCATGAGGCATAGGGCATAGCAAAAATATAATTGTACTCAGGGCTTGCTGAGTTAATTATTATGACTCGTCAACGAATATGAAAGTCTCGGCGTTGAGTATTGGGGACTCGTGAATGAGTATTAAAGTCTCAGCGATCAGAGGCTTCGCCCCATGACGCCAGTTTGCTTAAGTCGGGAAACCCGCCCACGCAACTGGCTCCCCTATGCCCCATGCCCTATTTCCACATTTTCAATGGGTGCGGGTGCGGCCATGTCGGAGGGTAGGAAGATGCGGGCGCTGACTGCTACTAAGGCGAAGATAAATACTAGGACTACGAGTAGAGGGGCAATGTATTGACGAAATATAGCCATATCTGGATTCTGACAGCTAGGAACTATGAGCTACCAGCTAAAGATTTGTGAAGTTTACTTGATTTATTTTAGCGATGTTCTGGTATTGAAAAACAAGAGACTAGCGGCGATCGCGTTCCAAGTCATCAAGTACTCTTTCACAGTACCAATTTTCTGGCATTCCTGGATAGTTCTGCTTGGCTTGCTCAAGTAACCGTTCGACAGTAGCAATGTCACCGTCTAGTCTAGCAATTAGGGTGTTTTTGAGATAGCTATGATCATCACCAGGGACATATTCTTCTATTTGGTTGGGGATGGTGTTCTCGAATGACTGGGACTGATCTCTCCGCAACTGCCAAAATAGAACATAGTACAGTGTACCAAAAATTAAAATCAGGCTGAGTGTACCGAAAAGAGTGAGGAGATTAAATCCGAGAAATCCCAGAACTAATTGTGAGAGAACATAGCCCAGTAATAAACCAGTGATCAAAAGGATGAAAGTGCCGACAAATAAGACTACTTGGTTCCCCATAAATCCTCTTCTTCTTCAAGTCCTGGTCTAGGGATGTCCACAAGTTGAGGATTCCAAGGGGCAAATATTGGTAATAATAGCAGTCCTGGCACAGCTGCAATGATGGTAATGATGAAAAATACAGGCCAACTTGTGCTTTGAACGATCGCGCCACCAGGGGCTGCTAAAATATCACGGCTGACAGCCATCAAGCTGGAAAGTAAAGCGTACTGAGTTGCAGAGAATTTTTGGTTACAGAGACTCATTAAAAAGGCCACAAAGGCTGCTGTTCCCAATCCCCCACAGAACTGTTCTATGTTAATTGCCAGCACCATAGCTTGATAGTTTTTACCTGCATAAGACAGAAACAAGTAAGCAAAATTACTCACGGCTTGTAAAATGCCAAATAACCAGAGTGAACGATTGATGCCTATTCTACTCAAAATTGATCCGCCTGCCAGGGCCCCCACAATTGTGGCAATTAACCCCATACCTACCTGAATTGTCCCAATATCAGTTTTCGTGAAACCAGTTTGGAGCAAGAAAGGGGTAGTCATATTGCTCAATAAAGCATCACCCAGCTTGTAGAGGGTAATGAACAGGAGAATCAATAAGGCTTTGATAACACCCCGACGCTGAAAAAATTCCCCAAAGGGTAGAACGACAGCATCGATTAAGGAGGCGGGAGGGCTAATTTCTGCCGGTTCTGGTGCGAATAGGGTGGCAAAAATTCCTAGTACCATCATACCCGCCATGAATAAGTAAACAGATGACCAGGGCATTCTGTCAGCTAGGATTAACGCCAAAGCACCTGCTGCTAACAGGGCAATACGATAACCCAATATGAAAACTGCTGCACCTGCACCCATTTCCAGTTTTTCTAAAACGTCGGTGCGGTAAGCATCAGCCGCAATATCTTGACTGGCGCTTAAAAAAGCAATGATGATGGCGTTAATGGCTAATAATTGTAGGGCTTGTTTGGGTTGTTGGAAAGCCATAATAGCGATCGCTATTGTCAACGCCACTTGGGTAAGAATTAACCAACCCCGCCGCCTGCCCAAGAATGGTAGGGTGAATCTATCGAGGAATGGCGACCAGAGAAACTTTAAAGAGTAGGGCAAACTAGCAAGACTAAACCAGCCAATAGCTGCTAAATCAACCTTTTCTACTGTCATCCAAGCTTTCAAGGTATTACCGACTAAAAACAACGGTAAACCGGATGAAAACCCTAAAAATAATAAAGTAGCCATCTTGCGGCTACCGAAAACTTGCAGCAGCGATCGTACTGGATTCATATTTTCAAATTCTTTACTTCTGATGAATTGCAGTTATCTTGCCATAGTTAGTGTGTGGTTTTATGCGTCTTTGCTAATTTGTACCAAAAATAATTTTCCTATTCCCAATCTTCAATCTGTAACTCACTCACCCGTATGAATTTCTGCGTATTATGTGTTAGTAATATTAATTTTTTTGTGTTGCTGATTGAAGATATGGATTTATCTCACGCAGAGGCGCAGAGGCGCAGAGGGAGGAGGAAAGAGAGAGGTAATTTCAACATTTCATATAATGCTTTGCATGATTTTTTAGATAACGAAAGTTCTTTAATCTTTTCTAATTTGATAGATTTGATGACCTCTGATTTCTACGCTGTGTGCAGCCAAGCATTTTTCCCAACCTGCACGAGTTCCAATCTCGCTTTTGTTTTGGAGTAGCCCTAGCTGTTGTTCCTGTTGGGTGAGTTTAGCAAATTCTTCGTAGAGTGGGTAGTTGGTTGTGACAAAGGTTTCTTTACGATGGAGGATTGGGGGATTGTCTCGGTTTTGGTAGTCTCGATGAGAAATGTATAAGGTATTAAAGTCAATAATGATACTGGCTTTTAAGAATGGGTGCGGGTCTGTGTCGAATTCTGGGTAAAACAGGTAGCAAATTTGCGGTTTGTCTGTGCAAAATTTGATCAAGGTAGCGCCATCGACACGTCCAATGGTGCGGCTAGCACAGCCTTCATAAATTCTGAGTAAGGGGTCAAGGGCTGATAAGGCAGTAATATGGACGTACAGTGCGCCACGGGTATGTTTACCAATTTTGCTTTTTTCACAGGCTGTTTGGACTATTTTGGGATTTCCTAAGCTAAATAGTTTTTGGTCGGCGACTGTGCAAGCTTCCTCGTAACTACCAAAAAAGGCTTTGATATCGTAGCGCATTTGGGGGGGGAGTTTTTGCCATGAGGGGCGGCGATCAAAGTGGGTGAGGGCGAGGTAAACTTGGATATCTAAGGAGCGACGATAGGCGATCGCATCCCATTCGGCTTCATCGGTGGCTTGTAAAACTACAGCAAAGGCGCGGCGGAAGTTACCAAATTCACTCAATAGTTCTGGTTCATTCGCTAATTCACCTTTGAGGGGTAGTCTACCGCGTTGGGTGAAAAACTCCATGAGGGGGGCGAGGAGTTCTTGGTAATCCTCAAAGCGCTTGCTGGGGATGCGGACTCTGGGGGTGTAGGTGCGAGAAAAGAAGCGGATGGCTTTGTAACTTTCTTTTTCGGCTTCATCGCGGAAGACAAAGTAGACTCCCAAAGCTACAGGTACAGCATCAACATTTAAAACTTCATCAATGTAGGTTTTGAGTTCTGCTTGTTCGTAATATTTTTGAAAAGTATTGCGACTGGTGATAATTCCGTCGCTGTAAGCTAATTGAGTTTTACTGGGTGCATTAATTAACACTTGTGCTGAGACAATTAATACCTGACGGGTGAGTTCCCAGGCTTTGAGTAGACTTTGACGGCGTTCCTGTGGGTCTTCAATTACGTTGATTACATAACCCAAATTCACCACATCAGCAGGTGCGATCGCCTCATCAGGATAGTAGTATGGGTCCCAGCCTGCACTGGTGTAGCCTAAACTCGCCACGCGCTGGATATCGCCACCATAACCGCAACCGTAGTCAAAAAAAGTAGTATCCTGATTGATAATCGCCGATTCTATGGCTAATCGCACAGGACGAGAAATATCGGTACGTGCGATCGCTGCTCTATGACGCTCAATTTCTAAATAGCTTTCAGACATAATATTCAGTTAACAGTGAGATAGTGCGTTCCTGTCGCCTTGCGTCGGAAAGCAACTATCGTTAGCGCAGCATTAGCGACGCAAGGAGCGTCACCCGTAAGGGTTAACAGTTAACTAATTATCCTTTCAATGTTTCACTGCTAATTCAATTAAATCTTCAATTTTCTTGATATTTGGATCGCCTGCTAAGTAACCAATACCGCGATGTAGATGTAGACGGAATTGGGTAGCAAGGGTTTCTTTATCTGTAGGATATCCGTCATTGTGACAGCGTTGCTTGAGGGCGAGAAGCAGAATATCAGACATTTCGCCACCAAAGACGCGCCAAGTCATTTCCACATTGCTGTCTTGGGGAATGGGTACCGGGGAAGGTGGGGTGGGTTCGGCGAGGGAACGACAAAACGCCCAACGACATAAGATATTCCATTGGTCGATTTTAGTATTACGACGAAGTTTGAGGAGTTGGTCTTTGGCTGTTTGGGAAAGTTTAATTCTTTCGATTGGCGATTCCATAATCTTACTCACTAACAAGTTTAATTACTAATTAAGTTTGTTGTCGTTTATAAACCCAAACAATAGCGAACCGCAGTTTCAACTTCAACCATTTTCGAGTTAGAAATCTTACCAGATGGTTCAACAGGAAAGCGATTTGGATCTAAAGAACGAATTTGAAAACATAAAAATACTGTTTCTATTAGCAATCCACTTTCATTTGGTGATACACTTGTATTGGTTGGATAATCACGCCTAATATTTGTTCCTTTCGTACCTACAACTACAGTCACAACTAAAGGTAACTGGTTGATAGCATCTATAGACAATACTAAAACTGGACGTGTTCCGGCTTGTTCTCGCCCCTGTACTCGATTAAGATTAACAAAATATATTTCTCCTCTCTCGATACTCACGAGTTTTTCAAACCATCCATTTCTGTAACATTAAATTCACTATTTATAGCGCTAATTTCTGTTTGTATATCTGAATCATTAGCCATTGCAGCTAGTTGTTGATGCATATATTTAACATCAGTAAATTTGTTGGCTATTTGCTTCCTGGCTTGCACTTGTTTTGTGATACGTTCCAAGAGCCATTCTAGTTCTACCAAGGACAAAGTATTTAAATCATGCTCTAATTTAAGTAAATGTGGTGAGTTCATAATTACTTATCTACTTTTTAAAAGTCGTTAAATATATTGTAAATTCCAGGCTGAAATAAATCACCATTACCAAAAGTATTGATTTTCCATCACCGTTGTTTGACGAGTTGCAGAATCGTATTTGAGGAGGTATTCACGGGCGATCGCTTCACTCTTCCGTAATGTCTCCACCTCTTTTTTACCAATTTCAGTATCCGTAGACAGCAGAATAACTTGATGGCTGGCGCTGGGGAAGTATCGTTCCACTAGGTTGTTGCGGTGGGAGGAGTCGAGTCTACCGAGGGGGGTGTCAATGGCTACTGGTAGGCGGCGTCCGGAGACTTTGGCGAGTCCCCAAAGAAATGCGATCGCCAGGAGTTGTTTTTCACCAGCCGAGAGGCGATGTTTCGGAACTGGTTTACCATTTAAATCGTAAAGCAAAAGGCTGAAAGTCTTGGTATCAATGGTAATGCGATGCACTAAGTCTGATTTGTGCAGAAGATAAAGGAAGCAATTTTTAACTTCCTCTTCTAATTTATTGAGTTTTCTCAAGGTTAACTTTTCACGAAAAATCTTGAGTGTATTTTGAACTTTAGCCGCAGAGGTAATAATATGTTCGCTATTTTTGTGTTTAATATTTTCTACAGTATAATCACTTAATTCTTTTTTTGACTTGGCAATAACAGTTTCTAAATCAGCTAAACGGCGGCGGATTGTTTCATAATTTGCTTTAGCTTCAACAACTTTATTTTGTGCCGCTTCTAATGCGTGACGCAGTTTTGTATAATCTTCTGGTGCTGCTGCTGTTTGTACTTGTCTTTCTAGAGTATTAATTTCTTCTTGTTTATTTTTGAAAATAGCTAATTTCTCTTTTGCAGAAAGTTTAGAATTTCGTAAGTGATATATGAGATTATCTAGCTGACTTAAAGTTTCATCATCAGCTAATAACCAAGGTGCTTCTATCTGGATAGTCTTTGCATATAAATTATCTACATCTTGAACTAAAAATGATTGGATTTTTTCAACTTGTATTGGAGAAATTTCTACTTGATTGAGCCAAGTAAGTAAGCGCTGATCTCGCTCAATTAACAAATCTTTAGAAATTTGTATTTGTTGATGGCGAAATTCTTTTTCTCCCTGTGTTTGCACCTGAGTAAGTAAATTAGGAATTAATCCTAGAGGTAAAACATCAGCTGCTAATTCACACATTGACTGACGTATTTTTTCAATTTCCGCAGTTTTTGTATCCTGCTGTAATTCTAGTTGATTGCGTTCTGCTGCAATCTTCCCACCTTCAGAAATGAATTTATCAAAGGCTTCTTGCTGCTTTTGTTCTAATTCTTCTACCTGATTTTTGAGACTTTCTAACTTTTCTCCTGTTGCTTGATAATCTTCTTGCTGTTGGGTTAACCTAGTTTCAATTTCCTCTAGGTTTGCTAAATCCTTACTATTACCAACTTCTTTAAGTTTACGGTTAACTAAGATATCTAAATCAACTGCTAAACGGTCTGCTAACTCTAAACCTAAAAGTCCACGAATTGCGTCTACTACAAGTGGTGGTGGTGTTTCTTGTTCTGCGAGTTCTTTAACTTGTTCACCATCAAATAGAAATAAGTTAGAAATACCTAATGGCAAAAGATTTTCAATATACTCATCCCAAATATTAACTAAAGCATCAGGCCATGTATCACTGTCACCTAAAATGCCTAATGTATCTTTACCATCTTTAGGATTTTTTGTCCAACTACGCACAACACGGTATTTTATTGGCTTATCGTTTTCAATATGTTCAAAAAGTAATTCAATCCGCGTGTCTGCAACTGGATCTATTTTATTGTTAACACATTGATTGAGAAAATCGCCATAACTTAAATTACCACGGGTAGAACATTGGGCACGAGCGCCATAAAGGGCAAGACGAATGGCATCCATCAGCGTCGTTTTTCCGCCGCCATTCATCCCCCCTAATAAAATAATTGGACGCAAGTTTTCCTCATCAATTTTTGGGTTAAGATTGATTACCTGTTTACCACTATAGGGGCCAAAGTTTTGTAGAACGAGTTCAAGAAATATCATTAATCTGATTGTGGGTTTCTTAAGATATTGGATCGAATTAAAGTTTATTAAATACCGGGCTACACAGGCAAAGTCCGCCTCCGCGGACTAAATTCTATACATAATTATTGGTTTACTTGGGAGTTAGTTCCCAGGTGGAAATTATTGATTTTTGGCTATGGTGGATAGCTTGGTTTCTGATGTATTTGGCTACATTGTCGATGGCATCATTACTTACCGTAAAAGCTCCATAGCTACCTTGCCATTTAAAAAACTCATCTGGCTTGATTTCATGAGTAATAAAATGGGAAGAACTTCCCTTAATTTGTTTAATTACATCCGATATGCTGACAATTGGTGGAAAACCTATTAAGAGATGTACATGATCTTCAATACCACCAATTGCAATTACGGTACATTTTAATTGTTCACATTCCTGAACGATCGCAGCATAAACTAACTTCTGAATATCAGGCGTAATTAGAGGCAATCTATCCCACGTCGCCCAAACATAATGCACATACAATTGCGTAAAACTTGCTCTCATTTTCTTTAACCCACGAAGGTGGGTTTCGTCTGTGTAGCCGCGATTTCCAATCGCCCGGTATTATATTATTCTTCTAAATCTTTCTTTTTAAATTTCATATTTGCCCAAGTTACCTTTTCATCACTTTCAGCTTCATCTACTTCATTGATTGCTGCAACATCACCCAAAGTCATCTGCTTGACTTTTGCAACATCTCCTTGACTAACTGCTTCGCTTAATTCGCGTTTCAAACGAGCATTTTTAATCGCATCTTCTGGAGAACGGGAACTCGTATTAAAGCATTTTTCTAGGGTTTCGTATATTCCCACGCGACGAGTTTTTTTGCGATACTGGCGTTCTGTATCTAACAATTTCGCCATGAGTTCCAAGTGCATCGCATCACCTTCACAGATTTCTTCTAATACTATCCATTCATCACGCCCAAGTAAGCTATAGTCAGCACCAGGACGCGGGTCTTTAAATTCTTCGCCAGTCACTTCTTGATAAATCCGGGGTAAGCTGTCATCAAATTCGTGTTTGTCTTCTAGCCAAATGCGGCGAATTTCGCTCATTTCTTCGAGAGTAATTAGGGTGATATCGCGCATACTTTCTGGCGCTGTACAACGGGTTTTTGTTTGCGCTTCCAATAATCGTCTTAGCCAATGTTCCCGCCAATATTTAGTATAGGGGCCGTGAATTGGTTCAATAGAGGTTTCACCATCGATATGACGCTCAAAAAGTTGAACTTCTCCCCAGATGCGACGGAAGTCTCTTTTATCGCGGTCATCTCTATTATCTAATTCATTACGGATATCTAATAGAGGCTGCATCCATTCTTTTTCTTCATCATTTTGAATCATTGCCTCCATTGATTTATCCTTATTAACAATTGTGCAAACCCAGCAGCCAAATCGAGAATCACCACAGCTAGCAGTCGAAGTATCAACAACTAGTGGACATTCATTATCTGCTGTAGCACCTCGATACATAGTGAACAAATCTTTGTTACTATATCCCCAAGGATTTTGCCACTGATTTAGGTAAATCCAAACTTCGTCAGTACGCCAATCTTCGATGGGACTATAAATTAAAGAATTAGGCAAACTTGCACTATGGTAAAGCAGAGATGTATGTGAACTTGAATCAGAAGTTAGACGATTTTTTAGGCTACCTGCTTGGTGTTTTTCCATTGAGATAGCACGTTTGACACTTTCAGTCTTGCGCGTACCTAAAATCAGAATAACTTCCCCATTTACTCTAACTACATCACGAATAAAGTGGTTAGAAGGATGAATTTTTAAACGGTCTGTACACCAACGGAATTTTCCTCGCGGTGTTGGATAACCTTTACCAATCAAGCTTACCCAGAATGTCTCTTTAATTTCTGGTTGTAATAAATGGGGTTCAATGGGCATTTTCTGTTCTTTAGCAGTAACCCTCATTTTTTCTAAGGATTTGCGTACCCAAACAGAGACTACAGGATTTTCTACTAAGGTATCAGTTGTAATAACATGAATAGTCTTGTTTCGTTTTTCAACTGGTAGTGCTGCGATCGCATTCCAGATAAGCTGTAAAGTGGCAGTACTATCTTTACCACCGGAATATCCTACTACCCAAGGTATCTGATCTAAACAATACAATTCTTGAATTTCAGTGGTGAGAGCTTGGATGTAGTCCACTAACTCTGCTACAGTACGTGTTTGCTGAACTATCTTTTCTGGTTGTTGTGCTGTAGTCATTTCTCCTTCTTTCTGGAAACACTGGCGTAATATTCGGGCTAGACAAACAAAACCCAGCGACCTGGGTTGAGGAAAAGTTTTTAAAAACCTTACTACTAATATCCAAATTTTTGGATAATTAAACGACATAATCCTATTCTGTTTTTAAAATTTAACATGAAAGAGAGTGCATCTGACCCCACTGCTGATATCGCTAAAGAGTACCTGGAACGGGAAAACAAGGAAAAACAGGTACTAGCTTTACTCCTAGAGAAGTTTTTAGGGAGAAAAGATCAGATTCTCGTTCAAAAAACCGAGATGGGTGGTACTGAGGCTTATGTTAGCTCTGTTACCTTGGAATGGTTTGCAGGTCGGGTTCACTTCGCCTCTGGCTTACCTCTGTTTCAGAAAAAGTACAATCCAGAGACTGATAATGTCGAGATTGACGCAGATAGTATTGATGAAATTCAGCAACGTCCCCTTGATTGGTCACGTCAAGCACCGCTAGTGCAGTATTTGGCGGCTCGACGCAACCACAAGTTTCCGCCAGTACTGGTAGTAATTAATCAACCGTGGGTGGATAATCCCAAAGCTGCTGAGTGGGATAGCGAAGGACGCGCCACAAAGTCTACTACTGATTTTATACCTCTAGATAAAGACGGTAAGGTAGGTCTGCTAAATATTTCTGAGGATGATGTCACCATTTATGTACTAGATGGTCAACACCGATTAATGGGTGTACAGGGGTTGATGGAGTTAATAAAAACTCGTAAACTCCAGCGATATAAAAAAGATAAAGCTGCTGATGACAGTTTTATTACAGTCAATGATTTGATCGAAAAGTATCAAGTAGACCTTGCTTATCTGCAAAACTTACCCAAAGAAAAAATTGGTATTGAGTTCATCTGTGCGGTAGCGCCTGGGGAAACTCGCACCGAAGCTAGGCGGAGAGTGAGATCGATTTTTGTTCATGTCAACCTGATGGCTGCACCCTTGACTAAAGGTCAACTAACACAGTTGAATGAGGATGATGGTTTTGCGATCGTTGCTAGAAAAATTGCAGTTACACATCCACTGTTAGAACAACGACAAGAGCGCAAACCACGCGTTAATTGGAATAGTGCAACGGTGGCTTCCAATTCTACAGTTTTGACAACTTTGCAAGCTCTGCAAGATATGTCTGAGCGATATTTGGGTCAAAAGTTCCCTCACTGGAAACCCTTGGAGAAAGGTTTAATTCCCATGCGTCCAGAAGATGAAGAACTTGAGGAGGGAATTGAGGAATTTAGCAAGCTATTTGATTCTTTGGCTAGTCTTTCCAGCTATAAGATTTTAGAACACGAGGATACACCAGCTTTACGGCGCTTCAGCTTTGAGAAAGATGGAGGTGAAGGAAATATGCTTTTCCGTCCGGTTGCTCAAGTTGCACTAGCGCAAGCTTTGGGAATTTTAGTGTTTAAAAAAGGCTTTTCTCTGGCAGATATTTTTAAGAAACTGCGGAAGTTTGACCAGCAGGGCGGTTTTAGTGGGATGGAGTATCCTCAATCTCTCTGGTATGGGGTTTTGTATGACCCAAATAAAAAGCGAGTACAGGTTGTTGGACGAGATTTGGCTACGAAGTTATTAGTTTACATCCTGGGTGGAATTCACGAACAGATGGAACGTGCTGAACTTCGTAAGGCTTTGGCGGATGCTAGAACTGTGGAAGATAAAACAATAGGTTTTGATGGCGTGTTTGTTGAACCGAAAGCGGTAGGACTTCCACCAGTCCTGTAATTATGCTTGAAATATATTTTGGCGATGCCAGTGCAGCGCTTGTAGTTCTGGAAAGTGTTGCTCTGTATTTGGTAGAAGTATTGTTTCACCATGAAAATCTTTCATAGGTTTAGCATGGGGAGATGCTTCTTCCAATCAAATGTTTGAATTAATTCGTCTGAAACTGGAATCTCATTAGTAGTAATGATACCTCGCGCAATCAAATCAATTACAGATAAAAGTAGTATTGGTTTGTATTGAGCGTTACCACGCTTACGGCTATTACTCACATTTAATTCAGCCAGCCGTTGACAATAATATGTTATGTTTTTCATATTTAATAACTTAATTAAGCAAGCGAAAAAATCATTTTAAGAATTTACTGAGGTCAAATTCTTCTTCTAGCTGTTCTTTTGTTCCTCTTTCAGAAATAAGAACTAATAGAAGTCGCTCTGAGTAGTCAACAGAACCCCGCAACTCGTTTTGTAAAATTTCTAGTCCTGCGTTAGCATACTCTTCAAATATTTGAGTACGTTTATCTTCATCTTGTTCTTCTCTAGATGATAGTATGTTGATATCTTGCGTTTCGTTGATTCCTAATAATTTAATAATTAGGTCATATCCCAATGAAGCAAAATTTTCTTGGGGAATTGGCGATGGTTCTCTTTTTGTAGTTTCCCCCAAAGGAACGCGCTTTTTATATTTAACGCCCAATGCTGCTGCAAACACCATTACTTCTACATAAGTCTGAAAAGGCCCAGTTGAGTCTTTTGATGCGACTAACTGTTTCACCAACTCAGCCTTATCTTTAGCAACCCTGATTCTATTTGCAGCCATGATATTAATATCTACATTGTTGCTATTTTAACCGAAAGTCAAAAGCGATGCCTACGGCTGGCTATGCCTACGCACTTAATACTCACATTATTTTATACTAGTATGTGAGCGATCGCTAAACAAACAAATTATCCACCAACATAAGTAAGTCGTGGAGAAAATTTACAAGTATGTAACAAATAGTTAAGCAGAAGAGTTAGAGTTAAATCTTACACGCTGTGTACTGTAGTTGCCCTTTTCTCCTCTTGTTTGAATTCCATCAATGA
>JAESGB010000209.1_pt1 | contig 16416 bp, 12 predicted proteins | sample 9266211 | NCBI WGS metagenome assembly JAESGB01 (sample SAMN14514844, study PRJNA621659) | algae metagenome | isolation source: Goleter apudmare HA4340-LM2 and co-occurring heterotrophs from cave wall... | place: USA: Maniniholo cave, Kauai, Hawaii | collected 2009-07-28 | reverse complement strand
CTGCGTTCGCTGCGCTCGGACAACCGCGACGAGTCAGATCACGAGGCGCGCTGCGCGCGCTCCCCGCAAGCCCTGCGCTGCTCGCCGCCGCACAGGCGCGCCACCGCCCACCCGCCCACGGCTTTGCGAAAAGCGCAGCTCCTCTACATAGAAAGAAGGCGCTTCGCGGGCATCGAGCCCGCGAAGCGCCGGAGCAAGGCAGGCTCGACGCCTGCCTTGCTCCGTCTCCTCTCCATAGAGAACGAGCGCTGTCCGAGCCAAGCCGCGGGCGGGCGGCGGGCGCAGCGCCTGTGCGGTGCCGAGGAGCGCAGGGCTTGCGGCGGCGCGCGCAGCGCGCTTCGTGATCTGACTCGTCGCGGTTGTTTGAGCGCAGCGAACGCAGTTCGCGCAGCGAGTTCCGCGACGCGCCGCAAGCCCGAGCACCGCAGGGGAGTCGGCCCGCACAGCGGGCCGACCACCGCACTGAAGCGAAGCCCGCCGCCCGCCCGCGGCTTGGCTCCCGCACACCACCCGCAAAGCAACGGCAACGCGCACCGAAGAAAATCAACAACGGTCCGACCACAGACGCCCAGCGCTCAGCCGATTCGAACGCAAGCCGGTATGAGACAAGGGGGCTGACACGTCGGCGCCATTGGCTCAGCATGACGGCATGGCAGACGTCGCGCACACGCAAGTCCTCATCGCAGGGGCCGGCCCGACCGGGCTCATGCTGGCTGCGCAACTGGCGCGCCATGGCGCGGACTTTCTCATCGTCGACGGCAAGAGCGGCCCGACGCGGGAGTCCCGCGCGCTGGGCGTGCAGGCGCGCACGCTCGAGCTTTACGAAGCACTCGGCATCGCGGCCGCCGCCGTGGAGCAGGGCCGGCCGACCCTGGCGGTGAACCTCTACGTCGGCGAACGGCGCGTGCAGCGCATCCCGTTGGCCGAGATCGGCCGGGGCCAGAGCCCCTACCCCTTCCTGCTCATCCTCGAACAGAGCCGCAACGAAGCCCTGCTGTATGGCGCACTGCGCGATGCCGGCTGCGACGTGGCCTGGAACACCTCGCTCGGCGGCTTTCGCGACGAAGGCGAGCACATCAGCGCGACCCTGCGCCATGCCGACGGCCGCGAGGAAACGCTCACCGCCGACTGGCTGGTCGGCTGCGACGGCGCGAGGAGCACGGTGCGCGAGCAGCTCGGCCTCACTTTTGCAGGCGGCACCTACGAGAACGCGTTCTACGTGGCCGACGTGCGCGCAGAGGGTCCGCTCATGCAGGGCGAGCTGATGGTGTGCCTGTCGCGCGAGACCTTCGTGCTGTTCTTTCCGATGCCCGGAGAGCAGCGCTACAGAGTCATCGGCGTGCTGCCGCGCGACGGCCGGCTTGACGATCCGACGCTCACGTTCGACGACATCGAGGCGGCGGTTCGCGCCCAGTTGGACATCGACGTGCGCTTCTCCGACGTCGCCTGGTTCTCCGCCTACCGCGTGCACCACCGCTGCGTGCAGCGCTTTCGCACCGGCCGGGTGTTCGTGGCGGGCGACGCGGCGCACGTGCACAGCCCCGTCGGCGCGCAAGGCATGAACACCGGCCTGCAGGACGCCTGCAACCTGGCCTGGAAGCTCGCGCTCGTCGCCAGCGGGCAGGCCGGCGCCGCGCTGCTCGACAGCTACCACGCCGAGCGCTGGCCCTTCGCGCAGCGCCTGCTGGCCACTACCGACACCGCGTTTCGTGTCGCGGTGAGTCCGCGGCCGCTGCCGCGGATGTTCCGCCTGCGTGTGTTTCCCTGGCTGGCGAGCCGCCTAATGCAGCGAAGCTCGGTGCGCGGGTTCATCTTTCGCACCGTCTCGCAGACGGGCATCCACTACCGCCGGAGCCCGCTGTCGCGCTCTGGAGCAAAAGTCCGCGCGCCCCGCGCTTCATCGAACGCCCGCGCCTGGGGCCAGCACCGCAACGCGGCGTCCCCGAGACACTCTGCAACGAGGCTCACGGTGCAGGCGGGCGATCGCTTGCCGTTCGCCGAGGTGGGGCCGCCGCTCGCTTTGCACCGCGAGTCGGTTTACGCGTGGCTGCGGGCCCCTGGCCTGCACCTGCTGATGCTGCAGCGCGATCCCGAAGGGCTGCGGGCGCTTGCCGCGGAGTGGCGCGAACGCCTCGCCGCAAGCTTCGCGCCGGTCGTCACCGTGCGCGCCGTTTCCGCGCAAGCCGACACGGCGGGACTGTTCGATGCCCTCGGGGTGAACGATCGTGCGCTGCTGCTGGTGCGGCCGGACCAGTACCTCGCCTACGTCGACGTGTCCTTCGATTGGCCGGCGCTGCAGGCCTTCCTGAGCGGCACGCTCGGTCTGCAGGTGTCGCGCCGCGGTCGCTCGTGAGTCGATCAGGCAATCAGGCCGGTGCGCGGCTCGACCACACGCGCAGCATCTCGTTGTAGACGCAGGCGCCCATGACGGTCAGGCGCATGTCGTCGCCGGCACCTTGCAGCCAGCCCAGGGCGACGTAGTCGGCCGCTTCGCCCGCATCGAGTTGAGCCGATCGACCGGTCTCGATGCAATCGACTGCTTCGCGGAACTGCACGTTGAGCCGCTCGCCACGCGAGAGCGGCAGTCCTCGGTCGAGCTTCGCAACGGGATTGGCCATGCTGTCCTCCGTTGAAGCAATATAGCGAAGGGCAGATGACGAATCGAGCGTTTTCAACCCCTTGTAACTACGGGAAAACGATCGGTTTGCCGGCGCGAGTCAGCAATGCGTAAGACGAAGCGGGTAATTGATGACTGCGCGCTGAAGTCCACGCGGTTTCCTTCTGCGCCCTTCGGCAACGTTCAGCGCATTTCACGCGCCGAGCCGCTTGAGCCGCGCGGGCTCCACGATCTCGATCCAGTAGCCGTCCGGGTCCTTGACGAAGGCCACGTCCTTCATCTTTCCCTGCTCCGGTCGCTTGACGTAGGGCACGGCGTTCTCGTCGAACCAGCGCACGGCGACGTCGAGATCGGGCACCGAAAAGCAGATGTGGCCGAAACCCTGCGGCTGTGCGTTGCCGTCGTGATACCTGAAGTCGGCGTCGGCCTCGGTGCCCCAGTTGTGGGTGAGCTCGAGCACGCCGCGTTGCGCAAAGGTCCACGCCGTGCGCTCGCCCGCATCGTCCGGCGGCGCGGCTTCTCCGTCGGCCAGCCGGGCCAGGAAGTACAGCGTGAACTTCATCTCGGGGAAGTCGAGCTTGCGCAGCACGCGCATGCCGAACACGCGCGTGTAGAAGTCGAGTGCGACCTCGGGGTCCTTCACGCGCAGCATCGTGTGGTTGAGCGTGAAGCCGGCGGATGCGGCCGGCGGATGCTCGCAGACGCCGGGGTGGGATTCGGTGGTGAAGCTCATGGCATGACTCCAGGGAAAGAGGAGGAAGTGTTCGGCCGACTTTAGGGCCCGTTAACGCTTCGGAAGGACTCCCGTAGCGTTAACAGGCCCTAGGGGTTCGCCGTGGATTCGCTGAGCGCGCGAACGCAAATGGGCGCGAACTGCGCTGCCGGGTCCACGTGCGGCGAAGTGCATCGCCGCTGCATCAGGTCGTTGCGCGCGAAGAGCTCGGCCACCCAGTCCACGAACACCCGCAGCTTGGTGCTCAGGTGCCGGTTGGGCGGGTACACCACGTGCAGCGGCAACGGGTCCACGCACCAGTCGGCCAGCACGGGTTCGAGCTCGCCCTGGTCGATGAGGACCTCCAGCATGAACGACGGTGCCTGCAGCACGCCAAGACCGGCGATCGCGGCCGCCACGTAGGCATTGGAATCGTTGACCGAGACGATGTGGCGCCCCCGGATCTCGATGCGCTCGCCGTTCTTCGTGAAGTCGAAGGGGAAGATGCGGCCGGTGTGCGAGGAGAAATAGTTCACCACCGTGTGCCCCGTTTCCAGATCGCGTGGATGGCGCGGCACGCCATGGCGCGCGAGGTAGCCGGGCGAGGCGGCAGCGATGAAATGCAGCTCCGCGATGCGCCGCGCCACCAGAGACTGGTCGGTCAGCACGCCGCCGCGCAGCACGCAATCGACGTTCTCGCCGATCAGATCGACCGGCCGGTCCGTGACGCCGAGGTCGATCTGGATGTCGGGGTACAGCGCATGGAACTCGGGCAGCGCCGGCACGAGCACCAGGCGCCCGAGCGAGGCGCTGATGTCGATGCGCAGCCGGCCGCGCGGGTTGGCCTTGGCCTGCGACATGCCCGCTTCGAGCTCGTCCACCTCGCCCAGCAGGCGCAGCGCGCGCTCGTAGTAGGCGGCGCCGTCGGGCGTGACCGTCACGCGCCGCGTCGTGCGGTTGAGCAGCTTGGTGCGCAGGTGGCCTTCGAGCGACTGGATCAGCCGCGTGACCGTGGGCTTGGGCAGCGCCATCGAATCGGCGGCCTTGGTGAAGTTGCCGGCCTCGACGACCCGCACGAAGGCCTGCATTGCAGCGAACTTGTCCATCGTCGACTCCCTGTCGTGCGCGCCGGCACCTGAGATATCGAGCCGCAACGGCCCGTAGAGGCGGATTGTTGCGTTGATGAAATAAAGCATGAGCGACAGGGCTATTTATTAACGGAGGTGCCGGAACTATCTTCTGCTGCATCGCAACACGATTCGCGCCGCCGAGGCGTCCGCCCGATGTCCACCGCCCAGCCCCGCCTAGCCGCCGCACCGTTCGACGAGCGCATTCCGCTCGACGCGGCGCGCTCGCTGCCGGCCCGCATCTACGGCCAGCGCGGTCGCGCGGCTGCGCCGCAGGGGTCGGCACCCGGGCTGTCGGTGGGGCGGCCGACGCCTGCGCTCGTGCTCCATTTCCACGCCGGCGCCTTCGTCAGCGGGGGTCTCGACAGCGGCACGCTCGTCGCCGGACTCCTGGCCGAGGCCGGCGCGGTGGTCGTTTCGATCGATTACCCGCTCGCGCCGGCGCAACCGTTTCCGGCGGCCGTCGAAGCCGGCCATGCCGCGCTCGAATGGGCCTGGCGCCAGCGCGGCCGGCTGGCCGGCCCGGGCGCAAGCCTGTGGGTGGCCGGAGAAGAAGCCGGCGGCAATCTCGCGGCCGCAGCGGCCGCCATGGCGCGCGACCAGCAGCAGCCGGCACTCGCCGGGCAGATCCTGCTGTCACCCATGCTCGACATGTGCGTGGCGACGGGCTCGCTGCGCAAGGCGCAAGCCGGCCCGGTCGGTTGCCGCTGGGCCGACGGCTGGCACGACTACCTCGCCGGCCCGGACGACGCGATCCACCCCTACGCCGCACCGGGCCGCGCGCTGCGACTGGCCGGGCTGCCGCCGACGCTGCTGATCACCGCCGAAGACGACCCGATGCGCGACGAAACGCGCGCCTACGCCGAGCGCCTGCGCAAGGCCGGCGTCCGTGTCGAGCAGGCGCTGCTGCCCGCGCCGACCGGATGGCCCTGCGCCTTCATGCAGGCGCCGCAGCCCGAGCCGGCCTGGGCCGCACCGCTGCGCGACAGGCTGTATCGCTTCCTCTCGGCGGATCAGGCAAGAAGCCGCGGCGATCCGCCTACCGCTGCTTGACCCGCGATTCCTAGACTGCCTCGCGCGTGCTTGCGGCGCTCGGCCCCCGGTTCTCGATCCGCTCCTTCAACAACTCGAACTCAGGAAACCTCATGAGACGCTCCCTCTTCAAAGCCACCCGTTCGCGCCTCGCCACCGCCGGCATTGCCTTGACGACGCTGACGGCCATTGCGGCCGTCGGCGCTGCCTTCCTCGGCACTTCGATCAGCAGCGCCGAAGCGCCGGCCGAGGCACCGCCCGCCGCCACGCCGGTGTCCGTGGCAACGGTGGTGCACAGCGAGGTCTCCGCCTGGAACGAGTTCTCGGGCCGCCTCGAAGCCGTCGAACGCGTTGACGTGCGTTCCCGCGTGGCCGGTGCGGTGCGCTCGGTGCACTTCCGCGAGGGCGCCCTCGTGAAGCGGGGCGAGCTGCTCATCACCATCGACCCGGCGCCCTACGCGGCCGAGGTGGACCAGGCCGAAGCGCAGGTGGCGGCGGCGCAAGCCCGCGTGACGCACACGCACAGCGAGCGCGCCCGCGCCCAGCGTCTCCTGCAGGAAAGCGCCATCGCGCAGCGCGAGTACGACGAACGCGTCAGCGCGCAACTGCAGGCCGATGCCAGCCTGCGCGCGGCTCAGGCCGCGCTGCAGTCGGCGCGCCTTTCCCTCGGCTACACGCAGGTCCGCGCGCCGGTGGCGGGCCGCGTGGGCCGGCTCGAAGTGACCGTGGGCAACCTCGTGGCCGCCGGGCCCGGCGCGCCGGTGCTGACCACGCTCGTTTCCGTGAGCCCCATCTACGCCAGCTTCGAGGCCGACGAACAGGTGGTCGCGCGTGCGCTCGACGAACTGCAGGGCCTCGGCAAGCCGGGCGCGAGCGCACGCAGCCTGCTCGAGCAGATTCCCGTGCAGATGGGCACCTCGGCGAGCAGCGGCACGCCCTTGCTCGGCCGGCTGCAACTGGTCGACAACCAGGTCGATGCCGCCAGCGGCACGGTCCGCGTGCGCGCGGTGTTCGACAACGCCGACGGCAGCCTGATGCCCGGCCAGTTCGCCCGGCTGCGCATGGGCCATGCCCGCAACGGCAGCGCGCTGCTGGTCAACGAGCGCGCGGTCGGCACCGATCAGGACAAGAAGTTCGTGATGGTGGTCGGCGCGGACAACCGGGCCGCGTACCGCGAGGTCACGCTCGGCGCGCACGTCGAAGGCCTGCGCGTCGTGACGGACGGCCTGAAGGCCGACGAGCGCATCGTCGTCAATGGCCTGCAGCGCATTCGCCCGGGCGCATTGGTCGAACCCAAGCCGGTCGCGATGGACATCAAGCCCGAAGTGCAGGCGCGCGCCAAGGTGTCGCCGCAATCCTGATCGGGCCGACGAGCCCGAGCCCCGCAAACAAGAGGTAGGAAACCATGAACCTGTCCAAGTTCTTCATCGACCGGCCCATCTTCGCCGGCGTGTTGTCTCTGCTCATGCTGATCGCCGGCCTGATCGCGCTGCGCGGCCTGCCGATCTCCGAGTACCCGGAGGTCGTGCCGCCTTCGGTGGTGGTGCGCGCGCAGTACCCCGGCGCCAACCCCAAGGTGATCGCCGAGACGGTGGCCACGCCGCTGGAAGAAGCCATCAACGGTGTGGAAGACATGCTCTACATGGGCAGCCAGGCCACCACCGACGGGCTCATGACGCTGACCGTCACCTTCAGGCTCGGCACCGACCCCGACCTCGCGCAGCAGCTCGTGCAGAACCGCGTGTCGCAGGCCGAGCCGCGCCTGCCGGAAGAGGTGCGCCGCCTGGGCATCACCACGGTCAAGAGTTCGCCCGACCTCACGATGGTGGTGCACCTGCTCTCGCCGAACGACCGCTACGACATGACCTACCTGCGCAACTACGCGGTGCTCAATGTCAAGGACCGGCTGGCGCGCATCGAGGGCGTGGGCCAGGTGCAGTTGTTCGGCTCGGGCGACTATTCCATGCGCATCTGGCTCGACCCGCAGAAGGTGGCGGAGCGGGGCCTTTCGGCCAGCGACGTGGTGCAGGCGATCCGCGGGCAGAACGTGCAGGCGGCCGCGGGCGTGGTGGGCTCGTCCCCCGGCCTGCCGGGCGTGGACCTGCAGCTCTCGATCAATGCGCAGGGCCGGCTGCAGAGCGAGGAGGAGTTCGGCGACATCATCGTCAAGACCGGCGGCGACGGGGCAGTCGTGCGGCTGCGCGACCTGGGCCGCATCGAGCTCGGAGCCGCCGAGTACGCGCTGCGCTCGCTGCTCGACAACAAGTCGGCCGTGGCGGTGCCGATCTTCCAGGCGCCCGGCTCGAACGCCATCGAGATCTCGAACCAGGTGCGCGAGACGATGACCGAGCTGAAGCAGTACATGCCGCAGGGCGTGGACTACGAGATCGTCTATGACCCGACGCAGTTCGTGCGCGCGTCGATCGAGTCGGTGATCTACACGCTGCTCGAAGCGGTGGCGCTGGTGGTGCTGGTGGTGATCCTGTTCCTGCAGACCTGGCGCGCGTCGATCATTCCCTTGCTGGCGGTGCCGGTGTCGGTGATCGGCACCTTCGCGGTGATGCACCTGTTCGGCTTCTCGATCAATGCGCTGAGCCTCTTCGGTCTGGTGCTGGCCATCGGCATCGTGGTGGATGACGCGATCGTGGTGGTCGAGAACGTGGAGCGCAACATCGAAGCGGGCCTGAGCCCGCGCGACGCGACCTACCGCGCCATGCGCGAGGTGTCCGGGCCGATCATCGCGATCGCGCTGGTGCTCGTGGCGGTGTTCGTGCCGCTGGCCTTCATCAGCGGGCTCACGGGTCAGTTCTACCGGCAATTCGCGCTCACGATCGCGATCTCCACGGTGATCTCGGCGATCAACTCGCTCACGCTTTCGCCCGCGCTCGCCGCGCTGCTGCTCAAGGGCCACGACGCACCGAAGGACCGGCTGACGCGCGTGATGGACAAGCTCTTCGGCCGCTTCTTCGGCGCCTTCAACCGCGTCTTCAAGCGCGGCTCGTCGGCCTACAGCGGCGGCGTCACGCGTGCCATCTCGCGCAAGGCCGTGATGATGGGCGTGTACCTCGCGCTGCTCGCGGTGACCTTCGGCCTCTTCAAGGCGGTGCCCAGCGGCTTCGTGCCGGCACAGGACAAGCAGTACCTCATCGGCTTCGCGCAGTTGCCCGACGGCGCCACGCTCGACCGCACGGAAGACGTGATCCGGCGCATGGGCGACATCGCACTGAAGACCCCCGGCGTCGAGCACGCGGTCGCCTTCCCGGGGTTGTCGATCAACGGCTTCACCAACAGCTCCAACTCGGGCATCGTCTTCACGCCGCTCGAGTCCTTCGACAAGCGCAAGGACCCGAGCCTCAGCGCCGCGGCGATCGCCGCCAGCCTGAACCAGCAGTTCAGCCAGATCGAGGAAGCCTTCGTCGTCATGTTCCCGCCGCCGCCCGTGCAGGGCCTGGGCACCACGGGCGGCTTCAAGCTGCAGTTGGAAGACCGTGGCTCGCTCGGCTACGAAGGCCTGGACGCGGCGGTGAAGGCCTTCATGGCCAAGGCGCAGCAGGCGCCGGAGCTTGCGGGGCTGTTCTCGAGCTACCAGGTCAACGTGCCGCAGCTCTATGCCGACATCGACCGCACCAAGGCGCGCCAGCTCGGCGTGGCGGTGACCGACGTGTTCGACACGATGCAGATCTACCTCGGCTCGCTGTACGTGAACGACTTCAACAAGTTCGGCCGCACCTACACGGTTCGCGTGCAGGCCGACGCGGCGCACCGCGCGCGCGCCGAAGATGTGGGCCTGCTGAAGGTGCGCTCATCGACGGGCGAGATGGTGCCGTTGTCGGCGCTGATGAACGTGCGCAGCAGCTTCGGGCCGGAGCGCGCCATGCGCTACAACGGCTATCTCTCGGCCGACATCAACGGCGGCGCCGCGCCCGGCTATTCGTCGGGCCAGGCGCAGGACGCCGTGGAGCGCATCGCCGCCGAGACGCTGCCGCCCGGCATCGGCTTCGAGTGGACCGAGCTCACCTACCAGGAGATCCTGGCCGGCAACTCGGCGATGTGGGTCTTCCCGCTCGCCATCCTGCTCGTGTTCCTGGTGCTCGCCGCGCAGTACGAGAGCCTGACCTTGCCGCTGTCGATCATCCTCATCGTGCCGATGGGCCTGCTCGCGGCGATGACCGGCGTGTGGCTGGACGGCGGGGACAACAACGTGTTCACGCAGATCGGGCTGATCGTGCTCGTGGGCTTGAGTGCGAAGAACGCGATCCTGATCGTGGAGTTCGCCCGTGAGCTGGAGTTCGCCGGCCGCAGCCCGGTGCAGGCCGCGATCGAGGCGAGCCGGCTGCGCCTGCGGCCGATCCTGATGACCTCGCTGGCCTTCGTGATGGGCGTGCTGCCGCTGGTGCTTTCCACCGGCGCCGGCGCCGAGATGCGCCAGGCGATGGGCGTGGCCGTGTTCGCCGGAATGATCGGCGTGACCGCCTTCGGCCTCTTCCTCACACCCGTGTTCTACGTGCTGTTGCGCCGGATGGCGGGCAACCGGCCGCTCAAGCTGCATGGCGAAGTGCCGCATGTCGAAGGCTTTGCCGGCTCGCAGGTTGCGAGCGGCGCAGGCGTTGCAATCGGTGCAAGCGGTGCAGGCGGCGCAGGTCTGAGGCCGGTACCGGCCGCGCCGGTGTCACATCACGACTGAGCCCTCCCTGCCCCCTCTCCCGCACGCGGGAGAGGGTTGGGGTGAGGGTGTTCGAAGACGCACGCTTTTTACAACGCCCAACTCACTGCCTCGGCCGATTCCCTCACCCCAGCCCTCTCCCGCGCGCGGGAGAGGGAGCAAAGCAAGACGCTCACTCCCGAAGCCCACGAACAAACGACAACCATTCAAAGGCAGACCCCATGAAACCCACACTCGTCGCCGCCGGCAGATTCCAACGTCCTCCGCGCACCCGGCTGAGCTCGCTCCTCGCCCCCCTCTTCGCCGCCCTCCTCCTCGCCGGCTGCGTCACCGCCCCCGCCATCGATCCCGCATCCCTGCCGGTTGCTCCGATCAGCTTCAAGCAACACGACGATCGCTGGACACTCGCCGCCCCCGCCGAACCACAGGCCCGCGGCCAGTGGTGGCAGGCCTTCGCCGACCCGAGCCTCACCGATCTGGTCGAGCGCGCCGGCCGCGCCAACAACGCCATCCAGGTCGCGACGGCGCGGCTCGCGCAGGCGCGCGCCATCCTGCGCGCCACCGATGCCAACCGCGCGCCGCAGGTCGGCATCGGCGCGAGTGCCTCGCGCGGCACCCAGGCCGACACCGGCAGCACCGCGACGACCTTCCTCGGCGCCGGCGCCGACCTCAGCTACGAGCTCGACCTGTTCGGCCGGCTCGCCACGGCCAGCCGGGCCGCCGCGCTCGACGCACAGGCACGCGAAGCCCTTCTGCAGAGCACGCGCCTGCTCGTGCAGGCCGACGTGGCCCGCACCTACCTGGCCCTGCGTGCAGTCGATGAAGAGCGCGCGCTCGTGCGCGAAACCGTCGCCGCCTACCGCGACACGCTCGACCTCACCGAGCGCCGCTACCAAGCCGGCGACATCGCCGAGCTCGACGTCGCTCGCATCCGCACCGAAGTCGCCGCCACCGAATCCGAAGCGCTGGCCCTCGACCGCCAGCGCGCCGAGCTCGAACACGCGCTCGCGGTGCTGGTCGGCGAGGCCGCCTCCGGCTTCAGGATCGACGCAAGCGACTGGGCGACCGCCCTGCCGGTGATTCCGCCCGGCGTGCCCAGCACCCTGCTCGCGCGCCGGCCCGACGTGTCGGCCGCGCAGAGTTCGATGCTCGCCGCGCAGGCGCGCGTGGGCGTGGCGCAGGCCGCGTGGTTCCCGAACCTCTCGCTCACCGCCTCGGGCGGCTACGCCTCGCCCGAACTCGGCGACCTGTTCCAGTGGTCGGCGCGCGCCTGGGGTATCGGTGCGCTGCTCTCGCTGCCGCTGTTCGACGGCGGCCGGCGCGAGGCCGGCGTGCAGAACGCGAGCGCGGAACTCGACGCGGCACTGGCCGAGTACCGCGAGCAGGTGCTCGTGGCGTTCCGCGATGTCGAAGACCAGCTCTCCGCGCTGCGCCTTCTCTCGGAGCAGGCCGAAGCGCAGTCCCGCGCCGTCGCCTCGGCCAGCCGCGCGACGCTGCTATCTGACTCACGCTGGCGCAACGGCTACGTGAGCCAGCTCGAACTGCTCGACGCGCAGCGCAGCGAGCTCTTCAACCGGCGCCAGGCGCTGCAGGTGCGCTCGGCGCGCTACCAGGCCACGGTGGGCCTGGTGCGGGCGCTCGGCGGAGGCTGGGAAGCGGCGCAGACGCGAGCTGCCCCGGCGAGCATCACCGGGCCGGTGGCGACGGGGAGTGTGGCGGATCGCTGAGCGCGCTTCGAACGACCGTGCGAGGCAGTCGAAGGCGCCGGGCATTCGAGGCCGGCAAGCAAGCCAGCCAGATAATCCTGGACTGCACCCACACGCGCAGCGTCGCGCTGCGACCCATCGGGCGCCCGTCGAAAGCACTTGCCGCATGCCCGAGCCCGCCGCCACCGACCCGTTCGAGCAGGCGAAGACGCTGTTCTTCGACGGCCTCGCCTGCTTCGGCGCGCGCCGCTTCGCCGAGGCCGAGCAGCGCTTCCTTGCTTCGCTGGCCCTTGTGCCGGGACGGCTGACCACGCTGGTCAACCTCGCCGCCACACGGCTGGCGCTGTCGCGGCCACAGGAGGCGCTGGCCACGGCCGATCAGGTGCTGGCGGTCGAACCCGGGAACCGCGACGCCTGGATCCACCGCGCCAGCGCGCTCGGGAACCTGGGTCGTCACGAAGAAGCCCTCGCCGGCTTCGACAAACTGCTGGCGCTCGACGGCGGGCTGGCCGAAGGCTGGCTGCGCCACGGCCAGACACTGCAGGCCCTGAACCGCCACGACGAGGCCCTCGCTTCCTACGAGCGGGCACTCGCCATCGACGCCACGCTGGCGCAGGCCTGGAGCAACCTCGGCGGCATCCTGCGCGAAGCCAGGCGCCTGGACGAAGCCGCTCACGCCTACGAGCAAGCCATCGCCCAGGGCGGCAATGCCGAACTGAACGGCTACTACCTGGCTTCGATCCGCGGTCGGAACGCTCCCGCGACCGCGCCGAAGCGTTACGTGCAACCGCTCTTCGACGAGTACGCGGGCGAGTTCGATGAACACCTGTTGCAGGTGCTGCACTACCGCGCGCACCAGGTGCTCATCGGCCACCTGCGAGGGTTGACCGCGCGCCGCTTCCGATCGGCGCTGGACCTGGGCTGCGGCACCGGCCTGTGCGGCCCGCTGGTCAAGCCGATGGCCGAACGGCTTGCCGGCGTCGATCTGTCGCAGCGGATGATGGACAAGGCCCGGGCGCTCGGCCTGTACGAACGGCTCGTTCACGCAGACATCACCGACTACCTGAGCACCACCGACGAGCGCTTCGACCTGGTGCTCGCCGCCGACGTGTTCATCTACATCGGCGATCTCGCGCCCGTGTTCGCTGCCGTGCACCGCGTCATGGAATCAGCGGGCGTGTTCTGCTTTTCCGCCGAACTGGCAGGCAGCGAATCGCACGATTTCGAGCTGCTGCCGAGCCTGCGCTATGCGCAGTCGGAGCGCTACGTGCGCGAGCTCGCCGCGCGGCACGGCTTCGAGGTCGCCAGGCTGCTGCGCGAGCCGGTCCGCGAAGACCAGCGCAAGTCGATCGACGGGATGTTCGTCTATCTGACCCGGCGTTGAGCGCTGCGCGGGTGGGGAGCCGCCGAACCCACGGCGGCTACTGCACCGCGTACTTCGCCACCGCCTCCTCGTTCCACTCGATGCCCTGCCCCGGCCTCTCGGGCACGATGATGTGCCCGTTGTCGATGAGGAAGGGCTCGCGCAGGACGGGGTTCGCCCAGTCCTGCCATTCGAGCCAGTGCGCGGTCTCCGTCACGCGCATCAGGTGCGCGGCGATCTCGGGGTAGAGGTGCGTGGACATGGGGATGCCGGCCGCACCCGCGATGGCGGCGGCGCGCAACCAGCCGCTGACGCCGCCGATGCGCATCATGTCGGGCATCACGAAGTCGCCAGCGCCGGCCGTCACCGCCTGGTACAGCAGGCGCGGGCCGTAGAAGTTCTCGCCGAGCTGCACCGGCGTTCGAAGCTCACGCGCCAGTTGCACGTAGCCCGGCAGGTTGTCGTAGGCGATCGGTTCCTCGAACCAGTCGAGTCCCTGGTCGTCCAGCCCGTGGCAGCGCAGCAGCGCCTCGCCGAGCGAGAGGCCCTGGTTGAAATCGCACATCAGCTTTACCGAAGCGCCCGCCGCTTCGCGCACCGCGGCGATGGCGGCCATGTCTTCGGCCAGCGTCGCGCGGCCCAGCCGCATCTTCAGCGCCGTGAAGCCACCCTCCGCCACGAGTGCCGCAGCCTCGTCGCCCAGGCGCTCCGGCGGCACCAGCCACAAGCCGTTGCTGTTGTAGGCCGGCACCGGGCCGACCGTGCCGCCGAGGTACACCGCGAGCGGCACGCCGGCGGCCTGCGCCAGGGCGTCCCATGCCGCCATGTCGAGGCCCGAAAGCGCGATCAGCGTCGCACCTTCGCGCCCGATGAGGTGCAGCGAGCCCATGCCGCGGCGGTAGGCGTCGAAGGGCGCGACCGGCTGGCCCTTTGCCGCCGCGCCCAGCGTGTCGATCAGGGGCACGACCACGCGCGCGGCAACGGCGAGATAGGGCTCGAGGTAGCTGTGGCCGACCACGCCTTCCTCGGTGTACAGGTCGATCAGGATCAGCGGCCAGTCGTGGAACAGCCCCACCTTGGAGACGATGGGGCGCTGCAGCGGCACGGCGACGGCGCGGGCGCGAACGCTGTGGACCGTGAGGGATGGGGTGCTGGTCATGGCCGCCTCCGCAAGGCGGCGCGGCGGCTTCGAAAAGGGCCGCTTGCCGCGCGGGCAGCATGCTCTTTATCGGCGGCTCGAAGGTGGTGACCTTGTCGTGTGCAGGGTCGCGCAGCGCACGGGAACCCTCTTCCCCCGCCTTCTCCCGCGAGCGGGAGAAGGAGCCCCGTACCGAGCCTCCGATCCTGTTTCAGCCGGGACGACCTTACGGCTGCGCCACCTCGTGCCCGGCCAGCAGTTCGAGCGAACGCACCAACGCCGAATGGTCCAGGTCCTGCCAGCCGTTGGCCGCGCACGCCTGCATCAGTTGCGCGGCGCCGGCCGTCTGCGGCAAGGCAACGCCGAGGGCCCGGGCGCCTTGCAGCGCCAGGTTCAGGTCCTTCTGGTGCAGCCCGATGCGAAAACCCGGCGCGAACGTGCGCTTGATCATCCGCTCGCCATGCACCTCCAGGATGCGGCTCGCCGCAAAGCCGCCCATCAGCGCCTCGCGCACCTTCGCCGGATCGGCCCCGGCCTTGCTGGCGAACAGCAGCGCCTCGCCGACCGCGGCGATGTTGAGCGCCACGATGATCTGGTTGGCGACCTTGCAGGTCTGGCCGTCGCCGTTGCCGCCGATGAGCGTGATGTTCTTGCCCATGCGCTCGAACAGCGGCCGCACGCGGTCGAACGCCGCCTGCGGGCCGCCGACCATGATGGTCAGCGAGCCGGCCTTCGCCCCCACCTCGCCGCCCGAGACGGGCGCATCGAGGTAGTCGCAGCCGAGCGCGTTGATCTGCTGCGCGAAGGCCTTGGTGTCCATCGGCGAGATCGAGCTCATGTCGATCACCGTCTTGCCCGCCGACAGACCTGCGGCAACGCCGTGTTCGCCGAACAGCACGGTCTGCACGTCCGGCGTGTCGGGCAGCATCGTGAAGACGATGTCGGCTTCGCGCGCGACGCTCTGCGCATCGGCGCACTCCGTCGCGCGGCCCTTGATCCCCTCTGGTGCGCCGCGGCGCGTGTGGACGAAGACGGTGTGGCCGGCGTCGATCAGGTGCCCGCACATGGGCGCGCCCATGATGCCCAGGCCGATGAATCCGAGCTTGCTCATGATCGGTTCTCCTTCAGGCGGGATAGCGGTCGCGCAGCGCCTGCGTGGCGCCGCGGAAGACACCGAGATCGCTGCCGACCCCGACGAAGCTGACGCCCATCTCCATGTAGCGCCGCGCATCGGCCTCGACCGGCGCGAGGATGCCGACCGCCTTGCCGTGCGCCCGCGCGGCATCGATCACCGAGGCGATCGCGGCCTGCACCTCCGGGTGCGCCGCATTGCCGAGATGGCCGAGGCCGGCGGCAAGATCGGAAGGCCCGATGAACACGCAATCGATGCCGTCCACCGCCGCGATGTCGGCCACGGCGGCGAGCCCGTTGCGGCTTTCGATCTGGGCCATCACGCAGATCTGTTCGTTGATGCCCGCGAAGTAACCGGCCACCGTGCCGAATCGGTTGCTCCGCTGCGCCACCGACACGCCGCGAATGCCCTGCGGCGGATAGCGCGTGGCAGCCACCGCGCGGCGCGCCTCGTCGGCGTTCTCCACGAACGGAATCAGGAAGTTGTAGAAGCCGGCATCGAGCAGGCGCTTGATCTCGACCGGGTTGTTCCACGAAGGCCGCACGACGGGTGCGCTGGGGCTGTCCTTCAGGGCCATCAATTGCGGAATGAAGGTGGTCACGTCGTTCGGAGAATGCTCGCCGTCGAGCAGCAGCCAGTCGAAGCCGGCGACGCCGAGCACCTCGGTCGTGATCGGGTTGGCGAGCGAGCACCAGCAGCCGATCAGGCGCTTGCCGGCCAGCAGGTCCGCGCGCAGGCGGTTGGGGAAGGGTATGTAGGGGGTGCTCATGGGGTGCTCGCTATTCGGATCACTCGAAATTCTTGCTCCCTCTCCCTCTGGGAGAGGGTTGGGGTGAGGGCAACGCCGCAGCCTGCGCGCGCCGGGGCCCCCCCCCAAAACAACCCACAACGGGGAGGGGGGAAAAAAAAAAAAAAAAAATATGAAA
>JAESGB010000208.1_pt1 | contig 16583 bp, 17 predicted proteins | sample 9266211 | NCBI WGS metagenome assembly JAESGB01 (sample SAMN14514844, study PRJNA621659) | algae metagenome | isolation source: Goleter apudmare HA4340-LM2 and co-occurring heterotrophs from cave wall... | place: USA: Maniniholo cave, Kauai, Hawaii | collected 2009-07-28 | reverse complement strand
TATGTGTCAGAAAATCAGTTATGTTCACTGGTTTGAGGAGATTATGTTTTGTTGACTAATTTCAGCTTTTTAGGCTTAGTCTTAATAAAAATGTAAAGTTTTATATCAGCATTCAACATTTGTGATTTTGATAGTACTCTTAGAGGTTGTTTGAAAAGTGTTTTGCTGTGATGAAAAAAATATTTCCCTGTGCCCTCTCAAAGTTGTATAACAACTGTGGTGAATTCCAGTTAACAACTTGTTTGGATCAATTATGTCAGGTAGAAGGAATGACAGGTTATGTGATGAAGGGTAAATGTTTTGATACTGGTTTACCGGATGCTTATCGTCAGACATTAATTGATTTTAGATTATGACTGGCAGTCGTAAGGGCAATTGTTGTGCCCCTATCTGTTTTTAATTGTTTTGCTGACTTTCTGGCGAGTAAGGAACACCTAACCCCTGGGGCGGTATAGATTTACCAGCTAATCCTAGTAAGGCAAATAAAGCGATCGCATAAGGTAACATGGTGAGAAACTGATAGGGAATATTTGCACCTAGGGCTTGAATGCGTAACTGTAAAGCTTCCGTAGCGCCAAATAATAAACACGCCAAAGTACTACCTACAGGATGCCATCTACCAAAAATTAAAGCAGCGATCGCAATAAATCCTTTACCTGCACTCATATTTTCTGAGAAATATTTGATCTGCACTAAGGCGAGATCAGCACCTCCTAAACTAGCAAGACAGCCACTGAGAATCACTGCCCAATATCGCACTTTTGCTACCGATACTCCAGCCGTCGCCGCCGCTTGGGGATATTCTCCCACCGCCCGTAAGGTTAGCCCAAAGCTGGTATTGAATAAAATATAGATACTGGCAACAACTAAAATTAACAGTAAATATACGAGAACATCTTGCTGGAACAACAAAGATCCAAGTATGGGTATGTTTGCCAAACCAGGAATAACTATAGGCTCAATTCCTGGTAATCTTTGAGCACTACTGCCATGAAATACTAACCGCGCTAAAAACGATGTCAACCCCGCAGCTACTAGATTAATCGCTAGTCCCGATACCAATTGATTGACATATAAAGTGACACATAAATAAGCATGAAGTAAACCGACTAATCCGCCAACAATCAACGCACAGAAAACACCAAAATAAGGGTTACTAGTGTAAAAGGTAGCGGCTGCACTGGTAAAGGCACCAGTTAATAATAGACCTTCCAGGGCAATATTTAGCACTCCTGAGCGTTCTGAGTACATGCCACCAAGAGCAGCGAAGGCTATGGGTACGGCTAAACTTAAACTAGCAATTAAGTAATCAGAGAGGAAGTTGAGGTTATCCATAAGTTATTTTTTTAACGCAGAGTATCGCTAAGGGAAGCGCAAAGTATCGCAGAGTCATTTTTGCTTCTGTTGGCGTTAAACTTCAGCTTTCTTTTGCGTTTTGATTTGTCTTTCTACAGCAAGGCTGATGGCTATGAATAATACAGTCAATCCTTGAATGGCGTAAACTAAAGTCACGGGTACGCCGGCGCTACGTTGCATGACATTCGCACCACTACGCAAGGCGGCAAAAAATAAAGAAGTCAACACTATACCCCTAATACTACCGCGACTTAAAAAAGCGATCGCAATGGCATCAAAGCCGTAACCAGGAGACACTTGTTCAAATAAGCGGTACTTCAACCCCATAACTTCCGATGCGCCAGCTAAACCCGCTAAACCACCCGCAGCAGCCATCACCAGCATAATCGTATTTTTGACAGAGATTCGGGCATAATGGGCGGCTGTGGGGTTAAAACCAACGGTGGCGATTTGGTATCCTAGAGGCGATCGCACTAATAACACCCACAATAATCCGGCGGCGGTTAATGCAAGTATGATGCCAGCATGGGCAAGACTTTGGGGTAAGATGCTCGGTAACTGAGCAGATTTAGCAATTAATGGCGAATAAGGGCTAGGTGCATCTGGTGCTTTTAAGGGGTTTTGTACCAAGTAGCTAACTAAATTCACCGCGATGTAATTTAGTAATAGAGTGGTGATGACTTCATTAACTCCCCGCACAGCTTTGAGATAACCAGGTATCCCACCCCAAACCGCACCAAAGAGAAATCCAGCCACAAGTGCTAGGGGAATGTGTACAAAAGCCGGGATTCCTTGCACATATAACCCAATTAAAGTACTACCCAACGCACCGAGATAAATTTGTCCTTCGCCACCGATATTAAATTGACCAGCCCTCAATGCGACTAATACCCCTAAACTACTAAATAATAGGGGCGTCATTTTGGTGAGGGTGTTACCAAACCCAAAGTAAGTAGTTAGGGATTCTTGAAATAAAGCCGTGTAGGCGGTGATAGGATTTGCCCCAGCGATGAGAATGAGGATAGCACCCACGATGAGAGCAGAGGCTATGGCAATCAGTGGTGATAGGATTGGCAGTAGGCTTTGAAAGCGTTTATTTGTGGTCATGATGTAATGATTGCCACCCCTCAACCTCAGAAAATGAGTATCGAACAATATCTTGAATGGGAACCATTGCAAGATTATCGTTATGAATACATTAATGGGGAAGTGTTCGCCATGACTGGCGGGACAATTCCTCACAATGATATTGCCCTAAATCTCTACAGAGCATTGTATCCCCATCTGCGTGCTAGAGGTTGTCGCATCAATGTTGCAGATGTCAAAGTACAAATCAGTACTCAAAGTGCGTACTACTATCCTGATGTGGTAGTGAGTTGTGATGCACGAGATTTAAATGCACGCAAATTTATTCAATATCCCAAAATAATTGTGGAAGTTCTTTCTCCTGGAACCGAAGCTAAAGACAGAGGAGAAAAGTTTGCTTTTTATCGCACTATGCCCAGTTTACAAGAGTATATTTTGATTGAATCTGAAAAAATTGGCATGGAATTTTATCGTCGGGGAGAAGGCAGAATGTGGCTATATTCTCCCTATACTCTTGGTGACGAGATTACTATAGAAAGTGTTGGTTTTAGTTGTGCGATTGATGCGATTTATGAAGGCGTGAGTTTTGAAAGTGAATACTAGTCAGAATATTTTTTTATTCTTTCCAATACGTATAGACATACCTGTTGAAGCTGTAAGGTAATCGCAATTAGTCTTGATTTGCAGTATTTCGGTAATGTTGAATCCAACAAGCTGATTAGTGTAGTTATACTCAGCGACTAAACTAGCATTATTACTAGAGTTATTGTAAACAATCCAGCGATCGCACAACGGTAAATACAAAGAAATTAAATTTATCCTCTTTCTGTTGTAGTAACCAAAATAAATATAAGCAGGGTGCGTTAACAATAGCATAAGGCACTGTCCAAAGGCTTTGGTGCGTTAGGACTAAAGTCCATAACGCACCCTACAAATACTTTCACAGTAATTCACAAAATTTATTTTCTTCTCTCTGCTCTCTCTGCGCCTCTGCGGTTACATTAATTATTTTTTAACCGCAGAGGAAGCAGAGAACACAGAGGAAAGGCAATGATGTCAAGCAATAACCCATACCCTGTTCAAGCTAAATAATGAATGAAGCAGAGAACACAGAGGAAAGGCAATGATGTCAAGACTGGATATTTTACCCTCTGGGTGTTCCCCCGCCCATCAATAAACCAATTTCTTCTATCGTCGCTGTCTGTTCGTCCAAAATAGCGACAAACTCACCTTTGTAGATTACGGCAATGCGATCACTCATTGCCATCACTTCTTCTAACTCAGTAGAAATATACAAGATTGCCGCACCGCGATCGCGTTGTGCTAACAATTGAGAATGAACTGAGGTTGTCGCACCTACGTCTAATCCCCGTGTGGGTTGCATGGCTATAATTAGGTTTGGTTCTCCTGCTAGTTCTCTTGCCAAAACTACCTTTTGTTGATTTCCCCCCGATAGTTGGCTGACTTTGATATCTTCTCCGGTCGCCCGGATATCAAATTCTTGCATTACAGCTTGGGCATGATGTTTAATTGCTAGTGATTGTAATAAAAAATAGCGGCAGAATGGTAAGTTGTTAAAAACATTCAAAATCAAGTTTTGGGCAATGCTAAATTGCAACACCAAACCCATTTTTTGCCTATCTTCAGGAATATAACCTATTTTCTGCTGAGTACAAGATTTATTAAACTCAATCTTACCCTTGTTCGGTCTTCTTAAACCTGCGAACGCATCAGCTAATTCTCGTTGTCCATTGCCATCTACACCCGCAATTCCTAAAATTTCTCCAGCGCGCAATTGAAATGAAACATTGTGGATAGCAGGAATGTTTCTCTCATCCACAACTTGTAAATTTTGTACCGACACTATCATTTCTCCTGGTACAGATACAGATTTATTGACTTGTAAATTTACTTCCCTTCCCACCATCAATTCTGCTAATTGTTGGGGAGTTGCTTCTTGAGTGTTCGTTGTCGCTACTACTTTCCCGCGTCGTAGTACTGTGACTGTATCACAGAGATTAATTACTTCTTTTAACTTGTGGCTAATAAAAATAATTGTCTTGCCAGTTGCTGCCAATTGTCGCAAGATATTAATTAATAATGCTACTTCCGGTGATGTCAAAACTGCTGTTGGTTCATCGAGAATGAATAGTTGGGCTTGGCGATATAAAACTTTGAGAATTTCAACTCGCTGTTGTGTTCCTACTGGTAAGTTTTCTATTTTATCTGTGGGGTTAATTTCTAGTCCGTAAGCTTGGGCTAAAGCCGCAATTTCTTGGTGTTTTCGTCGCAGATTTAAACGCCAGCGATTTTCTGTACCTAGAATGATATTTTCGGTAACAGTTAACTGAGGTACAAGCATAAAGTGCTGGTATATCGTGCCTATACCTAGTTTGATTGCTACCTTGGGAGAAGTAATTTTAACTGGATTACCTGCTAGATAAATTTTGCCATCATCAGGTTGATATAGACCACTGATAATATTCATTAAAGTAGTCTTACCTGCGCCATTTTCACCTAAAATTCCATGAATTTTTCCAGTTTCTACACTGAAACTGATGTTGTCATTAGCAACAAATGAGTGAAAGCGTTTACTGATATTTTCTAAACGTAAATACATGGGAATTTATACTTGTTTGATACAGCGTGTATCTTTACCTGCTTCTTGACATTTTTTAAAGAGAATTTTTTGATCAACAATATCCTGTTTGGCTTTCAAAGCATTTTGTTGTACAGATTGTGGTACTCCTGCACCAAATTTACCTAAAGATAAGATATCTGCTCTTTCTAAACCGATAGTATATATCTGTCCTTGGAGTTGTTTTTGTTTTGCTAGTTCTGCTAAATAGGCGATGGCGATATCTAAGCGTTTAACTGCACTGGTTAACACTGCTTTTGGCGCAATATCCAATTGATCTTTTGTATTGCCAAAGGCATAAACTCCTTTATCACTGGCTGCTTGTAAAACTGCGGGTGAAGCACTATCTAACCATTGATAAATCACATCAGCACCAGTAGAAATTAAGGCAAGTGTTGCTTCTTTAGCCTTAGCAGGATCATTCCAATCACCTGTAAATGTAGAAGTAATTTGTATATTGGGTTTAACTGATTTTGCCCCTAATTCAAATCCTCGTAGTTCTTCTTGGGTAGCGGGGAATTCTTGTCCAGCAATATAAGCTAATTTATTAGATTTAGTAATAGCAGCGCCAATAATGCCACATAAATAACTACCTTGCAAGTGATCTATTCGCAAAGAAGCGATATTGTTCCCCTGATTATTACCATTTACACCCACAAAAAATGTATTGGGAAACTGTGCAGCAACTTGCTCTATAGCTGCATCAAACTGTCCACCATGGGCGAACACAAGATTATACCCTTTACGGGCAAAGTCTGTTAATAATTCTGTTTGATCGGCTTGGGCGACTTGTTCCACATAGGCTACTTCTGCACCCAGCTTTTGTTTAGCACGGGTTAAGCCTTCATAACCAGACTGATTCCAAGCTTGATCTGTGATCACTCCAGGGAGGGCGATCGCTATTTTAAAACTTTCTTCACCACTACTAACTGTTGGTGGCGTGCTTTGATTGCTACTACAAGCTTTCAGTAAGAGGCTAGTAGCAAAAGTAGCTGAACCATACAAAATAAATTTACGACGGCTAAAATCTAGTTTCATGTGCTACCTGCTTAGATATCGACATTTTAGACGTATGGGCAAAGATAAGGAGATTTCCAGAATAGAAATTACCATGCAATTGTGAGTGAACCGTAGGGGCAAACGGTTGTTTGCCCTCCAGTTGGTAAAATTATTTTGAGAAATCACCTAAGTACCTACGCTGACAAACCTAGCCATAAGTTAAGGTCATGCCCTTATCTTATAGTTAGGCATAGACTGACCGTACTATATGCGGAAAACTTCAACCTTGGACTAGGGACAAATTCTGGCTGATTTTGTAAAGTAATACCATATCTGCTAAATACAGAATAAACAAATCAGCAGGAGGATTTGTTGCAAGACTTTTATCGCCTTTAGAGCATTCCTCTCCCCAGAGGTTCTTTCATGAGTCAGGCAAATAACCATAACAGATTGATCGCGCCAGTTTCCGAGAGCGATCACACTCAAGGAGCGATGAATGCACCTATAGTGCTGGTTGAGTATGGTAATTATCAATGCCCCCACAGTGGCAAAGCACACAAAATTATTCAACAAATTCAACAACAATTAGGTGACAGGCTATACTTTGCTTTCCGTCACTTTCCTCAGCCACAAATCTATCCTCAATCACAAAAAGCTGCTGAAACATCTGAAATAGCTGCTGCTCAAGGTCGGTTTTGGCAGATGCATGATAAATTATTTTCGTATCAAACAGCACTCGATAATGGCTATCTGGTAGAGTACGCCTATCAACTAGGACTTGATGTTCCCCAATTCCTGCGAGATATGACAAATCATGTCTACACTCACCGAGTGGCGGAAGATTGGGAAAGCGGTATCTGTAGTGGCGTCAATAGTACACCTGCATTTTTCATCAACAGTTACCGCTATGAGAATACCTGCGATGTTGAGAGTCTGATACAAGCACTTCTCAAAGCCGAAAATTCTAGTAAAGCTTGCTAACACATCTGTAAATACAGCCTTGGAAATTTAGATCATGAGTAACGAGAACGAGCAAAAAATTCTCACCACCGATGCTGGTATTCCTGTCGGTGATAACCAAAACTCATTGACTGCGGGGGCACGCGGGCCCTTATTGATGCAGGATTTTTACTTGATTGAGAAAATGGCTCACTTCAATCGAGAACGTATCCCTGAGAGGGTGGTACACGCTAAAGGTTCGGGCGCTTACGGTACTTTCACTGTTACTAGTGATATTACTCAGTACACAAAAGCCAAATTATTTTCTCAAGTGGGTAAGCAAACCGATGTCATAGCTAGATTTTCCACGGTTGCAGGTGAGCGGGGGGCAGCCGATGCTGAACGGGATGTGCGGGGATTTGCAATCAAGTTCTATACTGAAGAAGGAAATTGGGACATAGTGGGCAATAATACCCCTGTGTTTTTTGTGCGTGACCCCCTAAAATTTAGTGATTTTATTCACACACAAAAACGTGACCCAAAAACCAACTTGCGTAACCCGACAGCGATGTGGGACTTCTGGTCATTGTCTCCGGAGAGTCTGCATCAGGTGACAATTTTATTTAGCGATCGCGGTTTACCAGAAAGTTACCGCTATATGAATGGTTATGGTAGCCATACCTACAGCTTTATTAATGCTGATAATGAACGCTTTTGGGTGAAATTCCACTTCAAAACCTTACAGGGTATTCAAAACCTCACCAACGAAGAAGCTGCCCAACTTGTTAGTGATGATCGGGAAAGCGCACAACGGGATTTATTTTATGCGATCGAGTGGGGAGATTATCCCCAGTGGCGCTTCTTGGTGCAGATTATGCCAGAAGCGGATGCCGAGAAAACGCCCTACAATCCCTTTGATTTAACTAAGGTCTGGCCGCATAAAGATTATCCGTTAATTCAAGTCGGGATTCTCGAACTTAACCGCAATCCCGAAAACTACTTTGCGGAAATGGAACAATCTGCCTTTGCACCCTCAAATGTAGTGCCGGGAGTTTCCTTCAGTCCCGATAAAATGTTGCAAGCGCGGATTTTATCTTATGGTGATGCCCATCGTTATCGTTTGGGTGTGAATTATGAAAGCCTCCCGGTGAATTGTCCCCACGCCACCAAAGCACACACCTATCACCGAGATGGCTTGATGCGCCACGACAATAACGGTAAAGGTTCTGTGAATTATGAACCAAACAGCTTTGGCGGCCCTGTTGCCGATCCGCAGTATCAAGAACCACCACTAAAGATTTTAGGTGATGGCGATCGCTACGATCACCGCGATCTCAATGATGACTATAGCCAAGCAGGTAACTTGTTCCGCTTACTACCAAAAGACGAACAACAGCGATTATTCCGCAACATTGCTGCTGCTATGCAAGGTGTACCGCAATTCATTATTGATCGCCAACTAGTTCACTTTACTAAAGCTGACCCAGCCTATGGAGAAGGCGTGGCAAAAGCACTCGGTCTTGCTTAACTTGCAAAGATAAAACAATGAACAACATCTTTACTTCCCAAAACTCAGCATTGCTGCTAATTGATCACCAAGTAGGAACAATGCAACTGATCAAAAATATTCCCTTAGATGTGGTGAAACGCAATACACTAGCTTTGGCAAAGACGGCGAAAATTCTCAATCTGCCAGTAATTCTGACCAGCAGTCAAGAAGAGAATGTACAAGGGGAGTTAATGCCTGAGTTAAAAGAAATTTTGCCGGAAGCCTTTGCATCTCGCATCAAAAGAGCAGGTATTGTGAATACTTGGAATGATACTAACTTCAAAGCCGCAGTTGAAGCCACAGGGCGTAAAAATCTGATTATGGCAGGTGTGACCACCGATGTTTGTCTAGTATTCCCATCCATCAGTGCGCGCAGGGAAGGCTATCAAGTACAAGCCGTCATGGATGCATCTGGTTCACCATTCGATATCTCTGAAGATATGTCAAGACGGCGCATGGAGCGTGAAAACGTTGTGTTGACTGCAACTAATACATTAATTGCAGAACTGGCTCAAGACTGGAGTAAACCCGAAGGGTCACAGTTGATTCAAGTTTTGTTTCAAGATGTACTACCCAAAATTGAATAGTGCTTACGCCATTCACACCAATTAGCGAATTGGCAAAAGTTAATCACCCAACAGGAAATAGGACAAGGATACCGTGTGACACACCCTAATTATTCCTCCACAAAAACACCAAACAAAACTCATGGATTTACAAAATAAAGTCGCTATCATCACAGGTGCTAGTAGTGGTATAGGCGAAGCCACGGCTTATCAATTAGATGCCGCAGGTATGAGTCTGGTTCTCACAGCCAGAAATAAAGATAAACTCCAACAACTTACCAGCAAACTCACCAATGCTACCTTTTTTGTCAGTGAAGTCACTGATGCAGATTTACCCAAAAGCTTATTAGAACAAGCACTAAACTCCTTCGGTCGAGTAGATGCACTTGTAAATAATGCCGGCGTTATGGTTGTTGGTACGGTTGAAACCATTAACATTGAAGAAATTTGTCAAATGGTTCGCATTAATGTAGAAGCTGCATTTCGGTTAGCATATTTTTTCGCCAAGCATTTCAAACAACAAAGCAATGGATTTATTGTGAATCTCTCCAGTATTTCCGGGACAACCAACTATCCCACGATGGCGGCTTATTGCGGCACAAAACACGCCATTGAATCCTTCACCGACTGCCTACGCTTAGAATTAGCAGGTAGCGGTGTTGGTGTCAGCTGTATCGAACCAGGAAAAGTAGCAACAAACCTCTATCAAAACTGGAGTGACGAACAAAAGCAAATAGTAGCTGTAGAACAACCCCTCGTCGCTGAAGATATTGCTAGAGCCATTCGTTTCATACTCGAACAACCAAGTAATGTTAATATTGGTCGTCTATTAATCACACCAGCTAACCAGTCAGCATAAACTCAGCATGTAATACCAATTTTCCCACCCAATACTGCTAAAGCTCGCCCCTCTAAAACCCAGATAATTGCTGATTATATTAACTAAGAATTACGAATTGGTATCAATCCTTCATGTGGAAAAAACCTGTCACCTACTTTTTTGGCATTATCTCCAGTGTTGCCATGACTACTCCCGCCTTGGCAGCCGATCAAATTGAATTTGAGTATCCACCTTTTGGCGACTTTGATATTGCCACAAAAGACTTAGAATTATTTGTCAACGAAGGTAAAATTACCACGGACTTTGCCTTTTATGCCAGCCGCGCTAATCCAGAGCAATTAGCTCAAATGCGGGAGTTTCTTAAAACAAAGTTTCCAATTTCTCCTACACTGATATCACAATTTACTTATTCACCCATCGGTGAAAAACTTCTGCAACGTTTCGGTGAAATTCTCCAAACATCAAGTAGACAAAATGGTTTTTATGCCCTGCGTTCTGCCCTGATATTATCTGCGGCTAGTCCAGAAGGTTTGACTTTAGTCAATATCCTCAAAAAGTATTCTAGTCCCAGCATTCGTCTCAATTTTTCAGAAACAATACAGACAATTGGACAATTATCAGAACTACTGCAAAAAAGAGATATAGTTATTTCCCAAATCCAGCAGTTAGCCACTCAAGAATCTGCAAATTTACCATCGATAGATTTTAGTCAAAAACCAGATATCCGCAAAGCTGGTGAATTTAAGCACAGCAAAATTACCCTCACCTTATCTCGTGATGGACTCTCCAAACCTATTTTAGAAAGAAAATATGACGTTGATGTTTACTTACCCCAACCATCAGCAAATGCATCAACACCTTACCCAGTAATCGTCATTTCTCATGGTTTAGCAGAAGACCGCAATAGTTTTGTTTATATCGCTCAACATTTAGCATCACACGGCTTTGCTGTCGCTGCTCTTGACCATCCCATTGGTAACTCCAAACAATTTCAACAATTTTTAGCCGGCATTGCTAGTCCTCCCCAAGCTACAGAATTGATTGACCGTCCTTTAGATGTCAAATATCTTTTAGACGAATTGCAACGTTTGAGCGAAACTGACTCTAGGTTTAAAAATAAATTAGACCTCAAACAAGTTGGTTTAATTGGACATTCACTTGGTGGTTATACAGCATTAGCATTAGCTGGAGGAACCTTTGATTTTGCCAAAATTCGCCAAGAATGTAATCCCAATCGTTCTTTAAATCTTTCTACCTTTTTACAATGTCGTGCTAATGACCTCAAACCTGATAACTATGCCATCAAAGACGATCGCATCAAAGCAATTATGGTGATGAATCCTTTGAATAGCGTCATGTTTGGGGAAAAAGGTATAAGTACAATCCCAACTCCTGTGATGATGGTGGCTGGAAGTCAGGATATATTTACCCCCGCAGTTCCCGAACAAATTCGACCTTTCATCACCTTATCCAGTAAGGATAAATACTTAGCTGTTATTGAAAATGCTACTCACTTCTCCGTACTATCAGACATACCCAGCAATGAAAGAGTCCTCCCTGTACCAGAAGGATTATTAGGGCCCGATAGAAAAAGTGTCTATTCTTACATGAATAGTCTAGGCGTTGCCTTTTTCCAAACTCATATTCGTAATCAATCAGAATACCGTCCTTACCTGAGTGCTAGCTATGCTCAATTTATTAGTCAAGCGCCCTTAAATTTGAGCGTAGTCAATTCTGGTAGTGGAGAAGCGATCGCCCAACTAATAAATCGAGTTTACCAAAGTCCGTAACTCCAAATGAGTCCAATTACTTTCGTCAACATTTTCACCGTTAACCCCGGAAAACAGGAAGATGCCTTTCAACGCATTCAGCAAATTTATACCGAAGTTGTACAGACTCAGCCAGGTTTTCTCGATGCTCAATTACTTAAAAGTGACGATGGTGAAAAGGTTACAGCCATTGCTCATTGGGAATCAGCAGCACAGATTGCCGCTTTGAGAGAGAATCCACGATTTCAAGAACTGCATAATGAGGAATTTTATCAGGCGATCGCCAAGGTGGAACCTCATGTTTACAGTAGTGCCGTCAATGTAGTCGCTCTTTGATTTTTTGTGTAGTTTTTTACTAAATAACTATGGGTTTTCACTTTCACGACTTTGAACACCATCGCGCCTATGTCAACGGCGTCCGTCTCCACTTCCGCAAAGCTGGCAGTGGCGATCCTGTGCTACTGCTGCACGGTTGGTTAGGCACATCTTATACTTGGCGCAAGGTTGCTCCCGCATTAGCACAGCACTACACCGTGATTGTGCCAGACTTACGGGGTTACGGTGATTCCGAAAAGCCAGAAACAGGCTACGACGGACTCAACCAAGTGGAAGACATGCGCCAACTGTTGCAGCAGTTGGATTTGCTCCAACCCCATGTAGTAGGACACGACATGGGAGCCTTACCTGCTTATCTTTACGCCGCTACCTACCCCGAAGAAGTCAAAAGCTTGGTGTATCTCGATGAACCCTTACCAGGATTCAACCTGCATGAATTCACCGTCTTTTCCCGTGAAACCTTTGGCGGTTACTGGCACTTTGGATTCAATTACGCCAAAGACTTACCAGAACTACTGATTACAGGTAAAGAACGCCAGTTTATAGAGTACTTGTTAAACCTCATGCTCTACGACCCCAGTAGCATCAGCGAAGAGGATAAAGCAGAGTATCTCAGAACCTATGCCAGTGCGGGAGGTGTACGGGGGAGTTGTGGCTGCTATCGGGCAGCTTTGCAAACAACCGAACAGTTCAAAGCAGCTGGACAAACCAAGCTAAAACTACCAGTACTAGCCTATGGTGGACAGTTTGCCATACCAACAACCAAAGAACAAATGCTGATGGTTGCAGAAAATGTCGAGGGCGGCGTTATCCCCAACTGTGGGCATCTCATACCAGAAGAAGCACCAGAGTTTCTCACAGAGAAGTTATTGGATTTCTTCAGTCGGGTTTAAAAGCATTTCTGGCGTTGCTGAATCAGGGGATAAAACTCTGATTCTCTCTGCGCCTCTGCGTGAAATAAATCATCCCGCACTCATACAACGCCACATCTCTTATACCAATTCAATTAATGATGGTTCCCCGACATAAAGGAACTGGCGTTAGCGTAGCGGTAGCGAGATACGAGCGTCACCCGTAGGGCTTCTCGTAGAGTAGAATCGCGTCTCTACAGATGTTCTATGTCGCATTCTTTTTTCAAATTGGTATTACACAAATAACCTCAAACAATTAGGAACCGATCATGAACTACAGCGAAAAACTTACTCGTGATAACTGTGTAGTCGTCCTAGTGGATTTCTTAGATGGCTTTTTCCCTGGTTTAAAAACCATTAATCATGATTTGTTGCGAAAAAATGCTGAAGCATTTACAAAATTATCCAAAATCTTCGATTTACCTACAATTATGCTGGGAGAAGAAGGCGGTTTTCGTGGCAAATTCTTTCCAGAAGTTGTAGCCCATGCCGACCATGCTATCCGCGTTGAACGCCACACTCCCAGCGCTTGGGATGAGCCAAATTTCCGTGACAAATTAGCAGCAATTGGGCGCAAAAAGGTTTTGCTGGGTGGCATTTCTTTAGATATTTGTACATTGCAATTGTCTATAGATTTATTAGGGGCAGGTTATGAACCTTATGTAGTAGTTGATGTCTCTGGTTCTGATACCCCCTTGAACGAGACTGCTGCTTTGTTGAGATTAACCCAAGCAGGAGCAGTTTTGGTGTCTTGGGCATCAGTGGCTTCAGAAATTATGAAAGATTGGCAAACTCCAGAAGGGCCGGAAGTCGGTCAGCTATACCAAGACTTTAGCTATTGGGGCAATCGCCTTTAATACAAATTTTGGATTTGAGATTTTGCGAAAAGTCAAGCTCAGGATATTTTGAATTGGTATAAATTTGGAGCCAAGCAACGTGACACTAACCTTTGACCAGTTCCAACACCAACGCGCCATTGTCAACGGTAATATCAATCTCCATTATCGTATTGGCGGTACGGGAGAACCTGTCTTGCTGTTACATGGCTGGCCGCAACATTCCCTGATGTGGCACACTGTAGCCCCACAACTGGCAGAACATTTCACTGTCATTACACCAGATCTACGTGGTGCGGGTGGTTCTGCAATCCCCACGGCTGGTTACGACAAAAAGACAATGGCAACAGATATTTACCAACTGATTCAGCAGTTGGAACTATCGCAGATTTATCTGTGTGGTTACGATCTGGGGGCTGGTGTGGCTTACAGTTTAGCTGCGTCCTATCCGGAACTATTCCCCAAAGTTGTGTTTATGGAGTTCGGCTTGCCTGGTTTTGGTTACGAAACCATGATGCAACCCTCACCCACCTGGGATGCGGCGAGTAATTGGCATCTGGCTTTCTTCACCGTGCCTCAAGTAGCTGAGTTTGCCTTTCGCGGAAGGGAGAGGGAGTTACTTACTTGGTTCTTCTGGCATTTGTCCCACAATGAATCTGCCGTCAGCAGCACACACTTTGAAGAATACGTGCGCCAAATCTCCAAACCAGGAGCTTTACGAGCCGGAATAGAATACTATGCCAATGTGTGGCAAGATGCAGAAGATAACAAAAAATTGGCGCAAACACCTTTGTCTATGCCAGTGCTGGCGATTGGAGGGGAAAGCAGTGGTAGCCATTACATCGCGCAACTGTTTGAACCAGTCGCTAAAAATGTTCAGACTGCGGTTGTACCTGGGGCCGGTCACTGGTTAGGGGATGAAAACCCCCAAGCTTTGACAGCTATCTTACTAGAGTTTCTCACGTCGTCCTAATTCTGTAATGCTCAAACTTATGACGTTGCTACTAGTCAGCAGCATGACTGTGATGGCTAGTGCAACTATTTCCTCTGCCTTACCACCCATAGAAGCATCTGACACGAATGATTTAGAGCAAGTTCCGGCTGTTAGCCAATTCTCCGATGTGCAGCCTACAGACTGGGCTTTTGCAGCGCTGCGATCGCTAGTTGAGCGCTACGGGATCATTTCTGGTTATGCCGATGGTACATATCGGGGTAATCGGGCGATGAGCCGATATGAATTTGCGGCGGGTTTGAATGTCGCCCTCGAACAAATTAATCGCCTGATTGCTGAGGGTACAGCCGATGCAATTTCTCCAGAGGATTTCGCATTATTGCAACGACTGCAAGCAGAATTTGCGGCGGAGTTAACTACATTGCGATCGCGCGTTAATCAGTTGGAAGCCAAAACAAACGAATTAGCAGCCAATCAGTTTTCTACAACCACCAAGCTATCAGGACAAGTCGTTTTCGCAGTCAACGCCGGAGGATATACAGGCGATCGCATCATTGCTCCTAGAGGGGCTGTAATTGCTGAAAATCAACTAAATCCTACAGTAATCTACAGATTTTCCCTCAATTTCAACACCAGTTTTACAGGCAAGGACTTACTGCAAGTGCGGTTAATCACTGGTAGCGGTGCTGCTGATGACAACACAGCTGGTTTCTTGGAACCTAATCTGGCAAGTACTCTAGATTTCTCCATTCCCGGTCGGAATGACCAAATTAGCCTAGCTCGTCTTTATTACACCTTACCGCTATCAGACGATTTGAGCTTGACCTTGGGGCCATCAATTACAGCCCCCGACTTCGTAGACAAAAATCGCTATGCTAACACCAGTTTTCTCGATTTTTCCACCCAAGCCTTAGTGAATAACTACGTGCTATTTCCCAGAGCCAGAGGTACGGGTGCGCTTCTGGCGTGGAATCCAGGTGCAGGTACTTTACATTTACGAGCAGTTTACATTGCGGGAGATGCCAACAATACCCTGCCAGAGAATGCCCAAGTGTTTGGGGGTGGAAGACCACAAGACATTCGCCTATTCCCCGTCGGGGGTGGTGGCGCTACAGGTGGTCTATTTGGCGATCCTTACCAGGGGATAGTGGAATTGGAATATGCACCCAATCAAGCCTTTGCCCTACGTCTGCAATACGGCGGTGGCAGAATTTTTGGCAGCGATTTTAATGCTTTAGGAATCAACTTTGACTTGACATTAAGCGATCGCTTGGGTTTATTTGGTCGCTATGGCTATAGTTCTTACACCAATACCACAGTCGGCGATATTCACCCCAACTATTGGATGGCAGGGATAGCTTTTCCCAATCTATTTATGAATAGAGCGATCGCCGGCATTGCCATTGGTCAGCCATTAATTGAAAATGCCGTGGGTAATGCTACTCAAACTAATTTTGAAGCCTTTTATAATTTCCCCCTCACTGACCAAATCCGCATCACACCCTTAATGCAGGTAATCACCAACCCTGGCAATCAAAACGCCAACGGCACAATTATCACCGGCACCATGCGGATGGTTTTCTCATTTTAAATTACGAATTACGAATTACGAACTATGTCAGAACCCCAAACGAACAACTTAGCTCCTGGCGTTATAGCGATCGCTCGTCGTGTTAAACCTATGCATTATAAACATCTTTCTTAACAAAGAAATTGACAAAAAACAGAAGTAATGTAGTGTCTATAGCAAGAGCCGGAAGCAGAACAAAGTCAAACATGGAACAATGGATCACACAAGAACTAGA
>JAESGB010000206.1_pt1 | contig 17363 bp, 14 predicted proteins | sample 9266211 | NCBI WGS metagenome assembly JAESGB01 (sample SAMN14514844, study PRJNA621659) | algae metagenome | isolation source: Goleter apudmare HA4340-LM2 and co-occurring heterotrophs from cave wall... | place: USA: Maniniholo cave, Kauai, Hawaii | collected 2009-07-28 | reverse complement strand
AACATTTTTCCCTCATTCCACTCACTGGTAACGATTTTCTCGCTCCAGTGCGGATTGTGGGAATTTTCTTTTCAATCGTTCATACACCGGACTTGTGTCACGAAACAATAAGTCGCACATCGCGTTATATTGTGAGTTAGTAGCTGCGAAATCCCATAAACTAGCATGGTGGCAACAATATTAGCATCATGAACTTGCTTACCACCAACAGGTATTTCTGCTATTAATGCGAGTAATCTTGCTGTGATTTGAGAACCATCTTCCGCAACTAAAAAACGGTTTTGTAAGTATCGGATATCCTGAACCACTGTTGCAATGGGCAGCGTAATACTAAATTGTTGAGGACGGGTGAGAATAGCTAAATATTCCCTCAAGACTTGTCGGCTAATTCATAACTCAACCCCCGCATCATAAAAACCTTGAACAGCTTTTATTGCAGCTTGGTGAAACGGAAATTGAATTTGATTAGCATACACTAATATATTAGTGTCTATAAAAATAGGATTAACGCCCCCAGTCACCATACATATCCTCACGTCTTAAAGAAAGATTCTCAGGCCAAAGTCCACAATTATACATAGGAACATTTAGAGGAGGGTGATTTTTCTGACTTTCACTTTTCTCAGCTAAAGGTTGTTCATCAATTACTATCACCACTTTATGTTCACCCTCTGGGATATCTTGTGGTAATTGCAATGTCATTTTTCCATCTTTTGTAACTGTGACAATTGTTTCTATAGCTTTCATAATTATTAATTCCTTTTTCTATCTTATTCTTGCACAGTTAATGGCAGGCGAACAGTGAAAGTAGAACCAACGCCCGGCTGACTTTTGACAATTATTTCACCACCCATCATCTGACAAAAATGCCGACTAATTGCCAACCCCAATCCTGTACCGCCATACTTTTTTGTAGTTGAAGTATCACCTTGAATAAAAGGTTGAAATAGTTGTTCCTGCTGGCTGGGAGTCATCCCAATTCCTGTATCACTAACGGTGAAAGTAATGACACCAAAAGGAGCATTTATGAGTAAATCTTCCTTTTCGCTTTTGACTACGAGGATTACTTTTCCATTTGTAGTAAACTTAGCGGCGTTGCTTAATAAGTTTAATAATACCTGCCGCATTCTAGTCTGATCTGCATACATTGTTCCCAGTTGATGATCACAATCTATTTCTAAAACATTGCCATTTTTTTCTACAGCCGGTTTCACTGTGAGAACAACATTATTAATCAATGTGGCAATCTCAAATGTCTCTGGGTAGAGATTCATTTTCCCTGCTTCAATTTTCGACAAGTCTAGGATGTCGTTAATTAGTTCCAGTAGATGCCTACCAGCAGAGTTAATTGTTTCTAAATCAGTGATGAAGTCTCCTGATAAACTGAGATCCATTGCATCGTCTTGCAGTAATTGGCTCAAGCCAATCACTGCATTCAAAGGTGTCCGTAACTCATGACTAACATTCGCCAAAAAAATACTTTTTGCCTTGCTAGCAGCTTCGGCTAATTCTTTAGCTTGCTGTAGCTCTTTAGTTCGCTCAGATACGCGCTCAATCAGACGATTCAGAGATTTTGCTAGTAATCCAATTTCATCCTCTGTGGTAATAGGCGCTCGTAAATCGAAATTAGATTTCCGCGCTACCTGTTCTGCTACTTGGGTGACGGTAATAACTGGTTCTGCGATCGCTCGACTCGTCCGCCAAGCTACAATAGCAGCGATCGCTACTGAAACTAGCATACTCACCATCACAATCAATCTTTCAACTCCTTTAGCTTGCTCTACATCTAATGCTTTGTCAACTTCTTGTTCTTCGGCAGTTTGCAAGATTTTACTCAATGTCTGCGACAGATCTTCTAAGCGCATTGCTGTTTCGCCGCGCATGATTTTCAGCAACTTTTCTTGTGCTGAAAACACTTTTTTGGGCTGTAATTTTTGGTAACTAATTGTCTGTAATACAGCTTCTATTTGTACAACATAAAATTCTAAGTTAGCGTTGTAGTCTTGTAATAAAGCCTGTAACCTAGGACCTCCTGCTGCTAACCGCTTGGGCTTCCTTTCAATAAAGTTAGTAATTTGTTGCTCTAATGCCTTAGCTTTTTCAACACTCTTAAGAAATTCGCTTTTTTTCCTTTCCAAGCGCTGTAAATCTTCTAATGTCGCCACCAAACTAAAACTATTTAATTTTGACTCTAGTACTGCATCTTTATAATTATTCAGTAGTTGTCTTTGCTCATGAACTTGATTTAATTGTCTAATTTCTCTTCCCCGGTAGTAATTGGCAATTACCAAGCCAGTCAGTGAGCCAAAGAAGCCAATACCAATAGCCACAAAATACCCATAGCCAATTTTTTGATGTATACGCCAAGAACTAGCTTTGAGTTTCCCTCTTGAAGGGAATTCTATTGTCGGGAGTTCGTCTGTGGATGGCTCTTCCGCTTGCACTGTTTTGCTTTGTGAACTGCTATTGACAGGAGTTAGCTTTTGAGTTTGCATACCTCAAACCTTCTCACCCTCCTGTAAAAATTACTATACTAGTCCTGCTTGCATCATCACTTTCACTGGTGACAGAAACTTAGCATCATCTTCTTTTATAACAAGAGTAAGTCGCTAATCACCAGATAATTTGTATGACCTCTATAATATCTGAGCAATTTTGAGATGAATATTGAACCAAAAACTAGGCGTTAATCAACAAAATTTACTTTTTCTAGCCAAAATCAATTACTTGTAGTTAGGATACTCGCTAATGGCGACGGAGTTTTGATCATTTCCTACACTACTATAACTTTCTCTTAGTGATTTATAATACGCTGTAAGCACTTTTATCTAGTTTTTTAAGCTAAGAGCATCCAAACTGTTGCTTTTTATGCTTAGTTTAGCGTGTCATTAAATCTTATCACCAATTCTTTTATTCAAGAAAAGTTTTCTTAACCAAACAGAAAACCCTCTAGCTAAGGCTAGAGGGTTTTTGTTCGGGCTATTGCTATTCCTAGCTCTTTTATCTATGGAATAGGTATCTATTGGGTAAAGGGAAACTTGATGTCCCTGGAGGGGATAAGGAGCAATAATAATTAATCATCTCATTTCCCAGCCCCAATTCAATGTAATGTTTTAGCGATCGCTGCTGACAGTGACTTGTTAGCGGCTTGCTTTAACAACTCTGCCTTGTCGGTACGCTCCCAAGGTAAGTCCAAATCAGACCGACCAAAATGACCATAAGCTGCGACGTCCTGATAAAAACGTCCGCCTCTTTCATTTGGCAGGTTACGTAAGTTGAAGGTATGGATAATTCCTGCGGGGCGTAGCTCAAAGTACTGCTTGATTAATTCCAGCAAGATATCTTCATCCACTTTGCCCGTACCAAAGGTATCCACCAAGATGCTTGTGGGTCGCGCTACCCCAATAGCATAAGATAACTGGATTTCTACTTTGTCTGCTAACTCGGCGGCAACGATGTTTTTCGCTACATAGCGGGCTGCATAAGCAGCAGAACGATCTACTTTTGTGGGGTCTTTACCAGAAAAAGCACCACCACCATGCCGTGAATAACCACCGTAGGTATCAACAATGATTTTCCGTCCCGTTAGACCAGAGTCCCCCTGAGGTCCACCAACTACAAATTTACCTGTGGGATTGACTAAAAAACGTGTTTGCTCATTTGGCTTCAAGTCAATGTCACCAAAGACAGGTTCGACTACTGCTGACCAGAGGTCTTGTCTAATCTTGGCTTGTATTTCCGCCTCGTCTGTGATTTCCCCAATCGTGGCTGTATGCTGGGTAGAAATTAGGATTGTATCAATCCCGACAGGGCGTCCTTCTTCATAGACCACAGTTACTTGAGTTTTACCATCAGGGCGCAGGTAGGGCAAGTTACCTGTCTTCCGGACTGCTGCTAGACGGCGAGCAATTCGGTGGGCCAGACTAATTGGCAAAGGCATTAGTTCTGGTGTTTCGTTGCAAGCAAAACCGAACATAATTCCTTGGTCGCCCGCCCCGATTTTATCGAATAGCTCTTCACTATCCTGTTGACGGGTTTCTTGAGCAGTGTTGACGCCTTGAGCGATGTCAGGCGATTGTTCATCCAAGGCTACTAATACACTAGTACTATTGGCGGAAAAGCCGTTATCGGCGTCGGTGTAGCCAATTTCAGCAATTTTCTTGCGGGCAAGATTGACATAATTAACATCGGCTTTGGTGGTAATTTCACCTGTAATCAATACTAAGCCAGTATTAACTACGACTTCAGCCGCCACGCGACTAGTAGGATCTTGTGTCAATAAGGCATCAAGAATTGTATCAGAAATCTGATCGCATATTTTATCCGGATGACCTTCGGTAACTGATTCTGAGGTAAATAAATATCGACGAGACAAAGGAATTTCCTCCTTTTAAAGTATTTTCACTGACTAAATGTGGTTATTTAGTTCAGTTACTCCAATTTCTGAAATCATAACAATAATTACACCATCAGTAGTTAGTGTTTTTCTTATCTTCTAAAAATCTATTAATAATGACTAAAATATCTGTAGAAAAATTTATATTCACGTTGACTACAATTTTTGGATAAATACAAAAAATGGGGATACCGTTCAGTATCCCCTCAAAAATTTGACACAAATACTGCTGTTTTAAACTTGAACTGCCAGTTTGGCTTCCTTTGCTGTCAGCTTTTCATAAGTGGCACGCATTTTTAGACCTGTCAGCACTTGGAACAAACCAGTTCCATTATTGGAACCAGGATACTCACGGTGCTGGAGTAATAAGTGAGTCAACTCACCTTGGTATTTGGTAGATGTGTTACTGAGATGAGTTTCGATATAAATTACTTCTTCCAAGTTGTCAAATTGACCATCTACCTCTAGTACTGAAACATAGCGACCGTAGTACACATCTGAACCATAGTAAACTTGCATACCAGGGTAAGAACAGGTAAGTTTACGTCCGCAAGGAGTCCAAGTAATTGTTGACCCTTCATCAAAGAGGTAAGCTGGCACAAAGCCATCCTTACCCTCTCTTTGAAGCATCCTTACCCGCAGCACTTTACGCTCTGTATCGTTTTTGATTAAGTTAGTGGGTAATACTTGCAAAACCACATCAGCAAATTCTCTTTGTGGTTCAATATACTTTTCAAAATCGGGCTTACGGGAATTGATTTGAGCTAAAACATCTTCGTAACGGTGACCACGTTCAGCCATATCTCGCTGAATTTTCCAGGCAATTTTGACTTCATCACTGATGTCAAAATAAACACTAAAATCAATTAATTCTCTTACCCGTTCGTCATATAAAGGATGTAGTCCTTCCACAACTATAATGTGATTTGGCTCGATCCGTTCTGGCGGATCAATCAAGCCGGTTTCGTGGTTATAAATCGGCTTATCAATAGCTTCACCATTCTTGAGCGCTTTGATTTGCTCATACATCAAGTCAAAATTGTTTGCCCTAGGGTCAAGCGCAGTAATTCCAGTTTCTTTACGCTGTTTGCGATCCAAAGAATGATAGTCATCTAAGCAGATGACGGTCATTAAATCTTCACCAAACAAATCTATCAAACGACGCAAAAACGTAGATTTACCGCACCCGGAGTCTCCAGCTACTCCAATCAGTACCACGCGTTCTGGCTTGCTTGTCATAAATCTCCTCTAAATACTAAAGATGTGTCAATAATTTTTCACACAGCAGATTTTGAAGCCAGGAAGCTCAACCTATTGGTTTGTCCTGCGTTCTTGCTACCCACAGCGCTATAAGAAATCAGACGGGTATACAACAAAGTAATAGTTGTTACTCGTCGGCCTAGCCTGAATTCGTTGCTGGTAAGTATTTAATCCTAGTGGTATACTTGATTTTAACAGAAGGGGGTATGCGATACAAGATTTGCTGTCAGGAAGAATCTGGTGCTTCATCAAGCATACTAATGATTTTAGATATGATTTTAACAGATATCTCCACAGCACTTACTAGGTAGCGTGGCTAATTTAGTTGCTTAGTTGTAAGCCTATTAATCAAGTCCATAAGGTATAAATTTCTTTTGTAGCAAATTTTGTATGATTCTTGAATTTTAATTGGTGCTTGAGCAAGATTCCAGATATTATCAGGCAATATCCACCCCAAGAATGATGAAGCGATTTGCCTCAACATCGATATGAGTACTGAATCGAAGAAGGATTTTCCGGTTGTGTTTTACAAGGAGAGAAAATCTTGAGCGTTACTTTTACAGACAGGTTTAAATACTAAGTGTGAGCATCTGGGAGTGTAGTGTTAGAGGTTGACAGATGTTTCACATCACGTAAAACTTATGGTAGTTGCTTATATCGTCTCTCCTGATATCAGGCTATTTTTACAGATTGATTCAGGTTCTAGTCATGGCTATGAGCCATAACTGGGTAAGGGTAGCAGCTAAAAAATCTCGATGTAAGTCGTAGAACAGTTTCCTGAGATGGGGGAAGGGTGCAATCAGGGAAGTAAAACCAATCGGAAGCAAAATTGCCGTGATTGGCTCTCGCCGATGTTAATTGCTCAAGGAAGGTCAGGACGATGACTATTTTTAGCAGGAAAGCGAGTGGTAAATTTTACTACTCAGTGCTGCTCAGTGATGTATAAATCTGGCTTGGGTAATTACTGAATTGTCTCCCTGCTAGAGACGGTAGTTAACGAAAAAAAGATTAAATTGACTCATTATTAACATTCTCCAAAAGACTTATCCTCTAACTTAGAAGATGAACAGGTGTGTTTTGACGCTGCCTGCACGTCTTTGGTGAGTGTACTTAGCAAGGCATTAGTTTGATGATGCCGCTTTCCCAAAGTGTCAGTTTAGTGAAACGAAAATCCGGTAAACTAAAGCTGGCTTGTAATGGGAAAAGTTTTTTTTTGAAAAACGGTTAAGTAAACATCGGAGTGGTAGAACGAATGTCTAATAAAGGTGCTGTTGAGGGTGCTGCCAACACAGAATCAGGTAGCCGCGTCTTCGTTTACGAAGTGGTGGGTCTGTGTCAGAACGAAGCAACTGATCAAACAAACTACCCAATTCGTAATAGTGGCAGTGTGTTCATCAGAGTGCCTTACAACCGCATGAACCAAGAAATGCGACGTATCACTCGCCTAGGCGGCAAAATAGTTAGTATTCAATCCGCAAGTGCTCTACAGCAAGTTAATGGTAAGGTGCCGTTGGCGGTTGGGAATAGCACAGTCAACAAGTTATCCGTATCTGGGGAGACTGCTAACAGTGAAGGGAATGGTCAAGCCACACCTGTGAATGAGAAAAGTGAAGTGAAAGGCTTCGCTAAATCACCAGCTGACGAACAGCTCAAGAAGAAGGACAAAAAAGGCAACACCATGTCTCAAGCGAAAGCCAAAAAAGATGCCCACGCTGACGTTCCTGTCAACATTTACCGACCCAATGCACCGTTTATTGGCAAGGTAATGTCTAATGAACCGTTAGTTAAAGAAGGCGGGATTGGTATTGTTCAGCATCTCACGTTTGATATTTCTGGCGGAGATTTGAAATATATTGAGGGTCAAAGTATTGGTATTATCCCACCAGGATTAGATAAGAACGGTAAGCCAGAGAAACTCAGACTGTACTCGATCGCCTCCACTCGTCACGGCGACAATATAGATGATAAGACTGTATCACTGTGTGTTCGCCAGTTGGAGTATAAACACCCAGAAACCGGCGAAACAGTCTATGGTGTGTGCTCCACTCACCTGTGCTTCTTGAAACCAGGTGAAGATGTCAAAATCACAGGGCCTGTGGGTAAAGAAATGTTGTTACCCAGCGACCCAGAAGCCAATGTGATTATGATGGCAACTGGAACTGGTATTGCTCCCATGCGGGCTTACCTATGGCGTCAGTTTAAAGATGCAGAAAGAGCAGTTAACCCTGAGTATCAGTTTAAAGGATTTTCTTGGTTGATATTTGGTGTGCCAACAACTCCAAATCTCCTCTATAAAGAAGAACTGGAAGAAATCCAAAGCAAATATCCTGATAACTTCCGCCTCACTTGTGCTATCAGCCGGGAACAGAAAAATTCCCAAGGTGGCAGAATGTATATCCAAGACCGTGTAGCAGAACATGCAGATGAACTGTGGCAGTTGATTAAAAATGAAAAAACCCACACATACATCTGCGGTTTACGTGGCATGGAAGGCGGTATTGATGAGGCCCTATCAGCAGCTGCTGCTAAGGAAGGCGTAACCTGGAGTGATTACCAGAAGGAAATCAAGAAAGCTGGTCGCTGGCACGTAGAAACCTACTAGTACCAATTCAAAATTCAAAATTCAAAAATTTAGATTGGATCTGGGTTTCTGGTTTTGAATCTACTGCTGGATTTTAGAGAATTGGTAGCAGATGGGGTGGGCAATGCTCACCCCTAATTTTTTGCAGGGCTAACAACCCTGTGGGAATGCTAAAAGCAAATGCCTCGCACATGGGCAAACAACCGTTTGCCCGTGCCGCACGGTCTACCCTACAATTGTTCTGTTATAAATGTTGTAAATAGCTGGGAAGCAAAGTACTAAGTACTTGTATTACTCAGGACTCAGCATTGAATTTGGTGAAAATTTTGTGGGTGTAAAGTTAGGTATATTGGGATTAGGTACGGTAGGAACGGGGACAGTGCAGTTGCTGCAAGACAAAACTGGGCGTCACCCGTTGTTGCAGGAAGTAGAAATATATCGGGTGGGAGTACGATCGCCTGATAAACTCCGGGCAGTAGAATTACCTGGGGATGTGATCACAACAGATTTAGAGTCAATTGTCAATGACCCGGCGGTAGATATAGTCGTCGAGGTGATGGGAGGATTAGAACCAGCGCGATCGCTTATCCTCCAAGCCTTACGCAACGGCAAGCATGTGGTTACTGCCAACAAAGCAGCGATCGCCCGGTTTGGAGATGAAATTTTTACTACAGCTAATCAAGCCGGGGTATACGTACTGCTAGAAGCGGCGGTGGGTGGCGGTATCCCTGTGATTCAACCCCTGAAGCAGTCATTAAGTGTGAACCGGATTCACACGGTGACGGGGATAGTCAACGGTACAACTAATTACATCCTCACCCGGATGCAGACGGAAGGTAGTAACTTCAGCGATGTGTTAACCGATGCCCAAAGATTGGGTTATGCGGAGGCTGACCCCACAGCCGATGTGGATGGCTTAGACGCTGGCGATAAAATTGCGATTCTGGCTTCATTAGCCTTTGGTGGACGCATCCACCTAGAAGATGTTTATTGTGAAGGGATTAGGCAAGTTAGCAAAACAGATATTGCCTACGCTGAAAAATTAGGATTTGTGATTAAATTGTTAGCGATCGCTAAACGTATCACTCCCTCTTCTCCTCTTTCTGTACGTGTCCATCCCACCCTAGTACCGAAGGCACACCCCTTAGCTAGTATCAACGGTGTGTATAATGCCATTCTCGTGGAAGGCGAACCCATTGGACAGGTAATGTTCTTTGGCCCTGGTGCAGGTGCGGGTGCAACCGCCAGTGCCGTAACTGCGGATATCTTAAATCTAGTTGCTACCCTAAAAACCAGCACAGCTAACCCCAATCTTCTATTAAGTTGTAGACATCAGGATTACTGTGAAATTGCGCCAATGTCAGAACTGGTAACTCGGTTTTACACTCGGTTCCTGACTAAAGACCAACCTGGTGTGATTGGCAAATTGGGTACTTGTTTTGGGAATTATGGCGTTAGTTTGGAGTCAGTTGTCCAAACTGGTTTTCAGGGAGGATTGGCAGAGATTGTGGTTGTGACCCATGATGTCAAAGAAGGGGATTTTCATCAAGCCTTGGCAGAAATTCGCACCCTGGAAGCGATAGATAGTATTCCTAGTTTGCTGCGTGTACTTTAACTGCAATTTCTCACCACCTACTGCTCATCATCTGTGAATAATTGGGCGTGAGACAATTTATCTTTTGATTTAACCTATCGATACACCAAAAAATCCTGCAATTAACGCCAAACCTAACCAATGTCAGGTTCGCTTTAGTTTCGAGAAAGTCATAATATTTGGGTCAGTGCAATTAAATTTCGCCACCCAATAATCTATGCAATTGAATGCGATCGCTATTCTCAGTCAAGGGCTGTCTGAGTTTTTTACTCCTTCCTTATCATCTATATTGCCTATTAAAGACCCAGTACCGGCTTTTTTGACAATTTTGGGGATTATGCTGATCGCACCCCTGTTATTTGAAAAAATCCGCTTGCCTGGGATTGTGGGGTTGATTTTAGCTGGTGTTGTGGTTGGCCCCAATGGACTAGGACTACTAGCACGGGATAATACGATTGTGCTGTTGGGCACGGTAGGGTTATTGTTTCTCATGTTCATGGCGGGACTAGAAACTAGCCTCGATGACCTGAAATATAACGCTGATAAGGCAGTCATATTCGGCTTGGCTACTTTTGCTGCGCCAATGGCATTGGGTACTGCGGCGATGTCAGCGATTGGTTACGATTTGTTGCCTGCGATTTTAGTCGCTTCTTGTTTCGCTTCCCATACTTTGTTAGCACTACCGATAGCCAGCAAACTGGGAATTATGCGTTCTCAGGTTTTGACTACTACTTTGGGAGGCACGTTAATCACCAATATTTTGGCATTGTTGGTGTTAGCAGTAGTAGTGAGGGCACATCAAGGCAGTTTAACCTTGGGGTTTTGGCTATTCCTGATTCCGGCATTAACTATTTACACTTTTCTCACACTTTGGGGTGTACCTAAAATTGGACGCTGGTTTTTTCAAAGGTTTGGGCATGATGAAGGTGCAGAATTTACCTTTGTGCTGGCGACTTTATTTGTGGTTTCTTATGGGGCACAATTGGTCAGTATTGAACCGATCATTGGGGCTTTTTTGGCTGGAGTTGCCATTACACAATTGATTCCCCAACTCAGTCCCCTGATGAATCGGATTCAATTCATTGGGAATACGCTATTTGTGCCGTTTTTCCTGATTTCTGTGGGGATGTTAGTCAACCCCAAGATTTTGGTACAAGAACCGCGATCGCTAGTAGTATCAGGTGTGATGGTAAGTGTGGCGATCATGGCCAAGTTTGTACCAGCTTGGGGGTCTGGGAAGTTATTTGGATTTGATTTCCACAAAATTATGGTGATGTTTGGGCTATCTGTAGCCCAAGCTGCTTCAACTCTAGCTGCCATCACCGTTGCTTACAATATCAAGTTGGTGGATGAGTTGACAGTCAATGGCACGATCGCCATGATTTTAGTTACCTGTGTAGCTTCTCCGTGGATCACCGCCCAGTGGGGGCAAAAATTTAAACCAGAAACCACCAGTATTCCAAACCGTCCGGTAGGTAGTTTAGGCGATCGCGTTTTAGTCCCAGTTGCCAACCCTAATACTGAAGATAATCTGCTGCGACTAGCAATTATTTTGGCCAAAGCTGCCTCTGGCACCTTGTTACCACTGCATATTTTACTAGAAGAAAATGCCTCAATTTCTCCAGAAGTCAAAGCCAGGCAGAGTCAGTTGCTAGCAACTGCCGAGGCGATTGCCCATGCGGCGGTGACTAATGTGACTCCCATCGCCAGGATTGACGAATCGATTGATAAAGGGATTGCTAGGGTAGCAGAAGAACAACAGGTGAGTGTCATTGTTTGTGGTTGGAAGGGTTACTCTAGCTATCAGGAAAACATATTTGGTAACGTTATTGATCAAATTGTCAACCGTAGTTCTGTACCTGTTTTAGTCACGCGATTTCCTTTACCCATTCAGCATACAGAGCGAGTTTTTCTCGCTTTCACCACCCAACAGAGTTGCGCTAGTTCGTTTCAACAGACCATTGAATTAGCTACCAGTCTAGCAGCCGAACTCAAAGCATCCTTGCAACTATTACACGTCGTCACAGAACGTGTCGCCACATTTGAGTTAAGTGATGCCGATTTACCAGGGGATACACCCTTGCTCAGGGTGCGAGGTAATTTTGTCCGGCAAGTTTCTCGCTTACTTAAAAGTAACGATTTACTACTGTTGTATGGAAATTTTGACCATAAAACCCAATTATTGTCATTACTGGGAGATGCACCAGAAGCGATCGCCCGCTCTCATCCTAAAATTGCCATGATTGTTGCTTACTTTCCCCATTAGTACTAATTAAGTAGCTAGGCAAACGGGCATCATCGTTGCTGGTTTACCAATCTGTAATACTTGCACTGGTTCGGTGGCGTCAATTAATGTTGTACCCAGAGGTAGAACAGCCAGGGCATTAGTCTGAGCTAAATTAATTAAGTTGCCAGAACTGTGACTACCACCAGCTTTGTGAAACTCGTAAACACCATTAATTAACTGCAATTTGCCCCAAACATAAGTTTCCCGCTTACCATCTGATCGCAATTCATCATGCGATCGCACTTGCACAAATTCTACTTTCCCACCGCCACTAAGTCCTGAAAGTTTCTCGATTGCAGGCTGGACAAATCGCCAAAAAGTCACCAATGCAGCCGCCGGATTTCCCGGTAAGCCAAAATACAGTGTTGAGTGTTGATTGTTTTCCCCATCAGCCACATCATGATGAGGAAAAGTAGCCATAGTCAAAGGCTTACCTGGCCGCATCGCCGCTGCACGAATATGCATTTTTGCGCCTAATAACCCTAATATCTTGTCCACATAGTCATAATCTCCCACAGAAACCCCACCGGAAGAAATGACTATGTCGGCGTTAGCTAAAGCATGAGCAATAGTTTGCTCAAGGGTGATGGGATCATCTTTGACAATACCCAACAGTAGGGGTTCCGCGCCACTTTGCCTCACCAAAGCTGCTAGCGCATACTGATTAGAATCCACAATTTGTCCCGCTTGTAAAGTTTGCTCAGGCATTACCAACTCATCACCAGTGGAAAAAATTGCTACACGAGGACGGCGGTAAACACTCACTTGGGTACACTGGGCTGCGGCTAATACAGCAATTTCTGGGGCATTTAAAACAATGCCTGCTGGTAGTAATTGTGTTCCGGCTTGATAAAAAGAGCCTTTGTGCCTGACGAATTCTTGCGGTTTTGGTGCTGCTAGAATCAAAATGCCGTTTTCTTGCCCGTGAGTATTTTCCTGCATCACGACAGTATCCGCACCCTTTGGCATCACTGCACCCGTGAAAATCCGTGCGGCTTGTCCCGGCTGAATCATAAATTGAGGCTGATAACCTGCGGGAATCTCTTCGATAATTTCCAAAACAGCTGGCTGTGCGGCGCTACAATTTTGCACATCTTGATAACGGACTGCATAGCCATCCATAGCTGAATTATCCCAATGGGGAAAGTCTAGCTGACTAGTAACTGGCGCGGCGAGAATGCGGCCAAGGGCGGATAATAAATCTACAACCTCCGTATCCCGTTGATGATTCAACGGTTGCACTAAGTTTAAAATTATTGTTTCTGTATCGCTGACTGATAACATAGCGATCGCCTACTGTTAAGCTAGATGTTTTACACTCATGATTCTCATGAGAATTTAGTTTTTCTAGCATTCTCAGCATAACAAGTAAACTGATCTGCACCTAGATCAAACACTATGAAAAACGATTTGTACCACTACATTGAGATCATGGATGGAGTCCGCAGTGGTGGCGACAGTGGAGGAGTTGAAGCATCGTGTGGAGTATTTGTAAATGCGATCGCTCTTGTAGTCAGCCCCCAGCCAACTATAATTAGTCTCTACTTTAAAAAATACACTGGTATAAAAGCGACTTGATCATAGTCGCTACAAATTGGATATTTTGGAATTGTCAGTTTCCAGATAAAACCACCTATTTTTATGACTATTGAACGCGTTCCCCAGCAACACTATCCCAAAGCTGAAATTGGGCGGCGAGGTATGGCATTAGGGCTGGATTTCCTTGGTGTCTGGTTAGTCAGTTCCCTATTAGGCAGTAGCGATGCTGGTATTCAAATTATCCAAATTTTTGTGTTTGCGATCGCCTGGTTGCTGTTGCGGGTAGTACTCGTATATAACAATCAAGGGCAGAGTTTAGGGCGATGGGCATTTGATATCAAGGTGCTAGAAGTACGTGAAGAAGAAGTCACTAGCAGAATCCCTACCTTTTTAGCATTAGTGAAACGAGAGTCCATAATTGGAGTGGGTGCGCTTTTGGTTTCAATTGCCCTCAACAACCTCAGAGCCAATCCCACTGCTATACTGCTAGTACTTCCCCTGGCTGTTGACTGTGGCACAGCCTGGTATGATACCCAGCTGCATCAAGCTTTGCATGACCGCTATGCTGGTACTTTCATCGTTTCGTCGCGTCGTGGTTATTCCCTGGATATAAAAATCAAGCGACTAGTTGAAAGTATGCGGCGCAATGTGCGAAGATAGTCGTTTGTGTTAATTCTCTTCAGGCTTTACGGTTTGTAAGATTATGGCTAAAAGCAAAGGTGTCCGGATCATAGTGACACTGGAATGTACCGAGTGTCGTACTAACGCTAACAAGCGTTCTGCTGGTGTTTCCCGATATACAAGTACCAAAAATCGGCGGAACACGACTAACCGATTAGAACTGAAAAAGTTCTGTACCCACTGCAATAAACACACAGTCCACAAGGAAATTAAGTAAAAATGAGCTATTACCGTCGGCGTTTGTCCCCGATTAAGCCGGGAGAACCAATCGATTATAAAGATGTTGATTTATTGCGGAAGTTTGTCACCGAGCGAGGTAAAATACTGCCACGTCGGATCACTGGGTTAACATCTCAGCAACAGCGAGACTTGACATTAGCGATTAAACGTGCTCGAATTGTGGCTTTGTTGCCGTTTATTAATGCGGAAGGCTAAAGAGAGGTAAAGACGTTGCACTGCAACGTCTGTACAATAGCCTCTGAATCTATTTCACTTTGGGCTACAAGTATTTAAACTGTTCACTAGATAAAGTGCGAGAGTTGTGGAGAAGGGGACGCTAGTTGAATTTCGGGTTCAAGGCGATCGCCGTCTGGGAGTTGTAGATCGCCCAGATGGCAAAACCCGTTGGTTTGTGGTTGACGAACGCGGTCAATCCCACAGCCTCGCGCCTAGACAAATTACTTATACAGTTCACGGCCAAACTTACAAGCCCTCAGAGATTGACGGCTTTCTAGAGCAAGTCAAGCCATATTTAGACCCCTCTAGCTTAGAAGTAGCTTGGGAATTGCTGGTAGAAGACGGGGAAACAGTCACGCCTCCCCAGATGGCAAATCTACTGTTTTCTGAGTCAGCAGCACCTCATTGTTACGCTGCCCATTGCTTGTTATCAGACGACAAACTCTATTTCAAGCAAAAAGGAGACGCCTATGAAACCCGCACTGCAACCCAGGTAGCAGAACGCAAACACCAGTTAGAAGTAGAAGCCCAAAAAGCTAGGGGGCAGCAAGAATTTTTAGCACGTGTCGAGCAAGCACTGCAAGGCGAAGCCGTAGAATGGCAACGCCACGATCGCCAGCGTCTCGAAGGATTAGAAAAATACGCTGCCCTACTTGCGGATATCGTGCGGGTGGGGGTAAATTATGATTCTCTGCCTCGGGCTTACCCCCCACCAGCACCAGTATTGGAAACTATGACCATGCTGGGACGACCCGCAACTCCCCAAGGAGCCTTTCAACTTTTGGTAGACTTGGGATGGTGGAATAATTATGAAAACTTATTCCTGCGTCGTTCGTCAATTCCGGTTCAGTTTCCTAGCAAGGTAATAGAAGTGGCGCAACAGCGTTTGGATTCTCCAGCATCTGACCAAGATGGAAACCGCTTAGATTTGACTCACCTCAAGGTGTACACAATCGATGATGAAAGCACAACTGAAATTGACGATGGTCTCAGTTGGGAATCATTATCAGATGGACGAGAACGCCTTTGGGTACATATCGCCGATCCTACCCGATTACTAGCGCCGGAAGACGAATTAGACCTAGAAGCGAGAAAACGAGGCAGTACAGTTTATTTACCTACGGGAATGATTCCTATGTTCCCGGAGATATTGGCTACCGGGCCCATGAGTTTAGTGCAGGGACGGGTTTGTTGTGCCCTCAGTTTCGGTATAGTTTTAGATGAAACTGGTGCAGTCGCAGAATTTAACATTCATCCCAGTTCCATTAAACCCACCTATCGCCTCACCTACGAAGATGTGGATGAAATGCTGGAATTAGGGGTAGAGGCGGAACCAGAAATTGCAGCGATCGCAGGCTGGGCTAAACGGCGGAAAACTTGGCGCTACAATCAAGGTGCCATCAGCATCAACATGCCTGAGGCCATGATTAAGGTCAAAGGCGACGAGATCAGCATCGATATTTTAGATGACTCCTCCTCCCGCCAACTCGTAGCAGAAATGATGATTCTTGCCGGTGAAGTTGCTGCTCGTTACGGTCAAAACCACAACATTCCCCTACCTTTTCGCGGTCAGCCACAGCCAGAATTACCCCCAGACGAAGAATTACTCCAACTCCCCGCCGGATTTGTCCGCTCCTGCGCCATGCGTCGGTGTATGCCCAAGAGTGAAATGAGCATCACCCCTGTACGTCATGCAGGCTTGGGTTTGAATACTTACACTCAGGCGACTTCTCCCATCCGGCGCTACAGTGACTTACTCACCCATTTTCAACTCAAAGCCCATTTGCGCGGGGAAGTTCTACCCTTCTCCGCCGAACAACTCAAAGAAGTGATGATGACCGTCACGAGTACCACCCAAGAGGTGACAATGGTAGAACGGCAAACCAACAGATATTGGGCTTTAGAATATTTGCGTCGTCATCCAGATGAAGTTTGGCAAGTGACGGTTTTAATGTGGTTGCGAGAAGATAGCAACTTAGCATTAATTCTCTTAGAAGATTTGGGCTTACAATTGCCAATGTCTTTCAAGCGCACCGTTAAATTAGGCGAACAACTGTCAGTTAAAGTTGGTCTTGCTGACCCGCAAAAAGATATGATTCAGTTTCAAGAAATCATTTACCAAGAAGCACTTAATTAGATTAATTATTGCATATTCGTTTTAGATGATGGTTGAGCCGGGGAGTTCTGTGACTGGCGGGTTTCCCCAAACCTCAATTTGCTTTGATGTGTGTCGGCTCAGAGGATAAAACCGCACACTATCTTCTGAAGATTTGATGAGTTTAAATAGTCTTTTTTTGAGTTCGTTGTATTTATTTTAGTCAAGAATACATTCAAATACTGAATATTGAACTCGTTTACCATATCCTGCTAATAAATCTGATATTTTCTTACGTCTTTTATAGGACTCATATTTGATTTTTGAACAGATACGTAGTAGTGTGTCTAAGTAAGTCGTGGAGAAAATTTACAAGTATGTAACAAATAGTTAAGCAGAAGAGTTAGAGTTAAATCTTACACGCTGTGTACTGTAGTTGCCCTTTTCTCCTCTTGTTTGAATTCCATCAATGAC
>JAESGB010000205.1_pt1 | contig 17582 bp, 17 predicted proteins | sample 9266211 | NCBI WGS metagenome assembly JAESGB01 (sample SAMN14514844, study PRJNA621659) | algae metagenome | isolation source: Goleter apudmare HA4340-LM2 and co-occurring heterotrophs from cave wall... | place: USA: Maniniholo cave, Kauai, Hawaii | collected 2009-07-28 | reverse complement strand
GATATTACTATTTGTTGGGTCTCTGGTGGCTATGCTTTTTTCTGCTCGTCACTATAAACAGGATTAATCATTCATTTATTCGCGAGTCTCACTCGCGAACTATTTTCTTTTTGTCCAAAGTCCAAAGTGAAGACAAAACTATCAAAATTTGGAATGTGACTACATGGCAAGTCATTCGTACTCTCAAAGGTCACTCTAATGGGGTTCATTCAATTGCGTTTAGTCCCGATGGCAAAACCTTAGTTAGTGGTAGTTGGGGTGTTACTATCAAAATTTGGAATGTTGTCAATGGACAACTTATTCATACCCTCAAACAAGATACTGGTAATCCTGGTTCAGTCGCTTTTAGTCCTGATGGCAAAACTATAACTAGTGGTAGTTGGAGCGAGACTATCTATATATGGAATGTCATCACAGGGAAAGTTATTCGTACCCTCCAAGGTCATACTATGTCTGTTAAGTCAGTCGCCTTTAGCCCAGATGGCAAAACTTTAGCTAGTGGTAGTAGTGACAAAACTATCAAAATCTGGAACCTCGCCACCGGGCAAGAAATTCGTACCCTCAATGGTCATTCTTATGCGGTTATTTCAGTCGCCTTTAGCCCAGATGGCAAAACTTTAGCTAGTGGTAGTTGGGATAAAACTATCAAAATCTTTAATGTCACTACAGGGCAAGAAATTGGTATCCTCAAAGGTCATTCTGAGTCGGTTATTTCAGTCACCTTTAGCCGAGATGGCAAAACTTTAGCTAGTGGTAGTAGCGACGCAACTATCAAAATTTGGCGGCTGTCTGAGTAGTTATGCAATTTTCAATTTTGTCTGGGTTTACACATGCATTCTTGGTATGGGCACGGCAGCGATAATCGATTTTACCAAAGCTCTGTGGATGCCGTGCCCCTACGACCTGTGACACAATGAATACATAAGTGTGGTTGGAGTAAAATCGAGTGAGATCGTAGCTATTTTAATTATGCGCTAATTTACATTTTGCTTATTAGACTAATTCTCCTGCTTGTCGTAATACCTGTTCATATAGAGAACGACTCACCCAATATTGAGCATGATCAATCATGCCATCTAACACTGGTTGTGCTTGTGTAATTATTCCTCTCTTTTTCGCCAACAAGAGAATACCTAAAGTACCAATTACTTGTAATCCTAAACTTTGAGCTACTTGACGTGCTTCGCGTTCATCTAACAAAATTTGCGATTCATCAGTTTCTAGGGCAAGAGTAATTGCTTCGCGTTCACCTTCATCTAATTCTGACGGTATGTTGGCTGTTATACTTGAGATTGGTTGAACTTGTAACCACTTAGCCGCAATTGCTTGTAACACAAATTCTGAGGCTGGAAATCCTGCAACAGTTGTCTCATTACGGACAGCTTGAGGAATAACAATTTTACTGAATGTAGCTTGCAAGATATCTAGACGATTAATAGCTGCAAAATTTATCAAGGGTGTAGCATTACAAACAACCATCACAATTTCTAAAAACTTCTATTAATAGTTTCAATATCCTGGTATAAATCTGCTTCGTTATAATGACGTTCAATTTTATGGTGTCCCAAAAGTTGTTGAAATTCCCATACAGATAAGTTAGCTAAGTGACGCGCTTGAGCAAAGGTAAAAATATTCTGTGCATATAGCTGTATAGCTAACTCTTTGCGGATAGCTAACTCACCTTGATTTAAGGAATCAGGTGATATTTGTAAATTAATTGACTGAGTAAATGAACTCATAAGCAAAAAGTAGCATGTACGTCGTGTGTAGGTTGGATGGAGCGGACGAAACCGAATGCGATCGCAGCTATTTTAATTATGCGCTAATTTACATTTTGTCCATTTTCACACATACATTCTTGGTATGGGCACAGCATCGATAATCGATTTTACCAAAAGTCTGTGGATGCCGTGCCCCTACTACCTGCTACAAATGGTTATACTAATTAAAAAATAAATATTACAAAATCATTAGGAGAATAAATTATGAGGGTTGCTGGTGGATTTCCGGCAATTTTATTTGGTACAGCGATCGCTATCGTACAACTGCAAATCGCCACAGGGTTGCAACCTACAGAAATTAGTCCCATAGCTCAACAAATTACAGTCCGGATTGATGGAGCAGGTACAGGTTCTGGCATAATTATTGAGCGTCAAGATAATACTAAAGAAAAAATTTACACCGTTGTCACTAATCGGCATGTAGTGCAAGAACAAGGTAGCTACACAGTCTACACACCAGATGGTAAACAATATCCTTTCAATCATAACCAAGCGCGACAATTACCAGGTGTTGATTTGGCAGTGTTTCAGTTTACTAGTAACCAAAGTTATCGTGTTGTAGAAAAGGGAAATTCTGAAAATTTACCATTGGGGACAACTATTCATATAGCAGGTTATCCTCAAGGAACACGAAATATCCGCTTTCTCAGTGGGACAATTTCTGGTCGTGAAACAAACCCAAAAGATGGTTACGCTTTTATTTATACAGTAAATGGTTTTCGAGACATGAGTGGGGGACCAGTACTGGATGAGCAAGGTAAATTAGTCGGGATTCATGGACGTGCTATAACTGACCCAGAGACGAATGCTACTACTGTGTATGGGATTCCGTTGAACACTTATTTAAGTCGTGTAATCTTTGCCTTGTAATCTCCAAGTTATTGATTGTTAATTACAAATGAGTTAATCATTGTTTCTGCTAAGGCTAAGTACTTGTTATATGCTTTTTCTTCGGCACTGTAAGTAATAAAATAGGCTTTGCCGTTGCTGACTGTGCCAATTTCCAGGACTTTGAATTTACATTGTTCATCTTGGCGATTGTAGGTTAGACGATAAGCACTAAATTTTGAGAGTGTGGTTGATGGTTTGGTTTCGTCAGTAATTTGTGGATTCTGATTATTATCTTTTATTTTTTGGATAATAGAACTTTTATATTCTTCTAAAGACAATATTTGGGAAGTTAATTCATTGATAAGTAGTTAAACAAAATTAATTACACAAAATTAAGCGATAAAACCCTTGCTCAGACTAGAAACTTATGTGTAAATAATTCTGCGCGATTACTTATTAGGGGTGATTTCTAAGATACAAGAATTTTCTGGTTTGTGATTTTTGGGGATAAATCTAATTACTTCACCACCAAAATCAAAATCACCTATTTTTGGTTTGATTAGTTGCCAGTCTGATGGGTATTTAATGGTGATGGGGGAGTTAGATTGTCCGTAGGTTTCTAGCTGGGGTGTGGGATTAATAAATTGGTAGGCAAGCCATAAAATTAGAGGAGTAATTACTGCTGCTGTCCCTACACCCACCCAAAGCTTTACAGGTCGCGGTTGAGGTAATAGGGTTGTGAGAGTCTGTAATATTTCCTCTGCTGATTGGTAACGCTGGCGGTAATCGTAGCGCACCATTTTATCTAGGATATTTGCTAGTTTAGAGCTAACCTGAGCCTGTGTGTGCCAAGCAATCTCTCCGGTTTTGGGATCTGTGGTTAGTCCTGTAGGGTAGGGATTTATTCCTGTTAAGGCTTGGATAGCAATTATCCCTACTGCATAGATATCACTAGCAACTTTTGGTTTACCCTCGGCTTGTTCACTGGGCATATACCCACGAGTACCGATCGCTACTGTATACTCTGTCTGTCCCTGGAGGTTAACTACTTGAGTGCTAATTTCTTTGACTGCGCCAAAGTCAATTAAGACAATTTTGTCATCAGGTTGACGGCGGCGAATATTTAAGGGTTTGAGATCCCGGTGAATGAGGTTGTGTTGATGGACAAAGGCTAAGACTTCCAGAATATCTTGTAAAAGTTTAATGACATAAGCTTCACTTAGTTGCACCCCTGATACTAATTCTCGACTCAGGTCGTGACCTGCAATATATTCTTGCACTAAATAAAATTCTTGCTTGTCTTGAAAGTAGGCGAGAAGCTGGGGAATCTGGGCATGATGTCCTACTTTTTCTAGTTTTTCTGCTTCCCGGATAAATAATTTTCTGCCTACATCTAAGGTAAATGGGTCGGTAGAGGTTGGTTTAAATTGCTTGACTACGCACACAGGATTTCCCGGTCTTCCTATGTCAATGGCTTTAAAAGTAATTCCAAATGTCCCTTGACCAAGTTTTTCCAGAATTTGGTAGCGTCCACCGAGAATCTGACCAATCGTGTAAGTTACCAATATCCTCTGGAGCTTTTATACCATTTCTCCTCAGGATTAAGCGAATATCACCCTGAAGGTCGGAAGGCCGCAGATCCCTCACAGACCAACCGAATTTCTCCTCAGGATTAAGCGAATATCACCCTGAAGGTGACCACTGGAGACGCAAAACAATCTGGTGACAGTGCGATAGCTCTTCACGGTAGTGCACAAAATAAATTATCTATTTAGGCATTTCAAAACAGGAGCTTACGTAATAAATTACACAGAAATGCCTGGAAATCTCTTTCCCTCTCCAATACCCCATGCCCTATTTTCCAGACAGTATCTAAAAGTCTCTTTCTTCAGTTATGCTATTTATTTATGGTTTATAAAAACACTCAAAAATTATCAAACTATAATTTGAAGTAGAAATGTTTTAACTTTTACAGATATTTTTTTACACTATTTCGGTTAAATTTGCTAAATTGCTGATGTTAAGATTGCCATGAATGCACATCGAGGATCTGCTGTGCTCAGTTCTGCAACTTTAAAACTGCCGACAGCTACAACAGGACTGACGGAAAATCATCGCCTGCGCCTGTTTTCTGGCTCCGCCAACGTACCACTGTCTCAAGAAGTAGCTCGTTACCTGGGCATGGATTTAGGACCAATGATCCGCAAAAGATTTGCGGACGGTGAGCTCTATGTTCAAATACAGGAATCAATTAGAGGTTGTGATGTTTATCTCATCCAACCAACTTGTCAACCCGTTAATGACCACTTAATGGAATTACTAATCATGATTGACGCCTGTCGTCGAGCTTCTGCTCGACAGGTGACAGCAGTAATTCCCTACTACGGTTATGCTCGCGCTGACCGGAAAACGGCAGGGCGAGAGTCAATCACTGCCAAGCTGGTTGCTAACCTGATTACCCAAGCAGGTGCTAACCGCGTTCTGGCAATGGATTTACACTCGGCTCAGATTCAGGGCTACTTTGATATACCTTTTGACCATGTTTACGGTTCACCAGTATTACTAGATTATCTGGCGAGCAAACAACTGCCTGACCTTGTGGTTGTCTCGCCTGATGTCGGTGGTGTCGCTAGGGCTAGAGCCTTTGCTAAAAAGCTAGATGATGCTCCTCTAGCAATTATTGACAAGCGTCGCCAAGCTCACAATGTCGCCGAAGTTTTAAACGTCATCGGAGATGTTAAAGGCAAAACGGCAGTTCTGGTGGACGACATGATTGATACTGGTGGCACAATAGCTGCTGGAGCACGATTGCTGCGTGAAGAAGGAGCGCGTCAGGTCTATGCCTGTGCCACTCATGCAGTTTTCTCTCCGCCTGCAATTGAGCGGTTGTCAAGTGGCTTGTTTGAGGAAGTGATCGTCACTAACACGATTCCGATACCAGAAAACAGTCGCTTTTCACAATTAGTGGTGCTTTCAGTGGCAAATCTGCTCGGAGAAACCATCTGGCGGATTCACGAAGATACTTCAGTAAGTAGTATGTTCCGCTAACACAAAAAGAACTGTGATTACTGTTACAGTTGCGCGTAAACAAGTATGAAGCATGGAGGATGAAATCTCAAAATATTTCAACCTTCAGCCTTCATTATGTTCTACAAGCCAATGCTTCTAACTCTGATACCACTCTTGCTAATTCTGTAAATATTGCACTTGCTCCCGTCTGCTCAAACGCATCTACCAGTTCCCGATAATACCAAAGAGTACCTTCTCTTCCTCCTTGAAAGCGTTGCCAAATTACTTCACCCAGCACCCGATAATCTCTGAGAATCGACTGGGCATTGTAGAGTTTATCTGCTGCGGACACCAGCAGTACAGATGGTGAAGCTGTAGAAATATGAGCAATGTATGCTTCTTTGCGTTGTCGCCAAGGAGGTTTAGGCGTGGTGTCGGAATCAGTACAACCATCTACAATTCCTGTGACATTTTCTCCAAAACGACGAAGAATTTCTTCTCTAGTTACAGCGCCTCCTTGATCTTCGATCGCATCATGTAATAAAGCTGCGATCGCTTCATCTTCATTCGCTCCGTACTCTAAAGCAATACTAGCGACACCTAATAAATGAGCAATGTAGGGCACACCTGAACCCTTACGTACTTGTTTGGCGTGGAGTTGGGTAGCGTAAGTCAAGGCGGCGGTAAAGCGTTCTGAAAGCATGGTATTTAAGCATGATCTTAGTTGGTACTGTAACTGAAAAATTCAGCGATGTCTGGCTACAAAAAGCAAAGCTTCTACGCCTTTGTAGCCAATTAAGAAATTTTTCAGTCCTCCTATTAGTCTGTCAAGATAAAAATGATGGACTGTAGTGCGGGCATCTTGCCCGCGTGAGCGAGACGCTCACACTACCAAAAATCCCTCAAAACAAAATTGACAGACTACTATCTTGCTGTTTCCGTACTTTTAACCCTGTAGATAGAATTAATATCACCCAAAAATTGTCAGAATAATGACCACAATCTTAAGTTTTTAACTATCAATGTTATGGGATTTGGTATTGGTGATTTATTCTGGATTTTCCTTCTACTTTCTTCCCTACAACCCATCTGGCAAAAACGTCAGACCGAATATCGGCGCATCCGTGCTCTCCAAGACTTTCAGCAGCAACGCACCAGTCGAGTAATTTTGCTGATTCATCGCCAAGAGTCTATCAGCTTACTAGGAATTCCTTTATCACGCTACATTACTATTGAAGACTCAGAGCAGATACTGCGAGCAATTCGTCTCACTCCACCAGATGTCCCTATTGACTTGATTTTACATACTCCTGGTGGTTTAGTTCTTGCTACTGAACAAATTGCCAGAGCTTTAATTCGTCATCAAGCAAAAGTCACAGTCTTTGTACCCCACTACGCTATGAGTGGCGGTACTATGCTTGCTCTGGCTGCTGATGAAATCGTCATGGATGCTAACGCTGTCTTAGGGCCTGTTGATCCCCAATTAGGTAACTTCCCCGCAGCGAGTATTTTAAAAGTCGTTGCAGATAAACCCATCAGTGAAATTGACGACCAAACCCTGATTATGGCAGACCTGGCAAGCAAAGCAATCCAGCAAGTACAGCGCTTTGTCAGGACTTTGCTCAAAGACAGTATTCCTAAACAAAAAGTCCAGCCAGAAAATATCGAATCGATTATCGAAGCCTTGACAACTGGGCGCGTCACCCACGACTATCCCATCACTGTAGAGGAAGCAACAGAAATGGGTCTGCCCGTAAGTGTTGGACTACCCAACTCTATCTACCAACTTATGGACTTGTACCCGCAGCCACAAGGAGGACGACCCACCGTGCAGTACATTCCTATGCCTTACGATGACCGTCGTCCACTTTTACCCACTCCCAAGGGCAGACCTTTAGAAGAGCCAAATCAAAGGAATTGATGGTTCAATATCTGATTTTTGCTTAAACCTAGGGTGTCGCTGTTGGTGTCGCAGTTGGCGTTGCAGTTGGTTTAGATGTCGGCGTTGCAGTTGGTGTCGCTGTTGGTTTAGACGTCGGCGTCGCTGTTGGTGTCGCAGTTGGTTTAGATGTCGGCGTTGCAGTTGGTTTAGATGTCGGCGTCGCTGTTGGTTTAGATGTCGGCGTTGCAGTTGGTGTCGCTGTTGGTTTAGATGTCGGCGTTGCAGTTGGTGTCGCTGTTGGTTTAGATGTCGGTGTCGCTGTTGGTGTGGGCTTAGTTGTAGGTTGTCCTATAACTTTTTTCGCTTCTTCATTTAGTTTCTGGCGGAGTGCTAAATTAGCAATACCAGTTTCTTCTAGCTGAAGTTTTTTCTGAAACTCTTTTACTGCTGCTTCTGTCCGTGGCCCATAAAATTGATCTCGTGGTAAGGCAGGATTGGGCTTAACTACTGCATTTAAATTAGCCTGCAAAATTTGAATGATATTAGCTGCAAAATCTTGAGTTTTTGGCCCCACTATGCCGTCTACAGTTAACTTGTAACCCTTTTGAAATTCACGGATTGCCTTTTTAGTCTCCTCATCTGTTAGAGGCGTATTTGTCACCTTCACTTTATACCCCAACCCGTTGAGAACAGAACGGAATTGTTGAGGCGTGTATTCACGCTGACGAGCAGAAAATGCCGTATCAGAAATTACTATGCTAGTTGTGACCAGGCAAATAGTAGCAATGGTCATGCTTGATTTTCCGAACCCACACCACATACTTAAAACTCCTTCAGGTTAATTCAGCAATACTTAAGAAATCGACAAAAGTATTGTAATTTTTTTGAACATATTTTTTCTCAATTATTCATGTTTTTTTATTAATTAAAGCTTAATCAGTTAATTTAATTAATTATTTTTAATAATTATTGTCATCCTCCATAAGAAAGATTTTAAATTAGCCGTATCAAGGTAAGAAAAGATTCAAAACTATATAATTAACTAGAAACTCGTATACAATTTTGTATAATCTTAGACTAAAAATGGCTGAATCCCAATTTCCAAAGCGGCTGCAAATAGGTTTTGAAAGACTGATAGCAATTACTGCCGTAGTAAATCTATGCTTAGTGCTGTTTAATTTAAGTTACTTACCGTGGCGAGATTTTTATTGGCGAAAATTTCCTCAAATCACTCGAATTTATGACCCAATTAAGGGGATTGAACCGCATCGAGACACAACAAACTACCTGGAAACAGTAGCTGCATTAGAAGAACAGGTAAGCCAGACAGGGTTAAATTCAACACAAGCAAGAACCAAACTAGAGGAACTTAGCCGTTTGAGCACCGAGATGATCGACGGCAATGTGTTTACAGTCGCAGACAAGATTGGTACTCTAGAAAAAATCAAAAACCGGATGCGATCGCATGTCGGTAAAGACTCTGCAAAACAAGCCCTTAACACCTTTTGGAGTCAGGAATATTTATCTCAACAAGGCTGGAAACCAGAAATTAATTTTTTTAACCAGCAAATCAAACCTTTAATATCTACCAACTATTACCGCAGAATTGGCGAAAATGGTGAATTTCTGGATGAATTTTGGCTAATTGACCTACCATTTATAGCTTTATTTGCTTTAGAGTTGCTGATACGTACTGCTTATATCAGACGCCGTTATACAGATTTTAGTTGGTTAGATGCAGTGTTGTGGCGTTGGTACGACATATTTCTGTTACTGCCATTCTGGCGCTGGTTGCGAGTCATCCCCGTATTAATTCGTCTCGATCAGGCGCAGTTGTTGAATTTACATCCCATCAGGCAACGGATACATCAAGGTATCCTCACCAATTTTGCTGAAGAAATCACCGAACTTGTCGTAGTCAGGGTAATTAACCAAATTCAGGGATCAATTAAACGGGGGGATTTCACGCGCTGGCTGTCGCAACAAGAGAACCTACGTCCCTATATAGATATTAATGATGTCAATGAAATAGAAGCGATCGCCAATTTGTTAGTCCAAACAGTTGTCTACGAAGTACTACCCAAAATTCAACCAGAGATCATTGCCATTTTGCGCCACAATATCGACACTGTCCTCTATCAAGTCCCCATTTACCGCAACCTGCAAACTTTACCAGGCGTCGGACAAGCACAAACCCAGATCAGTGAGCAACTAGCAACCCAAATCACTACAAATCTATACAATGCCTTGGTTAGTGCCATTAACGATCCCGTCTCCGCCAAACTCACCAGTCAACTTGTGCAACGTTTCAGCCAAGCTTTAAGCGGGGAAGTCCAGAAAAAACAACTACTAACAGAAATTCAAAGCTTATTTTCAGATTTCTTAGAAGAGGTCAAACTCAACTACGTCCAGCGCCTATCTCAAGAAGATATCGACCAAATTCTTAACCAAACCAGACAGTTACGCACACAAGTAGTTGGTGGTGTGCTACCAGGTAGAAAATAGGGCATAGGGACAGCCCTGCTCGACTAGGTTTCCCCGGCTTGTAGACGCCGGAGGCGGCTTCTCGGAGAGTGGTGACTGGTGTCAAGTGGCGTTATAGGGCATGAGACATAGGTAATAACTCTGAAGCTTTGACAAATGACAAACGACAAATGACAAATGACCATATATTAATTTATGCCCACTCCCTCCCAAAAAATGCGCTAAACTCAGATTAGAGTCGAACCATCTGTGGTTCGGCACAAGACTTCTTGGAAGATATCCTTATCGCAGGAAGTGGGTCAATGCCCACTTTTTTTATTGAATTTTCGCATGACTCATCCTTTAGTCCCACAAATTATTGATTTGGCGTCACCAGTAGCAGAAGAACTGGGATTAGAAGTTGTTGGTGTGGTTTTTCACACTAACCAACGTCCGCCAGTTTTGCGGGTAGACATCCGCAATCCCCAGCAAGATACTGGGTTGAATGATTGCGAAAGGATGAGTCGTGCTTTAGAAACTTCCTTAGATGCGGCAGAGATCATTCCAGATACCTATGTCTTGGAAGTTTCCAGTCCTGGTATTTCGCGGCAACTCGTGACCGACAGGGAGTTTACTTCCTTCAAAGGATTTCCTGTGATCATCTCCACTTCCCCACCCTACGACGGACAGCAAGAGTGGAGTGGTCAATTAATTCGGCGGGACGAGAATACACTTTACTTAAACCAAAAAGGTCGCACAGTCGAAATCCCCCGCATCCAAATTATTCGGGTGCAGCTGGATGAGAGTCGGTAAGTGAGGGATTAGGGATTAGGGATTAAGGATTAATGTTTAGGGATTAGAGGTTAGTTGAAAGCTATTCTCTGATCCCTGACTTCAATTTGTAGTTTTTAATCCCCATGCCCTATGACCCAATATTTATTAAAGGAGAATGCTTATGTCAATGGTTAGTCTACCTGGACTAAAAGAATTAATCGAAAGTATAAGTCGGGAGCGTAATCTACCTCGTCTGGCAGTGCAATCAGCCATTAGAGAAGCACTACTTAAAGGTTATGAACGTTATCGTCGCGCTCAGAACTTGGAAAGAAAACAGTTTGACGAAGATTACTTCAATAATTTTGAAGTAGAACTCGATATTGACGGCGAAGGATTTCGCGTGCTTTCCACCAAAAGTATCGTCGAAGAAGTGAATAACTCCGACCATCAAATTTCTCTGGAAGAAGTGCAACAAGTAGCACCCGAAGCGCAATTAGGTGATTCAGTAGTGCTAGATGTGACTCCAGACCAAGGAGAATTTGGTCGTATGGCAGCAATGCAAACCAAGCAAGTGCTGGCGCAAAAACTGCGGGATCAGCAACGCCAAATGGTGCAAGAAGAGTTCCAAGACTTAGAAAGCACCGTGCTACAAGCCAGAGTCCTGCGATTTGAAAGACAATCAGTGATTCTGGCAGTGAGTAGTGGCTTTGGTCAACCAGAGGTAGAGGCCGAATTACCAAAACGGGAGCAGCTACCCAATGATAATTATCGCGCTAATGCCACATTTAAGGTTTATCTCAAAAAAGTCTCCCAAGGGCAGCAAAGAGGGCCGCAGTTGCTTGTATCTCGTGCCGACGCGGGTTTGGTAGTTTATCTGTTTGCCAACGAAGTACCAGAAATCGAAGATGAAGTAGTAAGGATTGTTGCTGTGGCGCGAGAAGCCAATCCTCCTTCTCGTTATGTAGGCCCTCGAACGAAAATTGCTGTTGATACCCTTGATCGTGATGTAGACCCAGTTGGGGCTTGTATTGGTGCGCGGGGATCGCGGATTCAAGTAGTAGTTAACGAATTACGTGGTGAAAAAATTGATGTGATACGCTGGTCTCCAGACCCAGCAACCTATATTGCTAATGCCTTAAGTCCTGCTCGGGTAGATGAAGTGCGCCTCATGGACCCGGAAACGCGGCAAACACACGTATTAGTCGCAGAAGACCAACTGAGTTTAGCTATTGGGAAAGAAGGACAAAATGTTCGCTTGGCAGCTCGACTCACGGGTTGGAAAATTGACATCAAAGACAAAGCCAAGTACGACTATGCTGGAGAAGATGCTAAGTTTGCCGCCTCACGAGCAAAATATCAACTAGAACAGGAGCAAGAAGAGGAGGAAGAAGATGATGATTTTGATTCATCGGAGCTAGAGGAGGAAAATCAAGAAGAATTAGAATTAGAAGATGAATCTTTTGAAACTAGTTTTGAGAATAGTGAGGAAGAGTAATCGATTGGCTGACTAGAAGTGTGGCAGTATTTACTAAAGTGTTCGTATTAATGATTACCTTTACGTCAGAATTTGGTATAAGTAAACATAGGCTAACTGCAACTCATTTTGACAACCAGACTGATGACTTGAGGTAGTGCAAGACCGATGGAACCTAATTATCGGCGTTGTATCAGTTGCCGCCAAGTAAGACTTAAAGAAGAGTTTTGGCGGATTGTCCGCGTCTTTCCGTCTGGAAAGGTACAATTGGATCAGGGCATGGGGCGTTCTGCCTATATTTGTCCGCAAGTGAGCTGCCTGCAAGCGGCTCAAAAAAAAAATCGACTAGGGCGATCGCTACATGCAGCAGTGCCAGAAGCGCTGTACCAGACATTGTGGCAGCGTCTAGCCCAAAGCAATCCCCATAATCAAATTTAGTTTGAAAAATTTGTGACGCTAATAAAGAGAGGTATTGTGCTAAAAGCCGAACAGTCGTGCTCTCAACACACCCTCTCTTGATTACTGGGGTTAGTGGCAAAATAGTAAATGGGTGTAGTTGATAAACATATCTCCTACAAAACAGAGAGGCAAAGCAATACTCCCAACAAGTTTTACTAGATTGTGTTGTGGAAGACTCAGAATCACCAAAACAAAAACATACCAAATGGCACCCTGGTAGCGCTCAAGCGCATTTCGACATCCAAGGTTTTCACAAAAATTTTTTCTCTCAAAAATTTTTGTGGATGCCCGTCCACCATTATTCCAGATGGGGATGTAAGTAATAACCCGAAACATCTCTCTTTCCTGATTGGAGGCACCGGCAAAATCTGAACGGCAACCAAAAAACAGTAATCAAAGGATGGAGATGTCACAAACCAGGCAGCCATCCGCTAAAACTGTAAATTAAAGGGGAAGAGTGGATGAACAACGGCAAAGTTAGAATCTATGAATTATCAAAGGAATTAAATTTGGATAACAAAGAGCTATTAGCAATATGCGACCAGCTCAACATCGCAGTCAAAAGCCATAGCAGTACGATCTCAGATTCTGAGGCTGAACACATTCGTTCAGCTGCGGAAAAACTCGCAGCCACGAATGGGACGCCAAAAAGAGAAAATAGTCCATCTAGTAATAGACCAAATTCACCACAACCTGGCTCTCGAAACCGACCTGCTCCACCTCACAAACAACAAATTTTGGAAATTCGTAAACCCAAAATATTGAGAAATCCTACCTCCAACGCCTCAGAGGCGTCAGTTGCTACTAATACTCAAGTTGCTTCGTCTTCTGAAGTCAATTCTCCCGCACCTCCACGACCCTTCGCTACACCTGTCTCACCCATGCAGCCGACGGCTCCAACTCGACCTGTACCCCGGAATCTATCTGAGACACAACAGCAGCCAGCTGTCACAGATGGAGAACAAACGCCTAAACCTCAAACAGAGGTAGCAGAAAAAATAGCTGCACAAAAACCGGAAAAAACAGTTGCACCTAGACCAAAACCGGAAAAGCCTCAAAAACCCCAACTAGTAGCCCCACCTCCAAGACCTTTGGCTGAAGAACCACAAGCGTTGGAACAGATCAGCACGGCAGATAAACCAATTCTCAAACGGGAACGTCCACGGCCATCTGAAGACGAACGCGATCAAATCAAGCCAAAAGTCGCTAAACCAGTTACTGACCAAGCACCACAGACTGCGCCGCCAAGACAGGCTCGTCCCACTCCAGGCCCAGCAAGACCAGAGCCGAGGGGAAGTCGTCCATCTGCGCCAGCACCATCATTTGGCGACCCACAACGACCCAGACCAGTGCGTCCGGGTGAAGCTGTAGCGGCTATGCCAATCGCTACTCCACCCAGACCGATGCAAGGCGCACCTGGGAAAGCAGCAGGAGCCGATGATGCAGTACCAGGCGAAATCATTGATTTGAAACGCCCTACACCACCTCGTCTAACCAAAGGTGGCAAAAAGTGGCAAGAAGAAGAGATTATTGACGAAATCAAAGAAAAGGCTGGCAAGGGAGTCGTTAAAGGTAAGCGGGTCAAGCCAATTCTGGATGATGAATTTGAAGAGGAAGATTTACTGGATGAAGATGGTCTGGAAATCCCAGCTACCATCCAGGTCAGCCTCTCTATCGCCCGTCCGCCCAAACCTAAAGCTACTAGACCAACACAGCAACCAGCATTAGCTATCGCCGCTCCCACAGCTAGAGGTAGTAAAAAATCTTCTAGCCGGGATCGTGACCAAAACCGTCGTCAAGAAACAGAGACCAAACGTGAGCGTCCAGAAAAGGTTGTGGTTACAGGACCCATGACAGTGCAAGAACTGGCTGACTTGTTGGCTGTGGCTGATACAGAGATTGTGAAAATCCTGTTCATGAAAGGCATGGCAGTGAGTATCACCCAAAATCTGGACATTCCCACCATTACCCTGGTAGGCAAAGACTTAGAAATTGAAGTCGAAACTGCTGAACCAGAAGCAGAAGCCCGCAAAGTCACAGAAATGCTGGATGTGGAAGACATGGAAAACCTCCATCGCCGTCCGCCAGTAGTGACAATTATGGGTCACGTAGACCACGGTAAAACAACTCTGCTCGACTCCATCCGGAAAACCAAAGTTGCCGCCGGAGAAGCTGGTGGGATTACCCAGCACATTGGAGCCTATCATGTGGATCTAGAACATGAAGGTAAACCACAGCAAATAGTCTTCCTAGATACCCCTGGTCACGAAGCCTTTACCGCCATGCGGGCGAGGGGAGCAAGAGTGACAGACATTGCGGTGTTGGTGGTAGCTGCTGATGACGGTGTACGTCCACAAACAGTCGAAGCTATTAGCCATGCTCAAGCCGCAGGCGTGCCCATTGTGGTCGCTATCAACAAAATTGACAAGGAAGGCGCACAGCCAGAACGAGTCAAACAAGAACTCACCCAGTACGGACTGACCGCAGAAGACTGGGGCGGTGAAACAATCATGGTGCCAGTGAGTGCGATCAAGGGCGAAAACCTAGATACGCTCCTAGAAATGATCCTGTTGGTAGCAGAAGTAGAAGAACTCTCAGCTAACCCAGATCGTTCTGCTAAAGGAACCGTGATTGAAGCACATCTGGATAAAGCTAAGGGAGCAGTTGCTACCTTGCTAATTCAGAATGGTACTTTGCATGTGGGCGACATGTTGGTTGCCGGCTCGGCATTCGGTAAAGTCCGCGCGATGGTTGATGACAGAGGTAAAAGAGTAGATGTTGCTTCTCCTTCCTTTGCCGTCGAGGTACTAGGCTTAAGTGATGTCCCAGCCGCAGGTGATGATTTCGAGGCCTTTGCCAACGAAAAAGAAGCCAGAGCGCTAGCCAGCGATCGCGCTGACAAACAACGACAATCCCGTCTCCTGCAAGGACGTGTCACCCTCACAACCTTGTCAGCACAAGCACAAGAAGGCGAGTTGAAAGAACTCAACTTGATCCTCAAAGCAGACGTACAAGGTTCTGTGGAAGCAATTGTGGGATCTCTCAGACAAATCCCGCAAAACGAAGTCCAAATTCGGATGCTGTTAGCAACTGCTGGGGAAATCACCGAGACAGATATCGACCTAGCAGCAGCCAGTGGAGCCGTAATCATTGGCTTTAACACCACCTTCGCCAGTGGCGCTAGACAAGCCGCAGACGAATCAGGCGTAGACGTGCGGGAGTATAACATCATCTACAAACTCCTAGAAGACATCCAAGGAGCCTTGGAAGGTCTACTGGAACCAGAGTTGGTAGAAGAACCCCTAGGTCAAGCCGAAGTTCGTGCTGTCTTCCCAGTTGGTCGTGGTGCGGTTGCTGGTTGTTACGTACAATCTGGCAAACTGCTTCGCAACTGCAAACTGCGGGTGCGTCGCTCCAATAAGGTTCTCTTTGAAGGAGTTCTTGACTCCCTCAAACGGTTAAAAGAAGATGCACGCGAAGTCAACTCCGGTTATGAATGCGGTATCGGCATTGATAAATTTAATGACTGGGTTGAAGGTGACATCATCGAAGCCTACCAGATGGTAACCAAGCGTCGTACCCTCACATTAACCAGGTAGTGGCGAGTGGGTGAGTGCTGAGTCAAATTTGATGAGTTTTGCCGAAAATTCCAACCGCAAAACTTGCAACTAGAAACTCAGCACTCAAAACTTAAAACTCAGAACTGTGATATGTCCTCATTTCGCTCCGAACCGATTTTGTGGATTCACGTCGCTGGATTGGCGGCGTTACCGATTCTTTTGCTTTTGTGCTTATTGTTCCTCTCTGTAGGTGAGCCGCTCTTACCAGTGTGGATGGAACTCTTTTTAGTAGCTGCTGTGGGCGTTTTGCCATTACTGTGGATGCAATTTCGCCGCCCGTTCTATATATTTGCTATTTTGGGCGTAGCACTCAAACCAGAAAACCTGACTGAGCAGCAAAGAAAAATACTTTGTTTAATTAATACAAATTTAAATCGCGTGCTGGCCCTTTTGGCAGCAATATTATTAGTAGGGGTGCTGTGGCAGATATACAAAATTGCGCCACTGGTGGCTGATGTTGCCAGTTTTCTACCCCAATGGCGCAGTGTGGGATTGCTGCTGGCGGCTCTAGCCTTTTTAGCAAGCAATCTGTTTTTGCAAATTCCCGTGAGCATAGTACGAGTTTTGGTGACTAATGACACAGAATTTGCTGCCATAGAACCGTTATCTTTAGAAAAGATTAAGCAGGATTTCACGATTTTAGGGGTACGGGTTAATCAAATTTTGCCCCAGTTATTTCAATCCTTAATCGGGATTAACAAAGATGCTCAGGAACCCCTAAACTCAGACTCTGATCAGCATTGAGCAAATTCAGTATGTAATTTGGTCGAAGTAATAATAGCTATAACTTTTGCTTTTTAAACTGAGGAATGAGGAACTATGGCTCAAATTCCAGCTTCTAGCGATCGCCCATTTGCTCACGATAGTGAAATTTGGCATAGCCTCAAATACGCGATCGCAGCTAGTTCTGGTTTCCAACGCTGGCAACTAGAACGTGATATCCAACTACAAGGGCTACGCCTAGAACAGCAGGTACAGCGCTATTTGCGCGAAACTTTAGAAACTTTAGCTTATTAAAAAAAACTGACTGGATGACTTCACAAGTTAAACAGTTGACAATAAAGGCTCTTCCGACCCTATTCTTTTGTTTGGGCATTGGGAGAGCCTTAAAGGTTTGACTTAATTGCAAATTTTGAATTGTGATTACGAATTAGTTAATACTACGTGAGTTCGATGGAACTAAAAAATGGCAGGAGGTAGAGCAGGTAAATCTTTTGGGTAAACATCAATCGACGGTTTTTTGGGCAAATAGGTGTAAGCAGCTAAACCAGCCATCAAGTTAACCAAAA
>JAESGB010000204.1_pt1 | contig 17833 bp, 12 predicted proteins | sample 9266211 | NCBI WGS metagenome assembly JAESGB01 (sample SAMN14514844, study PRJNA621659) | algae metagenome | isolation source: Goleter apudmare HA4340-LM2 and co-occurring heterotrophs from cave wall... | place: USA: Maniniholo cave, Kauai, Hawaii | collected 2009-07-28 | reverse complement strand
TTGATGACCGTGATTTTTCTGGTTATCGTTCGGCGGGGGGGTTTTATCTGAATCTTTCTTTGAAGTTGAATGCTCTTTTTGGCGGTTTTGGTTTCCAACACCCTGTTCCTCCTCAGCAAATGGAGTCGGAAGTGCAGCAGACAGCCGCACCACTTCCTCAATCAGATACATCTCTTGGAGTGAAATGATTTAGTGTTTCTAACGGGTACAGGCATTGAAGTAGTATACAAATGCAGGCTGCAAGGTGTACAGGAGTGAGTAATGTTGAGTTTCAAAGTTCGTTTGGTATGTGATCACCAATTGAAGAAAAAAGAGAATCAATCAAAAAGTTATCAAAATACAATCTTTAGTATTTTGCCTCTTAGCTTTTGCCTTTTGGTATCTAAGGTGGCTGTTGGTCAGACTTTCACTCAAATGAATAAGGGAAATATTGCACAACAGATTTCGCCTTCTTCGTTACGGGTAGTGGTGAACAGCAACCAAGATGGTGACGTGCTGGCTGATGACCAGTTGACATTGCGGGAAGCTATTGAGTTGGTGAATGGTACGTTATCAACAACACAACTTAGCAGTGCAGAAAAAGCCTTGGTGCAACCCCTGACAGAGAACGGTTCTCGTATTGAGTTTAATCTGGCAACAAGTGCAACTACTATCTTTTTGGAGAAAGAACTACCACCTTTAGTTAGTCCAGGATTAGTTATTGATGGTTCTACTCAGCCTGGATACAACCAGTCTGGTTCAGCTACAGCAGAAATTGCAATTCCCGTTCCTGTAGTAGCAATTACTACCGCAGCTAACAAACAAGTAATTCGCGGTTTGACTGTGGTTAGCGATCGCACAACTATTCGTGGTTTAAGTATATATGGTTTCAATGCCGACCCGATTCAGCAGGAGTTAGGAAGTCTTGTAGTTTACGATCGCACTCCTAGACCGACTACCTTAACTACACCACCTGGGGATATTGTGATTGCTCATAGTATGCCACCCGTTGACAATCAAAAGGATGTGCCACCGCAAGATGTGGTAATTGAAAACAACTGGTTGGGGTTGACCACTGATGAAAAAATGCCGCAGCAAACATCGGCTTTTGGGATTTATGTGTTTAATGCCCAAGGGGCAAAGATTCGCCGCAACCGAATTTATTACCACGATGGCAGCGCCATTATTACTGCGGTGCGAGGGGAAAATACGTTGGTGCAGGAAAATATTATTGTGGGCAATGGGATTGCCGGGATGCCTGATGCCTTGCGTTTAGAAGGTATGGTCAGTAAGTCCCAGGTTATTGGCAATTTGATTTGTGCCAATGATGGGGCTGGTGTGTATTTATTTAAACCAGATGGTGAGGTGGAAATCCGAGATAACCGCATTATTTACAATGGCAGACGTTTACGGCGGGCGGCTGTTTATATAACGGGTAGAAACCATCAGGTGCTCGGTAATCAAATTACCCATCAAACAGGGCCTGGGGTGGTAGTATCAGCTTTGGCTCAAAGTCAAGGCAATATGATCCAAAATAATTCTTTTGCGGCGTTGGAGGGGCTGAGTATTGACCTGAATACCCAAGGTAATTTGGATGTCAGCGATTGGCAACGGGGAGATGGGCCTAATCCCAAACGTAATTCCCCCAATCGCCGCCGAGAAACTGGTAACGGTGCGATTAACGCCCCAGAATTTGTAGCACGGGAGTTTGTGCCAAATAGCGATCGCGTGACTGTGCAGGGTAAAGCTGATCCTGGTTCTGAGGTGACAATTTATCGTCTAGGAGATTATCAAAAGGGTAAGCAAGCATTGTATACATCTGGTTATGGGGCATTGAGTCAACCATTAGCCACCGCACCTGTAGATGAGAAGGGGAATTTTAGCTTCACGCTGGCGGACTTGCAGGTGGGAGATGTCGTCAGTGCGATCGCTACTGATTCCAGATATGGGACTTCTGAACCCGCCGTAGGGGCAATCATCGGCGCGAAAGGGACTACACCCAACCTCACCCTGTCTCCCAAAATCAATCCAAATTTAATTCCTCAGTGTACTTCCCAAGCTGTACCACCCACACCACCCGTAAGAATAGAGACGCCGCCCACACCACTACGGATACAAGTGCCCCGTAACGTTCACTTTGCTCTAGATAAATCTGCAATTAGCCCCGCCAGTGCTATTGTGCTTGACCGGGTGGCGGAGGTATTGCAGCAATATCCTTTTATTGTCATCGAAATTCAAGGTCACACTGACCCCCGCGCCAGTAATGAATATAACTTAGCATTGGGCAGACGACGGGCATTAGCTACGAGAAATTACCTTTTACGCCAAGGTGTCGCCCCAGAACGCATGACTATTCGCTCTTTGGGCGAAAGTCAACGTCGCAGTGACGGTAGCAGCCGCTTAGATTATGCACGCGATCGCCGTGCGGAAATCATCTATAAGGATATTAGAGGTATTGAAATCATCATTGAAGGACAAGAACAAGACTTGCAATTAGAACCAGGTAAATAATTCAAAATCAAACTTTCTAGGTAGTTCTAAAACATTTCTTGGGGTGAATAAATCAACCCCTAACGGCATCTACCTCTTTATAGCTAAGTAATTTTTATACATCGTTAATTTTTAGCTGGTTGTGCTGATGCATATCTTGCTCGATTTGTCACGCTTTTTTTTCGCTTTTGATTAGTTCAGTAAGGTGCAGATTCAATGTTTTTAAACGCAAAGGGGCGCAAAGTCGAACGCAGAGGGACGCAGAGGTTTGCATTTTTCACACTATTGTATAGCTTACCGCAAGTACTGATATTAGGAAATTTCTCAAGTTTAGCTCATAGGGTTTGTCCATCTGGTACTAGGTTAGTAACTATCAATAGGGGTAAGTCGGATTGTGTCCTTATCGGTTCAATTGGCGATACCGTCTTCAATGACATCAATGGTAATCACCATCAAGATCCAAACGAACCGGGAATCTCTGGTGTTACGGTTTATCTCAAAGATAGTCACGGCAATTTAGTTAGTACCACAACTACCGATAGCAATGGTAAATATCGCTTTCCTAGTCTGCTTGCTGGTCAATATACAGTCACTATCCCCCATCCACCTGATCGTTTTACCCTGACTCAGACTCAATCCCATCCTATTCATCTAGGAGTCGGACAAAACTTTGAACATGCTGATTTTGGCTTCCGTCCGCCGGCAAATGCTTTGATTGGTGATACCGTTTTTCGAGACCAAAATGGCAACGGTATCCAAGATAATCACGAACCAGGAATCCCTCATATCAAGGTAACTTTGAGGCTTCCCGATGGTAGTACCCGGACTACTACGACCGATGGTCATGGTAGATATAGCTTTACCCATTTACCACCAGGTAGTTATCAGGTGACATCAGATGTCCCACAAAACCATGTTTTGACTACCAACGCTAACCCTCTACACATCGATCTTGTACCTAGTCAAAAGTTTGATCATGCTGACTTTGGCTTCCATGAGGATTCATCTATAGGCCGCAATAGCATTGGTGATACAGTTTTTAGCGATCGCAATGGTAATGGGATACAAGATGCAGGGGAACCAGGTATTCCCAATGTCTTACTCACTCTAACTTTGCCGGGTGTTGATGGCATATTAGGTAATGACGACGATACTAATCAAACAACAACTACTAATGGCAACGGGATCTATAACTTTGACAATCTACTGGTAGGTAATTACAGAGTGACAGTTAACCCTCCTGACAACTTCCCACGAGTGACGACCGGTAGCCCTCAAGTAGATGTCAATATTCCACCAGGTCAATCTTTGACTAATGTTGACTTTGGTTTGACTGCTAGTAACTTAGGTGCATCTGGAAACAAGCTAGTTTTGGTCAAACGAATCACTGCGGTTTTGCGGACAAATGGTCAACGTCTGCAATACGACACCTTTATCGATGACCCCAATGATCAGGATGATAATGAACTCAGACCGCTTACTCTGGGTGAATATGAGTTATTGACCCCTTTGGTAAGTGGTGATGAGGTGGAGTATACGATTTATTTCCGTGCTGGTGAGTCGCTGGAGAATCTCAATTTATGTGACTTAATTCCTGTGGGAACCGCTTATGTGACTAATAGTATTGCGGTGACGGGAAGTGGTTTTGGTGCAGACCAGGGCAGGTTTTTTTCACCATTAACATCTTTAGAACAGATACCTGAAAGTCGCGTTTGCGAAAATCAAAATAATGCTAATGGTACGGTAATTGTGAAGTTGGGTAATATTTCTAGTGGACAATCTGGAACTGTACGTTTCTGGGTCAAAATTAATTAAATCTGTGCTGAATTGAGAGTTGAAGTTGGAAGGCAGAGTTTTTTCAGGGATTATAAATTTTTCTCAGGATTCTCTATGGAATTGGGATTATCTGTAGTATTTGGTATTTCTTCTTGCGAGTTATTTTGATTATCCTGATTATTGAATTGAGGGAGTCCTTGTTTACTTACATTTTCCGCAGCTTGTTTGAATAATGGTTCTAATTTCTTTTGCCAGTATTGAATGTTAGGTAACTTTTCGGGATTGTCTTTGTATGCTAAAACTTTATCCCATTCACCGTTATCAATTGCTCTATTAATATCATTAAATAGCGCATCTGCCTTAGCCCAATCTTGTTGCCATTGGGCAATCGTAGCTGTTGTTTCTTTGAAACCAGCAGAAGCATTACCAGGAATGGATTTTAGTAGTGCGATCGCTCCTTGTAAATCTCCTGATTCATACCTCTGTTTGGCTTTTGCTAAAACTTGTTCTTTGTTATTAATAGACTGGGGTTTTTCTGATTGTTCAGAGTCAGATAGAAATGGTTCGGAAGTGAAAGCATCTGATTTTTTCGAGGTGCGATTTCCAGCTTTAACTGGTTTTGACGTCACTTTAGGCAGGGGTCGAGCGGCAATCAAGGTACTATCATCTAATGTCTGAGCTATACCTTGTTCTCTCAAACAAGACACTCGCTGGGCATTATTAATGATGACATCTGTGTGTGCCCAAGCGGAACTTTGAGAGTTGCGTTTAATTTCTATCCATCCCCGTTTTGTCTGCCTACCAGTCACTGCAAATTTAGTATCACTAGCGACTGTTTGCACAACAGTATCAGAATTAATCGAACTCGGTTCAGAACGGATATTAGAATTGCCAGCAACAATAACTGTACATTGATTTTCTGCAACTAAATCACCACCAGTCAAATTGGCAGCTAAATTTTTCACATTCGGATAGACATTTGCTACCAACGCCGCAGCACCACCTGCTAATAATAAGCCCACAAATAAGGGTAATGGATCGGGTTTATTGGACTCTTGACGCGCAGGTTTGGCAACAACTGGATTAACTGGTGCCACGGCGACAGTTTGCTGGCGAGATACTTGAGTCGAACTGGGAATCTGTCTATAGCTGGATTTGTGCGAAGTGGAAAGTGTAGAGACGGGATTAAACACTTCTCTAGCTGCTTGCAATGCTTCTGTAGCGCTTTGGTAGCGGTCTTTGAAGTGATAACGCACCATCTTACTTAACACTGCTGCTAACCGAGAGTTAACAGGTGCTAAATGCTGCCAGGTCATTTCGCCCGTCTCTGGGTCTTCTTGCAATTGGGTGGCTGGTATTCCTGTTAGCGCTTGAATTGCAATGGTCCCTAGGGAATAAATATCACTGTTGGGGCGGGGTTTGCCTTGTCCCTGCTCCGTAGGCATGTAGCCCGGTGTGCCAATAACTACCGTTGCTGTGGGTTGACCCCCAACTGTCAGCATGGGATTCCGCAACTGTTTGACAGCGCCAAAATCCACTAAAACTAATTTATTGTCAGCAGTGCGGCGGATAATGTTGTCTGGCTTGATATCGCGGTGAATCACACCTTGGCTATGGACAAATTCTAAAATGCCCAACACTTCTTCTAATAACTGGATTACTTGGTTTTCACTCCAGCGCTTCCCTGGTAAAAGTTCTTCACCCAGAGTATGTCCTTCAATAAACTCTTGTACTAAAAAAAATTCTTGGTTTTCGTCAAAGTAAGCCAAAAGTCGGGGTATTTGACCGTGGTTCCCCAAATGTTCTAAGGTTTCGGCTTCACTGTGGAAGAGACGCTTGGCAGTTTCAAAAACTCTAGGGTCAGAACTTGCGGGTTCGAGGTGCTTGACAACGCAAATAGGATTTCCTGGACGCCTGGTGTCTTGGGCGATGTAGGTTTGACCAAATCCTCCCGTAGCAAGGACTCTAATTACTTGGTAACGATGGTCTAGTAGTTTGCCTATCATATTCCCTCCCCAGTGTTAACACTTAAGTTTTTCCGATGGTAATCAATATCTCCAAATTTTCCTCCATGAAATCCGCTATCTTGAGAAAAGATTTGGATAAACTACGCAGTTTTTTTTATAAAGGCCTAATTGTTAATTTTCTTTTCAATATCCTTTTGATTACCAATGCCACCTAAAATAAGCAACTCAGTCGCATGGCAGCAGGCTGAAATTCTCATGCAACCGGCTTTCATCCGCGTGATCGATAATCTCCGTAAGCACCTGGACGTATCCCCCTGGAAAGGAACTTATCATGATGTCCTGGTTTGGCCTGCTAACACCACTGAGGAAACGAAAGCAATTGTAAGTGGGCTGTTGCAAGAAATGGAAACCGCAACACCGCAACAAGCAGACGCCATTAGAGAAACTCTTGCCCGTATGCCAATGCCCCATCCAGGATATCATCTGCTTTTACAGCGTCAAGAGCAGCAAGTCAACGTGGATTTATGGGAACTTTGTTACCAAGTATGTTTTATTGATTACACCCCAGAACAGCAAGCAGCTGATATCGATACTAGTTTAATAGATGACGCAGGTGAAGTGGATTGGTTGCGTTTGGAAGCGAAGACTAAGGAGTTAGTTGAGCAGGTGTTTGCTAATTTACCTGAGTGAGTAGTCAAAAGCCCGCAGGCGAGAAACCTGGGGCTATATGAAAAAAGACCATATAGGCGGACTTTGAGATTAGGCGATCGCTTTTTTAGCTTGTATTAGTTCTCTACCTGTTTGTTTGCTCTGGCTTCCAAATATTCAAAGATTCCCGAATCAAGCTCAATTCGCGCAGATATTTCAGGACTTACGCAGTAGTAACGGAAAAACCTAGACGCCTAGCGGCTATTCTTACGAGTTCTCCGCAGGAGTACCGCATAGACGCGTTAGACGATCGCAGCGAGGCTTTTCTGGGGTACAGCTTCCCACAGGGTAGGCTAGAAAAGAGGGAGCATCTTGCTCCCTAATGTCCAGGAAGCTACAAAAAAATAAATTTACACATTTGGGATACTCCCAGAAAAGAGGCTTGCAGAGAGATTGGGCGTAAACATCCCTGATAACTGATAACTTGAAATTGATATGAGGAGTAATTCTATGGTTCTACAAATTCAACCCGTTCAAAAAGAACCAACTGTTACTTGGGAACCACTCCCACCAGACTACATTTTACCTGACGATCCAGTGGAAAATATTCAACAACCATCTCTTGCGGCTGCACTAACCGATGCTTTAGGATCTGCCGGATTTATTCTACCGGAAATGTTGATTGGCTCGAATTTTGGACTCGTCGCCACGATCAACAAAAAAATTATTGTCAAAGCACCTGACTGGTTTTACGTCCCTCAAGTGCAGCCAGTAGCGGCCGATGTAATTCGTCGTAGTTACACGCCAAATTTAGAAGGTGCTGCTGTTGCTGTGGTGATGGAATTTCTTTCTGACACAGAGGGTGGAGAACTCTCAGTACGCTCATCTCCACCCTATGGTAAGCTCTATTACTACGAACGGATTCTAAAAGTGCCAACTTACGTCACCTACGACCCCTACGAACCAAGTCTAGAAGTGCGATGTTTGCAAAATGAACAATATACATTACAACAAGCAGATGCCAATGGGCGTTTTTGGATTCCTGAGTTAGAGTTATTTCTCGGAATTTGGCGAGGTGAAAGATTATGCCAAACTACAAACTGGTTGCGGTGGTGGGATAGGGAAGGAAATTTGCTGTTTTGGAGTCAAGAACAAGCGGAACAGGAACGCCAGCGTGCGGAACAGGAACGCCAGCGTGCGGAACAGGAACGCCAGCGTGCGGAACAGGAACGCCAGCGTGCGGAACAGGAACGCCAGCGTGCTGATATGTTAGCAGCTAAGTTACGCGAGCTAGGTATTGACCCAAATACGCTTTCTTGACACTTGTTGATTTTTACTGATTTGTACTGCGGGCATCTTGTCCGCTATTTTTATCTCAATTTATCCAACCCTAGCAATAGCATATCGAAATTCATATTCATGCTGAAAGTCCTTGCCAAACAAACCGCCTCCATGCATACTCGTGATGGTGTGCGCCTAGATGCAGATATTTATCGCCCCGATGCAACTGGGGAATTTCCGGTATTATTAATGCGACAACCCTATGGTAGAGCGATCGCATCTACTGTTGTCTATGCCCATCCTACTTGGTATGCTGCCCACGGCTATATTGTAGTCATTCAAGATGTCCGAGGAAGGGGAACATCTGAAGGGGAATTTCAGCTATTTATCCATGAAATTGCTGATGGTGAAGACACCGTTCACTGGGCGGCAAATTTACCAAATAGTAATGGTCAAGTAGGTATGTATGGCTTTTCTTATCAAGGCATGACTCAGCTTTATGCAGCAGCCAATAAACCACCAGCCCTAAAAGCAATTTGCCCTGCGATGATTGGCTATGATTTATATACAGATTGGGCTTATGAAGGCGGTGCATTCTGTTTACAAACTAATCTCGCATGGGCAATTCAGCTAGCAACTGAAACGGCCAGATTACGCAAAGATAAAACAGCCTATCAAGCATTACTTACTGCATCTCGCAATCTGCCTTTAACTAATCCCGAAATTCTCCAACTCCTCGCCCCAGAATCTTTTTATCATGATTGGCTAGCCCATTCCCAACCAGATACATATTGGCAAGAACTTTCACCCAAACACCATCTACAAGAGATTGACTTGCCCATGTTCCATATTGGCGGTTGGTTTGATAGCTACTTAAGGGGAACTCTACAGTTATATCAGGATATGGCAGCCCGCAGCACCACATCGCAACATCTGTTAGTTGGGCCGTGGGCACATTTGCCTTGGGGTCGTAAAGTTGGTAGCGTTGATTTCGGTGTCAAAGCAGCGAGTCCGGTAGATAAGATGCAAGTGCGTTGGTTTGACCAGTTTCTCAAAGATGTTGATACAGGTTTACTGCAAGAACAGCCTATCTGTTTATTTGAGATGGGAAGTAATACTTGGCGCACCTTCCCTAATTTACCTACACCAAACCAGAAATCCTATTTCTTGTCAACCACCGGACTCGCCAGCATCCGCGAAGACTCCGGAACCCTCAGTACTCACAACTCAGAACTCAGCACTGATGATGTGTTAATTCACGACCCCTGGCGACCAGTTCCGGCTTTGGGTGGTCATGCAGCAATTCCTGCCGGTGTATTTGAGCGATCGCATATTGATTGCCGTTCTGATGTCTTAACATACACTAGTGAACCATTGACAAAAAATTTACATCTAACAGGGGATATAGTCGTAAAAATCTCTTGTTGTGCTGATACACCTAGTTATGATTTATGCGCCATGTTATCGGCAGTCCACCCTGATGGCAAAGTTTATAATTTGACCCAAGGTTACATACATTGCGCCAATGGAACTAACCCTGTCACCAGAAAAATTCCATTACAAACAACTTGTGTGCAGATTGCTCAAGGTCATGCCTTGCGTTTAAGCTTAAGTGCAGCCTGTTTTCCTGCCTACGCTATGAATTCTGGTAACGGTACTGTAATTAGTAGCGAAAATTTATTAGATGCTCAGATAATTACATTGACTGTTAGTTGTGGCGGTGAGGCTCGTTCTCAGGTTTTGCTACCTGTAATCCAAGCATCTTAAATACTGTAATTTGTGAGCATCGCAAGGTGTAGATCCCAGATTTATTAAAGCAACCGGGGATATTTTTGTTTATGAATGATTAAGGATATCATCCCCTGAGGTGGAATACAATTTTACTTGTATTTGCTTTTGATGATTTCTAATTACTGTGATAAATGTCAGCCAATCCTAAAACTACATACATCAAAACATACAATAAAAAATATTTATGAAAAGGAGTCAAAATACCCCATGTCTCAAGTCAGGGGTTTCAAGCAAGGAATACTTTTCTTCTCTTCCATGACTGAAGTCAGGGGCTTTAGGCCACGATTCATCCACCAATCGCACAGAATTCAATTCTGAATTCTGGCGACTGACGCATGTATTCTTCTTCGGTAAGCATGAATACAAATAGACTTAAAGCAAGGCTTATATCTTTAGTAGTAGTGGCTTGATTCTTGTGGTGGAAGCTGGAGACAATAATAGTAGCTATGCTGTAGGTAATCGCTGTCAGGATTACAAATAGTAAATGACTGAGGAACTAAGATGTGGGTTTAACAGGTTAAATAATCGCAAGCATTTGAAGCTGAGATAGAGATAAATACGACTAGAGCTTGTATAAATAACTTGCCACACGACAAAATTCTCATAAATGAGCTAAAACTCATTTCATCGTCAACTTTACCTTGAGAAACCTCCAGTATTCCTCGTAGTTTCATTTTCAATTGGCATAGTAAAACAACAATCGAACCCACTAATTTTAAATTGTTCAATTTTTCAGAATTTTCTCACCAATGGTAGGAGCAATGTATTTGCTGTATGGATGTTCATCAATCAGAGTCATTCACCAGCATCTATGTTGAGTTGTGGTATGTAGTGTTAAGACTAGTGAGATAGGTGTTTATATACCTATATTATGGTATATCTAGAATTAAGGAATATTACGAATAAATATGTATTGCTCTGAGTGATTTGAGTACTACTTTTTAATGTTTAAAAGTAATTTTATTTACAAACTAGTTTTAAGAGCACAGCAATATTTTCTCATTATTCCCAAGATTGACTTGGTAAAATTTTTAGCTTTAGATCCGCCAGCAAATAGCAGGAATTTAAGGTGAACATAGAAAAATTTATCCAACGAACAGAAGCATTACACACACGTTTGGCAGATTTATACCAGACTGCTAGCGTTTTGCCTTGGATTCCGCCAGATATGCTGCCGCAAGCTTTTAAAGAACTCTACAGTACATCAAGGATGGTACAGTTAGCAGCAGAAGAACTGTATCAGCAAAATGAGGAACTAATAGCAACTCGAAATTTACTAGAAGCAGAACGCCAACGCTATCAAGATTTATTCGAGTTTGCACCAGATGGTTATTTAGTAACTAATACAGATAGTTTGATTCAAGATGCTAACCATACCGCAGCTCATCTGCTCAAAACCTCCAAGCAAATGATAATAGGTAAAGCATTGACTAATTTTGTCCCCTTAGAAGAACGTCCGCGCTTTCGCAGCGAACTGATGCATCTATCCCAATTACCGTCATCATACAGGCTTAGAGAGTTAGTCATACCCTTGCAGCAACGAAATGGCGATCGCTTTGACGCAGCTTTAACAAGTGCTGTTGTTCGCAATCCACAAGGTAAAGTGATCTCTATTCGCTGGCAATTACGTGATGTTACTGAGCGTCAACATCAGATAGAATCTGCGTTAAGCAAAAATGACAGTGACCTAAGCCAGAACCGTGCCATACATAAATATGCTAAAGGCGAAACAGTTCCCCTCAACCCGTTAGTAATTTGGTATGTTCGTCAAGGTTTGGTCAAGTTGAGTACCTTTTGTGAAACAGGCGAAGAAGTCCTGATTGGGTTAGCAACAAAAGGCATGGTTTTTGGCTCTAGTATGACATCTTTGCAGATTTACCAAGCCACAACCCTGGCAAATGTGGAATTAGTATCTATTTACTTAGCAGAGATAGCTGCTTCACCTACACTCAGTTGCACCATATTACCCAAAATTAATCAGCGCTTACAGCAGACAGAATCTTTTTTAGTGATTGCCGGTAAACGACGTGTACAAGAACGCTTACACCACCTATTTAATCTTTTGAAGCAGGAAGTAGGTGAAGCAGTACTGGAAGGAATTCGCCTCAGTGTGCGGTTAACTCATGAAGATATTGCAAGTGCTTGCTGTACTACCAGAGTCACAATTACACGCTTAATCGGCAAATTACAAGAACAAGGCTTAATTAGTTTTGACGCAAAAAAACATCTGATTTTGAAAAATTGGGAATAGAGCATGGGGAAGGTGCAGATGCGTAGCGAGTAACCGTAGGGTGGAAGAACCAAAAATAACAAATGACAAATAACGGTATAGTTTGTTAGATAGCTATTGTTACCCGTCGAACATCAGCTGATATAGAATGCAAATCCCTCAACTGAAAACCCAACGTCTAATCCTGCGTGAATGGCGTGAAGCAGACTTTGAGGCTTACGCCGAGATGTGTGGCGACCCCGAAGTTATGCGCTACATCGGTACAGGAAAACCATTATTTCGTGATGAGTCTTGGCGAAATATGACGATGATAGCTGGTCATTGGCAACTCCGGGGCTATGGCATGTGGGCTGTGGAGGAATGCCAAAGTGGCGAGATGATTGGTAGAATTGGTTGCTGGCAACCACATGGCTGGCCGGGATTTGAGATTGGTTGGACGTTGCGACGAACTTATTGGGGACGAGGTTTTGCTACAGAAGGTGCTCAAGCAGCATTAAACTATGCTTTTAGAGAGTTGCAGCAGCCTGATGTAATTAGTTTGATTCGTCCAAAAAATCTTGCTTCCCGAAGAGTTGCCGAGAAATTGGGAGAAAAATTGACAGGAACAATAGAATTCTTAGGAGATGAAGCAGTAATTTATAGGATGTATCGGGAAGATTGGGCATTGAGAATGGGGCATTAGAGCTACGGTGTGTACCCAAGTTGCTGAATCGGCAATGTTATTGCATCGACTGGTAAAAATTAACCAGTTCTACGGTGTGGCAAATCTAAAAAGCTTTGTACATGGCAGTGCATAGAAGAGATGAGAATATGGAGAGACAAATATCAAATAACAAATGACAAATGACAATTAATGGCTATATTTTGGCGCTGGATTTGGGCACAACGGGGAATCGTGCCTTTGTGTTTAATGCAGAAGGCACGATTGTGGGCAGTGCATACAAAGAACTAACGCAATATTATCCCCAACCAGGATGGTTAGAACATGACCCACAAGCAATTTGGCAGGATACTTGCTGGGTAATGCAAAATGCGATCGCTCAAATTAACCCTAGTGAAATTGTCGCCTTGGGATTGACTGTACAACGGGAAACCTGCTTGATTTGGGACAAAACTACAGGTAAACCACTGCATCGGGCGATCGTTTGGCAAGACCGTCGTACTGCAACCCTTTGTCATCAATTGCAAGCGCAAGGATATACTCAAGAAATTTACGATCGCACTGGTTTGGTGATCGATGCTTACTTTTCTGCTACCAAGTTGAGGTGGTTGTTAGATCAGTTTCCCGATGTTGACCATGACAACCTCCTCGCAGGTACGATTGATACTTGGGTCTTGTGGAATCTGACTGGAGGAAGAGTACACGCCACCGACCACAGCAACGCCAGCCGCACCATGTTGATGAATCTGCAAACCTGTGAATGGGATGAGACGTTATTGCAACTATTCCAAATTCCAGCGCATATCTTGCCTCAAATTCACCCCAGCTTAGGAAAATTTGGTGTTACAGATGCGGCTGTGGTGGGTGCGAGTATCCCCATTACAGCTGTTTTAGGCGACCAACAGGCGGCTTTGTTTGGTCATGGCTGCGATCGCCCTGGTTTAATGAAGTGTACTTATGGTACTGGTAGCTTTTTGGTAGCTCATACTGGTAGTGAAATAGTCCGCTCTCAACAGCAACTAATTTCTACAATTGCCTGGACACAAGAGAAACAGAGTAGGGGCATGGTGTCCACAATTTCTAACTCGCCTCTATTGTCTGACTTATGCCGTGCCCCCAATTTGGATGTGGGCTATGCCTTAGAAGGTAGTATGTTTACTAGTGGAGCTTGTATCCAATGGTTACGGGATGGACTCAAAATCATTGCCTCTGCTGCCGAAACCGAGTCTATGGCCAATCAAGTCCCAGATAACGGCGGTGTATACTTCATCCCAGCATTTAGTGGACTGGGCGCACCCCATTGGGATATGAGTGCCAGAGGAGCCTTTTTTGGACTTACTGCTAGGGTACAACCACAGCATTTAGTCCGCGCTGTTCTGGAAGCGATCGCTTACCAAGTTGTGGAAGTCGTGCAAGCCATTAACGCCTCTAGCAGCACACCAATGGGGCGATTAACTGTAGATGGGGGTGCTTGCGAGAATAATTTTCTCATGCAATTCCAAGCAGATGTATTAGGAATTCCCATAGAACGCCCTACAAACCGTGATACCACCGTTCAAGGTGCAGCATTTGCCGCAGGTCTAGCTATAGGATTTTGGTCTAGTTATGCAGCCTTAGTAGAGCACCGGCAAATAGAGCGAGTATTTGAGCCTGGTATGGGAAGAGACAGCGCTGTCACTAACTTCGCAATTTGGCAAAAAGCGCTGAAACGCACTCTCGCTTGGACAGACTAAGAATACACCTAAAATACTTTCAAATAACAAATGACATTGCAATAGGCTGGGGAGTAGCGATCGCCTCTAGCGTAGCTGAATGCACACTTATTGTCGTCTGTTATACGATGGTTTTCTGAAAAATCACTGTGTGATCCCAAGAATCCCTTGACAATTTTGTTTAAAGTTCTTCACTTAGTACATACTATTGATTCTGGTGTAGGTGGAATGCGTACTAAAAGATAAGAACGGAGTTTTCCAGGTAGTTTACCTGGTAAGATATATCCGTCTTCACTCTCTTGATAAAGCAGGCTGAATTGCAACACATCAGTGATGCTTTCCTGTGGCAAATCAACAAAATGGTATGTATATTTTTGCGGACAAACAAAGCTGACAGCACAAGAATATTTTTTCACACAAGTCCACAAACAACCCACAGATTCAATGTTGAGACTGCTGTACGTGGAATTATTTTTTTGAGTCTGTAGCAGATTCAGTAAGAGTTGATTTCCCTCGGCGCGTTCATCTGCTTCATCGTGAGAGAGAACAGCACTACATGATTTACAAACGAATAAGGTATGAAGTTGCATAATCAATATTTTAGGCTTTTAAGAGGAGATTATAAGTGATTTAGGGAGCATTAACGAGATACTTAAATAAGTCATCAATAATTAAATTTGCAGCTAAAATACCATCACCAATCCAGTAGCTTGGAACCAAATAAACTTTATTTTCTTTTACAGCTTTTAAATTTTTCCACAGAGGACTTAATTTAAGCTGCTCTAATTTCTTTTGTGCTGTTTGATTGCCTTTGGCATCATTTTCAGCCGTCCATATAAATATAATATCACCATCTGCTTTTTCAATTAATTCATTACCGATGGACATTTGAATTGGATTAGCAAATAATTTTTTTGCCTCTGATGCCGTGAAATTTTGAGATTCTGGGCGAGACAATCCAGCGTCTTGCAAAACAGTTCCGCAGAAGGAATCACGTAAATAAAGGTTGATATTGTTAGGATAAACTCTGACTACAGAAACTTTAATTTTTGACAACTTACTGCCAATTTTCTGCTTAAATTCTTGGAGGCGCAGGTAATAATTTTTCATAATTTTTTCACCAACTTCTTTCTTACCTAACGCCACACTCATATTTGTAAATACCTCTTTCCATTTACCGCTATGTTCAAATCTAAATAAAACTGTTGGTGCTATTTTTGAAGTAATAGGATAAATATTTTGCTGATATTCATATCCCGCAATCAAATCTGGTTTGAGTGCGAGAATACTTTCTAGGTTAGGTTCGCCAATTGTCCCGATGTTTTTTACTCCTGTTAATTTATCTTGCCAGTATGATGAAAAATCCGAGATCACAGCACCAAGAGGTTTAATCCCTAGTGCGATCGCATTTTCAGCATCATCTAAAGTCACAAGTCGCTCAAACTTTTTTGGAACACAGGTGATTCCCGCCGCGTGTTCCATCTGACGACACGCTGCGTTGGTAGTGTAATCACTAACAGGTAGAGAACCACCACGATGACAAGCTACAGTTACGATTAGAGTACACAATATTGTGAACACAAATCGCCACCAGTGAGTCAAGCTTTTGATTTTTATATTACTGTCATTCATGATGGTATCTCAGACCCACACCTGATTTTCGTCAGATTAAAATGTCACAGAAAAACTCCCAATAACTGTTAATGGTGCGCCGGGTTCTATGGCAACTCTACCAAAGTTTGCTCCTTGAAAATATCTTTCATTAAAAAGATTTTGGATATTAATCCCAGCGCGCCAATTATTACGTTGATAGTAGATGGCTGCGTCTGTTCTCAGATAGCCGGGGATGGTATAGGTATTGTCTGTGTCACCTTGGCGATCGCCTATATAAAATAACCCTAGACCAAAACCTAAACCTTGTAAATCACCACGCTGCAATTGGTAAGTTGTCCACAAACTGGCTGTATTAAATGGGACATTTGGGGGACGATTCCCCGTTAAACCATCATTACTTTCGGTAATCTCAGCATCAATGTAAGAATAAGATGCAATCACATTCCAACCAGGACTAATTTCCCCCGCTAGATTGAGTTCAAGACCTTGGTTGCGTTGTTTTCCTACAGGAATGCTGAAATCAGGATTAGCTGGATCGGTTGTAGCAATATTCGATTTGGTAATGTGATAAGCTGCTAAAGTAGCCGCTAATTTTCCATCTAAAAATTCACCTTTGACACCAACTTCGTACTGAGTTCCCCGCTCAGGTTCTAGAACTGTACCATCTACTCTTGTACCAAAATTCGGTTGAAATGATTGGCTGTAACTAGCATAAAGAGAAATAGGTTGAGTGGGTTGATAAACTATACCTAATCTTGGGGTGATAGCTGTATCGTATTGATTAGATTCAGAACCATTCCGTAAATTTCTGCTTTTTTGGTCTACGATGTCTAACCGTCCACCTACGAGAAACTTTAAATTATCTGTCAATGCTATTTGGTCTTGCAAGAAAATTCCTAGACCATCGCTAGTATCTTGGTTATTACGCACAACGTTGGTTAATGCTTCTAAACCAGGTCTGGGTATGGCATTATAAACTGGATTGAAGACATCAATACTAGGTGTAAGTCCTGCTGGTAATCGCTTCTGAGTTCCGCCTGATGTAGCTCTAGCTAAGTCAACACCAAATAAGAGAGTGTGATTAATTGAGCCTGTCGTAAATTTACCAACTAAATCGGTTTGTAAGGTATAAGTTTCTTGATAGTCATCATTTGATCTAAAGTTCCGTGAAAGAATACCTGTGGTTTCATTCAAGCTCAGAGGTTCAGCACGATAATCAAAATCATCTGAACTTTGATATCGAAAAGCATTGCGGATTTTCCAATTCTCGTTAAAATTATGCTCTAATCGATAGCTTAAGCCTATTTCTTCAACTTTCCTGACATCGTCTGGTTCGCCTAAAATCCGCTTTAAAGGAATGTCAAGAATCCCCTCACCAAAAGCTAAAAATCCCCGATCAAATGGACGCTCATCGTTGAGATAATCGAATTGAAATGTTAAGTTAGTTGCTTTGCCAATTTCCCATTTTAAAGTGGGTGAAACAAAAAATCGTTGAATATTTTGATTAAAATCACGGAATCCATCTGAAGACTCGAAAACAGAGTTGAGCCTATATAGCAATACTCCGGACAATTTTTAGTTGAGGGAATAGACAAGAAAGCTATCGAGCCATTAAGGTGCTGATTAGAAAAAACTTGCACCGACTCGATAGCCATATGGAAATTGTACAAAGCTTACTGACCAA
>JAESGB010000203.1_pt1 | contig 18571 bp, 18 predicted proteins | sample 9266211 | NCBI WGS metagenome assembly JAESGB01 (sample SAMN14514844, study PRJNA621659) | algae metagenome | isolation source: Goleter apudmare HA4340-LM2 and co-occurring heterotrophs from cave wall... | place: USA: Maniniholo cave, Kauai, Hawaii | collected 2009-07-28 | reverse complement strand
CTCGCCGGCGATTACGTCTGGTCCGATCACCTCGGTCTCGACGCCAGCGGCCTCATGCCCCTGCTCATCAAACCGCTACTGTGAATCTGTGTCCCTACAATGCACAGGGGCCGAGATCGGCTGATGCGGCGTGCACCGGCCGGATGATGTCTGCGGGAGGTGAGTGACAGATGGCCTGACAGTCGACCGGTGTCCTGGAACCCTACGGCGTAAAATGGCACTTGATGCCGGCCCCTTTATGAGGACCAGGACGCGCGGATCTCCATCTTGGCCAACGGCTCCATGCTGAAAGGCCGGATACGTTTTCGCAGACTGCTCAGATCGTCAGAAACAAACCGCTTGCCGACGGGGCGAGCCATACGTTTTACCCGCAGGCTCGATGCCGTGCGGTGCGCCTTCAGGTAGGTGGCGTCGATCATAACCGTCTTCGGCTCGGCGCCTGCCGCCGCCAGCCCTTCCATCATCCGCGTGAACACGCCTGCCTCACCCCAGCGCTTCCACCGGTTGTAGAGCGTCTTGTGTGGCCCATAGGCGCTGGGCGCATCTCGCCAGCGCAGCCCATTGCGGTTGACGAAGACGATGCCGCTCAGAACCCGTCGGTCATCCACCCGCGGCCGGCCGTGGCTCTTGGGAAAGAACGGCCGTAGCCGCTCAATCTGCTCATCCGTCAGCCAAAACAGGTCACTCATTCCGGTCTCCTCGCGGAGCCTGAATCAGATCGTGACGCTCACATCAATGGGTCCTGACCCGAGGCCGACCGACCAGCACCAGCATCACCTCGACGATCGCCGACCCCATTCCGGCACCCCGCATACCTTCCTGCCACTTCCCCATTCCGGCGCAAGACCGTGACGGATCAGCCGGGATCAGGGCATACGACGATCATACCAGAGTGCAAAAATTGCGATCGCGTAGAGAATGCGGCCATGATCGCGGCGGCCGGTGCGATGTTCGGAAAACAGGGTATCGATCGCATCCGGGTTCAGCAGGCCGGACGATCGCAGGCCGCCATCGTTCCACATCTCCTCGACATAGCCGCCGAAATCGTCGGCGAACCATTCAGCCAGCGGCATCTGGAAACCCTGTTTGCGGCGGTCGAGGATATTGGCGGGCAGCCACGGGGCCACGGCCTCGCGCACCGGCCATTTCCCCAAGACGCCGCGCAGCTTGATCTGCCCCGGCATCGCCAGCGCGAGCGACACCATCCTGTGCGACAGCATCGGCACTCGGACTTCGAGGGAATGTGCCATGCTCGCCCGGTCCACCTTGGTCAGCATCGCACCGGGCAGGTTGAGCTGCAGATCGCACATCGCGAACTGATCGAGCGGATCGGTGGAGATTGCGTCGGGATCGGGACAGAAGGATCGCGCCATGTCCGACAACGCGGCTGGACCGTCGCGTCCGTCGAGCGCGGTTCCGGCGAAGAGCCGCCGTCGCAGTTCGGGCGTGGTTATCTGCGTCTTGGAAAAGAAGCGTGCGACGCCATCGGCCAGCCCCAGCCCCGCCGCGGTCTTCTGCCAGCGCTGGAGCCGGCGGTTCGCACCCGCCCACGGCAAGGGCGGGATTCGCGCTGCATGGCGGGCCGCGCCGCGCACCACGGCCGGCAGCCGCCCGAGCCGGCGTTCGGTCAGATGCCGTTTGTAGCCGAAGAACAATTCGTCGCCGCCGTCCCCCGACAGGGCGACCTTGACGTCCTGTGCCGCCAGGCGGGAAAGATACCAGGTCGGCACGGCGGAAGGGTCGGCAAAGGGTTCGTCATAGACGCGCTGGATCGCGGGCAGGACCGTTCGTGCATCGTCGGCGTTCAGTCGCATCGTGCGATGCCGACAGCCCAGATGATGCGCCACCGCCTCGGCATAGCGCGATTCATCGTACCGCGGATCATCGAAGCCGATGGTGAAGGTGCGGACAGGCCGATCGGACACGCGCGCCATCGACGCGACGACCGCCGATGAATCCACGCCACCGGACAGGAACGCACCGACTTCGACGTCGGCACTCAGCATCTGGTCCCGTATCGTCGCCAGCCACGTATCGCGAAAGGCGTCGATCCATCCGGCATCGGTCCGCGATTCGTCGTGCGTATAGCGTGCGGTCCAGTATCGATGATGTTCCGCTGATCCTTGCGCGCCAAGTTCCAGCGTCGCTCCCGGTTCGAGCATCCGGACCTGACGATAGATCGTCGATGGCCCACGCATGTGGCCGAAGGTGAAATATCCGTGGACGGCATCGGAATCGATGTCGAACGTCATCCCCGGCAGCGCCAGTATTGCCTTCAGTTCCGACCCGAACGCCAGCGTATGTCCGTTGATCGCGTAATATAGCGGTTTGATCCCGATGGCGTCGCGCGCCAGCGTCAGACGCCGCGACGACCGGTCCCAGATCGCGACGGCGAACATGCCATCCAGACGTGCCCACGCATCGCGCCCCCATTGCCGCCATGCGGCCAGCACGACTTCGGTGTCGCCATCGGTAGCGAAACGGTGGCCGAGCGCGGCGAGTTCGTCGCGCAGGCGGCGGTAGTTATAGATTTCGCCGTTGAAGACGATCGCATGGCAACGATCGGCGCTGTGGATCGGTTGATCGCTGCCGGCAAGATCGACGATGCTCAGCCGCCGCATCCCGAACCCGAAATCTCCGTCAACCAGCACCCCGTCGCTGTCCGGGCCGCGGTGCAGGATCGCATCGCATTGCCGACGTATCGTCGCGGCGACGACCGGACCACGCCCGCGCGCATAATATCCCGCGATCCCGCAAATGGGGCTTCTCCTCGATCGAACGCGCGGTCTGTAGGCCCGCGCATCGGCGCTGTCACCCATGCGACTTGCTCCGCCCCATCGCGACTTCTAGGCGATTGCCATGAAGGAAACGGAAAGCGCGCAGGCGGGGTCGGGAAGCAGCCTCATCCACGCCGCGTTACGCAATCTCGGCTGGCTGCTCGCCAGCCGGGGCGTGCTGGCACTGTTGTCGCTCGTCTATCTCGGCCTTGCGACCCGGACGCTCGGCGTCAGGGACTTTGGCCGTTTTGCGCTGGTAACGGGTGCCGCGCAGGCTCTGGTTCTGTTCGTCGGGTTTCAGACGTGGCAGGTCGTCGTGCGGTATGGCGTCGAACATTTGCGGCGTGGCGACCGTGCAGCGCTCGGCAGGTTGTACCGTGCCTGTATCCTGCTCGACGCGACAAGCGCCGTGGTCGGGATCGCGCTCACCGTCGCGATCCTGGTGTTCTTTGGCGATGCGATGGGCATCGAGGGCAGCATGATGGGCGACACCGTGATCTTCGCGGCGGCGCAGATCATCACCGTCCGTTCCGCCGCCGTCGGCATCCTGCGCCTGTCCAGCCGCTTCCGCGAAAGCGCGACGGCGGACAGCGTGACGCCGGTCGTCCGGCTGACCGGTGCGGTGATCGCTGCGATATTCTATCCGACGTTGCAGGCGTTCCTGGTGACATGGGCGGTGGCCGAAGTCGCCACCGCCGCCGCCTATTGGTGGCTGTTGGCGAAGAACGGCGATCTGAAGATCATCCGCGAGGGACCGGTCGCGCTAGACGCGCTTCTGCGCGAAAATCCGCAATTGTTCGGTTTCCTGGTCAACACCAATATCAGCTCGACACTGGGACTGGCGAGCAAGCATGTGCCGCTGCTGTTCGTCGGCGGCTTTATGGGACCGGCCGCCGCCGGGGGATTTCGGCTCGCCATCCAGTTGGCACAGGCGCTGGTGAAATTCTCGCAACTATTGTCGCGGGCGGCGTTTCCCGAACTGGTGCGCGCGATGCGACAGGCACGCTCGGCGACGATGGCCCGATCGTTGCGACGCGGCTTTGTCGCATCGGGAGCGGCGGGCCTCGCCATCCTTGGCCTGATCGCGCTGACGGGACGTCCGCTGCTGACGTCGGTGGGCGGCGATCCCCGCTATGCAGCGGCCTATCCGTTGCTGGTGTGGATGGCGGCGGCGGGCGCGATCGATCTGGCGGTCGTCACGTTCGAACCGGTGCTGATGGCGGCGCACCGTTCGACTGCGGCGATGGTGTCGCGCATCGTCGGCGCGGCGGTGCAGATGGCAACGATGATCGTCCTGCTTCCCGTGATGGCGGCGGAAGGGGCAAGCATCGGCGTATTCGCCGGTTCGCTGGTCAGCGCGGTGCTGCTGAGCCTGTCGGTCGCGCGGCTGCTGCGCCGCTGATCCGTGCACGCACGAAGGCGAGGTCGTCCGGGCGATCGACGTCGACCGCCGCCAGTCCGTCGATCGCCGGCACCACCACCGCCCGTATCCCGGCGCGTCGGCCCAGCGCGTCCACGGCTGCCGCCAGCGTCAGCCGTCCCGTCAGATAGCGTATCAGCAATCCCGGCCCCAGCCGCAGCACGATCCGCCATGGCCGCTTGCGATCACGCTCCACCCTTTGCCAAAGGTCGATCATGCCCGCCGCCCTGGGGGTGGCGAGATAGAACAGGTTGCAGCCCGACCAGTCGCCGTCGGCGAAGCGGAGATAGGTGCGGCGCGACCCGGGTGCAGCTTCCTCGATAAGGTCGCGGCGGGCCAGCAGCACGGCGACATCCGCGTCGGGCGGCGTCGCGGCGAGAAAAGCCGTTATCCATTCCCCGCGCAACAGCGCGTGATCGGCGGTCGTCACCAGCAACGGCGCGCCCAGTTCGGCGAAGGCGACGGCGGTGCTGCCGCTCGGTCCCGCTTCGGCAGGCAACGGTCGGGCACCTGCCCGTCGCGCTTCGGCGACGACGGCTGCGGCGTTCGCCGATACCGCGATACGGGTTCCGCCCGCGGCCCCGATCGCCGATACGACCCGCGCCAGCATCGTCGTTCCACCGACGTCGACCAGCGCCTTGTCCGACAGCCCTTCGCTCACGGCCACCGGGTCCGCTTCCCCCCGCGATCCCGCGAGCACAAGCGCCGACCAGCTCATCGTCTCGCCCCGGAGCGCCATACGCGCCACAGGACACCCGGCGCGGACAGGATGGGGTGGCGTTCGCGCCACGGGGTCAGCGCCACGCGGACGCCGGTATGTCGTTCGATCTTCCACAAGGCATAGCGCGCCGCGCCGTCGAACGTGAACGCGGCCTTGATAAGCCGGGCAACGTTCAGCCAGCGTCCGAAGCCCGCCCGGGCGCACCACGCCCCGGCAATGATCTCGATCTGGCCCTGCCGCAGCCGGGGAGAGATGCAGCCGTCACGTTCCTCGAACGCGATACCCGCCTTTTGCCATGCCAACGGCAACAGGCGTTCGTAGCGTGCCGGTTGATGGGCGACGATCTGTTCGTGCCGACCGGGCGCCTCGACGCGCAGTTCGGTATCGTAGGTCGCCTTGAACAGCGACCGCCAATAGTCGAGCGGCCGGGCCGTCACCGGGCCGTGCAATGCGGCGAAGGTCGCGGCGGTGACGGCGGCGAGCGCGATCGCATCGACGACCCGGTCGCGCACCGACGCATCGCGTGCCGACAGCAGGGCGGAGGGTTGCACGAACCGGGTCCAGATCGTCGTGTCGAGCAGGACGCCCGATGCCGACTTGCGAAAGACGTCCAGCGGCATGGTCGCCACCTTGGCCCGGACGATCTGCCGCGCAACGTCGATCTCGTGATAGCTGATATCCGGCCACAACATCGACCAGCCGGGACGGGGAGACGATGGCGATGCGCGCAGGACATAGAAATCCTGTACGCCGTCGAGGTCGCCGGTGCGCAGCGTCGAGCCGTAGAAAAGTACCGCGTCCCCTTGCAACCGTTCCATAAGCACCCGTGCCACCGTCGTGATGACAGCGGATTGCGGCTCGGACAGTTCGGTCGCGATCAGGGCACGCAGCGACGTCACGGAACGACGAAACGAAGCGGAGTTCCGGCCCGGACCGACATGGTGCCACCCGGGAACAATTCCCCGTCGAGAATGAACCCGTTTTCCAACGTGACCTGCGATGGTTTGAGGTCGTTCAGGCGGTGATATCCCATGCGGTTGAGCCACCCGGACTCCCGGCCCATCAGGATGGCGGGGGCGACGATCGGCATCAAGCGGGGCGGCGCGTCGATCGCCAGCCCGTTCAACCCCACGCCGTCCCGCCCCAAAGGTCGCAGGCCGAGCGGAAACCGCCGGAGCGTGGACAGCAGCATGAGGTAGAACCGCCGTTCGCACATCTCCCCGGTCACTTCGTTCCGGCATGCCATCATCTCGCCCGCGCGCCACGGATTGCTCCGTTTGCCCAGACACGTCTGCAACACCCCGCCCAGCACCGACAGCCCGACGGCCGTGCCGTTGAACACCCCCATCCGGTGGGCCCCCTGCGCCAGCATCGTCGCACGAACGAAAGCACCGGCACCAAGGATGAAGCCGCTGAGCGGAACCTCGGTACCGTCATAGGTGATTTCTATCGGCGCGCGTTCGGCGATAGTGCTTTTGTGGAATGCCGCGACGATCGCGTCGAGATTCCATCCCGCCGGGATACGCATGTCGTTGGCCAGCGCGTTGGTCTTGCCATTCGGCATCACGCCGATCGGTGGCATCCGTTCGCGGAACATCGGCCGGGCGGCGCTCATCACATCGCGCACCGTGCCGTCGCCACCGTCGATGACCAGCAGGTCGACCTGCGCCTGGGCGAAGCTTTCCAGCGCGTCGACCATCCGTTCGCGCGTGTCGGGAGCAGCGTACAGGATGTTCCGATTGTGCCCGTGGTCGTGCCCGTGTCGGGCGGTGCTGCGATGACTGCGCTGGTTGGCGATGACGGCAATGCGGGGACGCGCCGCGTCGAGCGGCACGGCTTGCGGGCGGAGACGCACAGGCATCTGGATCATCCGTCCGGTCAGGCCGGACAGCAGCGGCAGCAGATCGTCATTGGCCAGCGTCCGCGCGAAGCGATTCTCGGACGGAATGTCGACCATGGGTCGCAAAACTGTAGCATCGCGCATGTACGTTACTTTCAGCAGGGTCTCGACCCGATTGCCGTAAAGTACACGGCAGGGTTTCCTTTTGCGATACTTCCGGCGGACCTGCAAGCGTTACGAACGGCTGAAATTATATCCCGACCGGCTGGCAGCACGGTCAGTTCGGATAGCGCGTCCGTATGAAGATGCTTCGGCCGTCGGCCGGTGCCGCGAAGCGGGCCGCACTAAATGCCGGCAGCCCCATCGTCGCAGGCGCATCGTTGGAGAAGCCGAACCCTTCTTTCGGCCGGAACAGCGTCCGGTTGAAATCGCGGTCGCCATTCTCGTCATGATAGGTCGCGACCGCATAATGGCCGGGTGCGACCCAGAAACAGCCTGTGGTCCGTGACAGGCGCGCCGCCGTCCGCACACGCAGCAGTTTTCCGCCCTTGGCGAGGAAACGCTTCCGATCGTCGGGATACAGAGTGAAGACGACTTCGCCCTTTGTGCTTCGTATCGCCGTCGCCACCAGCGTAAGCCTGATCTTTCCCGCACCAGAGGTGCCCGCACAATCCTCCGCCTGCGCAATACCGGGCATCCCCACCATCGTGACGAGCGCGGCAAGTGATGCGAGTGCGGATTTGACTGGCATATTCATTACATGGGATCGACACGCCGTCGCGCAAGCCGCGTCATGCGAGCCAACTGACCATCGCATCGCCGCGTCGCGCCCGTGCCATCGCCTGCATCAGTCGGACCAGATGGACCAACAGCGAGGTCATCGTCCACCATGCGACCGCGACGATTCCCCAATCGGGCCGCGCGACCAGTATCGCCGCGAACAGGATGACCATGTTGGGATTGCGCCGTGCGGTGACGAGCCGGAAACGGCTGTCGAACGGTCGCCACATATGGATGTGCATGCCGAAGCGGACGATGAACGCCCCTTCGATTAGGCGTTGCGCGACATAGCCGAACAGCATCGCCGCCATCACGCCCCAGAACACGTCATAGGTCAGCGGCCGCCCATAGGCCGCGCATCCAACGCCCCATGCGTACCACCAGATCGGCGGATGGACGAGATCAACGCCGTGATCCCACGCATTGCCCAGTTTCGAGGACGTGATCGTGCAGCGTGCCAGCTTGCCGTCGACCGTGTCCAGCACCATGAAGATCAGTCCGGTCGCCATGCCGGTCCAGAACCAGCCATGCCAGAACGCGATCGTCGCCACGATGCACAGCACCGATCCGATCGCCGTGACTCCGTTGGGGGACAGGCCGATGCGCGCCGCGATGCAGGTCAGGACGAACGCCCATTCGGGCCACAGATATTTGGTCAGCACATCGGTGACGCCCTTGTAAGCACCGACATAGCTCGCCCGTTCGATCGCGGGGACGTTGGCTGGCACCAGCCGTTCGGCAAACGGGCGTTCGCGCTTGCGCAACGCCTCGTCGAAGATGCCGCCCTCGTCCTCCGCGGGCAGGATCGTCAGATGGGGCGGCAGCGTCGTGCCCTGTGTCATGGCATCGCGCACAGCCATACGGTCCGCATCGGCGACATGCGCGAGAACGGCCACGCCGTCGCGCGTCAGTACGCAGTCGCGGCGACCGCGCAGATGGCGCATCCATGCCGGATCGAACGCATATTCGAGGTTGGCGAGCAGGACCGTGTCGCCTGCGGTTCCGCTGTCCGGCAGGCCGAGCGCGCTGGCGATGCGGCGCAGCCGTTCCCGCGCGTCCATCCCCCACAACAAGGTCGGGTTGTCCCCGACCGGTTCGACACGGGGGAAAGGAAGGTCGGTGGTATCCGGCATGATTCTACCTGTTTGGCCGCCCGCGTTCCGGCACGGCGTCGTTCAGTATCGCGAGGATTACCTCTGCCGCCCGCGCCGCGCCCGCCCCGCTCGCATCCCCCGCCGCCGCCTGCGCGATCGCCTGCTGGACGGGGGCGAAGCGGGGATGGGCCGCCCGCGCGCCGTCGATCGCGGCGGGCAGGTCGTCGAGCGTGCGTACCACTTCCCCCGCATGCCACATCGCAAACGCGGGATCCGCGCGCCAGTCGCGCTCCGCCGGGTCAAGTAACACCGCCGGGCGTGGACGGACGAGATATTCGATCAACTGGCTCGACGTGTCGCCCAGATACAGGTCGGCCATCGCGGTATAGCTGCCGTCGACCCCGGCGAAGCTGTCGAGATCGCAGTGAACATGCGTCAATCCGGCGACCTTCGCCAGCACCTCGCGAAGGTCGGGTGCCTGTTCGATCAGCCTCTGATGCGGCGCCAGGATCACGTTCCAGTCGGTTCGGGCGACGAGCATCGCCACGATCTCTCGCCCCCAGGCGGGCCATGACGAGCGGTGCGCCTGCCAGTGCGGGGTATAGAGGAGGACCGGCCGATCCTGTGCGAACAGCGTACGCACCGGGGCGTGGTGAGTGAACGCCGCCTTCACATAGCCGGTGGCGGTGATGCGATCGGGCGCGATGCCCCGCTTGAGATAGGTTTCGCGTTCCTGCTCGCTGGGAACCAGCGTATGGAACGCGGCGCGGCGACGCGGATCGTCTCGCGCGCTCATCGATCCGACCCCGTGCGATGTCTTGACGTATCGGGTTGCCCGCCACGGCATCAGGCGCGGCAACCACAGACTGGTCTGTTCGGCACAGACCACCACCGGCGTCCTGGCAAGGCGCGGCGCAAGGCGGAACAGCATCGGCAGCTTGGACGGCAACACCGGATTGCGCCCGACTTCGTCGCCGTCGTCTCTTCGAAAGCCGGGCGCGCGACGAATGACGATACCGGGGGCATCGAGCAGCGCCGTCCAGCGCCGCAACAGCCGTTCATGCACCGACGTCGATACCCACAGATCGATCGCCACCGTGCTATCGGCAGCGGCGAGCGCCTCCACGATTGGATACAGGTGCGGTATTAGCAACGTTTCGCCAAGGAACAGGAAAGCAATTGACCGACGCCGCGTCATTGCCCCCGTCTCGCCGTCCACCGCAGAATATCATCGGGCCGATCAATCTCAATCCAGTCGCCACTGGTTTCGACGAGCGCCTCAACCGGTTCGGTCTGCGCCAGCGCACTGATCACGTCGTGATGATAAGCGGCGTAACCATCCGCCTCTCCAATCACACGGGCCAGCACATCGCCATACCCGCTGTCCCGAGCGCCAACGATGATGCCCAATGAACGATGGGTTGCGTACGAGGTTGCAAGGCTTTTCGAAACGCGGATCACGGCACCCTCATCCACCCGGACGAGCATGTCGTCCTCTTCCGGCACGCCCAACGGCTCGACCACCAGTCCGACGCTGCGCGGTGGAACGGCGATCGCCCGTTCGATAATAGCGGATGCGAAGCTGCTGTCGCCGTTCATCAAGCAGAAGGGATTGTGCAGGACGTCACGCGCCGCCCAAACGCTGCCGATGCTGCTTGCCACCGCCCAGAACGGATTGAAGCGCAGTTCGACCTCGATGGGTGGATGCCGTGCCGCAAGGTGGCGTTTGATCTGGTCGGCGCGATAGCCGACCACGACCATCGCCCGCGCGATACCTGCCTGCGCCAGCGCGGCGAGTTGCTGGTCGAGGATTGTGCCGTTCGCCATCGGGACGATGGATTTCGGCATGTCCTGCGTGAGCGGCAACAGGCGCGAGCCGCGCCCGGCACTGAGGATGACGGCCTGCACGAGTCAGGCCACGACCGCTGTCGTCAGGTTCCAATCGAGCGATGTCCAGTTATGTTGCCCGGCGAGGGCGCGCATCGACCGGTTGCCGTTCACCGCGATTCCTCGGTCGGCGAACGCTAGGCAAGGCGCGTCGCTGGCATGATCGGAATAGAAACGAACCAGCAAATCCTCGCGCGCGAAACCCTGTCCCGACAGCCAAGCGCTGACCGCGGCCAGCTTCGCTTCACCATATACATTCGCACCCGCAAGCCGATGGGTGATGCGATTGCCGCGCCGTCGCGCCTCGGTCGCGATGACATCGCTAATACCCAGTCTGCGCGCGATGGGTTCGGCGTAGAAACGATGCGCGGCGGTAGCCAGAACGATGCGATGCCCGGCGGCGCGGTCTGCCGCAATCTGCAGCAGCGCGCCGGGGCGGATGCCGTTACGCACGACATGATCGGCAAAGCTTCCGGCCCATCGATCGATTACGGCCTGCCGCGTATCGCGTCCGATGAGCACGCCGTGCATCACCTCCTTGATGCGGTCGCGGCTAACCCATCCAACCGCCCTGCCGATCGCGACCAGCATCACGAAGGGGACCAGCACGATGCGCCATGGGCAATACCGTAATATGGTCCTCGCCAGGAACCACGACCAAGTCGGAAAGCGGGTTACGGTACGGTCGAGGTCGTAGAAGCAGATCGTTGGTTTTGCCGACTTGCCGTGTACGCTCGCAAGGTCAGCACACAATGCGTCGAATGCCGGCCGACCTGCCTTCCGATCGCCCATTGGCACATTCCCTGCGATCACGGGCGCTACGCCTATGCCGTTCAACATGTACACACGATAGGATACTTTCAGAAACGGTACAAGCTACCACCCGCCTTGGAAGGCGGTGCCGTCAACCGGTGTCCGAGGGACATCCGCCGTTCGCCAGCGCGAGGAAGCAATTCCATCGCGAGCGGAAATGATCTTCCTGCGTCTGTCCGACGAACACCAGCAATTCATCGAGGTGCAGGCGTCGCCGATGCATCGCTCCGTTCATCAGATCGATGAGCAAACCCGCAAGTCGCTCGGGCGGCAGCAACGGCAATTCGCCCAGCTTCTGGGCACGGCCTATCAACTGAAGCGCAATATCCATCATTCGCATATGCCATCCAGACAATTTCGAGCGCAGGCACGGATCATCGATTGATTCGAAGCACAGATAATTGAGAAAGGATGCGTTATCTGGCTCGACAACATAATCGAAAAACGACCTTGCCCAGCATTGCAACTTTCCGATAGGCGATACTTCGTTAGTTGAACTAAGAATACCGTCCTGAAGTCTATCTATTTCCTGATCTACTACAATGTCGACAAGTTCGGACTTGCTACCGAACTGGCAATATATCGTGCGTTTCGTGACGCCAGCCAGTCTCGCGACTTCATCAACTGACAGGCCGCTGATACCGGTGACGCGCAACAGGCCCAGCGTCTCTTCCATGACGCGGTTGCGCAGGCCTGCCGCTTCCTCCAATGTCGGTCGTCCGAAGCGACGGGGCGGTTCCATCTGACAGATATTCCAATAAGTATAGGATTCGAAGCTATCGCGGGACCTCATAGCCCACCAGATGCAAAGACTAAACAGCCAGTATCCCAATCGGCCGACATCGACGGGTTCAGGCAGCGTGCAATCGTCGCGTCGTCAAGTTGAAGCCGACCCCCGACAATCCTTTTAATAGCTGTTTGCGCGGCGGAAGTTCGAATGGGACTTTGCGCTTAGCGTCCTGTTGGAGGAGCGCGATCTGAGCTGCCCCCATCTGAGTGGTCAATCGACTATAACAGTTTGGACCAAAGTGACGTCCCCCCTGTTTTTTAGTCCATTTTGAGCGAGAGTTTTCCGGCCTTGAGAAGCCTTCGGGCAAGGAGCTGGAAATGAAAAAATCTAGGTACACGGACGAGCAGATTGCGTTCGCGCTGAAGCAGGCGGAAACTGGCACGCCGGTGGCCGAAGTCATCCGGCGAATGGGGATTTCGGAGCAGACGTTTTACCGCTGGAAGAAGGTGTACGGCGGTCTCGGCGTTGGCGAGCTGAGATGCCTGAAGCAGCTTGAGGACGAGAATCGACAGCTGAAACAGCTCGTTGCCGACCTGAGTCTGGACAAGCACATCCTGCAGGACGTTCTCGCAAAAAAGCTCTGACGCCTGGACGACGACGCGAACTCGTCGCGTACGTCCAGGCGTCCCACGCTGTAAGCGAACGGCGCAGTTGCTCGGCTTTGGGCGTCGAACGGTCGTCGGTGCGCTACATCTCGCACAAGCCGGATCAGACACCGCTGGTGATGCGCATCCGTGATCTGGCGGCAACGCGGACGCGCTATGGCTATTTCCGGATCTACATCCTGCTGCGCCGGGAAGGATGGATCGTGAACCACAAACGCGTCTATCGGCTATATCGGAATGATGGACTGAGCCTTCGGCTCAAGAAGCCAAGGCGCAACGTCAGTGCTGCGAACCGCGAACGGCAACCCGCGGCGTTGGCGGCGAACGAGATGTGGTCGATGGATTTCGTCTCAGACGCCCTGTTCGACGGTCGACGGTTACGAGCGCTGACCGTGGTCGACGCCTTCACGCGCGAAGCTTTGGCGATTGACGTCGATCAGGGCATCAAGGGCGAACAGGTGGTCGAGGCGATGGCACGGATCTCGTTGATCCGCGGCGCGCCCAAGACCATTCGCGTGGGCAATGGTCCGGAATTCATCTCGAAAGCACTCGACCGTTGGGCGTACGAGAACGGCGTGACCTTGGACTTCAGTCGACCGGGCAAACCCACCGACAATGCCTTCGTAGAGGCGTTCAACGGTCGTCTTCGCAACGAGTGCCTGAACGCACATTGGTTCCTGTCCATGACCGACGCCCGAGCCAAGATCGAGGCTTGGCGGCAGGACTATAACGAGAGCCGTCCTCACACATCGCTTGGCTGAATGACGCCGGTCGAATATGCTGCTGCCGCGGCCGCCAAAGCGACCGAATGAACGCCGGAAACTCACCTTCAGGTTGGATGAGAAACCGGGGGACCCTCATCTGAAAATGTCAGCCGGGCTTTCGCCGGATTGATGGGCAGCGACGTGGTCGCGGACGAGCATCGCACCCTTGCTCAGGCATTCATGATCATCTCGCTTGGTTCAGTCTGTGCGAGAGCGCTGCACAAAGAGGATGTCGAGCCGGCACGCGACAGGCTCATCCACTGCTTGATCGATGGTACTGTAAACGTTCACGCTATATGGCGGCGATTTGATCGGGTTATCTGTCAGTTACCCGGCCCGATGACGAGGCAGTCGCGAGCGGCCTGCACGATGTCGGTGTTGACCTCCTCGACGCGATTGAGCGTCATGATCCGCCGCATCTGCGCAAACAGGCGCTCCATCAGCCGGAAATTGCCTCGCGTGATCCGGATCACCGCTGCCTGCGCCTCAATCGCGTCGAGCCGAGCGGGGTCGAAGGCAATCCCGAAGTCGGCCGCGTGGGTCGCCAGCAGCAGGCGCATCTCGGCCTCGGAGAGCGGCTTGAACTCGTGGACGAACCCGATGCGCGAGTAGAATTGCGCATAGCGGGCAAGCCGCTTCTCCAATCCTGGCATCCCCATCAGGACCAAGCCGAAGCGATACCGGTCGGAGAGATCGCGCAACTGCTCCAGCGATTTGATGGAAAGCCGGTCCGCCTCATCCACGATGACCAGGGGACAGGCGAGCTGTGCCTGATCGATGTCGACGCCTTCGGGCGAGCCGGCCGCAACCGTCAGCCGGGCATAGCCCAGCTTCGTCACGTTGACGCACAAGCCCGCGTCGATGGTCTTGGGGGTGTTACTGACCCCTGCCGTGTAGAAGATCGCCTTACATCGTGCGACTTTCTCGGCCAGCGCAGGGCCGATCACATTGCACGCGCCATAGCCCCGGAGGTCGGGAAAGCTGGCGAACTCGCGTGCCGACCGCGTTTTGCCAACGCCGGGGCGGCCGTGGCACACGCCGACATAGCGGTAGCGCGAACAGGCCTCGGCGAACTCCACGAACCGCGCATGTTCGCGCGTCGGCAGGAACGGCTGCTCGACCGGCAGCTCAATCGTCAACGGCGTAGAGCCGGAGTCCCCGGACGGTGATGGGTCGGGGAGCCGGACACGCTTGGTCGCCATCGCCAGCCTCCATGATGAAAAATTCATCCAGATCACGCCTCTTGGCGTCGCGACGCGCCCGCTGGATGTCGCGCAGCGACGGAGCGGCGAGATGCTCGGGGCTGAGGGCACGGCAGACGAACCGGCCCTCGTGGTAGACATGCACCTCGGTGAGGTCGCGGGGGTCGTACAGCACCGTGACTTTCTCGCCGACGAACGCCGCCAGCGTCGGCTCGACGTAGCGGCGGCCGAGGAGGCGGATGCCGTCGCGCAGCACCTTGCGCGGCTTGGGGACATGCACCAGCAGCATGTCGAGCTGGTCGAGGCTGTCGGGCATTGCCGGCAGGAAGCCGCCCTTCTGCCATCGGGCAACCGGCGCTTCGCCGGTGCTGCCGTGAAGGCGTTGGTGATAGACGCCGCATACGAACGCCTCGAAGCGGGCGCGCAGTTCGTCCAGCGAGAGGGCCGGCGCGGACAACGGCTTGCCCCGGATCAAGTGGCCGGGAAGGTCGGGCAGGAACATGTCGTTGACCGTGCGGAACAGCCGCTCGATCTTGCCGCGCCCACGGGGCCGCCCCGGCAGGGAGTGGGTGAGGCGTATCTTCAGCGCCATGCACGCCTGCTCGACATGCTCGGACACGAAATCCGCGCCGTTATCGACGTAGAGCTGTTCGGGAATGCCGCTGACGATCCAATCGGGATCGGCCTTGCGCCAAATGGCATGGCGTAGCGCGAGCGCAGTGTTGAGCGCACTCGGCGCGTCCAGGCTCATGAAGTAGCCGGCAATGGCACGGCTATGGTCGTCGAGCACCACGCTCAGCCACGGGCGAACCGGCTCCCCGTCATCGTCCAGCACGAGGATGTCGAGGACAGTGTGATCGGCCTGCCACATCTCATTGGAGGCCAAGGCTTCCCGGCGATGCACCAGCTCATGATAGTCGCGATAGGCGACCGGATCGGTTGCGGCGGCGATCCGGCTTTCGGGCACGCTGCCGATGATGCGGGCGACGGACGAGTAGCTGGGTGCCTGATATCCTTCGGCAGCGGCAAGCGCCGCGACCTTGCGGTGAATGGCGCTGACCGGCGGCCGGGGTCGCTTGGTCGCCAGTTCGCGCACGAGCGCGACCAAGTAGCCGGGCATATGCAGCTTGCCCCGGTCACTGCGGGGTGATCGGCCGAAACCGGCCAGCCCCTCGACACGGTAGCAGCGAAGCCAGCGCTGCAACGTTCGCTCGCTGGCGACGCCGGTACGCGCCAGCTCCGCGAGCGTGACGCCATCGGTCAGGTGCGGCTCCAAGACCCGATAGCGTTCGACCGCCAGTGGCGGGGCGAGCGCGGGGTGCGTCACCGCGAGCCGCTCGACCGGCGCGGTAGGAAAACGGAGGATTGTTTGCCCATGACGCTGCCAAACTCACTGACCGTAGATGTCAGCGCTGAATAGCACGGTTCTGTCAGAGCTAAGTGACACCGATCACGAGCGTGCTGCGGGCGGCCTCGACCACATCCTCGGTGATGACCGTTAGTTCGTTGAGGCGCAGGATGCGCTCGATCTGGACGAACAGGCGATGCAGCAGCCGGAAGTTGCCTCCGGTCATGCGCACGATCGCGGCGACCGCCTGCGTATCGGTGAAGTCGGCATCATCCAGTGACAGTCCGAGGTCGCGCCAGCGCCTCGTCAGCACGAAAGTCAGTTCTTGGTCCTGCAAGGGCCGGTAGTGGTGAGCGAAGCCTACGCGGCTAAAGAGTTGGGGGTAGCGCGCCATCCGCTTGTCGATCCCCGGCATGCCGATCAGGATGAGGCCGATCCCCTGTCGATCGAACAGGTCGCGCAGCCATTCCAGCGCCGTCGTGGTCAGCCGCTCCGCCTCGTCCACGATCAGCAGCTCGACGTAGCGGGTAGTGTGATCGATGATCTTGCACTTGCCCTCGATGCAGGGGCGAACGTGATCGTCGATGCACATGTCAGCGCGGCTGATGAGGTTCGACACGTCATGACGCAACTCGCGCAGGCTGCAACTGACGGTCGGCGTGAAGAAGACGGCTCGGGATCGGGCGAGGTGGGCATTGACCTTTGGTTCATCCGGCCCGCGCTTGCCCCATTTCTCGACGATTTCGGCAGCTACGTCCCAATGGGCGTAGCGGCGGGCGGAGAGCGTCTTCCCGACCCCGGCGGGTCCATGGCACAGGCCGATATAGCGGTGCTTGCGGACGGCATCGGCGAACTCGGTAAAGCGGCGATGCTCCTGGGTCGCGATGAAGCTGGTCGCGCGCGCCGTGCCCATCAGTCGCCCTCGCGGTAGGTGCGTAGGCGCGGACCCTTCGGCTGTCGTGTGACTTCGGCGCTGGGCGGCGGGGCGGGTGTCGTTGACAAAGCGGGGCGGATAACGAGGGCTGGAAAGAAGTCGGCAACGCGGGCCTTCCGCTCGCCGATCTCGCTTCGCAGGCGACGGCGGTGCGCGACGCGAGCGGCCTGTATGTCCTTCAGCGTGATGTTGTTGCCGGCATGGTCAGCACTCACCGCCCGGCACAGGAACGCGTTGCGGTAGAATACACGAACCTCGCCCATGTCGCGGGGATCGTAGCGGATCGTGACGGGCTCACCGACATAGGCGGCGAGCGTCGGATCAAAGTAGCGCAGCCCCTCGAAGCGGATGCCGTCGCGATGGACCGTGCGGGGCTTGGCGACCATGACCAGCAGCGCGTCCAGTTCGGCCAGCGTCTCCGGCATCCGGGGCAACCACCCGTCGCCGCGCCATGCTTCAAGCGGGGCAATGCCGATCGCGCGATGCGGACGGGCATTGTAGGTCGAGACAATGTAGGCCCCGATCGCGGCGTCCAGCTCGGCAAGCGACAGGCGGGGCGGCGAGGCCAGCTTGCCGTTGCGAAGATTGCCCGGCAGCTCGGGCAGCAGCTCGGTATTGATGGTGCGGAACAGCCGCTCGATCTTGCCCCGCCCCTGCGGTCGAGCGATGCCCGAGTAGATCAGGCGGATGCGAAGGTCTGCCGCGGCCTGTTCGAGGTGGAGGCTCGTGAAGTCCGATCCGTGATCGACGTGCAGCACGTCGGGGATGCCGCACACCGGCCACGCCGGATCGGCCTTGCGCCAGATCGCCTGCCGGAGCGCGAGCGATGTGTTGAGCGCGGACGGTGCGCCCAGCATCACCATGTAGCCGGCGATCGCTCGCGAATGGTCGTCCAGAACAGTCGTAAGCCACGGTCGCGCCTCTTTGCCGTCGGCGTCGAGGATCAGGATGTCGAGCTGCGTGTGGTCGGCCTGCCAGGTCGCGTTCGGTCGGGCGGCTCGGTGCCGATGGACCAGCTCGTACTGGTCGCGGAACGCGGCTGCGCCCTCGTGCGCTAGAGTCGCCATCGCCGGATTGATCCCGCCCACGATGCTACGCACGCTGCCGTAGGATGGTGCCCGCCATCCCCGGTCGCCGGCCAGGCCGGTGATGCGTCGGTGGATGGTTGCGATCGATGGCGGTGGCTTGAGGAGTGCCATCCCTTCAATCAGCTCGACCAGCTCCTTGGGAAAGGTGCGCTTACCTGCTTCGGGTCGCGGCGGACGCACGAGCCCGGCAGGCCCATGGGCGCGGTAGCGGGCGATCCAGCGCCGAGCGGTGCGGATCGGGATGCCGGCATCGGCCGCAACCCTCGTTAGCGGCACGCCGTCGATTAGGTGCGGGCGCAGCACGGCCATGCGCTTCGCGACCTCGGCGCTTCCGATCTCCGGCCCTCGATCATCCGGCATCGTGATCGCCCCTGTCCGATAAAGGATCGTTCAGCGGACCCGCCCCGGTCGGTCGCCTGACCCACGCAAAACAGCCGAAAGCCGAGTCTCACATAGATGGTACCATATGTTTTGCGGTAATGGGGCCTTATACGTTACACTCTGTCGT
>JAESGB010000202.1_pt1 | contig 18614 bp, 13 predicted proteins | sample 9266211 | NCBI WGS metagenome assembly JAESGB01 (sample SAMN14514844, study PRJNA621659) | algae metagenome | isolation source: Goleter apudmare HA4340-LM2 and co-occurring heterotrophs from cave wall... | place: USA: Maniniholo cave, Kauai, Hawaii | collected 2009-07-28 | reverse complement strand
GGGCAGACGTCATCAACCGCGCTAACTTGGGTATGGAAGTCATGCACGAGCGTAACGCTCACAACTTCCCCTTAGATTTGGCTGCTGGTGAAGTTGCTCCTGTTGCTCTCAGCGCTCCTGCTATCAACGGTTAATTTTTAACCCTGAAGCAGTTTTAGTCTTCTAAATCGGAAACGCTCTCCTGAATCAGGAGGGCGTTTTTGTGTTTTTGTAAAAAATTTATTCTGCGTTCTCTGTGCTCTCTGCGGTTTCAAAAATTATTAACCTTGTACATACACCATACAAGACAGTAAATGTAGTACTAAATACATTTTTATTAAGTTTTTTAGCTTTAAATACAAAATATTCCTCCATAAACATATATCTATAGTTGTAAAACCTATCTATCCAAAGGCGTAAATTATTGCTGTTTACTGTAGGAATTCAAAGACATACTCAGATGTGGATTTATACAGTGCGTCATTTCTCAGAACTTGAGAGAGTTAAAGACGCCACATAGATTAACACTTTTGACTAGACGCGAAAATCGCTTCAGGTGGAAAACCAAAGGATGAAAGACTGGATCACAAAATTAGCGATTTGTACGGTGTTACTGTATAACTTGTTTTTAGGAACTAATTATGCAGTAGCCGATCAAATTGCCAAGAATGATGAACAGCCAGTAGTAGAAAACTTAGCGATCGCTGATCATCATCTTGGGGAGGGTAGAAGGGAAGATTGGTGGCGGTTTCGTGAAGTAGTCAAAGAGACAGAGAAGCTAGAGGGACTGTTCACGCTTTATCGTAGTCACGAAGACAGCAAAATTTATTGGGAAATTACGCCAGAACAGCTAAATAAAAACTATCTAGCTACAGTGACTTTGGAATCAGGCATTGGGGAAAGTGGGATTTACAGTGGTTTACCTCTTGCTGATTTCCTCTTCTATTGGCGGCGAGTAAACAACAACTTGCACTTTGTAGTGCGTAATGTTAAATTTCGTGCAGAAGCAAGTACACCAGAAGAGTGATCGCTTGCTCGTTCATTTAGCGACTCAGTTCTGTATGCCCCAGAAATAGATAGTATTGATCCCCGTAGTAAAAATATTCTCATCAACCTGGATAATCTGCTAATGCAGGATTTGCCAGGATTAACTCCCTTATTAAAATACTCTTTACAGGCTGATTATCGCCTGGAACCAAACAAGTTCTATTTTGGTGATGTTAATAGCTTCCCTGAGAACTTAGAGATTGATGCAATTTACGGTTTTTCATCGCTAGAAGGAGCAAATTTAGTCACTGTTGCCGATAGCAGGGCACTCAGTCTAAAGGTGCATTACAGTTTTTCTCAGTTGCCAGAAAATAACGGTTATATTCCCAGACTGGCTGACGACAGAGTGGGATATTTTGTGAGTGCCTTCCAAGATTTATCTCACAAAAACCCTCAAGAACCATTTGTCCGTTACATCAACCGTTGGCATTTGGAACCATCTGATCCTGATTCGGCCTTATCTCCACCCAAAAAGCCAATTATTTTTTGGATTGAAAATGCAGTGCCTTTGGAGTACCGCGATGCAATCCGTGAAGGTGTTTTGATGTGGAATCAAGCATTTGTAAAAGCCGGGTTTCAAAATGCTATTAAAGTGCGGCAAATGCCAGATGATGCTGATTGGCATCCCGCAGATGTACGCTACAACACTATTCGCTGGTTTAATTCTTGGGATGCAGGTTTTGCCAAAGGCCCTATGCGCGTCAACCCCCTGACTGGGGAAATCTTAGATGCAGATATTATTGTCGATGACAATATGGTGCGTTCATTTCAGCAAGGGTATCGAGTGCTGGGGGAAGCATCAAGCAAGCAAATGTGTGATGAACTCTGCTATGGTATGGAGTCTGCCAATCAAGCAGCAATGGGGGCGTTGGCGGTGTCAATTTTGCCCAATACTCAACCAGCTAGCGAGGCGATGCAGGAGTATATGCATCAATATTTGCGTTCTCTCATCGCGCATGAAGTTGGACATACTCTGGGTTTACGCCACAACTTTCATGGCAGCACCATGTTAGCGCCCCAGGAATTAAATAACACGGAAATTACTCATACCAAAGGTTTAGTTGCTTCGGTGATGGATTATCTACCCGTGAATATAGCACCACAGGGAGTAGTGCAAGGTGACTATTTTCCAGGGGTGGTTGGCCCTTACGATGAGTGGGCAATTGAGTATGGTTATAAAAGAAGCCCTACAGCAATGATGCCGGAAGCAGAAAAAAGTTTTTTAAAACAGATTGCGTTAGCATCACCGCATCCAGAATTATCTTATGCCACTGATGAAGATATTTGGGATATCAATCCCCTCGCTAATGTCTGGGATATGAGTAGTGACGTACTTGTTTATTCGCAGTGGCAGATGGATAATGCCCGTGTGATGTGGCAGCGTTTAGACAAGGGTGATTTATCCACAGGAGAAAGTTATAGTAATCTGCGTGTTTTATTCGATAGAGTACTACAATACTATTTTCGTAACGCCTCTTTAGTGTCTAAATACATTGGTGGGCAATCTTTACAGTGGCTAAATACTAGTGATGATACTTCCTGGGCATTTGTGCCAGTTTCACTTTCAAAACAACGGCAGGCATTGACAAAGTTACAAGACTATGTATTTGCTGAAGATGCTTTTAGTTTTCCACCGCAATTGCTCAATCACTTAGCACCATCACGCTGGCAACATTGGGGTAGCCCAGCACCCAGCAACAGGCTAGACTATCCCATACACGATCGCATTTTAAAACTTCAAAGCGTGATCTTGCGATCGCTATTAGAGGGCGATCGCCTCAATCGCCTACAAGATATAGAATTAAAAACACCACCAGGTACAGCACTCTCCATGCCAGAACTGTTTGACACCTTGCAAACAGGTATCTGGACAGAAATTTTAGCCCCAGCTTCACCCAAGCCAATTTCTAGCATCCGTCGTTCATTGCAACGAGAATATCTAAATATGTTACTAGAGATGGTTTTGGGGACTAGCGATGTACCAGAAGATGGGCGGACACTGGCTTGGTATGAATTGCAGCAACTGCAAGCAGCCATTGACACCAGACTCAAACAAAAGCCCGAAAACCTTGATATATATACAATAGCTCACTTACAACTTTCAGGCGATCGCATCACGAAAGCATTAAACGCACAGATGCTGTCTAGGTAGGTTTGTTATTTGTTACTTGTCAAGAGTCCAGGGTAGTTACCTAGCCCTTTCAACGTGAATACAAATTCTCGAAAATAAATCTCTCCATAACCTCTTACCTCTGCTTTCCCAGCGCCTCTGCGGTTAAATAATTTACTTTAAACAAGTTCTCCGCAAGAGTACCCACAGGGTGCAAAGTGTCCGTCACGCAGAGAGAAAAAAAGAGATTTTTTGAGTCACCTTGAAAGAGGTATTCCTATCTTCTTAGAAGAATGTTTGATTCGTTGGCTCTTCAACCCTGCACTTCATTCCCCATTACCTTAGCTATATCTGGAAAATCACTAAATACACCATCAATACCCAACCTGAAAAATAATTGATATTCTCCTCTGGGATTACCTTGAAAATCTAGCGGTAAAAAGAAATCCTCATTGCGGAAAGTCCAAGCATGAACTAGCAAACCAGCTGCATGAGCATCATGAACTAAAGATGTAGGTGATAGCAATTTACTATTACTATCTCTAGGAATTAACAGATTTTTATTAATGCCAATCGCCTGGGCATATTGAGCAATTTTTGTTAATTCTGATGCAGTTACTAAATCTGGGTAGGTGCGAGAGTCACCATTAACGATAAAATCATAGGGTTGACCATTATTATTTAGCAATTGCACCAAAGGTAAATCAGTTTTTGTGGATAAATATTTAAGGTTGTTGACTTCAAAAGATTGAATGTAAATAGGTGTCTTATTCCCCTGATAACCATTGGCTGATAAAATTGCTAATAAAGGATCTTCCAAAGATAGCCCAATAGATTTAAAGTAACTAGGGTGTTTGGTTTCCGGGTAAATGCCAATATCTCGACCAATTTTAGCACTTTTGCGTTTAGCTAAATCAATGATTTCTTGTAGCGTGGGAATAGCAAATAAACCATCATAAACGGTGTTCTGCGGACGCAGTTGGGGAATGCGTTCTTTGGCTTTGAGTCTTTTGAGTTCTATTAAGGTAAAGTCTTCAGTAAACCAACCAATTTTTGTTTCACCATCAATTATTTTGCTAGTGCGACGGTGAGTAAATTCTGGATGAGTAGCAATATCGGTGGTTCCGGAAATTTCATTTTCATGACGAGCAATTAAAACACCATCTTTGGTAATCACTAAATCTGGTTCAATATAGTCAGCCCCTAAATCAATTGCTAATTCATAGGCTGCTAAAGTGTGTTCTGGGCGGTAGCCACTCGCACCGCGATGTCCAATAATAATTGGGGCTGTGTTTCGCAAAGTTTTGGTCATTAACTTACTCACCCAGAAAACGTTTAACTTATAGTGAGGGCTGAAGCCCTACTTTAAGGACTACAGTCTTCACTACAAACTTTTATAAACTAAGGTCATACTTAGTAGCCAGTTACGTCAACCGGTCTATAACCCTGACCAACGAATTGATCAAAAGCAGCTTGATATTGCGCTGATGTTAACCCATGTCGCGCTACCCACGCTGGACTGTTGGACTTATCCCAAATAGCAGCGTATCTATCTTGTCCGTTGACACGGTAACCACTGACTTTCACTAATCGATACCCTTGTCCAACGTGTTGGTCGAAAGCAGCTTGATATTGCGCTGATGTTAACCCATGTCGCGCTACCCAAGCAGGGCCGCCAGACTTCACCCAAATAGCAGCGTAGCGGGCCTGTCCGTTGACTTCATAACCACTGACATCAACTAATCGGTATCCTTGACCAACAAATTGGTCAAAAGCAGCTTGATATTGCGTTGATGTTAACCCATGTCGCGCTACCCACGCTGAACCACCAGACTTATCCCAAATAGCGGCGTATCTATCTTGTCCGTTGACAGTGTAACCACTGACTTTCACTAATCGGTATCCTTGACCAACGAATTGGTCAAAAGCAGCTTGATACTGCGCTGATGTTAACCCATGTCGCGCTACCCACGCTGAACCACCAGACTTCACCCAAATAGCAGCATAGCGGGCTTGTCCGTTGACTTCATAACCACTAACATCAACTAATCGGTATCCTTGACCAACAAATTGGTCAAAAGCAGCTTGATATTGCGCTGATGTTAATCCATGTCGCGCTACCCACGCTGAACCACCAGACTTCACCCAAATAGCAGCATAGCGGTCTTGGGTGACTGTCACAGGGAGTCTCTGGGCCACTACCCCAATATTTGCACTAGTATTATCTATACTGCTAATAGAGTTAATGGGAGCAGCAAAAGCCGAATTAACCAAAGTAGCGAGTAAAACAGCACTAGAGGTTGTCAAAGCTAAAGAACGAATGAACATATTAGTAAAATAAATTTGTAGAGTTGATGTTTGTGGCTTCTTGAACCACACTGACTAGATAGGTTGGGATTGATTTTTTTATGCAGTCCCGATGCGGTAGAGTTTCTAAGATTAGAAACTCTTTCCTAATAAGCAATTTCGGCGTTAAAGCTAAACTTTGATGATGTTTCTATAATTAATCACTAAAAAAATTGAGCCTTGGCTGTTTGATTTGTCAGCAGCGCGGCATAAAAAATGTTAGGTATACCAATACATGGAACGATTCCTAATTAAACCAATTAACCTGAATGAAAATGGTTATTGGTAATGGAGGATAGGCATTACTTCCTATTCCCCAGTCCTTAATCCCTAATTCCCAGTTCCTGCAATAAGTCTCATGATCCAGATTCACCCAGAAGTCAAGCGCATAGAAGAACTGCGCCAGTTGTTGCAACAAGCCAGCTATGCTTATTACGTCCTAGATGCACCAATTATGGAGGATGCAGTCTATGACCAGCTGTATCGAGAATTGCATCAACTAGAAATTCAGTATCCAGAATTAGTTTCGCCAGACAGTCCCACTCAGCGCGTGGGTGAGAAACCAGCAACACAGTTTAACTCGGTGCGGCATAACATTCCCCTGTATAGTCTGGAGAATGCCTTTAATATTGAGGATTTGCAAGCATGGGAGCAGCGTTGGCGGCGACAAGTACCAAAAATGGAGTCGGTAGAATATGTCTCGGAATTGAAAATAGATGGTTCGGCGATCGCTCTTACCTATCAAAATGGCATTCTAGTCAGGGGGGCGACTAGAGGTGATGGAGTCATGGGTGAAGACGTTACCCAAAATGTCCGCACAATTCGCTCAATTCCTCTACGGTTGAACTTTGAAGGGTTAGAAATTCTGGAAAAGGTGGAGGTGCGTGGCGAGGCGTTCTTACCTTTGGATGTATTTAAACAAATCAACACCGAAAGACAAAAAGCAGGTGAGCAGTTATTTGCCAATCCCCGCAACGCCGCCGCCGGGACACTCAGACAATTAGACTCCCGTATTGTCGCTAAACGGCGCTTAGATTTCTTTGCCTACACCCTACACATTCCTGGAAGGGATGACACCAGTATCGCCAATACCCAATGGGAAGCTTTGGAATTGTTGCGAAAGATGGGTTTTCGGGTTGACCTCAATCACAAACTGTGTTGTTCATTGCCAGAGGTCGCCCAATATTATCAACACTGGGATACTGAAAGATTAAATTTACCCTACATGACTGATGGGGTAGTGGTCAAGCTGAACTCCTTCAAATTGCAAGAACAGCTAGGGTTTACGCAGAAATTCCCTCGGTGGGCGGTAGCTCTCAAGTACCCCGCCGAAGAAGCACCCACCCGTGTAGAAAATATTGCCGTGAATGTGGGCAGAACGGGGGCGTTAACGCCGTTGGCAGAAATGCGCCCAGTACAATTAGCAGGGACGACCGTATCTCGCGCTACTTTACACAATAGCGATCGCATTGCTCAATTAGATATCCGCATCGGTGATACTGTGATTGTCCGCAAAGCTGGGGAAATCATCCCGGAAGTGGTGCGAGTACTCACAGAACTCCGCCCAGATGACGCCCAACCCTTTGTTATGCCTACCCATTGCCCAGTTTGTGGTCAACCAGTGGTGCGGGAGTTAGGCGAAGCCGTTACCCGGTGTGTCAACGCCTCCTGTCCCGCAATTCTCAAAGGGGCGATTGAACATTGGGTGAGTCGTGATGCCCTAGATATTAAAGGTATGGGCGAAAAGCTGGTGCATCAACTCGTGGATAAGGGCTTGGTACATGCCGTTGCCGATTTATATGACTTGACAGAAGCACAATTATGTGGATTGGAAAGAATGGGTCAAAAATCGGCACAAAAATTAATCGAGGCGATCGCTCAATCTAAAAACCAACCCTGGTCACGGGTGTTGTATGGTTTAGGTATCCGTCATGTGGGCAGTGTGAATGCTCAATTGTTGAGCGAGAAATTCTCCCACGTAGACAAGTTAGTTGCCGCCAAGCAGTCAGAGATTGAAGGCATTTATGGTATTGGTGTGGAAATAGCCGAGTCTGTATACCAGTGGTTCCACATTGATGCTAACCAAACTTTACTTTCTCGCCTCCAATCTGCCGGCTTGCAATTAGCTGCTACGGAGGAAACCACAAGTGTTGGTGATGAAAATCAAAAGTTAATCGGTAAAACCTTTGTGGTGACGGGAACCTTACCAACTTTGAAGCGAGATGAAGCTAAGGCTTTAATTCAAAAAGCAGGCGGTAAAATAACGGAATCGGTGAGTAAAAAAACAGATTATTTGGTGGTGGGAGAAGACGCCGGTTCTAAGTTAACCAAAGCGCAAGCATTGGGAATCACACAATTAACAGAGGCGCAGTTGTTGGAGATGGTACAGGAGTAAAGCCAGATCGGGGAGCGTATGTTGTTGAACTGAAGCTGACACCAATCAAAAATCTCCCTGAAGAGTGAAAAACTATACTGCTGAGGGCGCACACGCCAGCAGGTTAGAGATGTCCCAGGCTCTTGCTTTAGTCATAAAAATTCAATAAATGTTGTAATCTGTAATGGGTTTGATTAGGATAAGCATAATTGCCCTAGCCCATTAGGGTTTGAACTTTTTTTACTCATCAGACATTGAAAGGGACTAGCAGCTGACATCAAGATTCAGTGGGAATTTTGACTGTCAAAAAACATCAAAAAGTAACCGCACTTTAAACACTGTCCCAAAAATTAACCCATGAATACCCAAAAATACCAGAAGTCACTGACTAAAACAGTTGCTATAGCGATCGCTATAGCTGGTATTCTGATCAACGTTCCATCTTTTGCAGGTACGCACCTGGCCCAATCACGCCAACCTGCGACTACAGCCCGTCGTCGCACAAATCGCACAATCGTTGATGTTCTTAGCGCCAATCCTGAGTTTAAAACTCTGGTAACAGCAGTCAAAGCCGCAGAACTTGAGAAAACACTAGCTGGTAAAGGCCCGTTTACCGTATTCGCCCCCACAAATGCAGCATTCGCCAAGCTACCAGAAGGTACCGTAGAAAAGCTTCTCCAGCCAGAAAACAAAGCTACCTTACAAAAAGTTCTGACTTATCACGTCGTCTCTGGCAGAATTGATTCTAAAAGCATCAAGCCGGGGGAGGTCAAGACGGTTGAAGGTAGCCCAGTTAGTATTAAGGTTGAGAATGGTAAAGTCACCGTCGATGATGCAAATGTGACCAAAGCCGATATCAAAGCTAGTAATGGTATCATTCACGCCATTGATACAGTACTGATTCCTCCTGGATTGCAGTAGTATCTTCCTCTAAGAGATACAAAGATAGTTCGTAGTAAGCACTTTAGTGCTGAGTAATGAAGTCCTTACTACGAACATTTTTACCTAACATAAGTTAATGCAGTCAACCGCCTCACCCACAAGGGGATGTGGCTTGTAACTAACCGAAAAATTGGTCGAAACATACGGGTAATTGACTGTACCCTGTCTCCCCGGCACAGCCGAACTGTTTGTAGGGAGAAGAAGTTGAATCCATTTCACGAGAGTGAATACAGATTCAATTATCTCTACTGTCATAGACAAACCACTTTTTCTTATCCAACAACTGGTGTTGTATCTAAGAAATGTCATGTCTCAAGTAGATAATCGTATTGTACCAGAGTCCCTGACTCGCTTACATCCCCACCCATAAAGGCATGGGGTTTTACGCTCGATCAATAAAATCACTAGTCTTGTTGTAACATGTTTGTATTTTCATGTTACTAACAACAAAACTCATGTCACCTGAATTTGAATACAGCACCCTGGCTGCTCCAGAAGATGTGAACCAACTGGGGAAAATTCTCGACCAGTGTTTTATCGGTTCACCCGGTCAAGAAGCAATCTATATCAACAGTATAGGCTTAGAAAACTTCCGCATAATTCGTAGAGATCAGCAAGTTGTAGGTGGACTGGCAATTTTGCGGATGGGTCAGTGGTGGGGTGGTCAGCGTTTACCAATGTCAGGAATTGCCGCCGTGGGTATTGCTCCAGAGTATCGTGGAGATGGTGCTGCGATCGCATTGCTACAGCACGCCCTCAAAGAACTACACAATCAAGGCTCTCCCATCTCTGTCCTCTATCCAGCTACTCAATACCTTTACCGAAAAGCAGGGTATGAACAGGGCGGTAGCCTATGTTTTTGGGAGATGCTAACTGACAGTATTCAGGTGAAAGAGCAACCCTTACCTTTAAAATCAATAGCTTCCAGCAATCCTCAAGTATTTGATGAAATATACCAACAGCAAGTCAAACTCACCAACGGCTATTTGGACAGACACCCGGCCATTTGGCAACGAATTGTCACCACACAAGAAAAAGAAACAGTTTTCGCCTATCTCATCGGCACTCCAGACCAACCCCAAGGCTACATCATCTTCAGCCAAGAACGCACAGAAAATGGCACAATCTTGTGGGTGAGAGATTGGGCAGTGCTTACAGTAGCAGCTGCACAAAGTTTTTGGTCATTTATTGCCAAACATCGCTCCCAAATTGATCGCGTGCGTTGGCAAAGTTCTATTAATGATTACCTCACATTGCTACTACCAGAACAAACTGCCAAGGTATTCAGTCACAAACGCTGGATGTTGCGGCTGATAGATGTATCCAAAGCCTTGGAAGGGCGGGGTTATCCACCGGGAGTGCAAGGAGAACTACACCTGGAAGTACAAGATAACTTACTCCCTGCAAACAACGGTAAATTTATTTTGTCTGTCGCTAACGGCCGTGGTGAAGTTACAAGCGATGGTAGAGGTGAGTTGCAGCTAGATATCAAAGGATTAGCGCCCCTTTACACAGGTTTATTTACCCCTGAGCAACTGCAACTTACAGGTAAACTAACTGCTACAGAAACAGCTTTATTGACCGCTACACAAATATTTGCGGGTGTTGGACCAACAATGCCAGATTTCTTTTAATTTCTTATTAAGGGTGTAGCTTCTCCGTCAGGAGTACTGTCATACCCTCCGGGTTCGCCGTCAGGCGTTCTCGAAAAGTGAAATCGGCGGTTAGAATCCGCATCTACACACAAAACCTGCCTCCGCAGGTTAAATTGTCTTAGCCCAGGTCGTTGGGCTTTGTTTGTATAGATATACGTTATTGTTCAATACTCAGAAAACTCACATGCGTCGAAAAAATCGCCTGATTCTCAACTTTTTTATTGTGTGTTTGATTACAGCTTTGATGTTCCGCGATCGCTCTATAAGTGAACTTTTTGAAGTATCTATTATTCAACAAGATGAACCATCTATCCTTATTCCCGGCTACCAATTAGCCTGTCGGGGAACTGATACATTACGTTGTGAGATTAGCATTGATAATCTACCGTTGGTGGTAGAAAGTGCATCTACCACTACATGTCAAGGAACTTACGGCAAACAAACCCTTACCTGTGAACGACTGCAAGCATCGGCACTTGATCATGTTTTTATTGAAGGTTTACAGTTAAGCTCTCTGCAACGAGCAAAAATCAAGGCACAAATCTGGGTAAGATCCATCGCTAGTCTGCGAGTCTTAAATGATGGAGCAGCGAATGGATCGCTATTGCAATTTCTTCTTAGTAGTTTGTCAGTATTGAGTGGTTTTAATGTGTCTACATCCCTATATTTTTATTTGGGAAGGCTCTATCCGCATCAGCATAAACTGCTGAAATTATTATTCTCATTGATAGTTGGATTGGGAGTATTTGCATTTTTATTATTATATTTTGTCTTATTATTAATGGTCTTTGGTTATGTTGGCTAAATTGTTCGTAGTAAGGACTTTATACCAATTCGTAATTCGTAATTCGTAATACCCCTGCGGGAAGCGCAAAGTGTAGTGTGTAGAGTGCGTTACACTTCGAGATAACGCACCGCATCCTATGCCTTGGTGCGGCGCTTGGCGACAACACACCCTTGTATTTCTCAAGTGGCTACTACAAACTAATGCAATTAACCTTGAGCGATCCCTTCTTGCCTAGCAGCGCGTTGCACAGCGGCCGCTACAGCTGTGACTACTCGCTCATCAAAAACTGAGGGAATGATGTGTTCTCGATTCAGGTCGGAAGGCTTGACTAAAGAAGCGATCGCACTTGCGGCTTCTAAATACATGGTGGTGGTAATTGTCTGGGCCCGACAATCTAAAGCACCACGAAACACTCCCGGAAAAGCCAAGACGTTATTGATTTGATTGGGGTAATCACTGCGACCAGTGGCAATTACAGCTACATCTTTGGTGATCAATTCTGGTTGAATTTCAGGGATTGGGTTCGCCATAGCAAAAACAATTGGGTCTTTCGCCATTGCTTGCACCATTTCTGGTGTGAGGACTCCCGGCGCACTGACACCTAAGAATACATCGGCCCCTTGCAAAGCACCTGCTAAAGTACCTTGGGCTTTGACGGCAAATTCGCGCTTTTCTGCGGTCAGGTCGGTGCGACTGGTGGAGATAATCCCTTTGGAGTCGCAAATCCAGATTTTTTCTGCGCCGGCTTTTTGGAGTAAGCGGGCGATCGCTATTCCCGCCGCCCCAGCACCGTTAATGACGATGTGGACTTCGGCTAATGATTTATTTACCAGTTTCAAGGCGTTAAACAAGGCTGCTAAGGTGACAATGGCTGTACCATGCTGGTCATCGTGAAACACCGGTATATCTAATTCTTGCCGTAGTCGCTGTTCAATCTCAAAACAGCGCGGGGCGGCGATATCTTCTAGATTCACGCCACCAAAAACTGGTGCTAAATTCTTTACGGTACGGACTATCTCATCTGTATCTTGGGTTGCCAAGCAGATGGGGAAAGCATCCAGACCAGCAAACTCTTTAAACAGCATTGCCTTCCCTTCCATGACTGGCAAAGCTGCTGCCGGGCCTAGATTACCCAATCCCAAGACGGCGCTACCATCAGTCACAATAGCGACGGTGTTTTTCTTAATGGTTAAGTTGTATACTTCCTCTGGATCTTGAGCGATCGCATTACAAATCCGACCCACACCAGGGGTGTAAGCCATTGCCAAATCAGAGACACTTTTGAGGGGAATTCTGCTAGTAATGCTGATTTTGCCACCGCGATGTAAATTAAAGGTGCGATCGTAGACATTCATTACCTTAATGTCTGGTAATGTTTTGATTGCTTGGACAATTGTCTCTGCGTGTTCGGTGCTAGCAGCATCAACCGTCAGATCGCGGATGGAAAGTTGGCGGGTTTGCTCAATGAGATCAATTTGACCAAGATTACCACCACTGGAAGCGATCGCCTGGGTGACTGATGCCAACATCCCCACACGGTTGGGAATCTGCAAACGCAAGGTCAAACTAAAACTAGAGTTAGGAGTGAGGTCTGCCATTTTGATTTGGGATTTTAAATATTAAATTTTATCTGGAATTGATCAGTAAAACTCAGCTTGACATGTAGAAGTTTATATTTTGCCAGTTAGCGATCGCGCAAGACATCTAGGATTGACGCCACTGTGAGCATTTTCATTCTGACTCGAACACATCATTGAATTATCCTAACGGCAATTGTGAGGATTTTGATAAAGTAAAACATATATGGAGGTAAGACGATGACTCAAGCCTTGCCAAAATTAGTCACCTTCGATAAATTTATCGAATGGTATCCCAATGATGGTAAACGCTATGAATTGCACAAGGGAGTAATTGTTGAGATGCCACCCCCAAGCGGAGAGCATGAGAAGGTGGTAGGATTTATAGCCCGTAAGCTAACTGTCGAGTTTGATCGTCTGAACCGTCCCTACACCATACCCAAAACTGCATTCGTCAAAACCCCATCAGCCGAATCTGCTTATTCGCCCGATGTTTTGTTATTAAACCTTAACAACCTCAGTAACGAACCGCTTTTTCAGAAACAGTCAACAGTCAGCCAAGCTGTATCTGTTCCTTTGGTGGTTGAGGTTGTATCGACTAACTGGCGAGATGATTACTATGACAAGTTCGGAAACTATGAAGAAATGGGCATTCCCGAATATTGGATTGCTGACTATGCGGCTTTGGGTGCAAGAAAGTTCATTGGCAATCCCAAACAGCCTACTATTTTTGTGTGCGAATTAGTTGATGGTGAATATCAAATGACTGCGTTTCAAGGTAACGGTGCGGTCGCATCACCTACCTTTCCCCAATTAAATTTAACCGCACAGCAAATTTTTGATGCGGCTAAATATACTGCAAACTAGTGAGACTGGGCATACTTCCTCTGGCTACAAGCGCGATGGCCCATCTTGCAACATCCCAAACAAAAACCCTTACTCCCAGCAAACAGGAGTAAGGGTCAAGAATCACCAATAAACCTACACTCTTGCAGGTAAAGATAACCTTGCAGGCTGTTCTGACTTACGAACTGGACGCTGATTGACTTCCTCACCTGCTAATAAATCTCGAATTAATTTGGTGACGGCTTTTTGCAGCAACCGATTAGTAATTTGTTGCCCCAAACGCTGTACATCAGGATTTACTAATAACTGGGCCATTTGGGGCGCAAGCTGTACAGGGTCAAAACCACGGGTTTCCCGGAGAATATTCGAGATCCGTTTGATATGTTCTAAGGTTTGTTGTTGTTCATCGGTTGCACCTGGTGCTTCATTAACGGCTGTTAAACCGACTCTTTCGCGCAACAAGTAGGTGAAGTTGTGCAAAACATTTTTACCAAGAGCATTCACTCCATTCACAAATTCATCGACTAGTTTGTCACGAATAAAAGCACCCCGTTCGGAAGCGAGAAAGTCTACGCCTTGATTCACCACTAAATTGAGGTCGTAGTCTTCATTACTGCGGGCGTTGCGTAACAAGTTTTCTAAGCGATTCCAACGGAATTTCCCTTCTTTAAATAGTAGATCGCGCAGTGATGCTCTGAGTGCTGGTGCGGGGTCGGTGAGCAGGCGTTTAGCAACGTAGGGATAAGCTTCGCTGAGAACTTTGAAATTAGGATCTATATAAATAGCAATCCCTTCAAGGGTGACGAGGGAGCGAATAATTAAAGCGTAGTAGGGTGGTACGCGGAAGGGATACTCATACATTAAAGCCGATAGTTCATCGGTGATGCTTTTAATGTTTAAATCAGCAACGCTGGCACCTTGAGCATCGGCAAATACGCTCGCAAAGGCTGGAATAATCGGTGTTAAGTCGGTATCTGCTGCTAAGAAGTCCAATTTCACGTAGTCTTTTGCCAAGCCTTCAAAATCACGGTTGACGACGTGGACGATCGCCTCTATTAAACCATAGCGTTGGGGTGGCTGAATCTCGCTCATCATCCCAAAGTCGAGATAAGCCAATTTGCCATCTGGGGTGGCTAACAAATTACCTGGGTGGGGGTCAGCATGAAAAAATCCATGTTCTAACAGTTGTCGCAAAGAACACTGTACACCCACTTCAATTAAATAACGGGCATTAATGCCCTGGGCGCGAATTTCGGCTGTTTGGGTGAGTTTAATACCGTTAATCCACTCCATCGTCAACACGCGACGGTTGGTATATTCCCAATATATTTTCGGTACGTAAATGTCTTTTATATGACCATAAAGTTGAAAAAAGCGTTCAGCATTTTCGCCTTCATGGATATAGTCCATTTCTTCAAAAATGCGATCGCCCAATTCATCAAGAATACCTACCAGATTACTGCGTATACGTTTAAATCTTTGCTGTGCCCAACCAGCAATACCACGTAAAATATATAAGTCAATAGTGATTCGCTCTCGTAAATCGGGGCGTTGGACTTTAATTGCAACTTCTTCACCGGTTTTGAGCTTGCCTTTGTAAACTTGCCCCAAGGAAGCTGCGGCTATAGGTTCTGGTGAAAGTTCTGCATAGATCTCGGCTGGCGGTGCGCCCAGTTCTTCTTCGATAAACTGGTAAGCAATTTCATTAGGAAATGGCGCTAATTGGTCTTGTAGCCTAGCCAGTTCTTCCAAGTATACGGGAGGTACTAAATCTGGTCTGGTAGACAAAGCTTGACCAATTTTGATATATGCCGGCCCCAGTTGTGTCAGTAATTCTTTGAGTTGCACGGCTCGACGCTGGTCATTTTTTACCACAACCCCCCGTTTGCTATCCCACCACAACCCAAAAGCAAAGGATAAAGTCGGCAACAAAACGGCAAAAATCCGCCATAAGACTTGCATGGGTCGATGACGGTAATGCGCCTCTATCTCTACGGGATTGTAAAGCAGTGTCTCAGGCTCAGATTGGATATTCACCTGCGATCGCTGTTCTTGGGCTGCTATGAGTCTTGGCGATTTGACCACCAAGGCTGGTGAACCACTTTCTGACACTACTTCAGCATCGTAAACTGGCTCACGGTTGTCGTCCTCGATCGGTCCGGAATTGGGGGGAAGTGTTTTAACAATCATGAAGAATGCCACCGGTCGAATAGATTTATGTTAAGCATTGTAACAATTTGTTTCAAAAGAAGCATCATTTAAATTGGGGAATGGCGCATAGGTCATTGGGCATTGGGATTGTAATTTTGAATTCCCCGCAGGGGCTGACTCTTAACAAACAACAAACCCCGAATGACAAATAACCATTGACCAATGACTTGTTTTGGTACACTGAAATGGGCTTGCTATTTCAATAGTAGTGGGTAATGCTAGTTGCTGAAAATCACCCCTAATATCCTGTAACTTTTTAAGTATCCGGCATCTGCTCTCACGGAGAATTTGGTCTGATGTTGCTTTGCCTGCGAATTGAAAATTTTGCCCTCATCGACCAACTAGAACTAGAATTTGGTGTTGGTCTGAATGTGCTCACTGGGGAAACTGGTGCGGGAAAATCGATTATTTTGGATGCGATTGATGCGGCTTTAGGGGGTAAAGTCTCTAGTCGCGTGATTCGCACGGGGACGAGTCGGTCGATGGTAGAAGCTAGTTTTACTTCTAGCCCAGCTTTAGCAGCTTGGCTAAGTGAACAGGAAATTGATCTAATAGATGAGAACTCTGTCGTTATTAGCCGTGAAATTACTGCCACGTCCAATAATATCCGTAGTAGATCACGGGTAAATGGTGTGTTGGTGAATCGCCAGATGATGGGGGGATTGCGCGATCGCTTGGTGGAAATTACCGCCCAAGGTCAAACTGTACAGGTGGGACAATCTGCTCAAGTCCGGGACTGGTTGGATTTACATGGTGGTGATGCTTTAATGCAGCAGCGTCATCTCATAGCTAGTGCTTTTGTGGCTTACCAACAAGCCAATTTAGCCTTAGAAAAACGCCGGACTTCCGAACGGGAAAGGTTACAACAATTCGACTTGCTCACCTACCAAGTACAAGAATTGGGTGCAGTCAACCTCAACGATCCCCAGGAATTAGAACAAATTCTCCAAGAACGGGAACGCCTCAATCATGTGGTGGATTTGCAACAGATGAGTTACAAGGTCTATCAGGCTTTGTATCAAAACGATGACGAAACCCCCACCGCCGGGGACTTGCTGGCAGACAGTGAGGCATCATTAAATGACATGGTGGAATATGACACCTCACTGCAACCATTGTTGGATTTGGTAAGGGATGCCCAAACGGCGGTGATGGAAGTAGCTAGGCAAATCAATGCCTATGGGGAGAGTTTGGAAGCCGATCCCCAACGTTTAGAGGAAGTAGAAGCACGGATTCGGGAGTTAAAGCAAGTTTGTCGTAAATATGGCCCGACACTGCCAGAAGCGATCGCCTACTACGAACGTATTCAAGGGGAATTAGCTGCACTCAACGATAGTGAACAATCTATCGAAAAGTTAGAACAGCAAGAACAAGCGTGTTTGGCAAAACTTACCCAGGCTTGTCAAAAGTTAACTCATTTGCGTCGCCAAGCTGCAATTAAATTAGAATCCCGATTGATATCAGAACTCAAGCCCCTGGCGATGGAGAAGGTGCAATTTAAAGTAGGGATTGCACCTACTACCCCAACCGCTACTGGTGCAGATAAAATTACCTTTTTGTTTAGTCCCAACCCCGGAGAACCACTGCAACCTCTGACAGAAATTGCCTCTGGTGGTGAAATGAGTCGCTTTTTACTAGCACTGAAAGCTTGCGTTTCCCAAGCAGATACCGCCGGGACAATGGTATTTGATGAAATTGATGTGGGTGTTTCGGGACGGGTAGCCCAAGCGATCGCCGAAAAACTACACCAGCTGAGTCAAGAACATCAAGTATTATGTGTTACACATCAACCATTAGTAGCGGCAATGGCAGATAGGCATTTTCGGGTTGATAAACAAATTATCAATCAAATTAAAGGTAAAAAAAATAACAATGGAAACGCTGAGGAACGTACTGTTGTTCGAGTCACCAATTTAGAAAATCTCACCAACCGCCGGGACGAACTAGCACAGTTAGCTGGTGGTAAGTCAGCAACAGACGCGATCGCTTTTGCAGAATCGTTGCTATTACAAGCTGCTAACCACCGCCGGGGAGAAGAGTAATATCAACGCCGCCAAAGGCGGCAAGGCAGAAGGCAGTTAAACGAAGTGAAACCCAATAAACCATCGAAAATGTTGGGTTACTCTCCCTCGCTCCGCTCGTCTATCGCGTCTACGTTCCTCAACCCAACGTTGTATCTTACAGCAGTTTTCATGTATTTAGACCAAGTACTGATATCTGTATTTCTTTCTTTGCGCCTACCCTGCGGGAACGACTTCGTCGAATGCGTGAGATATAAAGATGTGTTTCATTTAGCTGAAAATTGCTGTAAGAGAAGTAGAGACGTTATAATGCAACGTCTCTACTGAACCATATTAGACATCTCCATAAATTAAATATGCGTTAGTAGAAACCCTTTGTAGGAGCGTAGCTTGCTTCTCTGTCAGGAGTACGGCCGTACCCTTCTCCTTTCGGAGACGCTACGCGAACGGGAAGACAGAGCCTACTAGTCTGTCAAGATAAAAATGATGGACTGTAGTGCGGGCATCTTGCCCGCGTGAGCGAGACTACCAAAAATCCTCAAAACAAAATTGACAGACTACTACGCCCTTACCTCATTTTCACCAGATGTCTATTAGACTTATCCGAGAATGCGAAATACTTACTACACAATAATTTCAGCGATTTTAACGGAATGCGATCGCACTCGCTTAGTGGACGCAACAATAAGGCTTTGGGGAATTTATCGAGCTAAATTATC
>JAESGB010000201.1_pt1 | contig 18629 bp, 18 predicted proteins | sample 9266211 | NCBI WGS metagenome assembly JAESGB01 (sample SAMN14514844, study PRJNA621659) | algae metagenome | isolation source: Goleter apudmare HA4340-LM2 and co-occurring heterotrophs from cave wall... | place: USA: Maniniholo cave, Kauai, Hawaii | collected 2009-07-28 | reverse complement strand
TAAGCTAATTTACGTGTTAGCAAAGAATCAATTTATTCTATTTATCTTTTTGCCAAATTTTGCATTTATATAAATGATTTTGAAATCCTTATTAGTTTTTGTTAGGAAATAAGGTGCGTTTGCCCTGTATCAAGCATGAGCTAGTCGCTGGATTTAACCTGAGCAGAACAGACGTTAATTCCAAAGCTCTTTTCAATGACACTACTCCTCTCGATGTTTTCAATCCTGTGTATGGACCTGTCACAGGAGCCAGTCTTCCAGATTTTGATATCAAAAATACGGCGCAACAATTAGGTTTTTACCTTCAGGATCAAATTACCCTAGCAGAAAACTTCAAAGTACTTTTGGGTGGACGCTTTGATATTGCCAATCAAGAGGCTAAGGATTTAATTGCCCAAACAAACGACTTTAAGCAGACAGAAGCTTTTAGCCCCCGTGTTGGCATTGTTTACCAGCCCATTAAACCAATCTCACTCTACGCTAGCTATAGCCGTTCATTCAATCAGGCGGTAGATCTATTTGGTCCAGCTCTGCCGGAACCGGAGCGAGGAACGCAGTATGAAATCGGGGTGAAAGCAGATTTGACTGACCGATTAGCTACAACCTTGGCGTTTTATGATTTGACTCGCACAAATCTCTCAACCACAGATCCAAATAATCCACAACGAACGATTCAAGTTGGAGAACAGCGTAGCCGTGGGATTGAGTTTGATATTTCTGGCGAAATCTTGCCAGGGTGGAACATCATTGCTGGTTATGCCTACACTGATGCAGAAATCACAAGAGACAATACATTGACAGTAGGTAATCAATTGAATAATGTGCCGAGACACGCACTCAATATATGGACAACTTACGAAATTCAATCTGGCAGTTTAAAAGGATTAGGCTTCGGTTTAGGAGCCTTTTACTACGGAGATCGGCAAGCCAACTTAGCTAACACGGTTGAGTTACCTAGTTATGTACGCACAGATGCAGCTGTTTATTACAAGCGGGACAATTACCGAGCTGCGATCAATATCAAGAATTTGTTCGACACTGATTATTTTGTCTCTGCACAAAACGTAAATCGGATTATACCTGGCGATCCACTAACGGTACAGGGTACAATTTCCTGGCAGTTTTAAGAGTTAGATGTTCATGAGAATTTCTGTACATCGCTTTATCTGTCTACTGTTTCTGGGTATCTTGATATTGATGCTGGTTTCGGCTTGCAACACGGCTACCGATACCAGTATTACTAGCCATAAACAGCCTGTTGAGGATTGCAAAATCGTGCAACATATGATGGGCAAAACGTGTATTCCTCGCAACTCTCAACGAATTGTGGCTTTGTGGATGGGTACTTTTCGTAGTACATTGGCGTTGGGTATCAAACCAATTGCAACTGTATGGAGTCCAAGTGACCCACTCCCAAAGCATCTTCAAAGCAATTTAAATGACGCTGAAAGTGTTACAATCCTAGACTGGCAGCCAAGCTTAGAAAAGATATTGCTGTTGAAACCCGATTTGATTTTATCAAATACTCGGTTTCAAAACATTTATAAGCAGTTATCTTATATTGCGCCTACAGTTGTATTAAATCAACCTAGACCGCCCCTTCCCTGGCAGAAGCACTTGGAAGACGTTGCTAAGATTCTAGATAAAAAACAGGAAAACAAACAGTTAGTAAATAACTATTGGCACCGGATTGAATACCTCAAACAAGCGTTGGGTGATCAGCGACACCAAATGCAGATATCAGTTGTCACTGTAAGTCCACCTTATGGAATATTTACTTATGGGGAAAAGCATCCTACTGGTAAAGTTTTAAACGACCTCGGCTTACAGCGTCCAGCCGCGCAAAGAGGAGACTTTTTCACAAGAAGTAACATTTCTCAAGAACATCTGTCTGAAATTGATGGGGATGTTATTTTTATTTCCTACGGAGAAGGAGAGGCTGCTAAAGAAGCTTTACATAAGCTCCAACAAGAGCCTTTGTGGCGGAAACTGAAAGCAGTGCAACAAAATCGGGTTTACCTTGTAGATTCTGACCACTGGTATGCTTTTGATATTTTAGCAATGAATGCTGTTCTAGATGACCTTGAAAAATACCTCGTCAACACCCCTTAAACCCATTGTGATATTGGTGCAGCTCTTTTAATCAACAACGACGGGAAAAAATCAAACTATTAGTCTGTCAAACTTATTTTGATGGTTAGAAAAACACCATAAATCGACATTTCTACAGAAAATCTATCCGTCAATTATTCCTTGACAGACTACTAGTAAGAAATCCAGGGATTAGCGAGTAGGGGATAGGTTGCAGGTGAAAGCGCGGCTTCGTTACAATGCGCGATAGCTTCGCTATACTGCGTAAACGCGCTTCGCACACACTCCGTGAACGCCCAGATTTCCACTTGGCAAACGGGCGATCGCAAACCAGTCAAACTCGTCAAATCTAGCAACGCCTCGCCCAAATCTTCTAACTGTTCCAAAGACAGCGCTTCAACCTGCTTAAGCACTTGCTGCGATAACTCCCCTACATTAACTTAAAGATTACCGCGATCGCTCTCAAAAATTACCCACTGAATCATTTAAAATATATCAACAAACATATGATTTACAAAAATCACATTATGGACAGTAGCCTTTTACAGCGCATTACCTACAATCCCGAAATTTGTCACGGCAAGCCTTGTATAAGAGGACTTCGTTATCCTGTAGAATTGATTCTGGAATTACTTAGCGCAGACATGACACCAGATGAAATCTTAGCAGATTATGATGATTTAGAGCGGGAAGATATTTTTGCGGCTCTGCAATTTGCTGTGCGTCTTAGCCAAGTTAAAAGTATATATAAAATTGCTTCATGAGATTTCTGGTTGATGCCCAATTACCTGCTCGACTTGCTCGATTCCTAAAATCTGCGGGTTATGATACAATCCATACAAGAGATTTGCCTAGTCGAAATGCTACATCAGATATAGAAATTAACGCGATATCAGTACGAGATGAGCGTATAGTGATTACGAAAGATTCTGATTTTTTAAATTCTTTTTTAACGATTAAAGAGCCATTTAAACTATTACTTATAACAACAGGTAATATTAATAACTTAGAATTAGAAGCATTATTTGCAGCTAATTTAAAAGCTTTGGTCAAATTATTTGAGAGTAACTCCTATATTGAAATGAGTCATAATTCAATTACTGCTCACCTGTAATTAAAAACTGTACCTGTGTACACAAGTAAGGGATAGGTTGCAGATAAAAGCGCGATAGCTTCCTTGGAGTATTACGAACATTGTTAAGCCTAAAGTGCAGCCAACCAAGCCTGCAAATCAGCCATACTGGTAAAATTAAGCAAAGCTACTCTACGAGAAGCCGCTTCTCTTCGATAGGCTTCGCCAACGCGTCTACACCGAGATTTTCCAACTGTTCCAGGGAAAGAGATTCAACCCGCTTCAGCACTTGCTGCGGTAATTCCCCCTGCGTTAGCGTAAGGATTACCGCGATCGCTGGGGTATCGTTTCTGAAAAATTACCAAATCTTTTACGGTAATTTATCTATTAATAAAGGCAAAATTAGTAAGGCGATCGCGCAGCGACTCCCTTAGATTATCGCTTCGTTATAATGTGCGATCGCGCTTCGCACACACTCCGTGAACGCCCAGATTCTCACTTGGTAAACGGACGAGCGATCGTAAACAAGTCTCCTTACCCAAACTATTCTGCCAACCAAGCCAGCAAATCATCCAAACTGGTGAAATCCAGCAATTCCTCGCCCAGAGCTTCTGATTGCTCTAACGACAAAGCTTCAACCTGCTTAAGCACCTGCTGCGGTAATTCTCCAACCCGTCGAGTCAGTTGTCGCAGAATCAGGAATTTTTCTTCCTCTTCTCGTCCTTCTTCCTTGATTTCCCGATAAACCCGTGTTTCTCTGAGTGTAATTCCTAACATTTCCTCTACCTCTCGTTGGCTCTTATTTTCAAACTTGCACACCATGATTGAGTCGGGTAGGGTGGGGGCATTGCTACCCCTTTCCCCCCTAAGAACCGGACAAGCAAGTTTCCAAGCATCCGGCTCAAGCAAAGTCAGTTGTGAGGTTGATTTCCTGTAAACGTCCCCTAGTTTCCACGTCATCGGCTTGGGACATTAGCTGGCTGCGATGTTGATCCAACCCATGCAAAGCTGAGGAAAGAGCTTGAAGATTATTTTCCACCTCTTCAACTTTTATTGCGAGAGGTTGCCTTTTTTCAATAATCCTTGCAATCTGATCTGTCCTATTTCCACCCATGCAGTCACCTAGATGTCTCTATAGAAATGTCCTAGAACTGGCTCAATTTGCTTAAGCCACTAAAAATAACTCCAAGATAGCAATTCTACAGAATATGTCACTACGTATAGGTAGCTTGTCCGGGTCGCCTCCACCGGGGACTTAAGCAACCTAACTATTTATTATACGGAAAGTTTCCGTATGATCTTTTTCTCAATCCTAACATATCAAGCATTACAACGAATTCCTGTCTGAATATACGGAAAACTTCTTTTTTACATCCCTATCCGGGTATCATACAGAATTTTTCCGTATAACTACCCTTCATGGGAGTATTATATGGAATTTTTCCGTATATCCTTTGGTGTTATCAAGAATTTTTCTGTGTAACATCCCTATTTAGAGTATTAAACGGAATTTTCTGCACAACTTCCAATGGAACAACGTCCAAAGAAACTGCTTGAACAGGTGCTTTCTGGTTATCAGGCTTAAGCACTATTCTTATCAAACAGAGAAAAGGTGTGCAATCGCCACTAACTAAATTTAATGAGATAATTTCTTAATTAGAGGCTAAGACTTGACCTTATATGACTATCACCATTTCCCAACAAACCTATGACGAACTATGGAACCAGACGCGGACTAATGGAATTAGTCGTTATCCCGACCCCAATGACAGGTTTGATGTGATGTATCATGTTCCACAACCATTGGGAAGAGGTTACTGGCGGGAAATTCAACTACGAGAAGGTTTGCAGTTGACTATTGCTGACTACAAAGTGCGCGATCGCCATGTGGTAGAATTCTCCGATCTAGATACACCCGGAATAGAATATCACTTTCATCTTTCTGGCGAAACTCAGTGTCGGCAAACCTGCCTGGAAGCTGGAAGATACGGTGTTTATGGTAAAGGTCTAGAAGTAGAATCACGAGGTCACGTTTCCACCAAACAGCCTTTTTTGGAAGTGATTGTCGAGATGTTGCCTGAGACACTACACTCTCTAGCCGGTAATCCAGAAGGCGAACTACCAAGAGAATTACAGCATTTAGTCAAATTATCTGCACAACCATGTTACTGTCGTGATGGTATTGCTACACCTGCCATGCAAACCATCGCCAAGCAAATTATCCAGTGTCCTTATCAGGGAATCGCCAAGCGGGTGTATTTAGAAGGAAAAGCTTTAGAGTTGATGGGAATGTTGCTAGCTGTGGAAATAGAAATACAAGACGGTAAGAGCAATCCCCATCCATTAACAGGCGATTTAGTAGACAGAATTTATTATGCTAGGGATATTTTGCAACAAAGACTAGATAAACCACCCACTCTAGGAGAGTTGGCAAGGTTGGTAGGGTTAAACGAATGTACTCTCAAACAAGGTTTTCGTCAGGTTTTTGGTACAACAGTATTTGGTTATCTCCACGGTTATTGCATGGAACAAGCATGGCAAATGCTGCAAACGGGGACATGGAAAGTCGGAGAAGTTGCCAATATGGTCGGTTACAATGACCTGACTGCTTTTGGGAGAGCATTTCGGAAAAAGTTTGGCATCCGTCCACGGGATTGTATAAACAAATTTTCTGTTTAAGCCGAATTATCTCTATCTTCTCCTCCATAATTTTTTCATAGAATTTACGAGCGATCGGCGTTAGCGGAGCTTAATCGCATCCAACCAAGCTTGTAAATCAGCCATGCTGGTAAAATTAAGCAAAGCTTCACCCAGATTTTCCAGTTGTTCTAAGGACAAAGATTCAACATGCTGATTTACCTTTTGAGGTAATTTCCCCACCTTACGAGTTAATAGACGCAAAATCAGCGTGCGGGCTTCTACTGAACGTCCTTCGGCTCGTCCTTCGGCTCGTCCTTCGGCTCGTCCTTCGGCTCGTCCTTCGTCCTTAATTTCTCTGTAAACCCGTGTTTGTTGGAGTGTAATACCTAACATTTCCTCTATCTCCCGTTGACTCTTACCTTCAAACTTGTACACCATAATCGTCGTGAGTAACTCCATTATGACGCGATTTTCTGGCTCTGAAGTTTCCTGCTGGCTTCTGGAGAGTAAATATCTTGCTTGTTCAGTAGCTTGCTCATCTTCTAGGATAGTCAACACCATCAATGCTACCCATACAGGTAAGGAGCGTATATCACCCAACTCATCCAAATATATGCAAGTTACCTGGGGGCTGTTGAGTTGACTGAGGTAAGGATTAATATCGCTCTGTTCGAGACTACGAGATGGGTAGATGATGACTATATGTAAGTTACTGAACCTGTCACGATTCCGGTAGAAATACAAATAAGATTCGGCAAATACTCGCTCATAAAGTCTTTCATCTTTGTAAAACTGCACCTCACAAAAGTACACTACACCAGGATTTTCGCTTTGTGATGGTAGGAATACACCGTCGATTTCAAATGTTGGTTCTTTAACTGCTACAGAATCAAATCGATATTCGTGTACATTTTCTGGTGGATTTGTCAATAGTTGGAATAACAAACTGGGTGATTGTTGAAAGAGTTTATAAAATATCGAATCTCGACGCATGAAAGATTTGCCTAAATCGGCATGAGCATGGAAAACTTACCATTGATGATTTTAACCCTCAAGGGTGTTGGTCGTTGGCGTAGCCTGCGCTTTGCGCCTAGACCGATCAAAAGTATAAAAAATTTTCCGTTTGAGCCGAATAAAAATTCCGTTTGAGCAGAATTATCTCTATCTTCACCTTCATAGTTCTCATAAGCTAATTAGGAAAAGTTTCTATTAAGTTTCAAGGTGTGGGAGTGATGGTGAATTCTTTACAACTGCGGTGCTCATTATTGCTGACAGGTGTATTTTTTATTCTGGGAGTGCAAGCAACATGGGCAAAGGATACGGATTCTGCTAGCAACCCTCAAATTTTGGTACAGTCACCAATACCTACATCAGAAATTATTCCTGTTACTGGGGTTAAGGCAAATCCTACCGATAAAGGTGTGGAAATAATTTTAGAGACACCGCTTGGAGAACAACTACAAGTTACAAATCGCAGCACTGATAATAATTTTATTGCCGATATTCCTAATGCTCAGTTACGTTTGCTTAATGGCAATGCTTTCAACTTTCGTTCGGAAAAACCAGTTGCAGGAATTACGGAAATAACGGTTATCAATGCTGACGCAAATACTGTGCGGGTGACAGTAATTGGTGAGAATGCTTTACCGAAAGTTGAGTTATTTGATGGAGATGAAGGGCTGGTTTTTGGTATAACTTCTGCTGCAACAGCAATGCAACCACCACCACAGCAGCCAGAAACGCCACAAGCAGACGAAATGCCAGCAACACAGACACCACAAGAAGAACCAGCAGCGCAGTCGGATGAGCCAATAGAGTTGATCGTTACAGGGGAACAAGAGGGATATCGCGTACCAGATGCCACCACTGGGAGTAGGCTTGATATTCCACTACTAGAAACACCTGCATCAATTGGCGTAATTACAGAAGAATTCATTGAGGATAAAGCACCCCGACGAGTAGAAGACTTAGCGCCTTACATTAGTGGAGTCACAGCAGGAAACGTCGGACAGGGCGGACTGTTCACTGATTTTCAAATTCGTGGATTTAGTACAGGTAGCCAAGTTTATGTCAATGGGTTGCGAGATAATTTCCGCTCTTTGATCAGAGACTTTGCCAATATCGAACGCATTGAAATCTTGAAAGGTTTCTCTTCCTTACTTTACGGAACGGGATCGCCTGGTGGGGTGGTTAACTATATTACGAAGAAGCCCCAAGCTACGCCCGGTTATAAATTTTCAGCCGATATAGGCAGCTTTAATTTTTATCGTGGTGAGGTTGATTTAACAGGGCCGTTAACTGACGACAAGAATTTACTTTATCGCCTGATTCTGGCCTATCAAGATTCAGATTATTTTGTAGATAACGTTGAAGATAATCGCATTTTTGTTGCTCCTTCTGTGACCTTATCAACGGGTGAAGGTGGTTCTTTAACAATTGAAGGAGAGTATTACCGACAAGATAAAGACTTTAATACTGGAGCTAAATTCTTTAATGGTGAGTTTTTCTATGACCGCAGTTATACAGACCCGCGCAATAGCCAAATTTACAATCACTATCGAATTGCAGCCTACTTAGATCAGCCAATTAGTAAGGATTGGTCGCTTAATCTCAGCGGTCAGTATTTTAATACACAAAGAGAAGCTAATCCGATCTTTGTCGCACTTGGTTTTGAGGGTGATACTCTAACACGTTTTTACCGAACAATTTTTGATGACTATAATCAATACAATCTGCGAGGTGAAATCAGAGGAAACTTCAATATTGGAGCCACAGAACATAAGTTACTAGCAGGTGTTGAGTACAACAATTACAGATCAAGATTTAATGGTGTTAATGCTGGCTTTTTTGGTAGTATTGACGTTGCTAACCCTACTTTTGATGTTCCTATCCCCACCGGACTTACTAATAGGACAATTGATTTTAGTGACAGCAATTGGGGCGTTTACATTCAAGATTTCATCAAACTTGGGCAATTTCGTTTACTGGCAGGTTTGCGCTACGGCGGATTTGAGAATATAAATGGTGGCGTAACTCAACAAGACGATAATTACCTTTCTCCAAGCATCGGGTTAGTTTATAGCCTGACAGACTCAGCTTCAGTTTATGCTAGCTTTAGTCAATCAACAGAGCCACAATTTGGTTTACTTTCAGACGGTGGTTTTGCCGATCCCAGAAAAGCTACTCAATATGAAGTTGGTGCTAAAGTAAATCTGTTAAACGATAGGCTGAGTGTCACAGCTGCACTGTTTCAGTTGGAACAAACAAACATTGCAGAATCAGATCCTAGTAACCCTGATTTCAGCATCCTTGTAGGCGATGTTCGCAGCCGTGGATTTGAATTAGATGTCACAGGAAAAGTAACTGAGAACTTTAGCTTGATTGCAGCTTATACCTACCTAGATTCAGAAATTACCAGCAGCGTCGTCCCCGGACAAGAAGGGAATCGTCCGATTAATAGTCCACAACACAGTGTAGGTCTTTATGGCAAATACGAGTTTACTGAAGGTTCATTAAGGGGGTTGAGTTTAGGTACTGGTTTAGTTTATGTGGGTGAAAGAGAAGGAGATAACGAAAATACTTTTGAGCTTCCTGGCTATGTGCGAGTAGATTTAGGTGCTGCTTACAAAGTTGACAACTTGACCTTTAGATTAGCTGTTGAAAACCTTTTTGATATTCGTTATGCTTCCGGTTCAAACAATCGGGCTAACATTACTCAAGGTTCACCCTTTGCAATTACTGGATCGGTTTCAGTACAGTTTTAATCAGGAGCTAATTTTGTAGAAATCTTGAAAAGCTGATTGAAACCATCAAAATAATGACAATACGCTATTGGATACGTTGTTTACTATTAATGCTTGTGATTTTTGGACTAATTACGGCTTGTAGCAGCTATACAGTTCAAAACACAGTTTCTCCTACTGAAGTGGTAAGTAAAGATTGCCGCATGGTTAAACACACAATGGGAGAAACCTGCGTTCCTCTCAATCCCCAGCGTATTGTCACTTTTTCTTTACCAACTTTAGGTAACGCGCTTACCCTTGGAGTTAAGCCCCTGGGAAGTACCTTCATTGATATGCTAGGTGAAGATACATATCTAGAGGGAAAAGTTGAAGGTATAAATTCATTAGGAATTTCTTCACCTAATCTAGAAAAAATTTTACTGCTTAAGCCCGATATTATTATAGGTTGGAACGCGGAAAGACAATTCTATCCGCTACTTTCAAAAATCGCTCCTACTGTACTATTTGATTTTCGACTAGATAAAACTTGGCGAGATTTATTCGATTTTGTGACTCAGGTTTTAGGAAAACAAGAAGCTGCACAGCAAGCCTGGGAACATTATAATCAGCGAGTGGAAAAACTGAAAATAGCTTTAGGCGATCGCTACAAGAATAAAGAAATTTCTATTGTCTTTTTGGCTCCCGGCGTGATATTCAGCGAAGCTAAAAATTCGTTTCCCGATTCTATTATGCAAGATGTGGGGTTGAAACGTCCCAAAGCCCAAAATGCGATCGTACCCCATACACAACTGTACTTTTCCATAGAAGAATTAGAAAAGGCCGACGGTGATATTATGTTTGTGGGAACCTTGAATGATGATAGCCAAAAGTTTCTGGAAGAACTCAAGCAAAAACCACTTTGGAAACATCTTCGAGCCGTTCAACAAAATCATGTTTATTCCATAAACTATCTCACTTGGAGAGGAGGAAATTTACTTGCGGCTGATGCAGTCATTAATGACTTATTTAAATACTTAGTTAACACCCCTTAAAGCTATTTCTATGTTTGCATTTTTCTTTATAATTCTTCCAGAATGTATACGTCATTATCATAGCTATTATTTCCTCCCTCAGTGTCGATCCATAAGCCTCCGTAAACAATCATTTGTCGATTATACTGTATAGTGGAATGACCGAATCTAGGTGGTGGAAATTTGCCATTTACTTCTGGAATAATTGCAGTATAGGTTCCAGAAGAAGCTGCTGCTAGTGAAGGCAGATTCAATAATACTAAATCGCCAATCGTTATATGGCTAACTCCATGCCCTTGAGCCATACCTGCAAACAAAACTAGGTTGTCTGCAAATTCCCCATAGCCATGAATAGTGCGACAGGGAATTATATCTTCTTCGTCTTCTTCATTATAATATTCTCCATCTTCAATATTATTCTGATTTTTTATTGCTTGAAAATCGGCTTGTTGCCATTGCAATTTCAGTGGTTTTTTCTCATCCAAATCTATTAATTCTAAAGTTAAAATATTTTGACAAAACCCACCATAAGCAGCATCGCCCAAAAACTTAACAAGTGTATTGCCACGAACTTTTAATCCAGCCAAGGCGGAGCTATGACAGTTTTCAACTTGAATTTTTATCCAGTGCATCTTGGTTAAATCAAGCAGATGCAAATCGTCTAGTGCTGCATAGATATCAAAAGAGCCGCTATCAATAAATAATTTATCTTTCACTAAAGCAGCACTGTGGTGGGAACGAGCTGCTGGTGGTGTACCACTAGGGGTAATTTGTGACCATTGCCAAGTGTTGAGATCGAGAATATGAACAGCAACATCATTAAAAATATATCCGCCATCTTTGGCTACTATATATCCTCCCCAGACCAGCATTTTATCTTCAGCTAATACGGCTGTATGAAAGCTCCTACTGGTAGGAATTTCACCCGAAACTTGAGGTTTTCTCCAAGTCCAAGAAGTGAGGTCGAGTAAGCGAACGTCATTAAGAGTTTTACCAGTATTGTTGTCTTCTCCACCAAAAACAATCATAGAGTTTTGATAGAGAATTGCTGAATGACCATATCTTGGTCTAGGAGGTTCGCCTTGAATAATAGGATGTTTCCAAATGAATTGAGGAGCTTGAATTTGCATACTATTTTTCCGATAAAGAGTTTTATACTAATTTATAATTAGTAATTAAGAAAGTTAATGATGGTTGGGTTTTGGGGTTTGCCTTCTCTCTCACTCAAACCATCCGCTGACATCTTTTATAACAAGTTCTTTTTTGTTGCGCCACTCTTATAGCTATTAATAAACAAGCCTATTGGGCGATCGCATCCAGTATACAAGACACTGTAATGCCAGAGCGATCGCATAGATACATTTACCTGTTGAGTGTAAGGGGGAAATACTGTATACTTATTGCAAATAATTATTATTTGCTTCGTAAAGCATTTTTACTTCTGTTTTGCTAAATTTTCATGACAATCGAAATTTTACACTCAGATAATACAAATCTATTAACCGCAATGGCAGAAAATTCCATACTCCATGCAGGTCATGATTTTTCAGAAGTCCTCAAGGTAAGGTGTGATCAGATTAAACTGTTTGATTTGCTTGTAGCCAGTTGAGCAAATCGGCGATAGGCTCTGCCGTTTCCCCTTGGGAAATCGCCCTAAAATCTAATAAAGCCTCACCCAGTGCTTCCAACTGTTCTAGAGACAGACGTTGAATATTGTCTCGAACTTCTGGAGGTAAATCTCCGATGCGTCTTTGCAGTTGTCGTAGAACGAGTGCTTGCTCTCCTTCGAGTTTACCTTCGAGTTTACCTTCGAGTTTACCTTCGAGTTTACCTTCGAGTTTACCTTCCTCCTTACCCCGTTCGTAGCCAATTCGCTCACCTGTGGTGATGTAACTCATACGAAGCTCCTGCTCAAATTGTTTAAACTCTTGCCAAAATTGTGCTTCTAATGCTTTTGGTAAAATCATAACCCAATCGATAAATCGATAGAGGTTACGGATATCTTTTTCTTGTAGTCCTTGCTCATACAAGCGTCGAATTAAGCTAAATTTCCAGGTTTTCCGTTCTCCCAACTGTTTAGTAGTTTGCTGCGTCTTTAAATGTGCCATTACCACTGTCGCAAATGGATTATCACTTGCTTCTAACTCACCCCACCGATTTTGATAATCCAGCAGTTTCACACTGCCAAATTGAAAGTGCAGACTACATTCAGGATAATTGTAACTGTATTGATTTGGTCGCCATGTCCAGTCGGCATCGCACAATATGGCGAGGCTAATGGCTGGTTTTCCAAATTTGTCAAAGATTCGCAGATTGTAAGTAAACATCCTCAGAGCAAAGTTATCTTCTGGTATGGCTTGGATTTCGACGTGAATTAATAGCCACATTTCTTCTCCTTGGATTTGCCAGACTTTGACTAATTTATCTGCGTATCTTCTACCAAGTTCGGCTTCGCGGGTGATTTGTTGAAATTCCTTATCAAGAAACTGATGGGGACGTTCCCAGTTAATCAGTGCGGCTGTTTGGGGAAAGAAGAATTGCATCGCTTGGGGAAAGTAGGCTTCGAGGATTTCTTTCCAGGGTGAATCATTATCGGCTCTTGGAAGTTCTTCTGTCATCAGTTGATTGATAGTTCATAGTCTTAATAATAAGGTGTAGGTAGCCGAACTTTATGGTAAAATTATTGAGATTTTTTATCATTAAAATTTGACAATTACCAGCAATGACAATCACCTTAACAATCGAAGATTACGAGGAACTGTTGGAAGATAGTACATTTGACCTAGCTTTAGAACAATATGAACATCTTGAGGAGATACCCAAACATCTCGGTAGAGGTTATTTTCGAGAAATTGAAGTGTATCCTGGACTTTTACTAATTATTGTTGATAAGGAATATGATCATGATATTACTCTGAAAATTCCTGTAAGTAATCATGCTCTCCAGTTTGGCGCTTTAGCTTTAGGGAAGTATACAGATACTGATGGGCAGGTTGGGGAAGGGTACACATTTATTTCTGGTGGCGGCGTTCAACGCCAAGCTGATTCATGTTATCACCATTCCCAAAAGATTTTGGGCGTTGATATCATCATGCCACCTCATTTATTGAGGACTTTTTTTCCTGGGCAGGATGGAGAAATGCTACCACAGTTGCAATTTTTAGCAAAAGAAAACGATTGGCAAACATTAATCTATCCCAAAACTAATCCGGCCATCCAAAGTGTGGTGTTGCAAATAATTAACTGCCCTTACCAGGGAATAACCAAACGGATGTATTTGCAGGGTAAGGTCATAGAATTGATGGCTTTGCAGTTAGCTCCTTTTTTAGAAGATAATAAGGTCAGGCAATTAGCACCACGATTAAAAACAGACACCATTGCCAAAATTCATTATGCCAAAGATATTTTACAATCACGCTTAGAAAATCCACCCTTATTGTCAGAGTTGGCACAAGAGGTAGGTGTGAGTGAGAGTACCCTGCAAAAAGGGTTTCAAATGCAGTTCGGTACAACAGTGTTTGGTTATTTGACGAATCAGCGTATGGAACAAGCTCATCAGTTGTTACACAGTAGTGATTTCACAGTTGCGGAAGTTGCTAACATTGTTGGTTATTCTCATTTAGGACATTTTGCTGCTGCCTTCAAACGCAAGTTTGGCATCACACCCAGAGAATGTTTTTTCGGCAAAACTATTGTTTCGGGACTATAAGTATTGTTTTGGGATAGACTCAACTAGTTCAACTCCTCTACACTCTCGTTTATTGCAATCAAGAAATATAAGCAATAAGTAGTATTGTTTAATGGTGTAGGGAGTGGTATGAAAAGTTGGTATTCTACTTCTGGTAACAAATGTTTTGCGCTAACGCTCGAAATTTATCTAGGGTTGCTAGTGATTGTAGTCGGCAGTATGAGTAGTGTACTTGCTCAACCTGAACAGGCATTAGCATCACATAACGAGCAAGATACAGTTGTTACCAAAATCAAAAGACTTAACAAAACCGATCTTCCTCCTACCAGCGATAAAGAGTTATTTTCTCAATTACCAACTCCTGATACGCAATCAACTGTAATCGTGACAGGAGTCAAGGCAAATTCCACAGATAAAGGTGTGGAGGTAATTTTAGAGACAAGCCAAGGAGAACAACTGCAAGTTACCAATCGCAGTGAAGGTAACAACTTTATTGCAGATTTACCAGGAGCGCAGTTACGTTTACCAAACGGGGATGCTTTCACATTTAAATCAGATAATCCCCTTGCGGGAATTAGCCAAATCACAGTTACAAATATTGATGTAAATACTGTGCGGGTAACTGTGGCTGGGGAGAAGGCTTTACCTGCGGTTGAGTTATTTGATGGGGATGAAGGGTTAATTTTTGCAGTTGGATCTACAACATCTGCACAGCAACCCCAAACACCACAAACCGAAGAACAGCCAGCAACAGAGAAACCGGAAGAAACACCCGCAGCACAGCAGGACGATCCAATTGAGTTGGTGGTGACAGGAGAGCAGGATGAAGGCTATAACCCATCAATCACATCGACTGCAACGCGGACGGATACACCGTTGCGGGATATCCCGCAGTCGATTCAGGTAATTCCTCAGCAGGTGATTAGAGATCAGGGTGCAAACCGTTTAGGAGAAATTTTAGAAAATGCACCAGGGGTAACAGGGTCATTCAGATCGCCTCGTTCAGTGTCTAATTTTTTTAACAGCCGAGGCTTTGAACTGGAAATTCTGAGAAATGGAGCGCCGGATACTCTTGGGGCTGACTATAGCTACACGGTCACCGATAATATTGAGCGGGTAGAAGTCCTGAAGGGACCTGCTTCTGTTCTGTTTGGGATAGGTGCCCCCGGTGGAGTCGCCAATGTGATCACCAAGAAGCCTCTACGAGAGCCTTTTTATGAGATTAATGTGACTGCTGGTAATTTCGATACCTATCGGGGTGCAATTGATTTGTCTGGACCACTCAACGACAGCAAAACTGTCTTGTATCGTTTGAATGCCAGTGCCAATACTGTCGGCAGCTTTATTGACTTTTTTCAGCGCCAAACTTACCTGCTTGCCCCCAGTTTAACCTGGCAAATTGGTGAGCGAATAACACTAACGTTTGATGCTGAGTATCAAAAAATTAGTGGCACAAAATCAGATAACGGTCTTCCAGCCGAAGGCACTATACTCCCCAATCCCAATGGCAGAATCCCTAGAAACATAACTAGGGGTGAACCTACGTTGGAAAATGATGATGATACCGATCTTTATCGGATTGGCTACAATCTTGAGCATCGATTTAACGAAAACTGGCAACTTCGCAGTAGCCTTCAAACCCTGTTTTATAAAGAGAATGTCAGGAATGCCATACCTTTAGGTTTTCTAGCTAACCAACGTGAACAGCCCTTGCTCTATATCCAATCTGACAATTTTCTTGACAGCTATCAGTTTGATAACTACGTGGTAGGCAAGTTTTCGACTGGTAGTATCCAACATCAACTCGTAGCAGGATTTAACTTATACAGTGAATATCTCCGTTATACGGGTGGTGGTTTTGAAGGACTTCTGCCTGCGATCGACGTGTTTAACCCAGTCTATGGAAGAACTACTTTGGCAGATTTAACCGATGTCCTGTTCTCTGAGGGAAGATTCCAAGATAAAGGGCTGGGATTGTACTTGCAAGATCAAATTACATTGGCAGAAAACCTGAAAGTACTGCTCGGTGGACGATTTGATATTTACAGGCAAGATGCTAGTTTTGAGCCGTTTTTCCCAAGCGCGTCTTTGTCAGAACAAGCCTTTAGTCCACAGGTGGGGATTGTTTACCAACCCATTAAACCCGTTTCGCTCTATGCAAGTTATAACCGCTCATTCACTCCAGGATCAGGCTCAGCGAGTGATGTCAGTGGTCAATTAAGACCAGAGCGAGGCACACAGTATGAGATTGGCGTGAAAGCAGATATCACCGACAAACTTTCAGCGACATTAGCTTTATTCGATATAACCCGTACCAATGTGGTGACTCCCGATCCGATTAATCCTTTACGATCTATTCAGACAGGTGAACAAAACAGCCGAGGTGTTGAGCTAGATTTATCCGGCGAAATTTTACCAGGATGGAATATTTTTGCAGGCTTTTTGTTAACGGATGCAAAAATCACCGAAGATAATACCTTTCCAGTTGGTAATCAATTGAATAATGTGCCGAGGACTTCACTCAATTTATGGACAAAGTATGAAATTCAATCGGGTAGCCTACAAGGGCTGGGCTTTGGTTTGGGGATCTTTTATGCTGGAGAACGTCAAGGCGATCTTGATAACTCATTTCAATTACCTAGCTACGTCCGTACCGATGCTGCCTTATTCTATAGGCGAGGACAGTACCGAGCTGCTCTCAATATCAGAAACTTATTTGATGTTGAGTATTTTGTATCAGCCTCTAGTAGGAACAGAGTTTTTTTGGGAGATCCATTCACCGTGCAGGGAACTATCTCCTGGGAATTTTAATTTATCCTAGCTTGGTGCAGAAAAATCTGTGAGTACAACTTGGTGTAAACAATTTGAATATTTGCCAGAGTTTCATTGACTTTTACCAAGCTAGAGGTTTTCTATTGCTCCCAGCTAGGACTTTAGCATAGTCAAAATGATGAAAAAACAGTCATGTCGTCTAGTGAAGCTGTTCTTACTAATGGCTTTTTCCTTACTCTTAATTACAGCTTGTTACCAAACTGTCACTCAAAGACCTGAGATTTCCTTGAAGCCCTCTGCTGAGTGCCGAGTCATTCAGCACGACTTTGGCGAAACCTGTGTTCCACTGAATCCACAGCGAATTGTGGCATTGTCTCCTGAAGGTAACCTTGATGCCTTAATTGCGCTCGGTATTAAGCCAGTTGGATATGCTGGCTATGATATTCCAAATACAAGAAAACCAGGTCTTTTTGGTGCATCGCTTGATGCGGTTGCAGGTGCTGAGTATGTTGGCAATGTCTATCAGCCTTCCATTGAAAAAGTATTAATGCTTAAGCCTGACCTGATTTTAGATGGTTCCCAAACTCCTAACTATCAGTTTATGTCCGCTATTGCTCCTACACTTCCAGTCCCTGATCCATTTTTTGATGAACCCAATTTTCTTTACAAATCGACCGATCAGGCATTCTTTAAAGAGAATCTTCGATACCATGCTAGATTACTAAATCAAGAAACAAAAGCAGAGGATATTCTAAATCAGTATTACCAACGAGTTAATGAGTTAAAGAAACACTTAGGGAATCAATTACAGCAATTAGAGATTTCTGTAATTTTTTATCGCGAAGGTGGCTTTTATACAATTACTGATCAAATTAGAATGTTACCCCCCTCTGTTTTCAATGATGTTGGGCTGCGCTATAAGTTTTTGCCTCGCAGATCTTTCATGCCGTCAGTCAGCCTTGAGATGATTGATGAGTTCGATACGGATATCTTATTTATTGTGAATAATGCCGAAAGACCATCCAGCTTTTATTTTCAACATCCGATTCTTAGCAGTCTGAGAGTCGTGAAAAATAAGCGAGCCTATGTTGTCGATCAAGAAACATGGTCTGCCCAAGGTATGTTAGGTGCGAATAAAATATTGGATGACCTCGAAAAATATATCGTTAACTCCCCTTAGTCTCATGACTCAACCCACCCTATTCATCTGTCAATCTTGCTGTTTCTCAGAAGACCATACCGAAGGACAACTTGCTGATGGCAAAGTTCTACTAGAACAAGTCAAAACACATCAAGTAGAATCTTACAGCCAAATTAGAGTTCAACCTGTCGCTTGTTTGTGGGCATGTGGTAGCCCCTGCGTTGTCGCCTTCACCGCTCCCAACAAACCCACCTACCTCTTGAGCAAGCTTCCCACCGAATCCGCTTCAGACTTGATTAGACTTATCCGAGAATGCGAAATACTTACTACACAATGATTTCAGCAATTTTAACGGAATGCGATCGCACTCGCTTAGTGGACGCAACAATAAGGCTTTGGGGAATTTATCGAGCTAAATTATCAGTTAGTAAGGGAAAGATAGAAAGAATAAAAACTTATTTTTCCTAGATAA